>Ga0209317_1000777_pt1 | contig 34491 bp, 31 predicted proteins | sample RifGroB2_FD_183994 | JGI IMG/M metagenome (GOLD analysis project Ga0209317, IMG submission 183994) | Soil microbial communities from Rifle, Colorado, USA - Groundwater B2 (SPAdes) (version 2) | ecosystem: Environmental > Terrestrial > Soil > Unclassified | place: Rifle, Colorado | collected...
GAAAGGGCAAAACAAAACGAGCTGAACCCGTCTTTTTGCACGATCTCGCATATTTCGTAATTTGAATCTTGAAAATACGGGGCTTGTTCAGCGTAGCCTTAGTAGAGCTGAGAGAATTTAAGAAGATTCGCAACCATATTGCTCACAATTCGACTGAGTCGCTAAATGAGTATGTAAAAGTATTGAAGAAACATTACTTGGTTATACCTCTAACCGTACCTCCACCCGGCGAATTTCTCCTCCTAAGCGCATCAGGGAGATCGCCAATGTACAAGTTGCAACAATTTTTCCAAACAGTAAGAAGTGTTGCTACTCTAAGCACTAGTCCACCTTGAGACAATCGACAGAGGCAGGCTCGATCGATCCACAGTCTTTCAAATCAAAGGGTAACCCAAGGCACCGGAGACGAATTGATTTCAGTTACGCCCAAGCCCGCGTCAACAATTCATCCATCGCGCCAGCGATGCGGTCGCCTTCTTGCGCGAGTGTTGCGACCCTTTCGCCCAACTGGTTGGTGGCGACGGATACGATCTCCAGCGGGTGCAGCACCACTTCGATTCCCTCAACGGTGAAAGCCGGGTTGAGCGACGACCCTGCCAGCGCTGCGGCATTATCCAGATTGCTGCGCCGCACCAAGGGGATCACGACTCGGCGTCGGTAGCTGTCGAACAGGGCAGATTGAACGATGACGACATAGGGAATGGCTTCCCGCTGTTTGCCGATATTCCGGTGAACGTCGAACTGCGCCATTACAGGGTGGAATGTTCGTCGGCAAACGAACCTGAGCGTTCGTTGAAGGTATTCCACGCTTGTGCCGCGACTTCGGCGTGATGCGCTTTTTCTTGCCGTGCGTTATTCTGCTTCATCACGTAATCGGCCAGCAGCTGCTCGACTACGCCGGAGAGATTGTCGGTCATTCCTTTGGCCTGAGTGACCAATTCTTCGTTGAGCGTCAGGTTGACCGGGCGCTTGCGTGCTTGATTGCTTTGCATTGATTTCATGGGAAACCTCCATATGCGCATAATATGCGCATTAAGACGATTTGTGAAGAAGTAACCCAAGACCAATTAGGCAGCTAATGGCAGCTTTGGCCTCGCAACCTGCGCGCAACGCGATACCCATCGTTAAGCCAACTTCACAATTGCTTGAACTGCTTGGCCAACTTAAGGCTTTGTCCTTGATAGTTAGAACTGATGTCTTGCCCGTACAGAAGCTCAGGCCGAGCCGCCATACGCTCATAGCGAAGCCATCCGACCGTCTGCCCATGCTCGAGCAGGAAGGGTACCTCGTGCGAGCGCACTTCCAGAACCCCCCTGCTGCTTCCCGCTTTATTCAGCTTGGCATTCCAGCCGAATCCGGGGTCAAAAAAACCGGCATAGTGAACCCGGAATTCACCGGCGCGGGTGTCATACGGCAGCATCTCGGCCGCATATTCCGGCGGGACCGCGATCGCTTCTTTGGTCATGAGGATATAGAACTCATCAGGATCCAAGATCAGTGAGGACGTTCTGCGAAAACGGATCGGTTCCCAAAAATCCAGCGGATCGTAATCGCGCCTTTCCAGGTCGATACGTTTGGTGTGTTTCTTCGCGCGATACCCGATTATGTCGCCTTCCTTGCCCGAGCCTTCCAAATCCACGGTAAAAGGCAACATCCCTGTTTTGATCGATCTTGCGTTTTTCTCGTGGTCGCTGGAGTCAACAATCTGGCCGTCGTCGAGAAGTTTTTTCCATTCTGCGGCAGGAATGGATTTTGCCTCTTCTCCCCGTGAGCGGCGGAATCTTAGCTGGTTCAGGCGGGTGCCGGTTTTCACCACTACACTGAAGCTCCGGGGCGCAACCTCTATAAACAGCTCGCCCTTATAGCCCTCTGCAACCCGGTCAAAACTGGTAGCGCCATCGGCAATCAAGCGCGTCAAAATATCCAGTCTGCCCGTTGAACTCTTCGGGTTGGCAAAGGCAGCCACGTCACTTCTTAAACTAATGGCTTCCAAAAGGGGGATGACATATACCCGCCCTTTTTCAAGAACAGCGCCTTTGCGAAGATCGATTCCGAAGTCGGCAAACCGGTCATCAAGCTGCTTCATTTTCTCGAGTACTTTCATCCCCTTGCCGGGAAGGAAACTCGTATCTACGGGATAAGCCCAATCGCCGAGGCGCAGGTCTATGCTGGCGGGCTGAACTTGGTCATGATCAAGATTTATCACCATCTTGATCTCGTTACTGTTCAGCATCTCCTTAATCTTCTGGCTCGGAAGGATTCCGGTATAGTCGCCCTCGCGCGTCGGAGCTATCAAGCCGGGCTTGGCCGTTGTATCGGCCTTCGTCATCACTTCATTCATCGGATTTACCCTTCTGTATCGAATTTGATTATAACCGCGCGGCGTATGTTGCTCCAAACCAAAGAAGCGCGGCCAAAAATGAGTGAGGTTCGAATTACTTTGAAGTATGAACGAAGCCTGCATTCGCGGGCTTTTTCGTTTTAGGATATCGTTCACTCATCTGGACGAGGTGCAGGAATGAAACTACGCGTATTGATTCTGGGCTATGGCGAGATGGGGCATGCCATGGAGTATCTGCTGGCGGCGCGCCACGATGTGCGCATCTGGAACATGGGCGTGGTGGTGAAGGGCAGCAAAGCGACGCTGGAAGAGGAAGTCGCCGAGGCGCAGGTGATCCTGTTCTGCCTGCCGGTGAATCCGCACCATGAGATCGCCAGCCGGATCGCGCCTTATCTGGCGGAAGGCAGTCTGTGCCTTTCCATCGCGAAGGGGCTGGATGAATCGGGGCGGACGGCAGCGCAGGTGTTCGACAGTGTGTTCAATGGCAAGCATCGCTACGGCGTGGTGTATGGCCCGATGATCTCGGAGGAGATCAGGATGGGGCGCTATGCCTTTGCCGATGCGGTGTTGTCCGATGCGGCGGATTTCGGCGTGGTACACAACCTGTTCCGGAGCAGTACGCTGATCTGCCAGCAGGCGAGCGACATGCACGGCAGGAGCTGGTCGGTGATCCTGAAGAACGTGTATGCGATCATGTTCGGCGTGGCGGATGAGCTGAAGCTGGGCGACAACATGCGCGGGCATCTGATGGTTGCCGCGATTGCGGAACTGTCCGGCATCGTGCAAGCGTTCGGCGGGCAGGCGCATACGCCTTACAGCTATGCCGGCCTGGGCGATCTGCTGACGACCGCCACCAGCGAGGGTTCGCATCACCATGCGCTCGGACGGCGGCTGGTTCGCGGCGAGTGGTCGGACATCTCCGGCGAGGGGGTGCATACCCTGCGCATGGTCGAGAAATACCACCTGTTCGATTGGCGTTCCTACCCGCTGTTTTCGCTGGCGCGCGACATCGCCACCGCGCCTGAGACGCTGAATGAGCGGGTGGAGGATTATCTGAAGCTGCTGCGCGAGACGGAGAGTTGCGCGATTTGAAGCAAATCATTTGGAGCGAGTCATGCCCGCGAAATACTCGATCGCGGGCATGGCCCGCTCCGGGTTCCATTTGTTTTTTCGGGATCCTGCGACCAGGAATAGAGTACTGAATGACCCATCTCGTCTTATCCATCTCCGGCCACGGTTTCGGCCATGTCGCGCAGACCGCGCCGGTTCTGAACGCATTGCATCAAATGATGCCGCAACTGCGCCTCACGGTGCGCTCCGCCGTGCCGCTTGCGCATCTGCGTTCGCGCATCCATGCGCCGTTCGCCCATCTGCCCGGCGAGGGCGACATCGGCATGGTGATGTCTTCGGCGCTGGATATTCATGTCGGGGAGAGCCGCGCGGCGTATCGCGCCTTTCATGCGAACTGGGAGGCGCGCGTCGCCGATGAGGCGCGCCTGCTGCGCGAGCTCGGCGCGGATATGGTGCTGTCCAATGTCGGCTACCTGCCGCTGGCGGGCGCACAGCGCGCGGGCATCCCGAATGCCGCACTGTGTTCGCTGAACTGGTTTGACATCTACCGCCACTATTGCGGCGATGACGCCATTGCCGCGCAGATCCACGCCTGCTACGCCAATGCCGATGCCTTTTTGCGCATCACGCCCGGCATGGCGATGGAGCATTTATCCAATGTCGTTCCGGTCGCGCCCATCGCCGCCGTCGGCAGCAACCGGCGCGATGAGCTGAACCATCAACTAAAACTTGCGAAAGAGGAGCGACTGGTGCTGGTCAGCCTGGGCGGCATCGCCGGCCGCCTGCCCATCGAACGCTGGCCGCGCATCGACGGCGTGCGCTGGCTGGTGCAGCAAAACTGGCAGGTCGAGCATCCGGATGCCATCGCACTCGAATCAGTGCCGATGAGTTTCAGTGACCTGCTCGCCAGCAGCGATGCGCTGATCTGCAAACCGGGTTACGGCAGCTTCGCCGAAGCCGCATGCAGCGGCACGCCGGTGCTGTATGTCAGCCGCGCCGACTGGCCGGAGTCGCCCGCCTTGATCGAATGGCTGCAACGACACGGCCTGTGCCGCGAGGTATCGAGGAATGCGCTGGAACAGGGGAATTTTGCGGATGCGCTGGAAGAAATCCGCTATGCGCCGCGCCCCAAGCCGGTTATTCCGGAAGGTGCAGGACAAGTGGCGAATTGGATAGCCGAGCGGTTGCAGAGGTAGCGGGCAACCGCAGCAAATTCGGCGCGACAACGGCGGCAATATCTGCCGCCGTCACCGGAACATCTGAAGCGATTACTTGCGGGTGAAATCGATGATGATCTGACCAGGTTCACGGGCGACATAGCTGATATCAATGCCTTCGCCGTAGCGGTCTTTGAGTTGTGCAAGCAGCGGCAGCGGATCGTGGTCGTTGCAGAAATGCATGGTTTCGCCCGGATGCAGCGAGTCAAACGCGCCAAAAATGGCAGCATGGCGGAAGCGTTTGGCGACGCCACGGGCATCGAACGGGTAACGCATATCGGGCGAGGTGGAATTGGCGCAATTGTGAACCATTTTGTGTTCCTTAAGAGAGTGGGTTGATCGAAAAATAAAGCCCGAGTATTTTAATAGGATATATTGAAAATGCAAGCCTAATTCTATATACGTTGATTCCATGCCCCGGCTTTCCACGGAATATGGGTTCAGGCATATTCGGCCGCTCAACATGGTCATTTGGGAACTTGTCGCATTCCATCGCGTCTCATTTACGGCTTCGACATTTCAGCCACTTCTGTTTTCCAATGGGTAACGCAGTCATGCAAAAACAGGTATTGGCGGTTAGCGCATTGCTTGCGCTTCTTTCCGGATGCGGCAGCCGGAATGGTGAAATTGCCGCGCCCGGCCCGGCCTCCGCCGAATTGCCGCAGGAAGTATCAGCCGGTGCCCCTCCATTTTTATTGGGAAAATCATCGACCCTCCACGACTTGGCAGCCGGTGAGAAGGTGTACAGAAACACCTGCAGCATTTGCCATAGGCTCGGATTGAAAGGCGCGCCCCGCCTGGGTGACAAGGAGGACTGGGCATTGCGCCTCGCGCAGGGCAATGAAATTCTTTATGTCCATGCCGTAAAAGGATACAGAGGCAGCAAGGGTTCCATGCCGTCGCGCGGCTCGAACGCCAAATTAGCCGAGGACGAGGTCAGGGCAGCGGTGGACTATATGGTATGGTATTCCATGCCGAAACCGCATGGGCCGTTCGGATCGCAGGTGTTTTCTGCCACCGCCAAACAATTTACAATTCGCTAACTGAAGGATTACCACCAACATGCAAAAACAAATACTGATCGTTATCGCCTCGCTCGCACTCCTTTCCGGATGCGGCGGCAAGAACAAGGAAGTTGCCGTACCCGCCACGGCCGCAACTCCCGACGCGGCAGCCGCTCCGAAGCCGCCCTCTACTCCGCAGCCGAATGAGGTCAAACCGCAGACCGTCGCGGCCACCCCTGACCTGGCAACCGGCGAGAAGGTGTACAAGGGCACCTGCAGCATCTGCCATAAATCCGGATTGAAAGGGGCGCCGCGTTTGGGCAAGAAGCAGGATTGGGAAGCGCGCCTTGCTCAAGGCAAAGAAGTTCTCTATGACCGCGCGATAAACGGGTATATAGGGAAGAAAGGCTCCATGCCGTCGCGCGGCTCCAATTCCAGATTATCCGAGGACGAGGTCAAGGCGGCGGTGGACTACATGGTTGTGCATGCCATACCGAGCTGGGAATGGGGGAATTGACATGGCGCGCGGGATGAAGCAACCCTCCCGCAGATTTATTGATCGGGTTCGCAGCCTGCCGGAAGAAGCAGTCTCCGGCGCAAACTGAACGACACCGCAACTTTCACGGCAACAGGCTTTCAAGCGCCGGAAAAAGTTCTCTTTCCTCGAACCGGACATGAGCCGACAAGAGTCTGCCGAAGCTGTCCAATGCCGCGATATTGTTCTGCCGCAAACCATCGAGCAGCGCGCGCAGCTGCCGGTGGTCCTCCCACGTGCGCTGCTCAAGCTGCCTGTTTTCCGCGCTGTGCAGGAGCGGCAGCAACGACTGCTCCTCAAGCTGGAAGTGCGGCTCCAGTTCAGCGGAAAAGGCCTGGATCACGCGCTGGCAGGTCTTGGCTATCCGTTCTTCATCGCGCGATTGTGCCGCGCGCTCGCAGGCTTTTGCCAGGGTAAGGGCGGTGTGATGTTCCCGCGACAGGGGTTGCAGGGCTGGAGTTCGTTTCATGGGATGCTCAAGCGGGTGTTACGACAAAGACTTCCGGGTCATCTCCATGATCCAGCAGGATGCTGCGCACCCGTTCCTGCCATAGCTGCCTGAATTCGGCGGCCTCTTCCGGGGTTGCCCTGTTTGCCAGGCAACTCGCTATCAGCGGCGACATGCGCGGCGAAGCCGGGACGCGTTGCAGGTTGGCCGCCATGGTCACGGCCTGATCTGTGTCGAGGCGGGTGAAACGCATTTCTCCCGGCATTTCCACCGAGAAGAACAACCGGTCGCACCGGTTGAAGCGCCCGGCAAGCCCCTTGAAGCCAGTGTCTGCCGTGGCGCCGGTCAACATGCTCACGACATTCGCGATCACGCCCGTCACGCCGCTGGTGCTGTCCTGGCCGAACTCCACCAGAATATCGCCGCGCTCCGGCGTTGCATCGGGATAGAGCGAGGCCAAGGCCTTATAGGTCATCCAATAGGCCGAGGCAACCGTCGGGCAGGAGTGGCCGGCCAGCCGTACCGCATCAAAATAGCCGTATTGCAGAATTCCGTCTTCCGTCGCGCCGAGGAATTCGGCCAACGGATCGTACAAACTGATCTTTGGTACCGTATCGAAAAAAACCGGATGACTCATGTTTCATTACCTTTTAAAAGTTGCCGTTATCCTTATGGACATCGTCAATAGTAGCATCACATTTGGCAAGCTGTCGTGTAGAATGACATCCGCTGTAGAGCAGCGCAATACCGCTGTTTGCAGTGCCCATAAATTCCAGATATGCCCTCCCAAAGGCCGTGCTTATCCATTTTTTTGTGGAATTAATGGTTGCTGATCGCAGTCACCTGGAACTAACCGCTCAGGATATCTCTCCAATTTGCGGTTACCATGCAATCCAAATACAAGGATGTCACATTATGCAAGCTAGCAAAATTTTTACCGCCCTGATGTTGTGCGTTGCAGTCGGGCTTCCGCAATACGCGTCCGCCGGCAGATTTTGCCCGGTAACAGATAGCGGAGCTATCCGGATAGACGAGTGCAAGTACAGCACCAACGAAGAATGCAAACGCGTTACCGGAACCAAAGTGGATTGCGTAGCCGATCAACCCCCTCCATCGACCAAGGCGCCGTATTGCTTAATAATGGGTGCGTTCGAAGTCTGCGACAAATACCAGGACTATGAGTCATGCGAACTGGAAGCCCAGAGACGCCTCGGCAATTGCGTCGTAAACCCGTATTACAAAAGCCCTGACAAATAATATCCATTCCCGACTATTTTTCTTAAACCAGTCTACGGTTGCCGGATCAATATACAAAAATGGCCAAGCCTGAAAAAAAACGATATCTCGAATGGCTCGATATGTCTGCATTCAAACATGCAAAATGGTGGCTGGGCGCAGGTGCAATCGCAATCCTGATCATTATTGGATATTTCTTCGTTGGCCATTCGGCAAGCCGGCTTGATGGCAACGCTTCTGTCGCTCCTGCGGCCCGTTCAAACCTCGATCAAATAGCCGCCGACGGCAAAACTTCGGCAAAGCCGGCAAAAAAGCTTTGGGTATGCCCCATGCATCCCCAGGTTATCCGGGATCAGCCGGGTGAGCTATGCCCAATTTGCGGCATGGACCTGGTGGAAATGGATCAGTTGGGCACATCGCAGCCCGAGCACAGCCACGGCGTGCAGATCGACACCGCTTCGCAGCAAAGGCTGGGGGTGCGTTTGGCCACAGCCGAATGGCAGACGCTGAGCCAGGACATCCATGCCTATGGCAACGTGGTTGCCGATGAAAGCCTGATTTTCAACCTCAGCTCGAAGCTCGAAGGAGTCATCAAAAAACTCCATGTAACTTCGGTCGGCCAGCAGGTTGAAGAAGGGCAGGCGATTTACGAAATATATTCCCCCGAATTGCTCAAGACCCAGTTCGAATACGTCGCCTTGATCAAGGAGAAAGACCGGCTCATGGTGCCCATGAACGCCGAAGACGCGCATACGAACCCCGACTATGCGATGACCGAGAGCGACATGATGGAAATCCAGATGAATGCAAAAAATCGCAACCTCTACACCGAAAAATTTGAATATTTCGATGTCAGCCATCTGATCGAGGAACTCAATACAAGCTACCGGCCAAGAGAAGTGATTGAAGTCCGTGCCCCGCAATCCGGTTTCGTCACCAAGATCGAGGTTCGAGAAGGCAGCGTCATCAAGCCGATGGACAGCCTGTTTTCTTTCACCAACCTGTCGCGGGTGTGGGTCGATGTGCCGCTTTTCCCGGATCAACTGGCTTGGGTAAAAGACGGCGACAAAGTGACGCTGAAGCTACCGAAGTCCGGCACGCCGGAAATCAAGGCACGCCTGCAATTTATCACCCCGATGGTCGACAGCGCGACACGCACCGTGCAGGCGCGCTTGAGTGTCGACAATCCCAGGAACCAGTTGCTCATAGGCTCTTTCCTTGACGTCACCATCCACGCCAGTCCACACAAGGCGCTTGCCGTGCCCCGCTCTGCGGTAATGCGCACCGGCAAGGGCGATTGGGTGATGCTGGCCGGGGGCGAAGGGCATTTCACGCCGATCAAAGTGGAAACCGGGATTGAAACCGCCGATTCGATTGAAATCACTGCCGGTTTGCAAGCCGGCGATCAGGTTGCGGTAAACGGGCAATTCTTATTGGATGCTGCGGCATCGATGAGCGATGCCGCACAGCGCATGCATGACAACCACGATGCAGGCAAACACTAAGCACAAAAGATTTTGCCGCGAAGAAACGCCAATTCCTCGCGCCTGTAGCGCGAAGATTCTTTGGACTCAAGCATGATTGCACGCATCATCAAATGGTCGCTGAAAAACCGTATCCTGGTGCTGCTGGGCGCCGTGTTGGTGACAGGCTGGGGAATCTATTCCGCGCGCAATATGGCGCTGGACGCCATTCCCGATCTTTCCGACGTTCAAGTCATCGTCAAAACCGCTTACCCTGGCCAACCGCCGCAGGTAGTGGAAGACCAGATCACTTTTCCGCTTACTTCCGAGCTGCTGTCGGTGCCGGGCTCGACTGCGGTGCGCGGCTTTTCGATGTTCGGCGAATCCTATGTGTATGTGATCTTCAAGGACGGCATCGACCCATACTGGGCGCGCTCGCGCGTGCTGGAGTACATAAGCCAGATAGAAGACCGCCTGCCGCGGGGTGTCATCCCCACGCTGGGGCCGGACGCCTCGGGCGTAGGCTGGGTGTTCGAATACGCGCTGGTGGATCGCCATCACCGCTACGATGCCGATCAATTACGCGCCGTGCAGGATTTCTTCCTCAAATACGAATTGCAAAGCCTGCCGGGCGTGGCCGAAGTCGCCAGCATCGGCGGCATGGTGCGGCAATTCCAGATCGAAGTGAACCCCAACCGGCTGGCGGCGTACAACCTGAGCCTGGAACGCGTCGAGCAGGCGATCCGCGACAGCAATATGGCGGGCGGCGGCTCGGTGATGGAAATGGGGCGTGCCGAATATGTCGTGCGCGCGCAGAATTATTTGAAGAACCTGGATGACTTCCGGCGCATTCCGTTGGCGACCAACGCACAGGGGGTGCCCATCCGCCTGGAAGATGTGGCGCAAATTCAGGTCGGGCACGAATTGCGCCGCGGCGTGACCGATCTGGACGGGCAAGGCGAAGTGACCGGCGGCATCATCATCATGCGCTACGGCGAAAACGCGCTCAAGACCATTACGCGTGTCAAGGAGCGGCTGAAGGAATTACAGGGTGGGTTGCCGCCCGGCATCGAACTGGTGGTCACTTATGACCGCTCCGGCGTCATCAACCGCGCCATCAAAACGCTGGGCGAAAAACTGGTCGAGGAATCGCTCATCGTCGCGCTGGTATGCCTCGCATTCTTATTCCACTTGCGTTCCTCATTGGTGGCGGTAGTCACACTGCCGATCGGCATTCTGGCCGCTTTCGTCGTCATGGAAAGCCAAGGCATAACCGCCAACATCATGTCGCTGGGCGGCATTGCCATCGCCATCGGCGCAATGGTGGATGCCGCGGTGGTGATGATAGAAAACATGCACAAGCATCTGGAGCGCGCAGGAGACAAACCCGACTACTGGAAAGTCACCGCCCAGAGCGCGCTCGAGGTAGGCCCGGCGTTGTTCTTTTCGCTGCTGATCATCACCGTATCCTTCCTGCCGGTGCTGACGCTCACCGGGCAGGCAGGCAAGCTGTTCGCTCCGCTCGCCTACACCAAGACTTATGCGATGGCTGCAAGCGCGGCGCTCGCGATCACATTGGCTCCGGTATTGATGGGTTATTTCATCCGCGGGCGCATCGCCCGCGAACAGAGCAACCCGCTAAACCGGTTGCTGCATGCGCTTTACCGCCCGGTGTTGATGGCCGCGCTGCAAAAACGCAAACTGGCGCTGTCGCTCTGCCTGATATTTTTGCTGAGCGCCGCCTGGCCGCTTGCCAAACTGGGCAGCGAGTTCATGCCGCCGCTCAACGAGGGCGACCTGCTTTATATGCCCACCACCCTGCCCGGCATATCGATAGACGAAGCGGCGAATATTCTGCAAATCACCGATCGCCTGATCGCGCAAATGCCCGAGGTCGAGCGCGTGTTCGGCAAGGCCGGGCGCGCCAATTCCGCCACCGACCCTGCACCGCTTTCGATGCTGGAAACCACTATCCAGCTCAAACCGCGCGAACAGTGGCCGGACGGCGAAACCATGGAGGAGTTGATCCACAAACTGGACAACCAGGTGCGCCTGCCGGGGCTGACCAATTCCTGGGGGTATCCGATCCGCACGCGCATAGACATGCTGTCCACCGGTATCCGCACACCGCTGGGCGTCAAGATTACCGGCCCGGATCTTGCCGGCATCAGCGCACTGGCCATGCAAGTCGAGGAAGCAATAAAAAGCTCCGTCCCGGGCACGCGCAATGCTTTCGCCGACCGCGCTTCCGGCGGGCGCTATGTGGATATTGTGTTGGACCGTGAGCAAGCGGCGCGTTACGGCGTTACCGCAGCCGATGTGCAGCGCCTGGTGCAGGGTGCCATCGGCGGAGAAAACATCGGCATGGTGATCGAGGGGCGCAATCGCTTCCCGATCAACCTGCGCTATCAGCGCGCTTTCCGCGATTCTCTCGCCGCGCTCGCATCCAGCCGCATCATGACGCCTTCCGGCGCGCAAGTATCGCTGGGGACGATCGCAAAGATAAGCGTGAATGATGGCCCGGTCGAGATCAAAAGCGAAAATGGCCGCCTAGTCGCCTATGTTTATCTGGATTTTGCCAGGCGCGACCTGGGCGGTTACATAGCCGACGCGCAGGCCGCAGTCGCAAAAGCCGTCGAACTGCAACCGGGCTACGCCATCGCCTGGTCAGGGCAATACGCGAGCCTGCAGCATGCCAAGGAACGCTTCATGTGGGTGATACCGCTCACGCTGCTGCTGGTGGTGGCGCTGCTTTATTTGAATTTCCGTCATAGCGGCAAAGTGCTGCTGGTGCTGCTGTGCCTGCCTTTCTCCCTGGCGGGCGGCTTCTGGCTGGTGTACTGGCTGGATTATCACTTGTCGGTCGCGGTCGCAGTCGGGTTTATCGCGTTGGCCGGCGTGGCGGCCGAATTCGGCGTGGTCATGTTGCTCTATCTGGATCAGGCCATCGCGGAACTCCGCCAATCCGGCCGGCCGGTGAATTACCAGAATTTGCAGCTTGCCATCGTTGATGGAGCGCTATCGCGCATCCGCCCGAAAATCATGACGGTATCGGTGATCGTGGCTGGGTTGATTCCGGTGATGGTCAGCTCCGGCACCGGCGCTGATGTGATGAAGCGTATTGCCGCACCCCTGGTGGGCGGCATGATTAGCGCGCCACTGCTCTCCCTTATCGTTATTCCTGTCATCTACGCATGGTGGCAGGAGAGGAGCTTGCCAGAAAGTCAGTCTTGATCGTGAATCGACGCGAATTTATAGCATGCTAACCAACACAGGGCATGTTTTAACATTCACTGTTATTTGTGCGGATCAGTATTACTTCAGTCTTTTACCATTGAGGCCAGATTAGAATTCGTAGTTGCGTTGCCGCAATGACCCTCACGCCCGCTTTACACGCTCGAGTCTCACCAATTCGTCCCGCGCAATACTACAGCGCAGTGCTTCGATGGCCCTTTGGAGGGCAGCACGATGGCCCACATGCGCATCTGAACCAATGCGCCGTCCGGTCGCCGTACGACAAGGTCTTGAAACTTTCTTTCTTGCTTGGTTTCCACCATAAGCGTGCAATGGTCGCTCTTTTCGCAATCTCTCGCGCAATCCGTCCCCTGAAAAAGAGTAGGGCAGAGTTTGTTCAGGATAGCGTCGCGGTCCTGTCCCAGCATCCGGCTAGCCGCTTCATTGATTGCCACAATGCGACGGTCTTGATCAATAAAAACGATTCCCTCGTCGAGATTATCGAAAACCTGCTTCAATTCCGGCAAAGTAACCATAAATGTCTATCGCTCCTAAACACGCTCACTATCGGGAGCGCTAATATTCTTTAGAAAAAAAGAAAACAGCCCACAAAGATGTGGGCTGCTACTTAGCAACTACTGCTAATTTATTTAATCGACAATATATAAACTATGTAATCGCCTTTTTCCTGCGATGTGCAGTTTCTTTCGAGGATATCATTGCAATGTATATCGAAGGTTTCTTCCGTCTTTTTCAGATTTGAGAAACGCTTGGGGTTGACGACAGGAGAAAGGGAAGCGATTTTCTTCTTGGTTTCTGAATGCTTGCCAACGGCTGCAGGATTATCACCATGGCAATCTGTGCAAGCAACCTGTTTGCCTTTCACAGTATGTTTTTTGATGTAAAACGCTCGCCCTGCTTCCGCATTCAAAACATAAGAGGGATTCACTCCTTTAACGAGAGCTGCATACTGTTTAACGAATTGTTTTGCACCATCAACATCCGCCTGAACAGGCAGGCTGAAAAAGCCGAGAGCTGCAAGCAGAACATAAGCAAATTTACGCATTTTTTAAAGCCCCTCCTAAGGAGTTAAGTTTGTGTTTCATTAAGTTTGTACTACATTGTTAAATGTACATGACAGCATATAACTATGTCAACACCAGCTTGGAAACAGGCTTGCTTAAATATAATAGATTTCAAATTTTATCTCGATGTGCCAAAAGACATATTTATATATATTGAAATGCAATATATATTGACTGCAGTAAATTACACTCAAAAATTGCCAGTACAAACAATTAATGACTGAAACTGAAAAATTCAAGATTGCCATCATTGGCGCGGGGCCGGCAGGCCTGTCTGCTGCAGCACATGCTGCTGAATTGGGAATTTCCCATGTTCTGCTGGAAGCAGAGCAACATCCCGCCAATACTATTCATAAATATCAAAAAGGCAAGCTTGTCATGGCTGAGCCTGCGGTGCTGCCGCTCCGAAGCCCGATAACGTTTGCAGCGGGGACTCGCGAAAATATTCTTGCCCTATGGCATGAAGATATCCAGAGGCATAAGATCAACCTGCGCTTGGGCGCGCAGGTTGACGGAATAACAGGCGAGCGCGGCCACTTTCGGGTCACTTTATCTTCCGGGCAACCCATAGATGCCGAGTTTGTAGTGCTTGCAATTGGGCTTCAGGGCAACATTAACAAGCTGGGCGTTCCGGGCGAAGATTTGCCGACTGTGCAATATCATCTTGATGATCCGGAAGAATTTAAAGACGAAACCATCGTGGTTGTGGGTGGCGGGGATGCCGGCGTGGAAAATGCGCTCGCGCTCGCGCAGCAGAATCGGGTGATCCTGATCAATCGCGAGGAAGAATTTAGCCGCTGCAAAGAAGGAAACTTCCTCCTGCTGCAAGCTGCCATCAAGGCAGGCCGAATTGAACCCCGTGTCAATACAAGGATCGACTATATCGATAGTGGGATGGAAAACGGTTTCTTGCTGAGGGTTGTTGCAACAACCTCTGAAGGCGTTGAGATCATTGCTTGCCATCGCGTTATTGCGCGCCTTGGTGCCAGCCCACCGCGTAAACTGCTGGAAAGTTTCGGCGTGAAATTTCCCAATAGCGATATAACCTTGGTGCCGGAATTATCGGAACAGTATGAGTCGAATGTGCCCGGCCTCTATATTATCGGGACGCTCGGAGGATGCCCGCTTATCAAGCAGGCTTTGAACCACGGTTACGAGGTGATCGAATATATCCTCGGCAACCCGGTAGAGCCGGCGGACGAACCGCTCCTCAAACAAAAAATCTCCAGTTTCAATGCATCATGCTCGGTGCGTGAAGGGCTTGCCCATATCCGGCGTAACGCGCCTATATTAGCCGACCTTACCGCACTGCAGCTGCGCGAACTTCTGCTCGAAAGCAATATCTTGACTCCCCAGCCGGATGAAACCATTTTCAAATACGATGATTACACCAGTAGTTTTTTTTCAATTTTGGAAGGAGAGCTTGCTGTTCTTGTTAAAGCCAAGGATGGCAGTGAAATTTATTTCCAGATTAAGGCGGGCAATTTTTTTGGTGAAATGGGGCTGATATCCGGGCGCCGCAGATCCGCCACGATCAAAGCAATAACAAATTGCGTGCTTATCGAAACGCCGCGTCGCTCGATGCTTAAACTGATTAATTCCGTAGAGTCCGTACGTCGAAAGCTCGACGAAGTATCGATGAAACGAGTGGTCCGCAACTGCCTGACCAACACACTCCCGGAAAGTGAATTGAACTATTTGTTGCAAGGTGCGACGATCAGACGATATAAGGCCGGGGATGTTTTATTTCATCAAGGCGATAAAGCCGACGGGCTATATCTGATCCGACGTGGTTCGGTGATAATTTCCCAGGTAACCGGCGGGAAAGAGGATGCATTGTCATATGTCATTACGGGTAACTATTTTGGCGAAATGGCACTTATCTCGGATAAGCCGCGCTCAAAAACAGCACGTGCCGCTTCAGCAACCGAGGTTGTTCTACTCAAAGCCCCGGTAGTTGTCGCGGCGCTGGAGCGCAATACAGACCTGCGCGACCTTCTTGCTGCACGCTATCGCGAAAATGTCCAGGATCAAAAAATTATTGAGCCTCAAAGCAAGCCGGATAATTTATTCACTTTCCTTATTCAACAGGGTGTTGGCGAAGCAACAGACGTATTATTGATCGATTATTCGCTTTGCATCCGATGCAATAATTGCGAAACTGCCTGTGCAAATACGCACCAAGGCACCCCACTTTTTAACCGTGAAGCCGGCCCCACGCACGGCCACATTCATCTGCCTACTTCATGCCGCCATTGCGAGCATCCCTATTGCATGCTGGATTGCCCGCCTAATGTTATCCACAGATCGGTCAACGGTGAGGTATTCATTGCAGACGGCTGTATTAGCTGCGGCAATTGCAAAAATAACTGCCCTTACGATGCTATCCAGATGGTGGCGGTTAACCCGAAGTTCAAAAAACCGGGTTTATGGCAAGCCCTGACGGGCGGCGCCAATCATGGCGAAAAAAACCGCATTTCCGGTGATGATTTACCCAAGAAGGCTATCAAGTGCGACTTGTGCAAGGATAATGCAATGGGGCCGGCCTGCGTCCGCTCATGTCCGACTGGAGCGGCCATACGCATCAGCCCGGAAGCTCTTTCACTGACTATGCGTGACAGTTCTGTAGCATTGGAATAAAACAGCAGAATATTAATTCGGGATCAAAACCATATGCAGCGCGGCACATTACTGGAGTACAAAAATTATCGTTATTTTAAAATCGCCAGCCTGCTGATGATTGCTGCCGTATTGGCTTATTTATTCGATCAACCCGCGATGGGCGCTTATGGCGGCTCCTGGCTGGGTTACATGTTTGGAATTTTGTCGGCACTAATCGTCGTTGTGCTGACTCTGTACGGGGTCCGCAAGCGGTTGCCGTCCATACGCATCGAACGGCGAAACTTATCAAATGCTTTACCGCCGCAGCAGGATGTTCCGGACCGTCGAAAACGCCAAGCGAATTGGTTGCGGCATCATGGCGCAACTCTGCAGGGCTGGCTTTCTGCTCATACTTATCTGGGAATAGCACTCGTCGTGCTGGCTACGCTGCATACCGGTTTCCAGTTTGGATGGAATGTCCATACCTTGGCCTATGTTCTGATGATGGTCGTAATCACTAGCGGTTGCTACGGCATTTACGCTTATCTGCGCCTGCCACGCCTGATGACGGCCAATATGGGCGGCATAAGCACATTTGACGCTCTGCTGCTTGAAATTGACGATCTTGATAAGCGGGCGAGCGTTAAGTCCCTTCAGTTTTCCGATGACATCTGCGCGATTGTGCGCAAGGCTCGGCAAGAAACTCTCATTGGCGGAAATTTTTTCCGGCAGCTGACTGCATACCAGCGCGACTGCCCGACTGCCAAAGCCGTGCAACAGCTGCAAATATTGGGCAAAAGCCTGAAATATGATCAACTGAAATCCTTCGACGATCTTTTTTTAATCATGGCACACAAAGAAATTCTGGTAAGACGGGCACGGCGGGATGTCATGTACAGAGCCCGGCTGGAATTTTGGCTTTATTTGCATGCGCCGCTTTCGATTGCGTTTATGACAGCGCTCATTGCACATATTGTCGCCATATTTTTTTACTGGTAAACGCTGATGATCCGCTGTTTGATTGTCCAGATTTCACGCAACCAAAGCGGCCAGCCTGTCCGCAAGGAACTGCTGGCCACTGGCGAGACCATTCAGATCGGGCGTGCTGCCGGATGCAAAATCCTCCTTCTCGATCACAGAGTCAATTTTCACCATGCAATCATTCGCCACTCGGATGAAGGAAGGTTATTCATTGAGGCCGAGGAAGGCGCGGATATTGCCATTAACGGCTCGCCCGAGCTGGGTGCTGAATTGTCACCAGGAACCCATATTCTTGTCGGGCCTTATGAACTTATAGCCGAAACGCCCACCGATGATTATGACCTGGTGCTTTCGGTAGAGATGGTTCGTCCATTACCTGACGACCATGAGCATATTTCAGCAAAACAAGCACCTGTCACTTTGGCGGGAGCCGGATTATCCAAACGCAAGCCTGCGCTTTGGCTGGTTGGTGCAATTGCGCTTATTTTTCTAATACTCCCCATGATCCCGGCATCAGGCCCGACGCTTCCTAAATGGGTAACCAGCCTGCAAGCATCGATTAAAAAATCCTGGCAGTTAGGCGAGATGTCCCGCGGACACCATCTGATTAGTGCGAAATGCGACGTATGTCACCTGAAGCCGTTCGAAGCAGTGCCTGATAAGGCATGTGAAAATTGCCACAAAACTGTGGCCAGACATATTGAAGACAAGACGCTGCACGCAAATGTATTCAAAGATATGCAATGCGGGGAATGCCATCATGAGCACAGAGGCGAAATAAGGGAGGGAACCTTAGACGCGCAGTGTGTGACATGCCATGCGAAAATCAAAAAGAAGAACGACAAAACCAAGCTGGCGAACATTCGCGATTTCAGCAAAGATCACCCCGCGTTCAGCCTGACTTTTAAGACCGGGCACAAAGACAGCGATGTGGTGCGCATTCCACAGAGCGATAAAACCAAGCTCATCGAAAAATCGGGGCTCAAATTTTCACACAAGGTTCACCTCGACAAGGAAGGCGTTTCCAGCCCTGAAGGCGACACGGTATTGGAATGCCGTGACTGCCACCAACTGGATGCGGCTGGTACTCGTTTCAGACCGATTTCCATGGAAAAAAATTGCCAGCAATCCGGGTGCCATGCTCTGAATTTCAAGCCACCTGTATTTAAACGTCAAATACCTCACGGTTCAGAACGAAAGTTAATGGTCGCCTTGCGCGAATATTACGCAACCACGGCAATCAGCAAAGTGGCTGCGGGCGAAAAACTCCAGTGCGGGGCCGGCGTTGGGGTTGGCAAGAATCAACTTGAGCGTGCGCTAGACTGCGCCCATCACAATGCCTATGCAAATGCGGAGATTCTGTTTAAGCCGGACAGCGGTTGTGGTGAGTGCCATGAAATTACGCCTGTTGCCAATGACAAGGAGGTTCCATGGAAAGTCACGCCAGTAACCATAACCAGCCATTGGTTGCGCAACTCACATTTTACTCATGCAAAACATAGCACCGCTAAATGTACTGAGTGCCATGACAAAGCCCTTTCCGAGAAGAGCTCGGATGTGGCGATTCCTGCAATTGAGAAATGCCGCGAATGCCATGTGGGCAATAAACAAGTAAAAAACAGGATCAATAGCGGCTGTGATAATTGCCATAGTTTTCACAAACAAATGGGGGATGTGGCCCAGCATCCTTAATTTGACCTCATTGAATCAATCGACCTGAATATCTAGACCTTCCATTACAAACAACTTTAGCTTGTTTGTGCAATTCATTGCTTTTTAAGTATATTTGTTTTGCCTTAACTTCCCTCTCTAACTCATTGTCCCATAAAGAAAAATCCCGTTTTTCGCTTGACCTTCTGGTTTTTTTTCAATATAGTGGGCTTAAGTGGTAAAAAGTGGGTAAAAGTGGGGGTTAAGAAGATGTTTCAGGGGGCGGCACAACTTAATCTGGATAGCAAAGGCAGGCTCGCGATACCGGCGCGGCATCGCGACATGCTGCTCGCGCATTGCGCGGGCAACCTCGTGCTGACCGCCGATGCCGACGGTTGCCTGCTGATGTATCCGCAGCCCGAATGGCAGCCGATTCGCGACAAACTGCTCAAACTTTCCGCGCTCAATCCGAAAATCCGCGCATTGCAACGCCGCCTGATCGGTTATGCCGAGGATGTGGTGATGGATGGCGCCGGGCGTGTGCTGATTTCTCCAGCCTTGCGCAGCTATGCCGCGCTCGACAAGCGCGTGATGCTGGTCGGCCAGGGCAACAAATTCGAATTGTGGGACGAGGCGAAATGGCAGGCGCAGCAGGAAGCCGCGCTGTCATTCATGGAGGGTGAGTTGCCGCCGGAGCTTGAAGGCTTCTCTTTATGAGTGAGGGCTTGGCCCACACCACTGTCCTGCTGCATGAAGCTGTCGAAGCACTGGCCATCAAGCCGGATGGCATCTATGTGGATGGCACGTTCGGGCGCGGCGGACACAGCGCGCGAATACTGGAACAGTTGGGCAACGAAGGCAGGTTGATCGCGCTGGACAAGGATCCTGCAGCGGTGGCGGCAGGCAAGGCATGGCGCGATGCGCGCTTCCAGATGGTGCATCGCGGCTTCGCGCAGCTGGCGGAAGTGCTGCGCGAACTGGGCGTGGCGAAGGTGGACGGCATTCTGCTCGATTTGGGCGTGTCATCGCCGCAACTGGATGATGCCGACCGCGGTTTCAGTTTTCGTTTCGATGCGCCGCTGGATATGCGCATGGACACCAGCAGCGGGATGACCGCGGCGCAGTGGCTGGCGGAGGTGGATGAAAGTTTACTTGCGGAGGTGATACGTGATTACGGCGAAGAACGGTTTGCTAAGCAGATTGCAAGGGCGGTTGTTGCGGCGCGCGCAGTGGAACCCATCCGCACCACGCGGCAGCTCGTCGAGCTGGCTGGCAAAGCGGTACGCACCCGCGAAGCCGGGCAGAATCCGGCGACGCGCACCTTTCAGGCTATACGGATTTATCTCAACGGGGAGCTCGAAGAGCTTGCGCGGGTGCTCCCGGAATGCGTGACGCTGCTCAAGACCGGCGGACATTTGGTCGTGATCAGTTTTCATTCGCTGGAAGACCGCATCGTGAAGCACTTCATGCGCGACATGGCACAGGGCGACAAACTGCCGCGCAATGTGCCGATCCGCGCCAACGAAGTACCACAAGGCAGGCTGCATTTGATCGGCAAGGCCACGCGCGCGACTGGGGCGGAAGTGCTGGCCAATCCGCGCGCGCGCAGCGCGGTGATGCGCGTGGCGGAGCGCAGCGATGTGGCGTAGCGATGTGATGTACGTGGGTGCATTGAATGTGTTGCTGCTGGCGGCGGTGGTGATCTGCGCGCTGAGTGTGGTCACTTCGCAGCACAAGGCGCGCAAGCTGTATATCGAACTGCAGAAACAGAAGGAACTTGCGCAGCAGATGGATGTGGAATGGGGCCAGTTGCAATTGGAACAAAGCACCTGGGCCACGCCGGCGCGGGTGGAAAAGATCGCGGCGCACCAGTTGCAGATGCAGTTGCCCAGAAACGGGCAAGTTCAATTTATACGGGTAGAGCCTAACGGCCATATAGATAAACAACCATGAATTATGCGGCCAGCGCACATCCAGACATCACGGCAGAATTGCCCGGATGGCGCGCCACCGCGTTATTTGTGGCGCTGCTGGCCGGGCTGTTCGGGCTGTTCGGGCGCGGGGCATATCTGCAAGTCATGCACGATGATTTCCTGCAGGAGAAAGGCAACGCGCGTTACAACCGCATAATCGAAGTCGTCGCGCATCGCGGCATGATCACCGACCGCAACGGCGAGCCGCTGGCCGTCAGCACGCCGGTGGAATCGGTGTGGGTCAGCCCGGCGGATGTGGTGGCCGATAGCCGGCAAGTAAAGCAACTGGCGCAGATACTCGGCATGGACGCCGAAGTAGTGAAAAATCGCCTGTCCGACACCTCGCGCGATTTCGTCTATCTCAAGCGGCAACTGCCTCCCGATCAAGCCGGGAAGGTGGTGAGCCTGAATCTTCCCGGCATTTCCCTGCAACGCGAATATCGCCGCTACTATCCGGCGGGCGAAGAGGCCGCGCAGATGCTGGGCTTTACCGGACAGGACGACAACGGGCAGGAAGGGCTGGAGCTGGCACTGCAGGAACGACTGGCCGGCAAATCCGGCAGCCAGCGCGTCATCAAGGACCGGCGCGGGCATATCGTCGAGGATGCCGGCAGCCTGCATGCGCCCAAGCCGGGCAGCGATATCGCGCTGAGTCTCGATAGCAAGGTGCAGCACCTCGCCTATCGCGAACTGGTCGATGCAGTGAAGCAGCACAAGGCCAAGGCCGGCGCGGTAGTGGTTCTCGATGCGAAGAGCGGCGAAGTGCTGGCGCTCGCCAACTATCCCGCCTACAACCCCAACAATCGCAGCAAGGTCGGCAGCCAGGCGATGCGCAATCGCGCCATTGCCGACTTGTTCGAGCCGGGCTCGACGATGAAGCCGTTTACCGTGGCGACCGCGATCGAGCAGGGAAAGGTGCGCCCGGAAACCGTCATCAACACCGAGCATGGCGTGTACACAGTGGGCAACAGAAAAATTCACGACTCGCATCCGGAATCAATGTTGACCGTCGCGCAGATCATTCAGAAGTCCAGCAATGTCGGCGCGGCCAAGATTGCGTTGTCGATGGAGCCTGAGACGTTGTGGCAAAGCCTGGCGGACAGCGGCTTCGGCGCGCAGACCGGCAGCAATTTTCCCGGTGAGGCGCCGGGAAAATTGCGCGGCCCGAAAACCTGGCGGCCTATCGAGCAGGCCACCCTGTCCTATGGGCACGGTATGTCGGTGAACCTGCTGCAATTGGCGCGCGCCTATACGATTTTTGCCAACGATGGCGAGCTGAAACCCGTCTCGCTGCTGAAACTGGATGCGCCACCAGTCGGAAAGAAGGTATTTTCAGACAGCACCGCGCGCGCGCTGCGCGACATGCTGGAATTGGCGGTGCAGCCAGGCGGCACGGCTCCATTGGCACAGGTGGCCGGCTATCGCGTGGCGGGCAAGACCGGCACCGCACATAAACTGGAGAACGGACGTTACGTGAACCGCTATGTCGCTTCGTTCGTCGGGTTCGCGCCGGCATCGAACCCGCGCCTGATTGTGGCGGTGATGATTGATGAGCCGGGCAACGGCCAATATTACGGCGGACTGGTCGCCGCGCCGGTGTTCGGCAAAGTGACGGGTGAGGCATTGCGGACGCTCAATGTGCCGAACGATGCGCCGCTGGATAATGTCATCGCGCCGCCGGTTGACATCGTCAGGGAGGAAGTCTGATGTTTCCTCTCGAACAATTGAACAAGCTCAAAGTGCCCATCACGCACCTGGTTTCCGACAGCCGCGCGGTGCGGCAGGGCGATACCTTTGTCGCCTATCCGGGCGAAAAAGCGGACGGCCGGCAGTTCATCGCGCAGGCGATCGCGCAGGGGGCGAATGTGGTGATCTACGAAAAACTTTTGTCCGGGCACCCGTACGAAGCGCAGCATTTTTCCTGGGATGCTGCGTGGCAAATCCCCAATCTTGCAGTGAGCGATCTGCGCCACAAGGCGGGATGGCTGGCGGACGCGGTGTATGGCGCGCCATCCGAAAAGTTGTGGCTGGTGGGAATCACCGGCACCAACGGCAAGACTTCCACCAGCCACTGGATCGCCCATGCGCTGAACGATGCCGGAAAAAAATGCGCGCTGATCGGTACCCTTGGTAATGGATTCCTGGGGGGCAACGGTTTTGCCGACGCGCTGCAGGCCAGCGCCAATACCACGCCGGACGCGATCAGTGTGCATGGCCTGCTCGCGGATTACCTGCGCGCCGATGCGCAGGCCGTGGCGATGGAAGTGTCCTCGCACGCGCTGGCGCAGGGGCGGGTGAACGGCGTGCGCTTCGATGTGGCATTGCTGACCAACCTGAGCCGCGATCATCTCGATTATCACGGCGACATGGAAAGCTATGCGGCGAGCAAACGCAAGCTGTTCGATTGGCAAAAACTGAAATTTGCCGTGCTCAATCTCGACGACGCGTTCGGTGCGGAACTGGCCGGGCAGCTGCAGGACGCGGAAGTTGAGGTGATCGGTTACGGCCTGAGCCCCCTATCCAACTTTCCCCCGCAAGCGGGCGAAAGTTGGATCGAGAAAAGCGCAAAACCATCGTCCGATACCGCGTTGCAACTGGCCGAGCGTCTCGGCCTGCGCATGGTGTACGGCGATATCGCGCAGATGAGCGGTCAGGGATTGCGGCTGGATGTTCATTCGAGCTGGGGAGCAGCAGCATTGGAATCCACGCTGGTCGGCCGCTTCAATGCGGCGAATCTGCTGGGTGCGCTGGCGGTGCTGCTGGTGAGCGGGATTGAATTGGGCGAAGCAGTGCAGTCATTGAGCAGGGTGCAGGCGGTGGCCGGGCGAATGCAGCGCTTGGGCGGTACAGGACAGCCGACGGTCATCGTGGATTATGCGCATACGCCGGATGCGCTGGAGAAGGTATTGCTGACGTTGCGCGAGGTCGGAGCGTCCCAGGCTGGCAAACTGATCTGTGTATTCGGCTGCGGCGGCGACCGCGACCGTGGCAAGCGCGCGATGATGGGACGGGTCGCCGAGAAATTTTCCGACCATTGCATCGTCACCAGCGACAACCCGCGCAGCGAAGAACCGCAGCATATCATCGCCGAAATACTCGGCGGTATGACTGCGAACAACCACGAGATCATTGCCGAGCGCGCCACGGCGATCGAGCGCGCCATCGGACTGGCGCGGCAACGCGATACCGTGCTGATCGCCGGCAAGGGTCATGAGGATTACCAGGAAATCGACGGCGTGAAGCATCCGTTCAGCGATAGGGCGGCCGCCGAAGGTGCGCTGCGGAGATGGAGGGCGACAGCATGAAAGAAGTTGGCATGATGCGGCTCTCGCAAGCCGCGCAAGTGCTGAATGGCCGGCTGGTCGGCCCTGATGTGCGCTTCGCTGCGGTCTCGACCGACAGCCGGAAAATAAAAACCGGCGATTTGTTCATCGCGTTGCGCGGCGAGCATTTCGACGGCTACGAGTTCGTCGCGCAGGCAGCGCAAAGCGGCGCTGTTGCATCGTTAGTAAATGCCGACAGTTACGAAGCGCGCCCCTCAGTCCTCAGTCCTCAGTCCTCAATCCTGCTGGTGGAGGACACGCGTCTCGCGCTGGGACAATTGGCGGCGTACTGGCGCAAGCAGTTCGACATCCCGCTGGTGGCGATCACCGGCAGCAACGGCAAGACCACGGTCAAGGAAATGCTCGCCGGAATTTTGCGTTTGGCGGCAGGCGGCGATGATGCGGTGCTGGCCACCCAGGGCAATTTCAACAACGACATCGGCATGCCGCTGACCCTGCTGCTATTGAACGCGCAGCATCGCTATGCCGTGATCGAAATGGGTATGAATCATCCCGGCGAAATCGATTACCTGACGCATATCGCCTGCCCCGACGTCGCGCTGGTCACCAATGCCAGCAGTGCGCATCTGGAAGGACTGGGTTCGGTGGAAGCGGTGGCGCATGCCAAGGGGGAAATCTTTGCCGGACTCAAGCATCAGGGCACCGCGGTGATCAACGCCGACGATGACTATGCGCCGCTGTGGCGGACGCTCGCCGGCTCGCATCCGTTGCTTGAATTCGGCCTGGGCGGTATGACACGGTGCGCGCAAGCGTCCGGTGCGGGAATGCCGCCCCCCCGCCTCCTCCCGCAATCGGCTGGCTCTGCCATAACCAGTGACTTGGCGAGTGTTGTTTGCTCGCCTAGTCAAATGGCTAGTAGTTCCATCAGTAACGTGTCGGAGGCGGACCGGCCTGCCGATGTATCCGGGCAATGGCAGCCGCAAGGTATTGGGCTGCGCCTGGATGCCCAAACTCCATCGGGAAATTTCAGCGCGGATTTGCAGGTGCCCGGCGCGCACAATGCGCGCAACGCATTGGCGGCAACCGCCGTTGCCGTCACGTTGAATGTGCCGCTGGAAACCATTGCCGCAGGGCTGGAAAAATTCAGCGGTGTGGCCGGGCGTTTGCAGCGCAAGGCCGCGCGGCATGGCGCAACATTGATTGATGACACCTACAACGCCAATCCCGCCTCGCTGCGCGCCGCGATCAGCGTATTGGCGCAGGCAAATGGCAAGCGTGTGCTGGTGCTCGGCGATATGGGCGAATTGGGCGATAACGCCGCCGCGTTCCATGCCGGAATCGGCACCGAAGCGCGCTATGCCGGGATTGAGAAACTCTATGCGCTGGGCGAATTGAGCCGCAACGCGGTGCGCGCCTTCGGTTGCGGCGCAGAGCATTTTGAGCGCATCGGGGATTTGCAGAAAGCGCTGGAAGATGAACTGGATGAGGACACCACCGTGCTGGTGAAGGGTTCGCGCTTCATGAAAATGGAGCGCGTGGTGGAATACCTGGTAGGGGCGATTCACGAATCGCCCCTCATAGGTGGCGATTCGTGAATCGCCCCTACAGGAGGAAAAAATGCTGCTAGCACTCGCACAATGGCTGGCCCAGGACGTGAGGTTCTTCAGCGTGTTCAATTACATCACGCTGCGCGCCGTGCTGGCGGCGATGACCGCGCTGGTCATCTCGTTCCTGGTCGGGCCGGCGATGATCCGCAAGCTGACCGCCTACAAGATCGGGCAATCGGTGCGCAGCGACGGGCCGCAGACGCATCTGGTCAAGGCCGGCACGCCGACGATGGGCGGCGCGCTGATCCTCACCTCGATCGCGATCACCACGTTGCTGTGGGGCGATTTGCGCAACCATTACGTGTGGGTGGTGCTGCTCACCACGCTGGGTTTCGGCGTGATCGGCTGGGTGGACGACTACCGCAAGGTGGTGCATCGCAACCCCAAGGGGTTGTCGGCCAAGGCCAAAATGGGCTGGCAATCCATCATCGCGCTGATTGTCGGTGTTTATCTGTGGAATACCGCCAGCCTGCCCGCGCATACCGAACTGATCGTGCCGTTCCTGAAGTTTCTGGTATTCCCGCTCGGCGCATTCCTGTTCGTCGCGCTGACTTATTTGGTCATAGTCGGCACCAGCAACGCGGTGAATCTGACCGACGGGCTGGACGGGCTGGCCATCATGCCCACCATCCTGGTAAGCGGCGCACTGGCGATTTTCGCCTATGTGGCGGGCAATGTGGTGTTCGCGAAATACCTCGGCATCCCCTACATCCCGGGCGCGGGCGAGCTGGCAATATTCTGCGGTGCGATTGCCGGCGCGGGGCTGGCCTTCCTGTGGTTCAACGCCTATCCCGCCGAAGTGTTCATGGGCGACGTCGGCGCGCTGTCGCTGGGCGCGGCGCTCGGTACCGTGGCGGTGATCGTGCGCCAGGAACTGGTGCTGTTCATCATGGGCGGCGTGTTCGTGATCGAGGCGGTGTCGGTAATGATCCAGGTGGCCTCGTTCAAGCTCACCGGCAAGCGCGTGTTCCGCATGGCGCCGCTGCACCATCACTATGAGTTGAAGGGCTGGAAGGAGACCCAGGTCGTGGTGCGTTTCTGGATCATCACGATGCTGCTGGTGTTGGTGGGGCTGGCGACGCTGAAGCTGAGGTAGTGGGAAGTGGGAAGTGGGAAGTGGGAAGTGGGATTTTCCACTCTCCACTGAGGCGCGTAGCGCCGTTCCACTTCCCACTCCCTAAGGAGATACATTGAACCAATGGGCTGACAAAAATGTGCTGGTGCTCGGTCTCGGTGAGACGGGGTTATCCATGCTGCGCTGGCTGAGCGCGCAGGGCGCGCGCTTGCGCGTCGCTGACAGCCGCAGCGAGCCGCCCGGTTTGGCCGAAGCCGGCCAGTTTGTTTCGTCAGGGCAGATTTTCTGTGGCGCATTCGGCGATGACTTGCTCGACGGCATCGAGCTGATCGCGATCAGCCCCGGTATTCCGCTCGCCGCCCCCCTCGTGCAACGCGCCGCCGCGCGTGGCATTCCTGTTGTTGGCGACATCGAGCTGTTTGCGCAGCAGCTCAGGATTCAGGATTCAGGATTCAGGCCCAAGGTTCTCGCGATTACCGGTTCAAACGGCAAGACCACCGTGACCAGCATGGTGGAGCATCTGTGCCGTGCTGCGGGCAAGGATGCGGTGGCGGCAGGCAACATCTCCCCGGCGGTGCTGGATATGGTTCTGGCGCGCGGTGCAAACCAGCCCGAAGTATGGGTGCTGGAATTGTCCAGCTTCCAGCTCGAGACGACCGCGACGCTGAATGCCGATGCGGCGACGGTGCTGAATGTCAGCGAAGACCATCTCGACCGCTATGCCGGTATAAATGAATACGCGGCGGCCAAGGCGCGCATCTTTATCGGCAGCGGGGGGCGGCTGCGACACGTTACTGCGAAGCAGCCGATTGCGGGAGCAGCCGCCTTGCACCCCCTCCCGCACCAGACGCTCGCGCGCACCGTGTCGGGGGTGCAGGTGCTGAATCGCGACGATGCGCGCTGCATGGGCATGGCGCTGCCCGGACGCAGGATTATCACCTTTGGCTTGAGCTTGCCCGGCAGCGCAAACGATTTCGGCATTGAAAAAACGGGAAATGAAATCTGGCTGGCGCAGGGCAAACAACATTTGCTCAAGGTGAGCGAATTGCAAGTGGCGGGTTTGCACAACGTCGCCAACGCACTGGCCGCGCTGGCGCTGTGCCGCGCGATCGATCTGCCGATGCCGGCATTGCTTGAGGCGTTGCGCGGCTTCAGGGGGCTGCCGCATCGCGTGGAGCGCGTGGCCGAGATCGACGGCGTGGTCTATTACGACGACTCCAAGGGCACCAATGTCGGCGCGACGGTCGCGGCGCTGGAGGGTCTGGGGCGCAAGGTGGTGCTGATCGCGGGCGGCGAAGGCAAGGGACAGGACTTCGCGCCGCTCAAGCCGGCCGTGATGCGGCATGCGCGCGCGGTGGTGCTGATCGGCCGGGATGCGCCGCTGATCGCGGCGGCGCTGGATGACTGCGGCGTGCCGCTGCTGCATATCAAAAACATGAACGACGCGGTACGGCAGGCCGCGCGATTCGCGCAATCGGGAGATGCGGTATTGCTGTCGCCGGCTTGCGCGAGCTTCGACATGTTCCGCAGCTATGCGCATCGCGCCGAGATGTTTGTCGAAGCGGTGCATGAACTGATCAAGGAGTCCGCATGGTCGCGCTGACGCATACTATGCGGGCTGATGCGCGGGAACCGCGCCGCCCCTTCGCCGTCAAGACGCGCACCCGCCCGCCGCAGGCGCAGTTCGACGAACTGCTGATCTGGGCATTGCTCGCGCTGCTCGCGCTCGGGCTGGTGATGGTGTATTCCGCGTCGATCGCGACGGCGGAAGCCGGAAAATTCACCGGCTACCAGCCGGCCTATTACCTGTTGCGGCATGGCGCGTATATCGCCGCAGGATTGCTTGCCGGCCTGCTCGCCTTCCAGGTGCCGGTGCAGTTATGGCAGAACTATGCGCCCTACCTGTTCCTGACCGGGGTGTTGTTGCTGGTGCTGGTGCTGATCCCGGGCATCGGGCGCGAAGTCAACGGCAGCCGCCGCTGGCTGTCGCTGTTCGTCGTCAACCTGCAGCCTTCCGAGTTGATGAAACTGTTTGCGGTGCTGTATGCCGCCAGTTATACGGTGCGCAAGGCGAAGGTGAAGGGCACCTTCGTCAAGGCGTTCTTGCCGATGTTCGCGGTGATGGCGCTGGTCGGCAGCCTGCTGCTGCTGGAACCGGACATGGGTGCGTTCGTGGTGATCTGCGCCATTGCGCTATGCACGCTGTGGCTGGGCGGTTTCAATCTCAAGGTGTTTGCCGGGCTGGTCGTGACGCTGCCGCTGGCGTTTGCCGCGCTGATTCTTTCCTCGCCGTACCGCATGCAGCGCGTGATCGGTTTCATGGACCCGTGGTCCGACCCGTATGGCAAGGGCTACCAGCTGAGCCATGCGCTGATCGCGTTCGGGCGCGGCGAATGGTTCGGCGTGGGCCTGGGCGGCAGCGTGGAAAAACTGTTCTACCTGCCGGAGGCGCACACCGACTTCCTGATGGCGGTGATTGCCGAAGAACTTGGATTGATCGGCATCACGGCGGTCATTGCGCTGTTCGCGCTGCTGGTGGTGCGCGCCTTCCAGATCGGCCGCCATGCCGCCTTCCTCGAACGCAATTTTTCCGCGCTGGCCGCGCAGGGCATCGGCGTGTGGCTCGGCGTGCAGGCGATGATCAACATCGGCGTGAACATGGGCGTGCTGCCGACCAAGGGGCTGACCCTGCCGTTCCTCAGCTTCGGCGGCAGCGGCCTGGTGGTGAACTGCATCGCCGCCGCAGTGCTGCTGAGAGTTGATTATGAAAACCGTCGGGTAGCGAGAGGTTTGCCGGTATGAATATGAAAAATCAATTCGGTCCACGAAATACACGAAAAGACACGAACAAAACCCGAGCAGCCGGGCTTTCGTGCTTTTCGTGTATTTCGTGGACGAATGGGGTTTGGTTCGGAGTAAACGAATGAGCCGCTCGATCCTCATCATGGCAGGCGGCACCGGCGGGCACATCATGCCGGGGCTGGCGGTCGCCGACATCCTGCGCGCGCAGGGTTGGAAGGTAACCTGGCTGGGCGCGCCGGGCAGCATGGAGGCGGAACTGGTACCTAAGCATGGCTACAGCATGGCTTGGGTGCGCTTCTCCGGCTTGCGCGGCAAAGGGATTTTGCGCAAATTGGCCCTGCCGCTCAATCTGCTGATTGCGCTGGGGCAGAGCGCGGCCGCATTGTTCCGCCACCGTCCCGACGTGGTGCTGGGCATGGGCGGGTACATCACTTTCCCGGGCGGGCTGATGGCGGCCCTGCTGCGCCGCCCGCTGGTGATCCACGAGCAGAATTCCATCGCCGGATGGAGCAACAAGGTGCTGGCGCATATCGCGCAGAAAACACTGAGCGGCTTTCCCGATGTGTTGCCAAACGCGGTCTGGTGCGGCAACCCGGTGCGCGGCAGCATCGCCGGATTGCCAGATCCGCAGGCACGCTACGCGGTACGCAGCGGCAAGCTGAACCTACTGGTGGTGGGCGGCAGCCTCGGCGCGAAGGCGCTCAACGAGGCCATGCCGCAGGCGCTCGCGTTGCTGCCGGAAGAGATCCGTCCTAACGTGGTGCACCAAACCGGCAAACAGCATTTTGCGGCCGTGCAACAGTTGTACCGGCAGGCTGGCGTGCAGGCCGACATCCGTCCGTTTCTCGACGACATGGCCGGCAGCTACGCGCATGCCGATCTGGTGATCTGCCGCGCCGGCGCATTGACCATCGCGGAGCTCGCGGCGGCGGGCGTGGCGAGCATCCTGGTGCCGTTCCCGTTCGCGGTGGACGATCACCAGACGCACAACGCGCGTTTCCTCTCCGAGCGCGGAGCGGCGATATTGCTGCCGCAAAGCGAACTGAACGCGGAGAAGCTGACGCAGTTGCTGCGCGACCTGGTGAATGATGAACAGGGGCGCGAAAAACTGTCGGCCATGGCGCAGCAGGCGCGCGCCGTGGCCAAGGCCGATGCGGCGCAACAAGTCGCGCAGGTTTGCGTCGAGTTGGCAGGGTAGGGGCAATTCATGAATTGCCCTTACGGTGAAAGGTAAAACGCATTCGAAATATGAAACATAAAGTCAAACATCTGCATTTTGTCGGCATCGGCGGCTCGGGCATGAACGGCATCGCCGAGGTGCTGCTGAACCTCGGCTTCCAGGTCAGCGGCTCCGACCTCGGCGAGAATGTCGCCACGCAGCGCCTCAGGCAACTCGGCGCGACGGTGTATCTCGGCCATGCCGAACAGCATCTTACCGACGCCGACGCGGTGGTGGTTTCCACCGCCGTCAAGGCAGACAATCCCGAAGTGCTGGCGGCGCGCGCGCGCCGCATCCCGGTGGTGCCGCGCGCGATGATGCTCGCGGAGCTGATGCGCCTGCGCCAGGGCATCGCGGTGGCGGGCACGCACGGCAAGACCACCACCACTTCGCTGGCCGCCAGCGTGCTGGCAAAAGGCGGTTTCGACCCCACTTTCGTGATCGGCGGCAAGCTCAATAGCAGCGGCGCCAATGCCAGGCTCGGTACCGGCGAATTCATCGTCGCCGAGGCCGACGAATCGGATGCGTCGTTCCTGTATTTGCAGCCGATCCTCGCGGTGATCACCAATATCGACGCCGACCACATGGAGACCTACGGCCACGATTTCGGCAGGCTCAAGCAGGCGTTCGTGGACTTCGTCGAACACCTGCCGTTCTACGGCATGGCGATGTTGTGCATCGACGATGCCAACGTGCGCGAAATCCTGCCGCGCATCAGCAAGCCGGTGTGCACTTACGGCCTCAGTGAGGGCGCAATGATCCGCGCGGTGAATGTGCGCCATCAGGGCGGGCAGATGCGCTTCACCGCCGAATGCCGCCAGAACGGCACGCCGAAAGACCTGGACATCACGCTGAACCTGGCTGGGGTACACAACGTGCTGAACGCGCTCGCCGCGATCGCGATCGCTTTGGAGGTGTGCGTCGCGGATGACGCGATCATTGCGGCTTTGGCCGAGTTTCAGGGCGTGGGGCGGCGGTTTCAGCGCTATGGCGAGATTGCGTTGCCCGGCGACCCTCTCTCCAACTCTCTCCCGCTTGCGGGAGAGAGAGCAATCGATTCCTCTTCCAAAGGCGGAAGAGGCAGCTTCACTTTAATTGACGATTACGGCCACCATCCGGTGGAAATGGCCGCCACGCTGGCGGCGGTGCGCGGCGCATTCCCCGGCAGGCGGCTGGTGCTGGCCTTTCAGCCGCACCGCTACACGCGCACCCGCGACCTGTTCGAGGATTTCGTGAAAGTGCTGCGCGGCGTGGATGCGCTGCTGCTGGCGGAAGTGTATGCGGCGGGAGAGCCGCCGATCGTCGCGGCGGACGGGCGCGCGCTGATGCATGCGTTGCGTGTCGCCGGGCAGGGTGAGGCGGTGTTTGTCGAGAACATTCAGGATATGCCGCAGGCCATCATGCAGATGGCGCGCGACGGTGACGTGGTGATCACGATGGGCGCGGGCTCGATCGGCGGCGTGCCCGGAGCACTGATGCAAATGAACAATAAGCCATGAACATGAGCGAACCGAAACAATTCAAGACGGAAGACCTGCGCGGAGAGATGAGCGGCGGCGTGCCCATGAGCCGTCATACGAGCTGGCGCGCGGGCGGCGCGGCCGAGCGCATGTACCAGCCCGCCGACCTCGACGACCTGCTCGCATTCCTGCGTCAGTTGCCGCCGGAAGAGCCGCTGCATGTGGTCGGCCTGGGCAGCAATTTGCTGGTGCGCGACGGCGGCTTGCACGGCACGGTATTGCTGCTGCACGGCGCGCTGGGCGAACTGCGCCTCGAGGCCGACGGCAGTGTTTACGCCGAGGCCGGCGTACCGGGCGCGAAGCTCGCGCGCTTCGCCGCCCTGCATAACTTGCGCGGTGCTGAATTCTGCGCCGGGATACCCGGTACGGTCGGCGGCATGCTGGCGATGAACGCCGGCTGCTACGGCAGCGAGATATGGGAAAAAGTGCTGCGCGTGCAGACGGTGGATCGGAGCGGCGAAGTACGCATGCGCACGGCTGAAGATTACGAGATCGGCTACCGGCATGTGGCTTTGAAAGAGAAGGGAGAAGGGGGAAGGGAGAAGGGGGGCGCAGTACCCGAAGGTTTTACCCTTCCCTCTCCCCCCTTCTCTCTTCCCCCAGAATTTTTCGTCGCCGCATGGCTGAAGTTCGAGGCGGGTGACGGCGCAATCGCACGGCAGGAGATCAGGGCGCTGCTCGCCAAGCGCATCGCCAACCAGCCGCTGAACCTGCCGAATGCCGGCTCGGTATTCCGTAACCCACCGGGCGATCATGCGGCGCGGCTGATCCAGCAGTGCGGACTGAAAGGCAGGCGCATCGGCGGTGCGCAGGTGTCGGAAAAACACGCCAACTTCATCGTGAACACGGGCGAAGCGACGGCGGCGGATATCGAGAATCTGATCAACGAAGTGCGAGCGGTGGTGCGGCAACAGACCGGTATCGACCTGCACCCGGAAGTAAGAATTATTGGAGAAAAACTTGTATAGCCAGCGTAGCGTGCGCTGTGCGCACGACACGATTCAGGGAGCCGTGCGCACAGCGCACGCTACGGAGGATTTTGGATTGTTGAGATGGAAAAGATGAAGAATTTCGGCAAAGTTGCAGTGTTGTTCGGCGGCAAATCCGCCGAGCGCGAGGTGTCGCTGAAGAGCGGCGCGGCGGTGCTGGCGGCGCTGCGGCGCAGCGGCGTGGATGCGCATGCGTTCGACCCCGCGCTGCTGAATCTGCAGGCGTTGCATGACGAAGGCTATGACCGCGCGTTCATCGCGCTGCACGGTCGCTTCGGCGAAGACGGTACGGTACAGGGCGCGCTGGAATTGCTGGGCATCCCCTACACCGGCAGCGGCGTGCTGGCCTCGGCGCTGGGCATGGACAAGTGGCGCACCAAACTGGTATGGCAGGCGGCAAATCTGCCGATCCCCGCATACACATTGCTGGATGAACAAAGCGACTGGGATGCAGTGGTGCGGCAACTGGGCTTGCCGTTGTTCGTCAAACCGGCCAACGAAGGCTCCAGCGTCGGCATCAGCAAGGTGAAAGCGGCCGGCGAATTGCGCGGCGCTTATCAGGCAGCCGCGAAGCACGACAAGCTGGTGATCGCGGAAAGCTTCATCGGCGGCGGCGAATACACCGTTGCAATACTCGGCGAACAAACGTTGCCGGTGATCAAGATCGAGCCGGCCAGCGAGTTCTACGATTACGAGGCGAAATATTTCCGCGACGACACCCGCTACCTGTGCCCCTGCGGCCTGGATGCGGAAAAGGAGGCGGAGATGCAGCGCCTGGCCAAGCAGGCCTTCGCGCTGATCGGCGGGCAAGGCTGGGGGCGGGTGGATTTCCTGATGGACGAGGCGGGCAAGCCCTATCTGCTCGAAGTGAACACCTCGCCGGGGATGACCGACCACAGCCTGGTGCCGATGGCGGCGCGCCAGGCCGGCATCAGCTTCGAACAACTGGTGCTGAAGGTGCTGGAGATGACGCATGTGGGATAACGCCGCCCTGCTGAGGAATATCGCCAGCGCGCTGATCGGCTTCAGTGTGCTGGCGGTGCTGTACGGCGCGGTTTATTACATCGTGCATCTGCCGGGATTGTTCCCGCTGCGCAGCGTGCAACTGAGTGCGGCGCCGCAGCGGGTGGTGGCGGAGGAAGTGCTGGCGGTGGCG
>Ga0209317_1000778_pt1 | contig 34487 bp, 29 predicted proteins | sample RifGroB2_FD_183994 | JGI IMG/M metagenome (GOLD analysis project Ga0209317, IMG submission 183994) | Soil microbial communities from Rifle, Colorado, USA - Groundwater B2 (SPAdes) (version 2) | ecosystem: Environmental > Terrestrial > Soil > Unclassified | place: Rifle, Colorado | collected...
TCCCATCCCGAACACGGAAGTTAAGCCTCTCAGGGCCGATGGTACTGCATGGGTAACTGTGTGGGAGAGTAGGTCGCCGCAGGGAATTTAATAGAAAAAGCCCCATCACGGAAGTGTGATGGGGCCTTTTTGCATTGGACACCAAATATCATCCCCCTCATCCTGCACAATGCCCGACTGCACAATGCCCGACTGCTTTAAACAGAAAGAGCCAGCGTCTGTTCTGCCGGCTCTCCTAGAGTCTCACCTCTTTGATTGTTTTTTTAGCTAGCGCTTCTGGTGAACCACCTTACTACTTCTACACGCGGTCTCGTAACACCGTGGGAGCAGAAGCACCGATCCTGTTTTCACCTTCCTTTATTATCATGATAGAACAATGTAAAAAAATCTGCAAATCACGGTCACCCGCATAGCAGCGGTAAACCGCTGCTATGCGGGTATTTTAAAAATGCAAAAAAAGTTGGTATCTGATCGAGCGCGGCCCCGTGATCCTCAGAGACTCTGGCTTTTATGCCACATTAGAGAGGCGCCTCATTGGTGCGGGAGTAGGTTCCCATCAGTTCTGTTGTCGCTAGAATGTGCTGCTCCATGGCTGCCTCCAGCATCTGCTTGTCCGAGGCAGAGGGAAGCTTAATCTTTACGTTCAAAGCGAATAAGCGAAAGTAGTACCTATGAGTACCGGGTGGGGGGCAGGGGCCGTCGTACCCGCCTTCACCGCTTGTGTTGTAACCCTCCTCGGCGCCCATCGGTACCGTGTGCTCACGGATCTCCTTAATTTCGGGCGGTATGTTCCACATCACCCAGTGGATCCAGAGACCCGCAGGCGCGTCCGGATCCTCCATCACCAAGGCCAGGGATTTTGCCTGAGGCGGTACGCCATGGATTACCAGGTGAGGGTTTACGTTTTCGCCGTCACAGGTGTATTTAGAAGGGATCTGCGAGCCATGATTAAAGGCCGGGCTTGTAAGTTTAAAGTCCATTTGAGACCTCCCAGGATGTTGAATGCGAGAATCTTTAAAGGATACAAATGTGACGGGCTGCGTCAAGCTGTTGATCCTTTACAGGTACCCCCGAGCTTTCTGGTAATAGCACTGTATTTAGTAGGCCGCAGGCGTAGTGACAGAGCCCAAACTGCGGATGAACCACGGCCCTGCCAAGAATTCTTGCCAAAAGTGTCCGCCTGTTGCAATTGCTCCTCCATCGGTTAGAATTGGCAAATTGTAATTTCTTCTTTCTGCTTTAGTCTTGTGACCTCGTTTCGGCAAGACGCCTCGATCAGCTCTGGCCGCCTACAAGCAATCGGTTCAGCTGATCGGTAGCTGCAGCAAATCCTGGAGGCCTAAAGTGAATATCTACTCGTGGGGTGTGATCTCCGTGTTGGTGGTTTCCTCCGGTTGTGCAACTAAGGGTTATGTCCAGAATCAGGTCGATCCTGTGGCCTGCAAGGTGGATGTTCTTGAGACAAAGACTACTTCTTTAGAGTCCCGGCTGAGCGCCCTGGAAAGCCAGGTAAGCGAAGCCCAGTTGGCCAATAAGGCAATGCTTGATGAAGCCACCACAAAAGCTACGGAAAGCGCGCAGAGGGCAGAAGCTGCTGCTACGGCAGCGGACCTTGCAGCACAAAGGACCGAGAAGATGTTCGAATTGGGTCAGAAAAAATAGCCCTACAAGTGGGGCCTGCCCCGGCACCCTTTACAGTGACCTTATGGGCTATTGGGTGAATCGAAATATATCTGTCACCGCATACCTCATAGCAATTGTGGCCATATGTGCTGCTACACCAGCAGTAACCCGCGCGGTTACCCTTCCCCATGCAGATGGTTTTATCGGTGAAATTCGGCAGTATAAAGTTGGGAAGCATGAATCGCTGTTAGAAATCGCCCGGAAATTCGATCTCGGTTACAATTCGATTGTTGCTGCCAATTCGGGCGTTGATCCGTATATTCCAACACCAGGAACCGTCATAACCATTCCGACGGCCTGGATTCCGCCCGCTACCTCAGCGCGCCCATCGATCATCGTTAATATCCCCGAGTTCCGTCTGTACTACTTTCCAGAAGAACCACCAGGCACTGTCGTCACCTTTCCTTTAGGCATCGGAGACGAGGGGAGAGAAACGCCGCTTGGGGTTTATGCTGTGACAGAGAAAATCGTCAACCCTGCCTGGTATGTACCCAGATCCATACGTGGGGCGGCACGCAGTTTCCCAAGAGTCGTTCCTCCAGGACCCGAAAACCCCATGGGAAGCCACGCACTGAGGCTTTCCCGCCAAGACATTCTGATCCATGGGACCAACAGGCCGTGGGGCATCGGTAGAAGATCAAGCCATGGCTGCCTGCGTCTCTACCCTGAGGACATAGTCCGGCTTTTCAAGCTAGTGAACAAAGGTACTCAGGTGGTGATCGTGAACCAGCCACTGAAGGTCGGCAAAATGGAGGAGAGGGTTTTCGTAGAAGTGCACAGCTATGAGGGTGAGGAGCCCAGTGTAGGACAAGCAATGCATATGTTGGCCGACAGAAATCTGATCGCGAGGATCGATTTTGCGAAGTTGATACGGGCAATCCAAGAAAAGAGGGGGGTCCCGGTTGAGATAACACTGGGGCAATGAGGTTACTGCAGTACCTTGGCCAACTCAAGAATCGAGAACTTGCCTGATCTTTGTCAGCAGCAGAGAGGGGGGCACCGGCTTGGTGAGAATCTCGACGTTCTCTGTAAGGATGTTTTCCTGCCTGATGATCTCATCCGTGTAGCCGCTGGTAAAAACAATCTTGGTCCCGGGGCGAATTTCTTGGATCTCATCGTAGACTTGCCAGCCGTTCTTGCGGGGCATGATGACATCAAGAAAGACCAGGGCTATCTGGTCCTGATGCTGTCGGAACTTCGCGACTGCGTCGTCCCCTGCAACGGCCACCATAGTTTTATACCCGTAAGCCTCCAGTATCTCGACCACGATTTTTCGTACGTTCTCGTCGTCCTCTGCCACCAATATGGTTTCCGTCCCACGCGGGAACAGCTGTGCCGTTTCTTCGACCGGGGTCTGTGGCGCGCTGGTAAGCGGTAGGTATATCCTGAAGGTCGTGCCGTAACCCAACTCGCTGTAGACCTTGATGTAGCCGTTGTGTTGTCTGACAATGCCGTAGACGATCGAGAGCCCGAGTCCGGTCCCCTTGCCCTGGGCCTTCGTGGTGAAAAAGGGCTCGAAAATCCTGTTCAGGTTTTCTTTTGGGATCCCGCTGCCGTTATCTGAAAAGGCGATGTTCGCGTAGTTGCCTGGCAGGATGCCGGCAACCGCAGCAGCGTCACTGTCTATCTTCTCTGAGCCGGTGCTGATCGTTATGCGCCCCCCCCCGGCAAGGGCGTCACGTGCGTTCACTGCAAGATTCATCAATACCTGCTCCAGTTGACCGGCATCAGCGAGTACCGTGAGTTTCTCCGGGCAGGTGGATATAATCAGATCATGTCTCTCCCCGATCACCATGAGTAACAGTTTCTTGATGTTTTGCACGACGCTGTTGAGATCGACAGGGACGAGGGTGATGGCGTGTTTTCTGCTGAAAGCAAGCAATCCGCGCGTAAGCCCTGCTGCTCGTTCTGAGGCGTCGAGCAGCTGTTGGAGGTTGGTCATCATGGGATGGTCACGGGTAACGTGCATCTGCATGAGTGCCGCGTTGCCTATGATTACCGTGAGGATGTTGTTGAAGTCGTGGGCAATGCCGCCTGCCAGCGCACCGATGGACTCCATTTTCTGGGATTGGTGCAGTTGCTCTTCGAGTTTCTGCCGCTCTGTTATGTCCTCGACAACGCCTATGAGATAGGCGGGTGCCCCCTGCTCACTCTGCACAACCGATAGCGTCACAATAGTCCAGATCGAGGAACCGTCGGGGCGGCGATAGCGCTGTTCTGCTGTGTACACAGGGATTGCGCCCTGTAGCAGCAGTCGAAAATGTTCTTGGAAAGCGTTGAGGTCGTCTGGATGGGTGATCTCTTGTATGGTCCGATGCCGCATCTTGTCCGACGGGCAACCGACGATTTCGCAGAAGCGCTGGTTGACCCTGATAAGCCTGCCGTCCGGAGCCATATGGGCAATGCCGATGGGGGCCTGCTCAAAGGTGCTCCGGAAGCGGAGTTCGCTCTGCTCGAGCGTGGCTGCTTTGCGGCGCAGATTTCTCGTTGCGAGAATAATCCCGGCAAGCCCAATGACCCAGAAGAGACTGTGCCCCAGGGCGCTGGACCTGACGGTGGATCTCATCGCGTCCTGGACCGGCGCAATCGGGACAGAGACGCTGATCGCACCCCGTATGGCGCCCTTTGATTCAAGTGACGAACGATGGCACTCGAGGCAGATGGTTTGCGTTACCATCGGGCGCATGAGCCGCATATAGGGCTGCCCGTTGATGATCTGTATTTCGCTCACCTCACGTACCCCGCGCTGGAAAGTGCGCAGTGCCCTGGCTTCCCACGGGTCGGGCGCGTTTTCAGGGCGAATCGGGGTCAGGCTGGTGATGCGTCCCTGGCTGAGCTCAGGCTGCGATCGGGCAATCTGGAACACCTGCCGGAGCATGTTTGAAGGAGTTATTAGGGTAAGACGCTTGCCTGACGGGGTGTTTACATCCCTTTCGGGGTTGTTCGACAGGAAGGGGTTGGGAGGGTTGTTTTCAGTGACCGGGGCATAGACTCCGCCATAGCCCTCAGCCCAACTACGATAAAGCAGGTCCTTGGCCAGTGCGGCTCTTGCCTCGGCCAGACCTATTGAGACAGTTTCCGATTTTTGTTGTCGATAGCCCAGGCCGAAAGATGCTGCTATAAGCGTGGTCCATAACGCGGCAAGCCAGAGCGAGTAGTTTCGCAGGTGTCGGCCCTGCACTTTCCGGTTTTGGTACGGCTGCCCGCGACCGTTCATGGCACTCCCAGCGGAAACCCTTGGCGATGGCCTGATTGGCAATGGCTAATTATACCAGCGGCCGGAAAGAGCGCCACCTTGCGTGCAGCAATACTTGCGGGAGCTTAAGGCATCTTGGGGACGTTGCGAAGCGGCCATTAGCGCCTGCGCCACGAGGGGGCAGGCGCTAACAGCGAGCTCTACTGTATAAGCTCTCTTCGATGACTTTGCCCGATCATTTCCTTTCCTTCAGTGGGCTCTCTTTCCAGAATATTCCCAGCACCGTCTGCTCATCGGCGCTGAGCTTTACCCCCTTTTGCTCCATCTGCTGCTGTATCTTTTGCATATCCTTCCCCGCGGCTAAAGCCTCCTCGATACGCTTTCCACTGTGGCAAGAGACACACTTATTGCCGATAACAAGGTTCGCATCTTTGAAGACGCCTCCGGTCACACCTCCCAGATTGGTACCCGATCGGGGGACCTGGGCGGCGCGTAGTGTGGTGACGGAAAAGAGTGTCAGTGCCATGGCTACTGTCAGGCTTAGTCTCATATCTGCTCCTTTTGTGGAACCTGTTCAAATCGATTTTGTCAGCATTAGATATAACAGAGTTTTTCCTGATTGCCGCGTCGCTAGTAATTTTTGCCGTTCTTGACAGCAAAAAAGACCGCGATATTATCGGTTGAGTATTGCGGGTTAGCCGGTTTTCCTTTTGGGCGCCGCATGCACCCGCAGCAAGTGGCAACTGGTCATGCCCGGTCAATATCCCATCACTTGGCTCCAGTTCTCTCTCTATCATCTATAATGCTGGAAGAGTCTCCCCCGCTTCGGGATGCAGAGGCAAACGTTATCACCTTGCAGAGACGCCAGTTTTAACGTCTCTGTATTTGCGTTTTGTATCGATAGTGCAAGACGTGCTAAAATCAGGCTGTCTACTGCGGCAAGCCGTTACGCAGCTATAGGCGTTACGCAGCTATAGGGATGCACCATGAGTCCTTTTGGCTGCCGAAGGCAGAGGAGAGACAGGCAATGGTCAAACTGAAACGCATCCTATTGGTTGAGGATAACGCCAACGATGCAGAGCTTACCATGGAGGCGCTGTCCGAGCATAATCTGGCCAACGAGGTAGATGTAGTTCGGGATGGTGCTGAAGCACTTGATTACCTGTACCAAAGGGGGAGGTATGCCGGGTGCGAGGCTGGCAACCTGGCGGTGATTCTTCTGGACCTGAAGCTCCCGAAGGTGGATGGACTGGAGGTGCTGAGCATCGTAAAAGCGGATGAGACGCTGAGGTGTATCCCGGTCGTTGTGCTCACCTCTTCGCGGGAGGAAAGAGATGTCATAGAAAGTTACCGCTTGGGGGGGAACGCGTATGTTGTGAAGCCGGTTAACTTCACGGAATTCATCAACGCGGTAAAGGAAATCGGCGCTTTCTGGGCCATCATCAATGAGCCGCCTCCGCCACAGCACAGGGGAGGGCCGAGATGACACAGCGCTTGCGCATACTGCATCTGGAAGACGACCCGATGGATGCCGAACTCGTGCTGATGGCGCTTTCGCACGAGGGGCTCGATTGCGAGGTCCAGGTGGTGTCGAGGCGTGAAGAGTTCAACTCCGCTCTTGAACGTGGCGCAATCGACCTGATATTGGCGGATTTCGCCCTTCCGGCGTTCGATGGCATGAGCGCCTTGGCCATGGTGCGGGAAAAACTCCCCGACCTTCCCTTCGTTTTCGTCTCAGGAAAACTGGGCGAAGAGGCGGCGATAGAATCGCTCAAGAGCGGGGCTACAGATTACGTACTGAAAAACAGGCTGTCGCGGCTGGGTCCTGCCGTGCAAAGGGCGCTGACCGAGGCCCAGGAGCGTGCGAAACAAAGGCGTACTGAAAAGGAACTGGAGACGGCGTATGCCGAGATAGAGAAGAGGGCGGAAGATTACCGAAACCTTTTCAACAGCATACGTGACGTCATCGTGGTGGCTGACCATGACCGCGTTATCCTGCACGTGAACCAGCCGGCACTGCAGGAGGTGTTTGGTTACCAGCCCGAGGATGTGGTGGAAAAAAGCAGCAGGATTCTTTATGCGGACGAGGAGGATTACCTGAAAACAGGCAGGGAAGTCTTCGACGTCCCCGAAGCGGTCAAGGGTAAGCTTCTGGAGCAGCACTTTCGCAGGAAAAACGGAGAGATATTCATAGGCGAGCTGTACGCAATGAAACGGTTGGACCGTTTCGGGACGGTAACCGGCAATATCTGCATCTTCAGGGACATAAGCGAACGCAAGAAGGCGGAGGCAGACCTAAGAGAGAGCGAACTGCGACGCTACCAACTGCAACTCGAGCTGGTCTATGCGGCGGAGATCCAGGCCAAGCTCCTGCCGCGCTGCTATCCGCAGATACCGGGTTTCGACGTGGCCGCCAAGTGCCTTCCTGCCAAGCAGGTGGGGGGCGATTTCTACGATTGGCAGCAGGTCTCCCCCACCGTTTTCGACCTTACCCTGGGCGATGTCATGGGGAAAGGAATGGCCGCTGCCATGCTCATGGCGACTGTCAGGGCAGCTCTTCATGCCGTGAGACTTTACAACCGTCCGGTTCAGGCGGTGCGCCTTGCCGAGAAGGCGCTCATCGATGATCTGGAGAACTCCGAGAGTTTCGTGACCCTTTTCCACGGGCAGCTCAATGCCTCTGATCGCACGCTCTCTTTTGTTGATTGCGGTCACGGCTACGTCTTCATGAGGCGTGCCAGCGGTGCCGTTGAGACCTTGGCCCCCCGAGGCCTTCCCTTGGGGGTGCAAAATGGAGAGGTGTATCAGGAAGGGGTCATCCGGTTTGAGAAGGGTGACGTGCTGGTTTTGTACAGCGATGGGCTGATAGATGCCGATCCGCAGTTGGAACTCAGCCACCAGATGCTTTCCGAGCAGATGTCGGGTCAGGAAAGCGCACTTGAAATGGTCGATCTGCTGATAGCCCTGACGGGGCAACCGGACCCGCAACCCGATGACATCACCGTGCTAGTGGCGCGTTATACCGGAGACTAGTGCGGCGGCGTGTGGCGTGGCAGGTAGGCGTCATTCCCCGGTTGGTATCAGCAGTAGCTGGAACATCACTTGCGGTAGCTGATCCGGTAGATCGCTCCCGCTTCGTCATCGGAAACCAGAAGGCTTCCGTCAGGCATCACCTGTAGGTCGACAGGTCTTCCCCAAGCCGTGCCGTTTCGCAGCCATCCCTCAGCAAACACCTTGTAGGTCCCGCCTTTGTTGCCTCCGGTCTGTACCAGAGAAATGCGGTAGCCGTCGGGGATGCTCCTATTCCAGGAGCCGTGCTCCGCGATGAAGATCTGATTCCGGTACTGCCGGGGGAACATCGCGCCGGTGTAAAAACGCATGCCCAGCGCCGCAACGTGCGCCGGAAGCTCCACCTCCGGGGGGACGAAGTTCCCTTTGGCCTTTCGTCCGCCGAACTTCGGATCGAGGATGCCACGGCCGTGCCGGTAGGGAAAGCCGAAGTGGAGGCCTTTGGTACCCGCCCGGTTCAACTCGTCGGGCGGCAGGTCGTCCCCCATCCTGTCGCGGCCGTTGTCGGTGAACCAGAGCTCCCGGGTGGCCGGATGCCAGTCAAACCCGACCGTGTTTCGCACCCCGCCGGCATAAATCTCCAGGTTCTTCCCGTCTGGGTCCATGCGCATGATGGATGCAAAGCGCGGATCCTCTGACTCGCAGACGTTGCAGGGAGCCCCGACCGGGACGTAGAGCTTGCCGTCTGGTCCGAAGCGGATGAATTTCCAACCGTGATGCGTTTCGTCGGGGAAAGTTCCGTTTATCGGCACCGGCCTGGGCGGGTTGGCCAGGCGCGCCTCGATACCGTCAAAGCGTAGCACCCGGTTTATCTCGGCCACGTAAAGCGCTCCTTCCCGAAATGCCACCCCGTTTGGCTGGTTCAACCCCTTTGCGATGGTGAACACCTTGGCATGAGGAGTCCCGCCGTTTTGCACCGCGTACACTTTGCCATCTCTTCGCGTGCCTACAAATAGGGTTCCCTTCGATCCGAGCGCCATCGAGCGGGCGCCCGGCAGATTTGCTGTGAAAACTTCGATGGAAAACCCCGCGGGGAGCTTGATTTCCTTGAGACGGATCTCCGATGCGCGGCAGGCTGGACAAAAAGCGAGGAGCAGCAGGGACATGAACAGTAGAGTATAGAAACGGCTGGTGTCTAGGCACCGTGGCGTATGGTTGATATGCGACACTTTCACCTCCTCCGGCCCATCACAGTACCAACCCGTAGCAGGGCTGGTCAGGCCTATACAGCATCTCTTGCCGGCTATCTGGCTAGTGCTGCCGAGCTTGCTGCAAAGGCAGCATCAAGCATGGCCGGCGCGGTCCGCCACCGGTGCCTGGAGTGCATGATGACGAGAAGAACCTTCCTGTCCTCGCGTTCCGCAAGCGCCACCAGGCACTGCCCCGCGTTGGGCGTGGTGCCGGTCTTAACTCCCAGCGCCCCGGGGTACTTGCCTATCAGCCTGTTTATATTTCTCAGGTAAAAGGAACGATTGCCCTTGACCGTTGTGATACTCATGCTGCGCCGCGCTACCAGGCTCGCGAAATGCGGGACTTTCATCGCCTTTTCGGTGAGCACTGCGAGGTCGTGGGCGGTCGAGTAAAGGCCGGCGCTGTCATGGCCGCAGGCGTTGCTGAATCGGGTGTTGTCCAAATGGAGGCTGCGCGCCCGCGCATTCATCCGCGCCACGAAATTCCTCTGATTGCCTCCGGCGTGATCGGCAAGGGCGCGGCAGGCATCGTTTGCCGAGGCCATGAGCGTGGCGGCGAGCAGATCCCTGACCGTCAGCCGATCCCCGCGCCTCAGGCCGACCCTGCTGCCGGTCTCCCGGGCAGCGCCGCGGCTCACGACCACAACCTCGTCAAGACCGCATCGTTCCAGGATGATAAGTGCTGTCATGATCTTGGTGAGGCTCGCGGGAGGCCGGCGGGTGTTGGAATTTCTTTCCCGGAAGGTCTGCCCGTTTACCTGCAACAGGTAGGAGGGGGGAGGATTGGAGAATGCCGACACGGCAGCCTCGACCCGATGGGCCGGCTGCGCGGGGAAAAGAAGTAACAGCGCGAAGCTGCAGCTTATCGTAAATGGGAAAATTTTCATCCATATTTTATAGCACTCTTTCCTTCGCCCGCAACGAGACCGCCGCCTGCAGGCTGGCAGGAGGGGATGCATGCAAAAAGCAGATGCCTGCAACCCCCTCGCCGGGTGAAGCTCCTGATTCCCTTGAAGAGTGAGCTGGCACTGTTTTGGCACCTTTGATCGGCGGCAGTTTGCAAAGCCGACCTTTCGACCCGCCGGATACCCCTAATGCAATCTTGGATTTACAAGGGCCGGTCCTTAAGGTATCTTGGCTCACCCGTTTATTGCACTGCTGTGAGGACCACTTTGGCGACCAAGATAAAGATACTCCCTGAAAACCTGACCAACAAGATAGCCGCCGGCGAGGTCGTGGAACGGCCTGCCTCTGTGGCAAAGGAACTGGTGGAGAACGCCCTCGATGCCGGCTCCAAAGAGGTGCTGGTCGAGATCGAGTCGGGCGGCAGGAGGCTCATCAAGGTATCCGATACCGGCAGCGGCATGTCCCGTGAGGACGCGCTCCTCGCCCTCGAGCGCCACGCCACCAGCAAGATCGCCTGCGACGAGGACCTTTTCTCCCTCTCCACCCTCGGCTTTCGCGGGGAGGCTCTTCCGTCGGTCGCATCTGTGTCTCGCCTCACCATCTCTACCCGAACCTGCGACACGGTGGAGGGGACGGAGATCTACGCCGAGGGGGGGCGCATCAAGGAGGTGAAGGGGTGCGGCATGGCGGCGGGGACCGTAATCGCGGTACGAAACCTTTTCTTTAATACACCCGCGCGACTGAAGTTCATGAAGAGTCCGGAGACCGAAGGGGGGCATGTCGGGGAACTTCTGACGCGCCTTGCCATCTCCAGGCCTGATGTCCGTTTTTCCTACCTAAACGACGGGAAGCTCGTGTTCCGTGCCTTGGATACGGATCTTAAGGAGCGGGTGGCAACCATGCTGGGCCGCCCGATCGCTTCCTCCCTCCACCCGGTCTGCTACCAGGACGCGGGCGGGGTGAAAGTGACGGGGCTGGTGGCGGCACCGGAGTGCAGCAGGAGTGCGGCCAGCCATCTCTATACCTACATAAACGGGCGCTTCATCAAGGACAAGGTGGTGCAGCATGCCATCCTCCAGGCGTACCGGAATTTCCTGGAGCGCGGGCGCTATCCTATTGTTGCTGTATTTATAGAGATCGCTCCGGGCGAGGTGGACGTGAATGTGCATCCGACCAAGCATGAGGTCCGGTTCCGTGAGCAGGGCAGGGTGCACGATGCAATTCAAAGCGCAGTCGAATCGGTTTTAAAGGAAACGCCGTGGCTGAAACGCGGCGGGCTGGTGGGGGCGCCCCCCCAGCGGGTTGGTGCGGCGACGCCCGGAAGGGACCTGCTAGGATCCCGGCAGGTTGTCCACTTGGAGCAGACGAAGCCTGCAGAGTCTGTGGCGCCGACGGTTCATCCGGCAGATCCGGTGCAACTTCCGGAACCGGTTATCTCCCCGGTGAGCGCGGCCAGGGTCGCCGAGGTAAGGGAGCTGCTGGTCGATTACCAGCCGCGGCCGCAGCCGCCGCTTCGCCCGCATTTTCAGCCGCCGTCCGCCGCCAAGGTGCCGGTGCTGGCAGTTCCGGCGAGCGCGCCTCCTGTCGCAGCCGCGGAGCGGATCGAGGTCGCCCCGGATTCCGAGACAACTCAGTGCGGATACTTCTCCTCCCTATCCGTGATAGGTCAGTTCAACGCCTCCTACATCCTCTGTCAGCGGGGGACCGACCTTGTCCTCATCGACCAGCACGCGGCCCACGAACGGGTCGCCTTTGAGAAGCTGAAGGGTGAGTTAGCTGGGAGTGAGGTGGACAGCCAGGGGCTTCTGTTTCCGGAGACCATGGAGTTCTCGTTCAGAGAGTCAGCCGTGCTGCAGGAGCATCTGGCTGAACTTTGCCGCCTTGGTTTCGCCTTCGAGGAATTCGGCGGCAACACCTGGCTCTTGAAGGGCGTGCCGCAGCTACTATCGAAGACCCAGTACCTGCGCACCATCCGGGATATCCTGGAGGAGCTTGGAAGTCTGAGCCGGAGCCGTACCTTCACGGACATCCAGGAAGACCTCCTGGCCCGGATCGCCTGTCACAGCGTGGTGCGTGGCCGGCGCTCTCTCACTGCGCAGGAAATAGCGGCGCTGTTCAGGCAGATGGATGAGACGGACTTTTCCAGCAACTGTCCGCACGGCAGGCCGGTGATGCAAACCATCACGCTCGGCGAAGTGGAGAAGATGTTCAAGAGAGGCTAGGCACTCATGGGCCAGCTACCCCTTTGGAAAAGGGGGCAGGGGAAAGATCCTGTAGGAGCGTATTCCTGCCGCGATTGTCGCAGCAGCTATCGCGGCAGGAATGCCGCTCCTACAGAAGAAAAATTCTGCCAAGAAAAGCGAGAAACAAGGCTGGATGATATGACGGGGAAAAAGATCAAGCTGCTTGTCCTGTCGGGTCCCACCGGGTCCGGGAAGAGCTCGCTTGCCGTAAATCTTGCAGAGCGCATCGGGGGAGAGATCGTTAATGCCGACTCGATGCAGGTTTACCGCGGCCTGGATATAGGAACCGCCAAGCCGCCGGCGCAGGATCTTGCCCGTGTCCCGCACCATCTGCTAAATATCGTCTCTCCGGAGCGGGATTTTACCGCGTCCGACTTCCGGCGCGAGGCGGCAGCAGCCATCGCGGACATAGATCGCAGGGGAAAAAAAGCGATCGTTGTCGGCGGAACGGGGCTGTACATTCGCGCGCTTCTCGAAGGGCTGGTCGATTCACCCGCCGGTGACCCGGAGCTGCGCAGGCAGTTTGCCGAGGTGCCGGGAGAGGAGCTGCTGCGGCGTCTATCGCTGGTTGATCCGGAAACCGCGGCGCGCCTGCATCCCAACGACCGGATGCGCATCATTCGCGCCCTGGAGGTTTTCATGCAGACCGGGCGTCCCATCTCGGCATTCCGCTCCGAGCACGCCTTCTCGGGCACCTACTATGACGCGCTCAAGATGGCGATCAATGTCGAGCGCCAGGAGTTATACCGGCGCATCGATCTCCGGGTCGAGCAGATGCTGCAGGATGGCTTGGTCGGCGAGGTCCGTTCGCTGCTCGCCTCTGGGTACGGCCGGGAGTTGAAGGCGATGCGTTCCATCGGCTACAAGGAGATTACGGCCTACCTTGCTGGAGAAACTACGCTGGATGAGGCAGTTACCCTCATAAAGAGGGACACTAGACGGTATGCCAAGCGACAGATGACATGGTTTAGCAGGGAAAATGATATTTATTGGCTTGAATATCCCGGAAGGTTTGCTACTATCCTTGGACATGTGATTGAATTTTTTGGGTAAAGGAGCGGAATCATGCCTAAAACACCTTTTAACATCCAGGACCAGTACCTCAACCAGTCTCGAAAGGAACGCGTAAAGGTCTTGGTGCAGCTCATGTCCGGTGAAAAGCTGGAAGGGCATATCAAATCCTTCGATAATTTTTCCGTGCTCATGGAAGTTCACGGCGATATCCTCATCTATAAGCATGCTATCTGCAGCATCACCTCAGTAGATGGAATCTTCCGTCTCCACCAATAATTTCCCCGGCGACTGCCAGCCTGAAGCCGAGTTTGTACCATTACAAGCAAAGTTCTTGAGTATCAACCGGCCTCCAAAGACAGCTTTCCTAACAGCCGGCCTCGAAAGGGTCGGCTGCCTTTTTTTATTCTGTTGCCAAAATCCTCCTTCTGCTCTTATCATTGTTTCTTGCGCGCCGCCCGGTGCCATGTGACGACATTCCCGTCCACGGCCTCAGGCAAAGGCTGCCGCCCGCATTTAACCAGAAAGTCACGCCGTAGCTGTTAACGGCGGGGCGAAACCAGGAGGAAGTTTGATGTCAGGTCTCATTGTCGACAGGGTCATGCCGGGGAGTATCGCTGAGGAGCTGGAGGTCGAGCCGGGGGACAGGCTCATCTCGGTGAACGGGCACCCGTTGCGCGACGTCATCGACTACAACTACTTCGGGGCGGATGACGTTCTCGACCTTGAACTGGAAAAAGCAGACGGTGAACTCTGGGAAGTGGAGGTGGAGCGGGAAGAGGGAGAATCTCTCGGGCTTTCCTTCCAAGCGCCGTCACCCGCCCGCTGCGGCAACAACTGCGTCTTTTGTTTCGTGCACCAACTCCCCAAAGGGCTGAGAAGCCCGCTTTACGTGAAGGACGAGGATTACCGGCTCTCCTTTCTCTACGGCAACTACGTGACACTGGCCAACATAGGGCGCGCCGAGCTGGACAGGATCAAGGAACAGCGGCTTTCACCACTCTACATCTCGGTCCACGCCACGGAACCCGCTTTGAGGGAGAGCCTGCTTGGCAAGAGCGGCATCCTGCCGATCCTGGACGTGATGAAGGAGCTGGCAGAGGCGCGGATCACCATGCACACCCAGATCGTGCTCTGTCCCGGGTTGAACGATGGGGAGCCCTTTGCGCACACGGTGCAGGACCTGGCCCGGATGCATCCCTTGGTGGCTTCTCTTGCAGTCGTTCCGGTCGGCCTCACGGAGCATCGTAAAAACCTCCCCCCGCTGACCCCGCTCACCAAGGATTTTGCCGCCTCCTTTATCGGGGAGTGGGGCGGGAAGGCGCAGCTTCTGGCTGACCGGCTTGGCGAGCCGTTCCTCTTCCTGGCTGACGAGTTCTACATCAAGGGGGATATCCCCTTTCCCGCACTGGAAACTTACGGGGAGCTGCCGCAGCTGGAAAACGGCGTCGGGATGATTCCTCTTTTCCTGTCGGAGGCAGAGCAGGTGCTGGAGGACGCCGAACCTCTCGGGGAGGCGCGCGTCACGGTCGTCACCGGCGAGTCCCCTTACCGCTATCTGGCGGATTTCCTGGAGCGACTGTCTGGGGCGACCGGCACCTCGATCATCCCGGTGGCCGTCAACAACAGGCTGTTCGGCCCGACGGTGACAGTGACCGGTCTTGTCTGCGGCAAGGACATCGTTGCCGCGCTGCAAGGCAGGGAGCTGGGAGATCTGGTGCTGGTTCCGGATGTGATGATGAAGGAGGGTGAGGGGGTGTTTCTGGACAATCTGACCCTGGATGATCTTGAGCGAGAGCTAGGGACGCCGGTGCAGGTCGTGGAGTCCACACCCTATGGCATCTATGACGCGCTGGTCGAGAGGCAGGGTTAGGATCGGTTTAGCCAAAGCGGAGATTGAGCTTTCAGCCGGAGGGTTCCAGATGTGGAGACCTCCGGCCGTTTAGTTTTCACCTGCTAATGGCGTCGATGGTCTCGAAATCGAAGACGCTCTCGGCAGAGGACTTGATAAGGTTGATCTTTTCGTGGTCTTCCGAGGTGATTTTGGAGACGTGCTCGGTGAGGGTGTGAAAGACCTGCGCGGTATTTTGCAGGGTACGTATATAGGGGATGTTGCTGTCGTCCAGGATTTTCTGGCTGATGGCGGAGACCGGGGCTATGCCCGGAATGATCAGGCCTGCGAGTTTGCTGCGGTAGGCGGGGATGTTGTAGAGGGCGGACGCCGTTACGATCAACTCATCCCTGGAACTTGTCGTGATAAGAAGCGTCGAATCCTGCAAGGTGTCTATGACGCGCTGCGAAGATGCTGCGCCCAACTGGACGTGGTGGATGATCCTGCTCTTTCCTTCCGGGTTGCCGTGCAGCGGCAGCTGCAGCAGGTTCGAGAGGTCGATCAGTGTCGGATTGGCCAGAATGGTCGAGTAATTGAAGGCGCCGGCTACGCATTGCTGCCTGCCTTCAAAAAACATCTGCAGGTAGCCGAGCGTTTCTTCCCGCTTCTTGGGGTAAAGCTTGTTCACCAGGATCAGCTTCACCTCCGCGCCTTGCTGCTGGAACAGCGAGAGGTTCAGCTGGACCGAGTCGATGACGCAGCCGATCCCGCCGCTTGCCACCATGATGACGGGGGCGTCAAGCGCCCGCGCTATCTGGGCGTTGTTGACGCCGACCACCGAGCCGACCCCGCCGTGTCCCGATCCCTCTATGATGAGGAAATCGTTTTTCTCTTCCAGTTCCTTGCACGCCTGCTTGATGCTTTCCAGCGGCACCTCCGGCGGTATCTCGCCGGACAGATACCTCTTCGTGTAACCCCTGCCCAGCACCACGGGAGACATCAGCCTGCGGTCCTCATGAAGCCCATAGATCGAGGCGATGAGCGCCGCATCCATATCCATCTGCACATCGTCAACCACCAGCAGTTTCGGGCCGATCGGTTTTATGAAGCCGACCCGGTCGTATTTCTTCTTCGCCAGATGCATAAGGGACAGACTGATGGTGGTCTTACCGCAGTGCTGCCCTGTTGCCGCTATGAAGATCTTCTTGCACATCTCTTTAAGCCCCGTCGCATCCTTCAGGCATTGTTTTCCCAGTGGTCCGGATTATACGCGTTTGCGCCATGGTGGGCAACATGGTATACGTTTCTCGCGGCCGGGCCGGCGGTTCACCGTGCGGCCCCCTATATTCCCGCTTTTGCACCCCGTTCGGGACCACTGTCGGCACCTCCAATCCCCGCTTGACGCTGGGCAGATATTCTGCAATAATCCGGCGGTCCAAACCGCAGTTTGCTTAGATCAAAAAAATCTCGCTGCAAGACTTGTCCATTATGAAATGAAAAAGGAGCCTGACAGTGAAAAAAATCTTGGGTTTGTTCTCGTGTGCGCTGGTCTTCGCCTGCACCGTTTCGGCGTTTGCCGGTGACGGATCTTTCCAGAGGGTGAAAAGCCAGGGCAGCCTTACCATCGGTCTGGACGACGCCTTCCCCCCCATGGGCTTTAGGACCGACAAGGGGACCCTGGTCGGCTTCGACATAGACGCCGCTGAAGAGGTGGGCAAGCGTCTCGGCATCAAGATCAACTGGCAGCCGACCGCCTGGGACGGCGTCATGCACTCCCTGAACGCGAAGAAGTTCGACTGCATCTGGAACGGCATGACCATCACGGAAGACCGCAAGAAACAGGTCGCCTTCAGCAAGCCTTACAAGATGGACGGCCAGGTAGCCGTCATCCGCTTTGGCGACAAGAAGTTCAAGAAGCTCGCGGACCTGAAAGACGCCAACGTCGGCGTGCAGAAAGGTTCCTCCGCTTTGGAGGCGGTCAAGAAGCTGCCGGCTGCACCCGCCGAGGTACGCGAGTATGCAGACAACCCCAAGGCCCTGCTGGATCTCGAGTCCAAGCGCCTTGACACGGTCATCATCGACGACGCTACCGGCCGCGACTTCATCGCGAAGCGCCCGGGCAAGTTCCAGATCCTTGCCGGCAACATCACCAAGGAGCCTTTCGGTGTCGCCTTCCGCAAGGGTGACGTGGAACTGCGCGAGAAGGTGCAGAAGACCCTCGACGCGATGGTGCAGGACGGTACCATGGGCAAGATCTCCAAGAAGTGGTTCGGCGAGGACATCACCAACCCGAAGAAGTGGAAATAGTTGTTTCTTTACCCTCCCTCCGATCCGGGGGGAGGGCGTTTCAACCCTAATACTCGGGTATGCCGATGAAATTTTTCTCCGGCAGGGTCTCCAAGACGATCCTGTTTTTTTCTTGCTTGCTCTTGCTCCTTTGCTCCTTAGCGCGCGCCGAGGATTACGATCAGATCTTCCACGAGGCGAACGACGCCATGGGGCGAGGGGACTTACCCGCCGCCATCTCCTTGTTGAAAAAGATCCCGCTCTCAAAGGGCGACGACAACAGCGCCTTTGTCCGAAGCCGGATGCAGACGGCGCGGCTCCACTTCGCCCTCAAGGACTTCCCGGCAGCCAGTGCCGATGCGCGGGAGGTGCTCGCCATCTACCCCGACAACAGCGAAGCGCTCAATTTCATAGCCTCGGTGCAGAAGGAGCAAAAGCCTGGCTACGCGGTGTTCTTCGAGGACTGTCTGCGCTTCCTGCCGCAGCTTCTCAAAGGGTCGGTGATGACCATCACCCTGGTCTTTTGCACCATCCTGATCTCTCCCCTGGGTGGACTGCTGATCGCACTGGGCCGAATGAGCAGCTTCAAACCGGTATCGTCGCTCTGCTGGTTCATCATCTGGCTCTTTCGCGGCACGCCGCTTCTGTTGCAGCTCTTCTTCATCTATTACGGGCTGCCATCGCTTGGCATAACCTTCAAGCCCTTTACCGCAGCGGTGATAGGTCTTGGTCTCAACTATTCCGCCTATCTGGGCGAGATCATCCGAGGCGGCATCCAGAGCATCGAGCACGGGCAGATGGAGGCGGCCAAGGCGATCGGCATGACCTATTGGCAGGCGATGCGCCGGGTCATCATCCCGCAGACCTACAAGCGGCTGATGCCGCCGATAGGAAACGAGTTCATCGCACTCATCAAGGACACCGCGCTGGTGTCCACCATCGCCATGGTCGAGCTGATGCGCTCCGCAGACCAGATGTTCAACGCCTACTTCAACATCACGGCGCTGATACTCGCGGCCCTGATCTACCTCCTCTTCACCACGATCTTCACCTTCATCTTTGAAAAGATAGAAACACGGGCCGGTATCTATGAAAACCGCTAATCAGCCGCTTCTCAGCCTCAAGGGGATTACCAAGCGCTTCGGCTCGCTTACCGCGGTGAACGGCGTCGACCTCGACGTCTGCCCGGGCGAGATTGTCGTCATCATCGGACCCTCCGGCTCCGGAAAATCGACCCTGCTCCGCTCGGTCAACTTCCTGGAGGAGGTGGAGGATGGCACGATCCTCTTCGAGGGAAACGAGATAGGGTACCTGCGCAACAAGCACGGCCGTCGCCACCTCGATACGCCGGCCAGGATCTGCGCCCTGCGCTCCGAGATCGGCATGGTGTTCCAGCATTTCAACCTCTTTCCGCACATGACGGTGCTGGGGAACGTCATGGAGGGGCCGCTTACCGTGCAGAAGAAAACGTCGGCGGCGGCTCGTGAGATCGCCCTGGACATGCTGGACAAGGTCGGCCTCACCGACAAGCGCGACGTCTACCCTGCAACGCTCTCCGGCGGGCAGAAACAGCGCGTCGCCATTGCGCGGGCGCTCGCCATGCGTCCCAAACTGATGCTCTTCGACGAGCCTACCTCGGCGCTCGATCCGGAGCTGATCGGCGAGGTGTTCGACACCATCCGTGCCCTCGGCAAGGAGGGGATGACCATGATCATCGTCACCCACCAGATGGGCTTCGCCAAGGAGATGGCGGATCGGGTCATCTTCATGGAATCCGGATCGTTCATCGCCCAGGGGACACCGGAAGACTTCTTCGCCAACCAGATGGAGCACGACAGGATTCGATCCTTCCTGACCCGCATCCTCTAACGGACGGCGGCGCTCTCCTGCCGCCGTCCCTCACTATCCCCCGTCCCCCCGCCTCTCGCCCCGGTTCGACATCTCTATCCTCCGTGATACAATCTATCGGTTGCTTTTCGTATTAATATGTATTAATTTAAACCTCTGCCGGGAGCCCTCAGGACGCCCGGGCTGACTGTCGCTTATCCTACGGGTCAAGCTGAGAAAGGGGGACGAACAATGATAAGAGAAGAAGAGGTCGTCGGGACAATCCGGGCCGCGCTGGAGCGGGAGGCGAGGGTGAATCTGCACAGCCACCCGATCGAGGTAACTTTTGCTGACGGCGTAGTCACCATCTCGGGCGAAGTCGGAGGGATCGCTGCCAAGAAGATCGCCCTCAACCTTGCGGCACAGCCATCTCCGGTGTCCGGCATCGTGGACCGGTTGCATGTGGAGCCGTCCGAGCGGATGGAGGACGGCGCCGTCCGGGACCATGTCTGCAATGCCCTAACCAGCGAGCCCGCTTTCAGGTCCTACTCGGTGCGGGCCATGGTGAAACAGGAAATGGAGTCTGTGCGCTCCGTGAACCACGAACGGCTTCTTGAGGTTGAGGTGACTGAGGGGATCGTGATATTGAATGGCAATGCGGAGAGCATCTCCCACAAGCGTCTGGCGGGCGTCCTTGCCTGGTGGGTCCCCGGGAGCCGTGACGTGGTGAACGGGATTGACCTGTCGTCTAACATGGAGGAGAACGATGACGAGTTGGTCGACCTGATCCGGATCGTTCTTGAGAAGGATCCGCTGGTGAACGCGTCTCAGATATCGGTGCACAGCCAGGACGGCGTCGTCACGCTGGATGGCGCCGTTGCCACGCCGAACAGCAAGCGGGCGGCGGAGTCGGACGTCTGGTATGTGCTGGGAGTAAACGGCGTGGTAAACCAGCTGGTGGTCCTCGGGTAGACCTGATGCATCAGAGGGGGGGCTGCTGTTCACCGGAAGCGGGCGCTGCCGTCACCTGAGGCGAGCGCCGGCACCCGCTCTGGTGCCGGCTTAATGCAGTTTTGAGGGTGAGCTATGAGGAGTCGTCCGAAGCAGCCAGCCATCCCCGCAGACAGGCATGACACGGTGCGCCATGAGATCATTTCGCTGTTAACTGCGCAGAGCCTTACCGCCAAAGAGATATCCGAGCGGGTGGGGATTGGGGAGAAGGAGGTGCTAGAGCACCTCGGGCATATCAAAATCGCACTTCACGGAGGGCTGGTAGTCATACCGGCCCTCTGCCTCGGGTGCGGTTTCTCATTTCGGAAAAGGGAGCGCCTGAAAAAACCGGGCAGATGCCCGGTCTGCCGCAGCGAACGCATCGTCGATCCTTCCTTCTCGGTGAGCTAATGCCATTCCTCAGACATCCAGAACGACCGTGGCCCGCCACCCCTCCGGCCCATGCGAAAGCGAATATCTCAGCATGGTAACCGCCTTCACGTCGGTGTTCATCATATGCCTTGTCACATCAATCTCTTCTCCCTGCAGCGTCCCCTTTAGCGCATACCCGGTCCCGGTCTTGGAAAAGCTCAACTGCGCAGGGAGCAGGATCAGCCTCTTCGCGTCCTTGTAGAAAATCAGCTCGTTCAGAAAATCGAACAGCAGCATTTCCTCGCTCTCCTGGTCGAGTTGCAGCTCCACCGTCTGGGTCGGGCGGACCGCTGCCAGGTTCTCCACCATGACCTGCATGGTGGCCCGGGCGGCTTCGTTAAAAAGCTCCTCCAGCGTTTCCGCCCAGGCGTTAAAGGCGATGTCGGCGTGCGCTATGTCACCACGATATTCAAACGGCATGGACCCCCCTCGCGAGCTGTTGCAGCAACCGCTGCAGAACTACCCCTTGATGTTCCCGATAGGCACCAGGCGCGCCACCCTCTTGCTGAGTCCGGCAAGCTCCGTCGCTTCCACGACCTCGTCGATGTTCTTGTAGGCGTCGCCCGCCTCTTCCGCCAGTCCTCCGAACGAGTCGGTGCGGACGTAGATGCCTCTCGCCTCCATGTCGCGCTGCAGCTTGTCGCCGCGGAAGATTTTTTTGGCCTCATGCCTGCTCATGGTCCTGCCGCTGCCGTGCGCGGTGGTGAAGAAGGCGTCGGCACCGCTCGACATGCCAGCCAGCAGATAGGAGCCGGTTTCCATGCTCCCTCCGATGATGACAGGCTGGCCGGTCTTGTCATAGCACGCGGGGAGGCCGGGTGCGCCGGGGCCGAAGGCGCGCGTCGACCCCTTACGGTGGATCAGGAGCTCCTTCTGGCTGCCGTTTGCCTGGTGCCTTTCCAGCTTTGCCGTGTTGTGCGCCACGTCGTAAACCATCCGCATGCCGAGTTCGTCGGGGGAGGCGTGGAACATATCGGAAAAGACCTCCCTTATCCTGTGCAGGATCACCTGACGGTTGGCAAACGCCATGTTCACGGCGCACTTCATGGCGCTGAAGTAGGCTTGGCCCTCGGGCGAGTGGAACGGGGCGCAGGCAAGTTCACGGTCGACGATCTTTATGCCGTACTTGCGAACCATCACCGAGAGGAACAGTTTCAGGTAGTCGGTCGCCACCTGGTGCCCGAAGCCCCTGCTGCCGCAATGGAACATGATCACCACCTGGTTCGGCACGGTCAGGCCGAAGGCCCTCGCTTTCTCGGCATCCCAGATGTTTTCCGGCTTCGCCACCTGAATCTCGCAATAATGGTTGCCGCTACCGAGCGTCCCGAGTTGATTGTACCCCCTCTCGACAGCCTTCTCGCTGATGGAGGATGCGTCCGCACCTGGAAAGCAGCCCCCCTCCTCGGTCATCAGGAGGTCATCCTCGGTCGCAAAGCCCTGTTTCAAGCACCAGCGCGATCCTTGCTGGACCACGGATCTGAAGTCATCCTGCCTCAGCTTCACGAAGCCGTGACACCCTACGCCGGTGGGAATCCTAGCGAAAAGTCTGTCTACGATCTGGTGCAGTTTGGGCAGCACCTGATCGGCGGTGAGGTTGGTCAGCACCAGGCGCATGCCGCAGTTGATGTCGAAGCCGATGCCACCTGGAGAAATTACCCCGGTACCCGGATCCATGGCCGCGACTCCACCGATCGGGAAGCCGTAACCCCAGTGGCCGTCAGGCATGCAGTAGGCATATCTCTGAATGCCGGGGAGGGTGGCTACGTTGCTGACCTGCTCGAAGACCCCTGCGTCCATCTCCTGTATCAATTTATCGGTAGCGAAAATACGGGCAGGTACCAGCATCCCTTCCTTGTAGCTCACCGGCAGTTCCCAAATCGTGTCGGAAATCCGTTTCAAAGCCGCTGGTACGCTCATACCCCCTCCCTGCCGCCGTTCAGATGGTCGTGCACCTGGAGATATTACCATAATTTAATTGTGCGCGGTCGGGACGCTGGATTTTCTTTAAACAGGCGTGGCGGTTGGTGTGGCGGGCAGGGCGAGGGAAAGGTGCAGGCGTATAGAGGCGGGTCTCTTTACTCGGCAGATCTAAGAGATGATCGGGTGCTCGGCGTTAAAGCGGCGAACGCAGGCGCGAACTGGAGCCTGAACAAGATGCAGGAGGTCGGACCCCTCGAGCCGGATGTGCTGTCGCGGCGGAACTGGGTCGAGCAACTGCTGTATTACCTGCCTACTTCATTGGGGAGCTGCGGTAAACTCTCCTTCTTCACCCACTCTTCCGACTTGTCGTAGCCGACGATGCTCCCGGTGCTGACTAGAAAGTCGAGATGGTAATCATTCACTACATCGTAAGTGAAATCGTCGTAGCAGACCAATACTCCCATGATATTGCCTCCTGGTGTGGTGATCACAAGCGTCACACTCCCCTTATCGGCCGCCAGGGAGCTTGCTTTAGTATTTATCATTAGTCAATAGTCGTTAGTCTCTATTTCGATCGAGTCTGGCTTGCCTCACGGTATTCACTCATGCCGCGCGCTTCGGCCTGCAGGCGCATCTGGTATTGGCGAAAAGCGCTGGCCTGCATTTGCCTGAGAGCCTCGTTTTCAGCGGCCTGCCGAACCTCCCGTGGAGTGGCTTGACTCTTCTTCGCAGAGGACTTGTCCCGCTTACTGGCGCTTTTCTTGGCAACCGATGCTTTATGCTGCGGTGGCGGTTCGAAACCAGAAGCTGCAGTTGCGCTGAAGATGCCGATCAGCAGAGCTAAGATTGTTTTCATTTCAGACCCTTTATCGAAAGGACGGGCCCCAAGTTTCCCGGGGCCCGTCAGTTATCCAGGTGAGTGCTCTTTCGTTACTGGATAGTTCCGCCGATTACAGCCGGTGCTGCCGTGACGACTGGTTCTGCTGGTTGACCGGGATCAGTCCAGATGCTGAGGCTGGGTGTGGCGAAACTTGTCACTGGCAGGGCCTCGCAGCCGGTTGTTGCCTTCATGCGCTGTTCGAGTTCGAGCGGCTTGACCAGGTAATTGACTCCGGTGCCGTCGGTGACCGCGGCCCCTGCAGGAATGGAGAATTGCTGAACCCATCTGATAGGGGAGTTGGGCCCCTGCTGCGAGCAATCTGCGTTGGCGCCGGTGTCGGAATTTACACACTTGCCAGGTAGACCGTGCAGATCCCCGAAGCCGTTGTACTGCAGGTAGAACTTTGCCGCCTGGTAGCCGGCGCCGGTGTGGCTGTACATGACCTGAAGTGGTTGCTGGAACGTTAGGAAGGTGGAGCCGTTCTTGATCGTGGAGAACTGTTGCCAGGGCTGGGGACCGGTCTCCCAGGTGTAGAATTCCGCCAGATTGCCCCACGCCTGCCAGCCGCAGGTCGTCTGTCCCGTCGTGTCGAAGCTGCAGGCGAGGTTGCTGATATTCGCCGCAATACTCGGATCGAACAGCGGACCGGTCTGCAGGCCGTTGGGATAGGCCTGCGCGTCGCTGGTCGTGACCGCTGCGCCGCTTTGGGTATTCAGCGTAAGTGTCGCCGGATCAAAGGTGTAGTTGAACAAAAGCGAGGCATCGGGGGCGCTGGCCACGAAGCCGAGTTGCTGGTAGGGGAACGGTGACTGCTGCGCCACCAGGCTCAGGTCCGGGCAGTTATTGGTGCAGGCGAGTGTGGCCGGAACCGTCTCGCCAGGCATTACCACCGACCGGGCATAAAGGACGACAGTCGTGGCGTCGTCGGCAGAGCAGACAAAGGACTGCGACGACAGCCCTTGCGGTGCGGGGTTCATGGTGCAGGAGAGCTTGATCTGCACATCGCCGCCCAGCGAGTTCGAGTAGAAGTTCATACCGGACCTGTCCATCTGCGCCAGGCTGATGTTCTCAGCAGTGATCTCCTGCCAGGACTGACCGTTGTCCCCCTGCACCATGATCGCGTCCTTGACGAAATTGGTGCCGTCCCAAGTCACCCGGTAGTTTGCAGGCGGGTTGGTGTTTTCGTGCATGCTGAGTGCGACACCCTTGATGTCTGCCAGGGTGAGCATCTTGCGGGTATGCTTTACCAGTTTCCCCGGTGCCGTGAAGACGGTATAGGGGGTGGTGTCGGGTGTGCCGCTGTGACTCTGCTTATAGACGGTGTCGCCACTGGCGAGTGTCGCTGCCTGGTTGGTCCAAATCCCCCAGAACCCTACATAACCGTTGCCATTGACCCCGTTCTTGGTGAAGCTGATGGGGAAGCCGGAATTCCTCTGTATGCGGGCACCGGTGGTGGCGTCGTAGAGGCCGTAGCGCCACGCCGAACTGTCGAAGTCGTTCCGGTTCAGGCACTTGTCGTCAGTGCCGCGCACCCTGTGAAACAGGTCTGAGTTGTAGGCGATGTTCATCGGGTCGGCGAGGTTGCTGTTGGTAATGGTGCCTGAACCGGTCGAGCCGTCGGCCGAGCGCGACAGTGCGGCCGCTGAGGTCCCCCCGCCGTTGCCGGAATCCTGCTCGACAAACTTCAGCAGCACCTTGTTGTCTGAAGTCGCCTCCGTCAGCATGGTACCCTTGAAAGCCGGGGTACCTGCCGGTACGCCGTTACTTGCTGCGTACCCGGCAAAGTTCAAGTTGAACAGGCCAATGGGATTGGTGCTGCTGGCGCCTGCCGTTATGGTGGCGTTTGCGTAAATCAGCTTTTCCTGTGAGCTTTCCGTCTCGTGTATCCATATCTTGAGCATTTCGGGAGAGTCTGCATCGGCGCGCGTCGCGAGAACGGTCCAAGTGGTGTAGTCGGGTGCGTTGCCCCCCTGGCCCTGGGAGTCTCCCTGGCTTTCACCACAGAGCTTGTTATCTATGAGCGCTTTGTATGCCCCTTTGTTGACCATCTCCGTGTGTTTCGTCTGCGCGATCATGCAGAGGATCTCGTTCGGCATGTTGAACGCTTCAATGGACCGGTCATTGACGTAGACAAAGGTCCTGTCTTTTGTGTAGTCGGAATCAGAGGGAACGTTGGCGGCCGTTTTGCTCGCGGCCTTGCCGGCTGATTGGTCAGCTTTGGCATCGACGACACTGACCTTGTCTGCGATGGCAAGTCCTGTTACTTCGCCGCCATCTGCGACTGTGTCATTACTGCCGCCGCCGCTGCAGCCTGATATGGCTAAAGCAACGAGCGGTAGCAGTGCAGCGAGAGTTCTCTTGATACTTTTTTTCATTTAACTACCTCCCTTTTGTAGAGATGTCATTCCTTCGACTTGCTTCATTCAGACGGATTGGTTGTCTCTGTCTCTTTTCAGAATCAGGCACTGTATGATTTTGAACAAGCTTCCAGTCTGTGCGGGCGATCTGCTTGGGATAGATTCAGTTATCGACTGCACCATAAGAGCACTTGAGACTTTTTAGCGTCTCTGTTGTCACATTTTCGCTTCCATTCCTATATTCAGGTTTGCCTGACACCGTAATTCGAGATACTTAAGCTGCGGAAGATGGATCAAAAATAATATGCTGGCTGGCTTTTTTCCAGTCCAGGGGACGGGAGCAAGTGTGGAAAGGGCCGGTCTGACGGTGGCCCGTTGAAGCAGGGAAGAGGCAAACGGGTAGTTGACAAGGGTGTGGGGTCACCTGTATGCTCCATGGGTGCTAAAGCGCAACAATCACGGGTTAAGAGGTAACTTAAATGGATGACAACAGGGAAGAGATCGAGACTGAAGAGGAAAGTTTTGCCGCCATGTTCGAACGCAGTCAGAAGGATTCGGGGCACCTGGCTCCGGGTTCCAAGGTGGAGGCGACGGTCCTGAAGATTACCAAGGATTGGGTCTTTCTTGACACCGGTCGCAAGGGCGAAGGTGTCCTTGATATAAAGGAGCTGACCGACGCAGAAGGCAACGTGAGCGTCAAGACGGGAGACAAGGTCACAGCCTGGTTCATCTCTTCGCGCAACAACGAGATGCGTTTCACCACGAAGATCGGCTCAGGGAGCGGCGCCTCCGCAGGGAATGCCCAGCTTGAGGAGGCATACGCCGCCGGGATACCGGTTCAGGGGGTGGTAGAGAAAGAGGTCAAGGGTGGCTTTGAGGTAAAGGTCGCCGGCTCGCGCGCCTTTTGCCCCTTCTCGCAGATGGGTTTGAGAAGGGTCGACGACAGCGCCGCTTTGATCGGGAAGCAGATGTCGTTCCGGATCAGCGAGTATGCCGAGAACGGGCGCAACATCGTGCTGTCGCACCGCGCGCTGCTTGAGGAGGAGCTGCAGCGGCAAAAGGATGCGCTGAAAGAGACGCTGAAGGTCGGAGACCGTGTCGTCGGCAAGGTGACCTCCCTGCGCGATTTCGGTGCCTTTGTCTCCATCGGCTGCGTCGAGGGGCTGTTGCCCGTTTCCGAGGTGGCCTGGGCGCGGGTGAACCATGTCAGCGAGGTCCTTTCCGTCGGCCAGGACGTCGAGGTGGTGGTCAAGGGTATCGACTGGGACAAGGGACGCATCTCGTTCTCCCTTAAGGACACCCTGGCGGATCCCTGGGAAGAGGCCGCCGGTGCCTTCCCCGAAGGATCCTTTCAAAACGGCACCGTTGCCCGGCTCACGCCGTTTGGCGCATTCGTGACGCTGGCAAACGGCGTGGACGGCCTGATCCACATCTCCAAGCTCGGTGGGGGCAAGAGGATCCAGCATCCCAAAGAAGTGCTCTCCGAAGGACAGGAGGTAGAGGTGAAGGTCGAGGGAGTGGACCGCGAACAGCGCAGGATTTCTCTGTCGCTCGCCTCGATAAGCCGCGCCGAGCAGGAGCAGACCGAGACCATGGACGCCTACAAAAAGAGCGTTGCGGAGGCCCCGAAAGGGATGGGGACTCTGGGCGACCTGCTGAAGGCGAAACTGTCAAAGGGGTAGGGAATTGGAAGAACTGTTTCCGGACCGCGCGTATCTGCTGAAACTGGCACGTACCCGGATGCCTTTTGGCAAGTATGCGGGGACGCTTCTCGTTGATCTGCCTGAACCGTACCTGGTATGGCTGCGCCAGCAGGGGTTTCCCGAGGGGGAACTCGGCGCCATGCTGCAGTGCATGTACGAGGTGAAGCTAAACGGTCTCGAATACCTGTTCGACCCGTTGCGCCGAGCCTGAACCCTGAAATCGCAGGCAATATGGAAAAATAGAAAAAGACCCTGCAAGAGGGTCTTTTTCACTTTCAGCCCGAATTTCAAAGCCGGCACGATGCCTGTCGACTAGCGCATCCATTCCACCCGTACCATGCGCTGATCATGGCTCCATTGGTAATGGAGTTCGCCTTTTTGGGACTTGTACACCTCGCGCCCGAGCTTTTGGGCAAGTTTGTCCTCGGTTGTGGTGACGGTAATTCGGCCCCCCTCCTCTTTTATTTCCATGATGCGTCCGATCGGGTTCTTACCACGGGATTTCGCCTCTTGCTGCTTGATGGTGTTCAGTATCTCGTCCCTGTGGGAGGCAAGGTACGGCCCGGAGAGGGTGACGACGCCGCCCGGGTTGTGATCTTCGATGCGCTGGCAGGCGGGGCAAAGGACCTCGCATTTGCTCTCCCCAGGAAGGGTTTCAACTTGCCATCTTTTGTTGTGATAAACAATGCCGCACCCCTTGCATATAGCCCCCTCCGGCAGTCCACGCTTCGGCAGATACACGTCCAAGCTTCTTACGCTCCGCAGACCCTTTTCTTCCACACCTTCTCTATTGGATACGCGTGCCATAAAGACCTCCCGGGCAAATTTTTGTATTTCCTCAGTATAGCACTGGATCATGATCCCGCATCGGTTGTCTTGGAAAAGGATACGGCTCAAAGGGAGATATCGGCGCAGGATGGCCCGTCATAAGAAAAGGCCCAGTGTGCATGACACTGAGCCTTTTCGAAAAGAATAACTGACGCTAAATATGGGATCCTTTACTCTTAACCGTCGGTGGATGACTCGGCAGGTGCGGGGCGCATGCTCTGTGCGGACCATGTTACCCGTTGAACCAGGTCGCCTTCCCCTTTTTGAAGCGGTTGTTACGCGCATGACGGATGAGATTATTATAGGCCAATCGGCTTGATCTCCTTAAGCGCCAGCTATCAGCTCCAAAGTGCCGTAAAGGTTTATGTGAGACCACGCTCTTATATGAAGCATCTCCCCGGAAAACGCTTCAGGCAATTCCTCTTTAGGTGCTTCTCTTGATAAGGAATCGCACACCACGTCTGAAACCTGGGAAACCTGAAGTGTGGAAAAATCAGGTACCTCACGCCACCTCTACCTGTACTCCAGAGCTATTTTCAAAGACCATTCTCTATAGTTTCAGTGTACGCTTGCCCAGAAAAAGAGTCAACAGGCTGCATATGGGGTAGTGTCGGGAGCCTGTCTTGGCCGTTTTTAACACAATGGGCGCCGGTTCATCTGCCTGATATGCCAGCCGCTGCCCGGTCCCATCAGTGCTGGGCGTGTAGTGCAATCACTTGCAAGCACCCACCGCGCCGGTTGTGCGCCCGAGGCGATATGGTAACATAGAGCTTTTTGGAGGGGATATGCCGATCGACCCTGAGAGAGAGCTGGAGGCGAGGAAGGAGCGGATGTTGAACCAGCACCTCGTGGCGCGAGGGATCCGCGATGCGGCAGTCCTGAGGGCGATGCGGGAGGTGCCCAGGGAGGCGTTCATCCCCCCGGGGATGGAGCTTTTTGCCTACGACGACGGTCCTCTGCCGATCGAGGCGGGGCAGACCATCTCCCAGCCCTACATCGTGGCCTACATGATCGAGGCGTTGGAGCTTTTGGGCCGGGAACGGGTGCTGGAAATCGGGACCGGCTCAGGCTATGCAGCGGCCGTGCTGAGCCGGTGCGCGGCGCAGGTGTTCACGGTGGAGCGGATCGCACGGCTTGCGGAGAGCGCCCGCGCCAGGGTGCAGGCGCTTGGCTATCAAAACGTGGCGGTGCACCTGGGGGACGGCACCCTCGGTTGGCGGGAACACGCCCCTTATGATGCCATCGTGGTGACCGCGGGGGCGCCCGAAGTGCCCGATGAACTGCTGGAGCAGTTGGCGCCCGGGGGGAGGCTGGTGATACCGGTCGGTCCCACGCCGCACCTGCAGGACCTGGTAAGGGTACGGCGCACCGCAGACGGGCGATTGCGTCGTGAGACGCTCTGCGCGGTCCGCTTCGTGCCGCTGATCGGGGAGCAGGGGTGGTGAAGGTGGCTCCGGTGCGTTTTAGACGGGCGCCGAGAGCGGGAGCGTCTCCGCCGCCGGGACCTGGTCCAGGGCGTCTAGCAGGGTCTCCTCTTTGACCGAACTGAACCTGGAGACTAGCCGTAACAGAGGCGCCGGCAGCGGGGCCGGGATGTCGATCTGCTCTTCGGTAGCCGGGTGCACCAGCCTGGTGGTAAAGGAGTGCAGCGCGTGCCCGGTGAAACCGGTAAGCGCCCTGCCGCCGTAGCGCTTGTCCCCCAGGATCGGGTGACCGATCATCTTGAAATGCTGCCTGATCTGGTGCATCCTGCCGGTGAGCGGGTAGACCGCCAAGAGGGCCACGCCTCCTCCCTGGAAAAGCCGCAGGTAACGGGTTTGGGATTCCTTGCCGTCGAGCGGCGCGTCGATCATCCCCTGTTTTTGCAGTTTCCCCTCCACCATGGCCAGGTAGAGCTTGCCGAGGCCGTCCTCCTGCACCATCTTGCCGAACATCCCGGCGGCCACCGCGCTCTTTGCCATGATGATGGCGCCCGAAGTCCCCTTGTCGAGGCGGTTCACCGGCCTGAGCCTGCCGACCCCGTCCCGCTTTTTCAGGAGGCTCTCGGCGAGATCAACCAGGTTCTCCTCTTCAGGGTCCTCGGTGCGGTGCACCGCGAGTCCCGGTGCCTTGTTGAAGCATATGATCCAGCTGTCTTCGAACAGGATGTCCAGTTCCGGGGTCAGGCGGGCGAGGAAGGCGGAGGTCTTGCCGCTTTCCTTCAGGGTAACCTTGTCGTCATGCCTGAGGCGCTGCCCCGCATCCGCGGCGGCGCCGTTGACGGTCAGGTGTCCGGAGCTGATGAGCTTCTTCAGGTAGGAAAATTGTGCGCTCGGCAGCAGGTTGCGCAGAAAGCTGTCCACGCGCCTGCAATGGTCGTTTGCTTCTATCTGGTAAGTTAACATGGGAGGGAGTATACCCTCATGAGGGAGCCGGCGCAAGGCATCATTGCCGGGTGTAGCCCCGGGGCAAGTCGGGGGCGGACCTGTAGGATGACAAAGGGGGCGCATCCGTTTCAGGATGCGCCCCCCTTACTTGTACTAACTAAAAAAGATGCGGTAACGCGACTTACTTCTTGAGGTTGTAGAACACTTCATGCCCCCTGAAGATCGCCACTTCGTCCAGTTCGTCCTCGATCCTCAGCAACTGGTTGTACTTGCAGACGCGGTCGGTGCGGCAGAGCGAACCGGTCTTGATCTGACCGGCGTTAACCGCTACGGCGAGGTCGGCAAGGGTGGTGTCCTCGGTTTCGCCGGAGCGGTGCGAGATGACGGTGGTGTATCCGGCGCGCTTGGCCATCTCGATGGCGTCGAGGGTCTCGGTCAGGGTGCCGATCTGGTTCAGCTTGATCAGGATCGAGTTGGCGATCCCCTTCTGGATCCCTTCCTTCAGGATCGCCGGGTTGGTCACGAACAGGTCGTCGCCCACGATCTGGATCCGCTTGCCGAGCCTATCGGTGAGCTTCTTCCAGCCGTCCCAGTCGTTTTCCGCCATGCCGTCCTCGATGGAGATGATCGGGTACTTGTTCACCAGCATCTCGTAGAAGTCGATCAGCTGGTCGGCGCTCTTCTTCGGCTGCGCCTCGTTCTCAAGGGTGTAGATCCCGTCCTTGAACAGCTCGGACGACGCGACGTCGAGTGCCAGCAGCACTTCCTCGCCCGGCTTGTACCCCGCCTTGACGATCGCCTCCATGATGACCTCGAGCGCTTCCTCGTTGGACTTCAGGTCGGGCGCGAAGCCCCCCTCGTCGCCCACCGCGGTGTTGTACCCCTTCGCCTTCAGGACGCCCTTCAGCGCGTGGAAGATCTCGGCGCCCATCCTGAGCGCTTCCTTGAAGGTGGCAGCGCCTGCCGGCATGATCATGAATTCCTGGATGTCGACGTTGTTGTCCGCGTGGGCTCCGCCGTTGATGATGTTCATCATCGGCAGCGGCAGCTCCTTGGCGTTCGCTCCGCCTATGTACTGGTACAGCGGCAGCCCGACTTCCTCGGCCGCGGCCTTGGCGACAGCCAGGGATACGCCGAGAATGGCGTTGGCGCCCAGGCGGCTCTTGAAATCGGTGCCGTCCAGGGCGAGCATGCGCTTGTCGATGCCGACCTGGTCCGTCGCGTCCATGCCGGTGATCTCGTCCGCGATGATGTCGTTCACGTTGGAGACGGCCTTCTCCACACCCTTGCCGAGATAGCGACTCTTGTCCCCGTCGCGCAGCTCCAGCGCCTCACGCTCGCCAGTCGATGCACCGGAGGGGACCGCAGCCCTTCCCATGGCACCAGAATCCAGGAACACTTCCACCTCCAGTGTCGGGTTTCCCCTCGAATCAAGGATCTCTCTGGCGTAAACGTCGGTTATCTGGCTCATCTCTCCCCCCCTGCTTGAATTTAATTGTGAACAGGCGGCGACGCCTGTCTTAATGGAATTCGTGTTTTATATCACATCTGACGTCAAATGGAAGCTGTTTTGTAAATTTTTGCTAACACGCAAGGCGAGGCAGCTGCTCTGAGCACCATTTGGTTTAGATTGACAGTAATCCGAGAAAGGGGATATATTGTCCCCTTGCCTGCTAATTTGCAGTCTCTGTCCTTACGACATGGGAACCACTGACATAATGCCCACCGAAAGCGGCGATAAACAAAAAAAACAGAAGAGTTCGCTGGTCCGGCTCTGCGACAGCTGGATGGAGGCGGTCGCTGTCGGCTTCTCCTGCGACAGGTACGAAAAGCGCAGCCGCTTTGTCATGCTCTTCCTCACCGCGTTTTTCCTCACCCTGCTCATCATCCCGAGCCCGCAATTCCTCACGGTGAACTACCGCGAGGGGGACATCGCCACCTCCGACATCCGCGCCTCCGAGGATTACCTGATCGAGGACCTGCTTCTGACCGAGAAGAAGCGGGCCGAGGCGGAAGCCGCCGCGCCTTTTGTCTATAGCCTCGCTCCCAACGCGAACATAGAGATCGTGCGTCGCTTCGAGGAGGCCTTGACCCTGCTGCGCGACGAGGCGAAGCAGGGGAGCCCGAGCAGGAGTGCCGTCGCCGGCGCCCTCGCCGTCGAGATCTCGCCTCAGGAGTTGACGGCGCTATCCCGGGTGAGACAGGAGCGCGCCTTCCTCTCCGACCTCGGGCGTCAGCTGGCGCCGTTTTACCGGCAGCGCATCGTCGCCGATCGAGCCCACTTTGCCGCCGACCTGCGTCACGGCATCGTCGTCGTCGACCAGGGGACCAGGCAGGAGGTGGCAGGGGGCGACTACTCCTCAACCATCGACCTCGCTGCGGTCAGGCGTTCCATCGCTACCATCAGCCTGACCCAGGGCGCAGCGTCCCACGAGCTGGAAACCCTCAAGGGGGTGGCGCTGCGCATGATCGCCCCCAACCTGGCCTTCGACAGGGACGGCACCGACGACAAGAAGGGTGAGGCGCGCGCCGCCGTGCGTCCGGTGCTGTTCAAGATGAAGCGCGGCGAGATGATCGTCAGGGTCGGCGAACGGGTCTCCTCCGAGCAGGCGATGAAGCTGGAGAAGATCTTCAAGTCGAAGAACCGTACCCCGCTTGTCACCGGAATCGGGGTGTTCGGGCTGATCCTGGTGCTTTGCTATGCGCCGTACCGGTTTGGCCGCAAGAACATAAGGAAGTTCAACCCGAGCAACAAGGACATCCTGCTCCTCTCGATTTTGACGGTGGCCAACTTCGCCTTGCTGAAACTGGTCTTCGCCATATCGACGGCGCTGGGCGGCACCTTCCCGTCCATCGATACGGCGAGCTATTTCTACCTGTTCCCCTTCGCCGCCAGCGCCATCATCGTCAGGATCATCCTGAACTCCGAGGTCGCGCTGGTCTACTGCGCGGTATGCGCCCCCCTTACCGGGATCATGCTGAACAACTCCCTGCCGGTCGTCATCTACGCGCTTTTGGGGGGGATCGTGGGAGCCCACGGGGTGCGCCAGTGCAAGGAGAGGGGGACCATCTACTCGGCCGGCTTCAAGGTGAGCGTGGTCAACATGGCGCTGGCGCTCTGCTTCCACGTCTACAGCGACAGCCACTTTTCCCTGCAAACCATCTATTGCCTGGCCTTTGCCCTTTTGGGCGGCTTGATCAACGCGGTGTACGTTTCCGGCACCATCCCGCTCGTGGAGGGGCTGTTCCAGTACACCACGGACGTGAAGCTCCTGGAGCTCGCCAACCTGAACTCGCCGCTGTTGCGGGAGCTGATGGTCCGGGCACCCGGCACCTACCATCACAGCGTGCTGGTCGGCAACATGGTCGAGGCCGGAGCCGAGGCCATCAACGCCAACCCGCTCCTGGCAAGGGTCGCCGCCTACTACCACGACGTGGGGAAGCTCAAGAAGCCGCAGTACTTCATAGAGAACATCCGCGACGGCGAGAACCGGCACGACAAGCTCTCCCCGAGCATGAGCGCGCTGATCCTGATCTCGCACATGAAGGAGGGGGTCGAGCTCGCCCGCGAGCACCGGATCGGGCTCCCTATCATCGAGATCATCCGCCAGTCCCACGGCACCTCCCTGATCAGCTTCTTCTACCTGAAGGCGAAGGGGCTGGAACTCCCTGGAGCGCCCCCCGTGGAGGAGCGCGACTTCCGCTACCCCGGGCCGAAGCCGCAGACCAGGGAGGCGGGGCTGGTGCTCCTCGCGGACTGCGTGGAGGC
>Ga0209317_1000779_pt1 | contig 34484 bp, 32 predicted proteins | sample RifGroB2_FD_183994 | JGI IMG/M metagenome (GOLD analysis project Ga0209317, IMG submission 183994) | Soil microbial communities from Rifle, Colorado, USA - Groundwater B2 (SPAdes) (version 2) | ecosystem: Environmental > Terrestrial > Soil > Unclassified | place: Rifle, Colorado | collected...
CGAACCGAGGTTTGATAAACCCATACTCATCTACTGGTTCATGACCGTTGCCTTCAAGCTCTTCGGCGTGACGGAATTCGCGGCGAGATTCACTTCATCGATATTCGGCGTATTCCTCTCTTTCATGACATTCCTCTTCGTGCGGCGCCTGAAGGGCGCTCTCGCGGCGTCTTTCGCCACACTCGCGCTCGTACTCAATATCGAGTTCTTCATATACAGCCACTCGGCTGTGACGGACATGACGCTCGCGTTTTTCATTACTGCCGCGCTCTTCTCCTTCTACCTCGCCGCAAACGAGGGGGACGGGCGTTTCCGCGTCTTTTTCTGGATAGCCTCGGCCCTCGCTGTATTGACGAAGGGCGCCGTAGGCCTGCTCTTCCCATGCGCCATCGCCATCATTTACCTCCTGCTGCGCGGGGAACTGAAGAAAGCGAAGGAGTTCGTAAGGCCATCTCACATCGGCGTCTTCCTCTTAATCGCCGGCCCCTGGTTCATAGTCGAATTCGCGGTAAACGGCTGGGACTTCTTCAACGCCTTCATCGTTAAGCACCACATAAAAAGGTACTCTGACGTGATATCGAGCCACGGCGGTCCGTTCTATTATTACTTCGGGGTCCTTCTGGCGGCCTTTTTCCCGTGGGTGGCGATGTTGCCGACTTCCATCTACTGGGGCTTCAAGGAGAGGCTTAAGTCTGAAAAATCACTCAACCTCTTCCTCTCGGTATGGTTCGTCTTCGTCCTTGTCTTTTTTTCGATAGCCAGGACAAAACTCCCCAACTACATATTCCCGCTCTTCCCGGCGGCGGGGATACTCGCGGGGCTGAAAGTTGCGGACCTCGTGGAGGGCAAGGGGATGAAGATAGGCGCCTACCTGCTTATCATCATCTCCGCGCTCTTCTCAACGGCCCTGCTGGCCGTGCCTTCGATGGGGCTTAAGATGGATGTTCAGCTACCTGATTGGCACTTCTACTTCCTCGGCATGCTCTTCCTCGCTGTCGCGGCGTTAGGGGCCCTCTCGCTCGTTAAACCCATGCGGGCGTTCATCGCCATAGCAGGCGCATCCGTAGCGCTAATAATATTCTTACGCATCTACGCCATGCCGCCCCTGAACTCGCACCTCCAGAAGACCTTATATGACTACGCGAGGTACTCGCGCGCGCTCGATAAGGAAGCGACGGTCGCGGCCTACGGCATAAACAAGCCGTCTCTCGCCTTCTACGCGAGGAGAAAGGTGGTGAAACTTGAAAAGGAAACCGTCTGCAACATAAAAGAGCACGTAAAAAAAGGGGATATACTTGTAATTACCACGCCCAGGGCGTACGAAGGGGTCGATGAGTTCAAGTCCCTCGACGTGCTTGATGCAAGGCCGGACTACATGCTCATCGGCAGGGTCTCTCCCGGGCTCCCCCGGTTCGAGTAATCGCCTCACCCCAACAATAGCGAGGTCCTGTGGGAAAAAAGGTCATCATAATGGGCGCGGCAGGGAGGGACTTTCACAACTTCAACATGCGCTTCAGGAACGACCCGTCGAGCGACGTCGTCGCCTTCACAGCCGCGCAGATACCGTTCATCGGGGACAGAATCTACCCCCCTGCCCTCTCAGGGCCGATGTATCCTCAAGGCATCCCGATTTATCTCGAAAACGAGCTGGCGCGCCTCATAACCGATCTTAAGGCCGATGAGGTAGTTTTCTCGTACAGTGACCTCTCGCACGAAGACGTCATGCACAGGGCCTCCCTCGTCGTCTCCCTCGGCGCGGACTTCCGCCTGCTCGGGGCTGAGCCGACGATGCTCTCCTCCACAAGGCCCGTCATATCGGTCTGCGCCGTAAGGACAGGCTCAGGCAAGAGCGGGGTCACGAGGTTCATAGCAAGCGTTTTAAAAGGGCTGGGCCGGCGCCCGGCGGTAATCCGCCACCCCATGCCCTACGGCGACCTCGCGAGACAGAAGGCGCAGAGGTTCTCCTCCCGCGATGACATGAAAATGGCGAATTGCACGATCGAGGAAATGGAGGAGTACGAGCCGCTTATCTCCGACAACGTGACCGTCTTTGCCGGTGTCGACTACGCCGAGATATTATCAAACGCTGAGAAAGAGGCGGATATAATAATTTGGGACGGCGGCAACAACGACCTGCCGTTCATAAGGCCGGACCTCGAAATAGTAGTAGCCGACCCCTTAAGACCTGGGCACGAGGTCGCGTACTTTCCAGGGGAGGCGAACGCGAGGAGAGCCGACTGCCTTATCATAAACAAGGCCAACTCGGCCGGTATAGAGGCGATACGAATGGTGGAGGCGAACCTCCGCTCGCTCAACTCAGGCGCGAGGATAATAAAGACCGCCTCCGTTGTGAAGGCCGACCCGTCCATCGCCGGAAAGAGCGTACTCGTTATCGAGGACGGGCCTACGCTTACGCACGGCGGCATGGACTTTGGCGCAGGCGTCCTCGCCGCGCGCACATTTGGTGCGCACCCGGTGGATGTGCGCCCGTATGCCGTCGGGTCGATCAAGGAGACCCTCAAAAAATACCCACGGCTTTTGACACTCCTCCCCGCGATCGGATACTCTAAGGAGCAGGTCCGAGACCTCGAAGAGACCGTCAACAACACCCCTTGCGACCTCGTGCTTATCGCTACGCCAGTCGACCTCTCCAAAATAATCGATATCAGAAGACCTTACTCAAGGGTAGAATACAAAATCGCGGACATGGAAAAGGACGGGCTCGAAGACCTGATAAAAGGCTTCGTCAAGGGCCTATGAAGGGGCTCCTCTCCCTCTTCGCCAAACGCTATATCGCTGGGACTGAAAGGTCTGATGCGATAGAGACGGCAAAGAGGCTCAACTCCCTGCGAATACTCGCGGCGATAGATCACCTCGGGGAGAACATAAAGACGAAGGAGGAAGCGGATGAGACCGTAGCAGAATATCTCTCGCTCCTCGATGAAATCAGGTGCGCAGGCGTAAGCGCCGTTGTATCCCTGAAGCTAACCCACCTGGGCCTCGATATATCAGAGGCACTCGCAGAGACAAACGCCGTTGTTGTAATCGAGCGCGCCCTTCAATATAACAACACAGTCTGGTTCGACATGGAGTCCTCGGCCTGCACGCAGAGGACGATAGATGCTTACATAAGCCTTAAGCGCCGTTTCCCGAATATCGGAATAGCGATTCAGAGCTATTTAAAACGGAGCGAGGCAGACGTTAAGCTCCTCATCTCGAAAGGCGGTAGCGTCCGTCTCGTCAAGGGCGCGTACAAGGAACCGCCTGATATAGCGTTCAAAAACAAGAAGGATGTGGACGATAATTTCGAGCGTCTCATGAAACAGCTTCTCCTCTCAGGGAACATGACGGCCATAGCCACGCACGACGAAAAAATTATAAACGAGGCGAAAAGGTTCGCCGATGAAAAGAAGATATCGCGAAGCTCCTTCGAGTTCGAGATGCTTTTGGGGATTAAACGGTCTCTACAAAGGAGTCTTGCCGAAGAAGGCTTTCAGGTCAGGACCTACATACCTTACGGGAGGGACTGGTTGCCGTATACGATAAGGAGGCTAAGAGAGAGGAAGGAGAACATATACTTTGTGGTGAGGAATTTGTTTGATTAGCAAGGCTGTTAGGGGGTCACCCTCCTCCCTCCATTCGCTCGCCTCGTGAGCGCTTCATGTGCTTCTGCAAAACAAAACACAAGGGGCGCGGCTTGAACAGCCGCGCCCCTAAAGACCCACTCACACAATCCATCAAAAAGATTTATTGCTAAGACCGTCTCACGGCGCCGCGCACTCCGACGGGCTCCCCTTTATCTTCTCTACCGCATGAACGAGCGCGGGCATGACGACGGCGAGATTTTCGCGGACCGCCCTCGGGCTCCCGGGCAGGTTTATTATGAGGGACTCTTTTCTTATCCCGCAGACAGCCCTCGATATCATCGCGTTCGGCGTTTTTTTCAGGCTCTCCGCCCTCATCGCCTCAGACATGCCGGGGAGCTCCCTCTCGATTACCGCCTTAGTAGCCTCCGGAGTCACGTCCCGCGGGGTCACGCCGGTGCCCCCTGTCGTCAAAATGAGGTCGAGCTTTTTTACATCCGCGTACTCGATAAGCTTCGCCTTTATGACAGAGACCTCGTCGGGGATGACCTCATAGGCCTTGACCTCGGAGGGGAGCTCCTTTATCATCCGCTCGATCTCCTTGCCGCTCAAGTCCTCCCGCTCGCCCTTCGACCCCTTGTCGCTCATCGTAAGTATTCCGACTGTTATCATAAAAACCTTTCTGTCATTTGGGGGTATGTGGGCCTTGACTGACATCACCCTCCCCTCAATCCCATCGTAGCAGGCTGCTCAAAAAGCTCCAGATGCGAGGCGTCGAGGAGCGAGGCATGAGGCGTACTTTTGTATGTACGCCGCAGTGACGAGCGACGATGACAACAAAGCAGATGGACTGTTTGAGCGGCCTGCTAAGGCGTCTCCGATACCCAAACGTCCCCCCCCTTTGTCGTCTCCCTCTTCCAGATGGGTGTCGTCCTCTTAAGTTCAGTTATCGCCCACTCGCAGGCCATGAAGGCGTCGTTCCGGTGGGCGGAGGCCGCGGTTATGAGGACGATGTCCTCGCCGATATCTATTTTGCCCACCCTGTGGACGATGCCAAGCTCGATTATGTCGAAGTTCCTTAGCGCCCGCTCGCGTATGTCCTTGAGTTTGGCCTCAGCCATGCCCGGGTAGTGCTCGAAGTCGAGCCCGGTTATGGTTTCGCCTTTCGAGAAGTCCCGCGCCGCGCCAAGGAACACGACGACGCCTCCGATGCCCTTGGAGGCGGCCTTAACGCGCTCGACCTCCTCGTTTATCGAAAAATTCTCCCTCTGTATCCTTACAAGCTCCATTGCCACCTGTCCTTATCCGCCGGAGAACGGCGGGAGAAATCCGACCTCGTCCCCGTCCTTTATGACGGTGTTTTTATCAGCGAACTCCTGGTTGACCGAGATGAGTATCGATCTCCCTTCGAGTATGCCGCCGAGCGCCGGGAAGTCCTTTTTTAAAATGGACTTCAACTCCGCGACCGTTATGGGCGCGTCTATCTTGTACTCGCGGGACTCGACCTTTGCGAGCCCCTTGAGCATTGCGAAGAACCTGACTGTTATCATTTTTGTTTTATTCCGGAAGGAAAAATTTTCTAAACTTCCTGATTGTAGGTCTTATTAAGGTCGAGCCTCGTCCGTCTCGACGCCTTTGCGAAGAGTTCCGCAAAGGAGTCACCCTCCTTGGGGAATATGGAGTACCCGTAGAGGAGGTCCGCCCTGCCCTCGAGGAACGCCTTATGGAAGGCCTCGTCGTTCGCGATGACCTCGGTTATCGTGCCTATGAGCCTTAAGACCTTCTCGCCGGTATCGAGGAAGAGGAAACCGAAGGTCTCTTCGTTTAATCGGACGACTATGTCGAAGGACCGGGTCCGCTTCCTTATGAACCCTATGAGCCTTGTCTCGAAGTCGGCCTTGCCGGCCCCGAAGGCGTCCTTGAGGCCGGCCACCCTGACTGTGGCCAGCACGAGGGCCTTGTCAAACCTCCGCGAGCGGTTCAGCTCCTGCTCCACCCTCTGTTCGAACTGCATAAGCGGGGTCTCCCTGTGCTCCATGAGCGCCTCTTTAGGCGGCTCTTTCAGAGTCACTGCGAGCACATTGGCAAGGGCCTTCTCGGCGTATACGGAGAACCTCGCAAGGGTGTCGGCATCCGGCTTCGAGAACCCGCACGGATAGACGGTAGCCTCGCTCGTCTTGTTGAATAGCGTTATAACAGCGGCTGTCTTGCCGTCTACGAAGAGGGGCCGGGCAAGGACGGACCTTATGTAAGGGCTCGCGGCCTCTGAAAACTCCCTTGATACCGTCTCCCGTTTCCTCAGGACCTCCATCACCGTCTCTTTTTCTATGGGCAGGAAGTACTCGCGCACGCTCTTGTCGTCGAGCCCGAACGTCGCGGCCGTCTGGAAACGCTTGCCATCGTTCTGCTGGACGCGCAGGAGCGCCCCCTCGGCGCCCAGTATGGCGGCGGGCGTCGTCGTTATGATGGTCACGACCTTTTTGGGGTCCTTCATGGAGATGAGCTCAAGCCCGGCTTCGTCGACAGCGAACATCTTCCTGGACTTGAGCTTCTCCTTCTCGGCTTGTTTGTGTTTGTAGACGCTCTCGGCTATGAGCGTCCTTATGTCCTTCAGGAACGCCTCGTGGTACTTCGACAACCCCTGGCCAGAGACGACCTGCCCGTTTACCGTGCCTACGAGCGTGCCGTGGGAGACCATCGGGAGGGTCATGTAGACCCTCTTGGTCGTCCCCTCCTCTGTCCTGTCGACGAGGAAGACGTCTTTCATCGACTCAATCGACGCCCCTTCCATCCCCTCGCCTGCCCTAAGGCTCAGCAATCCGAGCCCGACGGTGTCCCTGATGGATGACGCGCTCAAAAAGAGCCTGTTCCGGTCCTCGTCAAAAACATAGAGGAAGCATGTCAGCCCCGGGATTATCTCGACGAGCCTTCTGGCGACGGTACTCAGCCTCTTGTCCAGCGGGACCGAGGAGGACATTACGGAATCGACCTCTTTCCAGAAGTTGAACTTCGCGGCGCTGACGCGGAGCATCTCGTACTCGTTAGACCTCTGTATGACCTCGGCGGCAAGGGCGGCGAGTGAAGTCAAAAAGGTCAGGTCCTCGTTCGTGAAGACATGGGATGATTCGCTGGAACTTACGTTTATGACGCCGATGACCTCACCGTTCACGACGAGCGGGACGCACATCGCGCTCTTTACATCGCTCCTCTCCATAGGGCGCGCGAACTCGCCTCCCCTGGCCTTTCCGGATATAAGGAGCGGCTTGCCGTCTTTCGCGACCCTGCCGGAGATGCCCTCGCCGAGGGGGACGCGTATCTTTCTCACCACCTCCTCGTCCATGCCCTTGGCTATCTCGACGCGGAGCATCCGCTCATCAGGCGAGATGAGCATGATGGATCCGCGCTCGGCGCGGGTGGATTCGGTGGCGAGCTTGAGGACGACGGTCAGGAGCTCTTTCCTGTCGATTGTAAGGCGCACGGCGTCGACTATCTCCCTTAATGACATCAGGAGGGTCGTCTGGTCGTTTATCCTGTCGCCGGTCCCCTTCTCAGGGCTCGAGACCTTGATGCCCCAGATGAGACGCGCAGACAAAGGTCCGAGCTTCTCTACGTCCCTGAACTCAGGCGATTCGAGGAATTTCTCAGTCGCGGCGTCCTGGAGGGCGTTTACAATGATGTCGAGGCCGGGGATCTTTTTGAGGTCTTCAAGGTCGTTCGTAATGCGGATGTTGAGCTTCTCAGAGAGCCTGTATCCGAGTTCGCTCATCTTGAAGAGCATGGCGTCTTTGTTCTCATCGACTATGAGGACGACCCTGCTCGCCTTGTCGGCGGTTAGGAACGGCAGGAGTTTCAAGCCCTCCTTGTTCGCGCCGATTATGGCTATGTTCTTGATGGAGTCCGGCATGGTTTCAGACCTTCTCAAGGATACCGAGCTCAAGGAGCCTGTTTATGAGCCTTATCGACTCCATGTCGCCGACGTGCCCTCCCTGCTCTTCCTTGCCGCGGGATTCGTCAAGCCTCCGGAGCCCCTCGAGGATAAGCCCCTCCGGAGAGCCGGTGATAGTCTTGTCGGGCGAGGCGGCGTCAGGCTCTACCTCGAACTCGCCGTCCTTCCAGGCGAGGAGCTGATAGAACGCCTCAACGCCCGCAAACTCCCTGTATACGGCGTGGACGACCGAGCCGTTCTTCATGTATATCCTGCCATACCCCATCTCGGAGCCGAGATGGATGGCCGCGGTCTTCCTCTCGGCGTTGAATATCTGGATTATGTCGACGAGGCTCATGTCCTTGAGCCTCCCTTTTACGCCGCCCATCAAAAGCCTCCATTAGAGACCAGTAGCCAGGTACGAGAATCATCGATAGTTTACAACAAAATGGCGAATCTTGCTACTGAATTGCATGGAACACGTATTGTAAGACCAGAAACCGGGTCTCAGAAAGGCAGAGGCCAGCCCGGCTGTGGCGGCCAGGTCTGGCGCGAATTCTCTTTAAAAAACGGCGGTTCCGGCGAAACTACTCCCTGACCTGACCGTCCCCGTAGACGATGAACTTCTGGGTCGTGAGTTCCTCGAGCCCCATCGGACCAAAGGCGTGTATCTTGGTCGTGGATATCCCTATCTCGGCCCCGAGGCCGAGCTGGAACCCGTCCGAAAAACGGGTGGAAGCGTTCACAAGGACCGTCGATGAATTTACCTCCCTCAAAAACCTCTGCGAGTTGTGATAATCCCGCGTGACGATTGCTTCGGTATGGAGGGAGCCGTATCGCGCGATATGGGATATCGCCTCGTCGATATCGTCGACAATACGGACAGCGAGGATGAGGTCGAGGTACTCTGCCCCCCAGTCCTCATCGGCGGCCTGCTTGATTTCTTTAAGTATTTTTAAAGTCTTAGGGCAACCCCTGAGTTCCACGCCTGCCCTGTCATACTCCTTTTTGACGGTCGGCAGGAACTTGTCCGCGATATTTTTATGCACAAGGAGCGTCTCCATCGCATTGCATACGCCGGGCCTATGGACCTTGGCGTTTAAAGCGATCCTTGTAGCCATGTCGATATCGGCCGATTCATCTATGAATACATGGCAGACACCCTTGTAGTGCTTGATGACCGGTATCTTCGAGTTCTCGACGACGAACCTTATGAGCCCCTCCCCGCCGCGCGGAATGATGAGGTCTATGTAGTCCTCGAGCTTCAACATCTCTAATACAGCGTCGCGCTCTGTCGTAGGCACGACCTGAACCGCCTTTTCCGGCGCACCTGCCTTCTTCAAAGCAGAGCTCAATACCTTTGCTATGGCAGTGTTGGAAAATATGGCTTCGCTCCCGCCTCTTAATATCACGGCGTTCCCTGATTTAAGACAGAGCCCTGCCGCGTCAGCCGTGACGTTCGGGCGTGACTCATATATTATGCCGATAACGCCGATCGGGATGCGCATCCTCCCCACCATAAGCCCGTTCGGCCTCTTCCACATCTTCGTGACCTCTCCCACGGGGTCCGGAAGGGCCGCGACTTCCTTCAGCCCAGCGGCCATCTGTGAGATGACCTTGTCTGATAGGGTAAGCCTCTCAAGCATGGCCTTGGAGAGCCCCTTCTTCTCACCGGCATCAAGGTCTTTCTGGTTGGCCTCCTTGAGATACGCCGCCTCGGCGACGAGCCCATCGGCCATAAGCATAAGAGCCTTGTTCTTGGTCGGGGTATCGAGCCTGGACAGGCCAAGGGAAGCGTCCCGGGCGTCTTTTGCTATGGAGAGGATGTCGTCCTTTACAGACATGAGGGACTCCTTGAAGGAATATGAGGAAAGGCCTGTTAAGTTTACTCCCCTCCTTTTTACAAGGAGGGGCCGGGGGAGGTTGCCTTTTTTCTTAACTCACCCCACCCAACCTCCCCTTGGAAAAAGGGGAGAAGAAACACAGATAACTTCCCCCTTTTTTAAAGGGGGCCTGAGGGGGATTATATAATCTCCCCTTACCCCTCTTTAATAAAGAGGGGTAACATCAAAGAACCACTAAGTTGTCCCTGTGTATCACTTCGTCATACACCTTGTACCCAAGCGCCTCTTCGAGGGCTGTCGTCTTCAAGCCCTTTATCTTTTTTATCTCGACTGCGCTGTAATTGGCGACCCCTCTGGCGAACTCCTTGCCATGCATGTCCACGCAGTGGACTACCTCTCCTGCGTCGAACGAGCCGTCTACGTCCCTGATGCCTGAAGGGAGCAGGGACTTCCCGCCCTTAAGCAACGCCTCTTTCGCGCCCTCGTCGACAAATACCCTGCCGGATGGGCGGGTGGAAAATGCTATCCAGTGCTTTTTGCTTGTGAGCCTGTCTTCCTTGGGAAGGAAGAGCGTCCCTTCGTCCTCACCGGCTAATATCCTGGAGAGTACGCCTTTTGAGTTCCCGTTGGCTATTACGGTAGCGCTACCGAAGTGCGCCGCCTTTCTCGCGGCCTCGCACTTGGACCTTATGCCGCCTGTACCGAGCGTCCCGGCCTCGACGGCGAGCTCTATACCTATGTTGTCAACGTCTTCGACTACACGGACCTTTTTGGCAAAAGCGTCCTTCTTCGGGTCCCTGTCATAGAGGCCGTCTATGTCAGAGAGAATAATAAGGAGGTCCGCCTCCATGAGGTTCGTCACGAGCGCCGAGAGCTCGTCGTTATCCCCGAACTTTATCTCCTCAACGGCCACGGTGTCGTTCTCGTTTATCACGGGGACTATGCCGAGCTTAAGGAGCGTTGAAAGCGTATTCCGGGCGTTCAAGAACCTGACGCGGGAGCCGAGATCGTCGTGCGTAAGGAGGACCTGCGCCACCATCTCGGAGTCCTCTGAAAAGGCGGCATCGTACTTGGCCATGAGGCTCCCCTGCCCCACTGCCGCGACCGCCTGCCTCTCGGGTATAGATGACGGTTTCTCTTTTAATCCGAGCCTTCTTATGCCGAGGGCTATCGCCCCGGAGCTCACTACCGCGAACTCGATCCCTTTTGATTTAAGGCCGTGTATCTCGGTTGAGAGGCGCGAGAATATCTCGGAGCCGTCGCCTGATGCACCGGCGACTACCGCCGAGCCGACCTTGACTACGACCCTCCTGGCCTTTTTAATTATCTTGATTCTTAAGTCCTTCATTTTGTCTCTTGATTTAATTTCGCCTTCTCTTCGGTTTTAAACCGCTCGACCTCTTTGCCCACATAGTTTACGAGGCCTGCGAGCCCCTTGCCTGTCGCGGCTGAGATCGGAAATACCTTTATACCCAAACCCTCGAAGAATTTCAACATTTCCGGGACCAGCTCGTTAGCCTCGGTGACGTCCACCTTGTTCAACGCCACGACCTGCTCCCTTGCCGCAAGCTCGGGGTTGAAGGAACGTAGCTCGTTATTGACGACCTTGAAGTCCTCCTTCGGGTCCCTCTCGGTAAACGGCGAGAGGTCGAGTACGTGGATGAATAGACGCGTCCTCTCTATGTGCTTCAAGAATTTGATGCCGAGCCCCTTGCCTTCATGCGCGCCTTCGATAAGGCCCGGGATGTCGGCGACTACATAGCCTCCGAAGTCGCCGTACTTGACTATCCCCAGGTGCGGGACGAGTGTCGTGAAAGGATAATCGGCCACCTTCGGCTTTGCGGCCGAGATATGCGAGATGAGCGTGGACTTCCCGGCGTTAGGAAAGCCGATTATCCCGACATCCGCGAGGAGCTTCAATTCCAATTTAAGGTTCCGCTCAGTGCCGGGCTCTCCGGGTTGCGCAAACCTCGGGGTCTGGTGGGTGGAGGTGGCAAAATGGGCGTTGCCCTTGCCGCCTCTACCGCCCTTGCAACAGACGAAGGTCTCTCCGTCGTGGGTAAGGTCCGAGAGTACCTCTCCGGTCTCCTGGTCCTTTATGAGCGTCCCGATAGGGAGTTTTATGACGAGGTCTTCGCCGTTCTTGCCTGAACAGAGACTGCCCATGCCATGCTCTCCCCGCTCGGCGGAGAACTCCCTCTTGTACTGGAAGTCGAGGAGGCTTGTGAGGCGATTGTCGGCGATGAAGATGACATCGCCACCCTTGCCGGCGTTGCCGCCGTCAGGGCCGCCCTTCGGGACATACTTCTCCCTCCGGAAGCTCACGCACCCTCTGCCGCCGTCCCCGGCCTTAACATATATCTTTGCCTCGTCTATGAACTTCATTGATGATAATATCCTTTAGCCTTTAGGCCTAACTTTTTGAAATATTTAAAAAATTTAAATCATGGATTGGGAGAGCAACGGACCCATCCTCATGTTGAGGGTAATAAAAAAGGGCGGTCCGGAAAGGCTTAGAGAGCCTCTCCTTCCCGCCCTTCAGGGATTACTCAGGGTCTTTTTCTAGACTACCTCTATTTAAGGTAATCAACGGGGTATCAATGCCGCCCCGAAGGTTACTGGGGGAGGATGGTGACGAACTTCTTATCGCCCCTGTCCTCGAACTTTACAACTCCGCTTACCTTGGCGAAAAGGGTGAAGTCCCTGCCCTGGCCGACGTTCGCGCCGGGGTTAAACCTGGAGCCTACCTGCCTTACTATAATGGATCCGGCCGAGACGACCTGTCCAGCGAACCTCTTTACTCCCCTTCTCTGGCCGTTTGAGTCGCGTCCGTTCCTTGAACTGCCGCCCGCCTTTTTATGTGCCACGGAAAAACCTCCTGAAAACTTTCAAATTTAATTAGGCCTTTATTTCCTGTATCTTTATCGAGGTGAAGAGCTGTCTGTGCCCCTGCTTCTTGGCAAAGCCCTTCCTCCGCTTCTTTTTAAAGATGATGACCTTCTTGGACTTGCCATGCTCCACGATCTCGGCCTTTACCGTAGCGCCTTCGACTATGGGAGCGCCTATCTTTATCGATTCGCCTTCGCCGACTGCAAGCACCTCGGGGAACTCGATGGTCGAGCCTATCTCCCCCTCGAGCTTCTCGACTTTGAGCAAATCGCCTTCCGCAACCCTGTACTGCTTTCCGCCGGTCTTGATAACTGCGTGCATCTTCGAGTCCTCCAAGATTATTGAATATCAAATATTAGCTATTTAGCAGGACGTTGTCAAGGAAAATTCAATGCGGGGAAAGGTTTTTAGTTTTTTTGTTTTCAAAAAATACATAGGGCATGGGTGAGCTAATCCAAAGGGAGGAAGGGGCGAGCGCGCCGAGGAGATTAGACGCGAAACGCTCAAGGGGCGCGCAAGCGGGCAAGGGAGGCAGAAAGAGGGCGAACTCATGCCCGAAAGCGCCCGGCAGGGCGCAAAAAGTTGACTGGCAAAACCTTACCCAGGCCGATTTTGATTCAAAAAACTCCATTCATTTGCAAAATACGCCAAAATCGGTAACAATCAAAGCACCATGGCTGAGAGAAAGATATTCGGACTCGGAAAAAACGTTTTTTTTACTGGGCTCGTAAGCCTCTTTATGGACATCTCCTCGGAGATGGTCTACCCGCTCGTCCCCCTTTTCCTTACAGGCGTACTCGGTACGACGAAAACGACCGTCGGCATCATAGAAGGCATAGCAGAGGCGACCGCCTCGATTCTTAAGGTATTTTCGGGATGGCTATCGGATAAGCTCGGTAAGAGGAAGTTCCTCATGACGATCGGCTACGGGGTATCAGCCGCGTCACGCCCTCTTATAGCCGTCTCAAACACATGGTTCCAGGTCTTGACCGCTCGTTTTATAGACCGGGTGGGGAAAGGTGTGCGCACCTCGCCGAGGGACGCTATCATCGCGGACTCCACGGAAAAGGAAAAGCTCGGGCTCGCATACGGCTTTCACAGGTCGATGGATACCATCGGCGCCGTCATCGGCCCCGGAATCGCCTTCGCCCTCCTCTTACTCTCAAAAGACAACTTAAGGCTCGTATTCTACGCCTCGACCATACCCGGAATCATAGCCGTAGCCATAATAATCCTCTTCATAAAGGAAAAAAAACGAGCCGTTGGGGAGGCAAAGGCGCCTCCCAGGCTCTCTATTTCGTCATTCAACGGGCCGTTCCGGAGCTACATCGTCGTCATCGCCATCTTCTCGCTCGGCAACTTCGCCGACGCCTTCCTCGTGCTCCAGGCTGAAAACGCGGGGATATCCCGCGAGCTCATCCCGATCGTATACGTCCTCTTCAATATCGTCTACGCCTTATCTTCGGCCCCGCTTGGCGCGCTCGCGGATAAAGTCGGCTTCAAAAACATGATACTCGCGAGCTTCCTGCTCTATTCGCTCATATATCTTGGGGTCGCGTTTTCGAGCTCTCCCATACACATCTGGATACTCTTCCCCATATACGGCGTCTACAAGGGCATGACCGATGGGACGCAGAAGGCGTACCTCGCCGTGCTCGCCCCGAAGGAACAGAAGGCGACGGCCTTCGGGGTCTACCATACGGTATCCGGGGTCATGCTGTTGCCCGCTTCCATTATAGCCGGGTTTCTCTGGGACAACATCGGGCCTTACGCGACGTTCCTCTATGGGAGCGCCATGTCGCTGGCGGCCGCGGTCTTCTTCGCTTTTACCGGAAGACAGGATAGGGCTTGAGGTTTTTGGCAAGGATTGAGTCCGGGAAATAGAAGAGAATTAACCGCTGTTAAGGCCTGGCTTCAGCCGCTGTCTTTTTGAGTTCGAGCGAGGTCCCGTATTTTTTGAGCCTTCCCTTTACGTCGCCGAAGAATACGAGGTCCCTGGCGACCGCCTCGGTCGGGAGCATAGCGTCCGTAAAGACTATGTCTATGTCGCCAGTCTCGGAGCCGAAGAGGTCCTTATCTATCCGGGCCGTAGCCAGGAAATCGCCCTTCTTGCCGGGTACGTCGCCCTGTTCCTTCGAGTCTATCTTCAGGAATATCCTCGGCACATTGCCTTCCTTGGGGAAGGAGTAGATGGTGTACTCCCTGCCAGCCTCGTGAGGCCCGTATACCCCGTAGCGAAAATTATAGAAAGCGCCAATAGGGTCGTCGCATTGCTTGTCCTTCGGGAGGGCAAGCGTCCCGGCACTCGTCTCCTTACCGTTCTTCGTGGACCTCCATGTCATTGTCATTTTCTCGTAGTCGAAGACGGTAGATGATGTCATGTGTTTGTTATCGCCTATCGTCACGCTCTTTTCGAAACTTTTAGTGAGAAACCTTTTGCCGTCAGGCGAGAGTTTTAGCCTCGATACGTAGACGTCCTCTCTGTGCTTCACCAACTTGTCCACGACCCCGGTAGTGTAGGCGTTAAGGGTCGCGACAAACTCGTTATTATCCCCTTTTTCAAGGCTGACCTTACCTATTGCGACCTCCCTGAATATCCAGAACCCTATCTCGTAGACGAGCTCCTCTCCAAGAAAGGCGTCTGCTATCGTGTCGTTCTGGATGCGCGTCTCAGCCAGGGACCGGGTACAAAGGGGCGCAAGCAGGAATACAGCAAGCGCTAAAATGAGATTTATCCTATGCATAGACCTATTTTAGAATATTATCCGGAATAATCAAGTGAATATGAGGGAAACAACGCACGTTCGTAAGCTTCCCTGTCCTTTCACTTAATATTAGGGACGAGCAAGGCCGTGTCTTCAATGGTCCTGAGGTCAAGGAGGAACCTGTCCTTATTGATCCTCCCGAGTATCGCAGGGTCTGCGGAAAGGAAGAGTCTTGAGATCCCTTCGACTGACATCTTGCCGCTTGTGATTGAAACGGCCCACGTGGAGAGTTCGGTATCTGGCAGAGCCCCTCCACCGATGACGGATGAGGCGGCCTCTACCCCTACCCTGAACGATTCCCCGAGCGCGGCTTCAATCAGTCCGCGGGCCTGTATGGCCGCCTCTTCTATTTCGTTTAACCCTCTCGTCATGTGGCGGAGCGTAGGTATTGCCTCCCGGAGCCTCTCCTTATTAAGGTAGAGCCTTAAGACCGCTTCGAGCGCAGAGAGCGTCAGTTTCCCCGCACGGAGCGCCCTTTTCAGGGGATTTTTCCTGATCCTCTCAATGAACGCCTTCTTGCCGGCTATTATCCCGGCCTGTGGCCCTCCTAAGAGCTTGTCTCCGCTGAATGTGACGACATCGACCCCTCCGGCGATCGACTCGCTGACAAGAGGCTCCTTTGGGAGCCCCCAAACCGATAAGTCGACGAGCGAGCCGCTCCCGAGGTCTTCGATCACAGGTATGCCTTTTTCAATGCCTATCTCAACAAGGCCCTTTAACGGCACTTCTGTTGTAAACCCCTTCACCTTATAGTTGCTCGTATGCGCCTTTAAAATCAGCGCGGTAGCGTCAGTCACGGCCTCGGTATAGTCTGCCCTGTGGGTCCTGTTCGTGGTGCCGACCTCCTTCAATATACAACCGCTTTTTTTTATTATCTCCGGTAGCCTGAAGGAGCCGCCTATTTCAATCAGCTCGCCGCGCGATATTATGACCTGTTTCCCTTCGGCGAGCGTGTTCAGGGCGATGAGCACGCCTGCCGCATTGTTGTTTACGACGCACGCGGCTTCAGCCCCGGTGAGCCTCGTTATGAGCCCTTCGACGTGGGAGTCCCTCTCCCCCCTCTCGCCTTTTAACAAGTCGAACTCGAGGTTCACATTTCCAACAGATGCGCTCTTCAACGCCTCTATCGCCTCTTCCGGCAAGACCGCCCTCCCGATGTTGGTGTGCAGGACCGTGCCTGAGGCGTTTATTATCCTCTTAAAACTCGCTTGGGTAAGGCCCTCAAGAAAACCCAATGTCCTGTCCACAACAGAGTCGATAGATACGGCCCTTAGCGTCCCGTCTATAATCGCCCTTCTCATGGAATCTATGGCGGACCTCGCCGCGTCCATTACAACGGCAGACGAGTGCGCCACGACAAAGCCCTGCAGACGCCCGTCCCTTGCGACCTCGTCTACTGATGGAAGTTCCCTCAATAAAGACCTGTCCATATAAGATAATCTCCCCTGGCCCCTCTTTAGAATAGAGGGGGCGTGCAACCAGCCATCAACGAACTGCCTGATAAAATCAGCTAATATTACATTACCGCTGAAAAACGGTCAAGGACGCATCTCAAAAGATATTTACAGGGAAACATCTCCATAGTATATTAATTTCATGCCAAAAAGCCTTGCCCTTGCGCTCGTTTTCATGCTTTTCTTAAGCCTTCAGGCCTGTAAGAAAACAGAAGAGCAACCCGTCCCCGTTGCGCCGTCGTCAGCCGAGATAATAAAGAACTACGCTGATACGCTAACTACTGCCCAGGACAAGGCCAGGGCGGCCTCTGAAAAGGCCGAAGGCAGGGATGCGCTCGAAGAAAAGGCGATAAAAGAGCTCGAACAATAATTTTCAAAAGAGGTATCAATGACGCCGCCAGTAGTATCGTTCGTCGGAAAATCCGGTAGCGGAAAGACGACCTTCCTCATAAAGGTCGTGGAAGAGCTCGTAACAAGGGGCTATAACATCGGGACGATCAAGCACGACGCCCACTCATTCGAGATCGACCACAAGGGAAAAGACTCGTACAGGCATAAAAAGGCCGGGGCTACGGTCGTCGCCCTCTCCTCGCCGGAAAAATTCGCGGTAATAAAGGACGTTAAAGAGGAGTGGCGGCCAGAGCGGCTCATCTCTCTTTTTCTCAACGACTGCGACTGCGTGATAACCGAGGGGTACAAGACCGGCCCCTTCCCCAAGATTGAGGTCCTGAGAAAGGCCCATTCCACTACCCCGGTATCCGCGGATGACGAGCGTTTGCTCGCCTTTGTAACGGACCTCGACATGAAAGGGCCGAGGCCGCAGTTCAAGCTCAATGATGTCAAGAAGGTAGCCTCGTTCATTGAAAAAGAGGTCATAGAGATACATAAAGACGAAGGGGTCTCTCTCGTCGTAGACGGCAAGGTGGTGGAACTCAAGCCCTTCATCGAGAAACTAATTAAGGACGGGGTCACTGGCATGATAAGATCCCTTAAGGGCTGTTCAAAGGCAAAAGAGATCGAGATCAGGATAAGGCGCTCTTAAAAACCTTTTCACTCATAACCCATCCCTATGGAAAAAACCCTGGAAAAACTCCAAATGACCGCCTCGGTCCTCGCCGGAGGGCTGTCCCGCCGGATGGGCACTAACAAGGCCATGATAGCCATAGATGGCGAGACGATCATCTCGCGCTCGGTGAGGGTGCTTAAAGGCGCGTTCAATGAGGTAAATATCATCGCCAACGAACCTCTCCTTTACGAAGGGCTCGATGTAAGGGTCTACTCGGACATAATCCAAGGGGCCGGGTCTTTGGGCGGGGTCTACACGGCTCTCTTCTATTCAAGATACGACCATGTCTTTGTCACAGCCTGCGACATGCCCCTTCTGGACATGGAGATCGTCCAGAGAGTAGCCGGATCAATCGACGGCTATGACGCCGCAGTCCCCTTCATAGGCAAGAGGCTCCACCCCATGCACGCCATCTACTCCAAAAGGTGTTTAAAGACTGTCGAAGCGATGATAAAGGAAGGGAACCTCCGTATAACCGAGCTATTTGACAGGATAAAGACCCGTACCCTGACGGAAGAATGGTTTAAGGACATGGACGCCGGAAGGTCCGTTGAGAACGTGAACACCAAGGAAGAGCTCGAAAGGCTTCTTCGCGCAAAAAGATGAAAAGACCTGATATCGAAAAGCTTAGAGACCTCATGGCGAGGCTCCGCGGTGACAACGGATGCCCCTGGGACAGGGAGCAGACGCTTCCTTCCCTCGTCCCCTTCATAATAGAAGAGGCCTACGAGGTAATCTCGGCGATAGACTCCAAAGACCCCGTGCATATAAAGGAAGAGCTCGGCGACCTCCTCTTCCAGATAATATTCTCCGCCCGTATAATGGAAGAGGCCGGTCACTTCGACCTCAGCGATGTGATAGATACCTCGCACGAAAAAATGGTCAGACGCCACCCCCATGTCTTCGGCGACCGGAAGGCAGAAACATCTGAAGAGGTATTAAAGCACTGGGCCGAGATAAAGAAGGCGGAAAAAAAGACCGCCAGGCCCGAAGGCTACCTATCCGGCATACCCGAGGAGATGCCGGCGCTCTTGCGCGCGCACAAGGTCAGCCAGAAGGCCGCGAAGGTCGGCTTCGACTGGAAGGACGTCGAAGAGGTCTTCGTAAAGCTCGAAGAAGAGCTTAACGAATTCAAGGAAGAGGTGCGGAAACGTGACGCGAAAGGCATGGAAGAGGAGCTCGGCGACCTCTTATTCACAATCGTTAACGTCAGCAGGTTCATGGAGGTCAACCCGGAAAACGCGCTACGGAAGACGATCGGCAAGTTCATCAACCGCTTCCATCATATCGAGAGTACGATAACGGGCAAGGGGCTCGACCTTTCAGCGGTTCCGCTCGACGAGATGGAGCGCCTCTGGCAGGAGGCTAAGACCCTGGAAAAAAAGTGAAGCGTAACGAGGCCTTGTAGAGATGTCCCCAATTTCTGTGGATAACCTGTTGACAACCACTCCTTTGCAAAATTCACTCAAACCGCACAGCACGGGGATTCCGCAGGTTGCCTAATTTTTAATCAGTAGTTTCCCCTTCAAAAACAACCACTTCCGCCGTTTGCAGGGTCTTTTCATTTGGGCCTTTTTTTATCCACGTTTCCTGAGAATCCCCTTTAAAAACGTCATTTCAGGCGTGCGGAGCGCCCTCGCTGTCCCGATGTATACCAGGAAGCCTATCAATAGACATGAGGCGAGGAGGAGGGCCTTGAAGGTTACTCCCATAACCCCGAAGTCAGCCTTGAAGATGATCAGATAGATCACCCCGCCCATTATTAGCGACGCGACAGATGATTTAAGGGCAGAGGTGAATATGAGCCTCCCTCCGAACCTCCCGAACCTCTTCTTGAGCACAAGGAGGAGTGCGACCATGTTGACAGCTGAAGAAAGGGATGTAGCGAGCGCAAGCCCCGCGTGTCCTAGAGGCCCGACAAGCAGGAAGCATAAAATGGCATTTACGATAAACGCGAAGAAGGCTATCCATACCGGGGTAGCGGTGTCCTTGACCGAATAAAAGACAGACGTGAGTATCCTCGATGTCGAGACCGGCACGAGCCCGAGCGCATAGTAATAGAGCGCGACAGCCGTCCCGGCCGACGCCTCCGCCCCGAACTCCCCTCGCATGAATAGCACCTCCGTTATCGGATAGCTCAATACAAAGAGCCCGACGGTAGCCGGGATGGTGACGAAGTTGACGATGCGGAGCGCGAAAGAAAGCGACGACCTGAACCCCTCCCAGTCCTTTTTGGCCACGTGCTCAGATAGGCTCGGCAGGACCGCAGTGGATACAGCGACGCCAAAGACCCCGAGCGGCAATTCCATCAGCCTCCCGGCGTAATAGAGGTAAGATACACTCCCCTCGGCTAAGTGTGACGAGAACCATAATATGACAAAGTTATTGAGCTGATAGACCCCCATTCCGAAGGCCGCCGGGCCCATGAGTATGAATATCTTCTTTATCGCCTCGTCCCTGAAATGGAACCGGGGCTTTGGGGTCATCCCGTACTTCTTCAGATACGGGAACTGGAGGAAGAGCTGGAGAAAGCCTCCCAATAGCACTCCTATGGCGAGGGCGTAAACCGGGGTATCCAGAAATGGCGCTACCGCGAATATGCAAAGGATTATGGCTATATTAAAAAAGACCGGGGCGATCGCCGGGGCGGCAAAGTGCCTGTACGAGTTAAGGACCCCCATGGCTATGGCCATGAGCCCGATAAAGACCATGTACGGGAACATGAGACGGGTCAGGTCGACGGTTATCGAGAATTTGAGCGCGTCGGTAGCGAACCCCGGCGACATGAGCAAGACTATCTCGCGGGAAAATATTACGCCAAGGATGGTTAGTATAATGAGGATAATAGCAAAGAGCGTAAAGACGCTTGAAACGAGGTCGCGCGTGGCCTCCTTAGACCTCTCCCCCATCTCCTCGGTGAATATGGGGATGAAGGTCGAAGTAAGCGCGCCCTCGCCGACGAGCCTCCGGAGCAGGTTCGATATCCTGAAGGCCATGAAAAAGGCGTCGGCGTACATCCCCGCGCCGAAGGCGTAGGCGACCGCCGCGTCCCTTATGTAGCCGAGTATCCGGCTGAGGACCGTCGCCCCGCCGACAATGGAGGCGGCCCCGGTTATCTTTCTCTCGTGGGATTGGGTCATTTAAAGTCCAAAAAGCCTTGACAAAGCCCCTGAAAAGGCATATTATCTTTTTTTCATTAGAGGCCCTACCTCTGTCTTACCCCTCACACGGGCCTTTAACAAGAGAGATTAACAAATTTGATTTTCAAAAGGTAGAGGAAAGTTGGGCCCCCAGGGGCGGATATGGGCGTTAAAACGATTTTGTTTGAGTATACTGAGGCTAATTCCAAAAATTAGGGATTTTTAAACTACACGGAGGAAGAAGTTGGCAAACCACCAGTCAGCAATCAAGAGGCATAAACAGAGCGAACAGCGGAGGCTCCGTAACGTCGCCACGAAGTCTACTCTCAGGACCGCAGTTAAGAAGGTCACCGAGGCCGTAACCGCCGGGAACGCCGAAGAAGCGGCAAAGTCCCTTAAGACCGCGGTCTCCACGCTCGACAGCGCGGTATCGAAGAAAGTCCTTCACAGGAACAACGCTTCCAGGAAGGTCGCAAGACTCACCAAGGCCGTAAGCTCGATAAAGGCGAAGTAAGCAACCCTCTCCGCGCTTTAAGGCCTACTACATAGCTACTACCTAAAACCTCCCGCACCGGACGTGCGCGGAGGTTTTTTTATTTAAACCTACCCGCACAACTCCATAATCAGCCTCGGCAGGATCACCGGCTCTGGCACGCGGTTGGATTTAAGGTCGGCGTCAGCCTTCAGGAGCTTTTCAATCGCTACCTTCAATTCTCTTTCCGAGAACTTCCGAGACCTTCTTAAATACCCGTCGGCGTACTTGGGGAAGAGGCCGAGAAGCGACGGTAGCTTATCCGGCGGCGTGCCTTTCTTGAGGAGCGCCTTAATTTTCAGGAGCGTCCTTATCTGCCTTGCAATCGACCCGAGGACCTTTAGCGGCTCTTCATCCGATATCTTTTCATAGATGTAGAGCGCCTTCTTCAAATCCTTCGCGCCTATGGCGTCGGAGAGGCCGAATATCGATTCCTCCCGGCAGTCAAGCCCCGCGTCCTCGACGTCCTTCTCCTCAATTGCGGTCTTTTCCCACGCGTAGAGGACTATCTTTTGAAGCTCAGAGTGTATGTCCCGGAGCTTGCCGCCGCCGATCTCCACGAGCTTCCTTATTGCCCCTTCCGAGATCGTCTTACCCTCTTTTTTGACGTGTCTCCGCACCCACGCGAAAAGCTCCTCGTCAGAGGGCCTCTCGCAGGCCTTGAGATACCCGCCTTCTGCGAGGGCCTTGGCAAAGACAGAAGTCCTGTTGAGCTTAGCGTCCTGTGAGACGAATACGAGGCAGGTCGAGGGGGACGGCCTTTTGACGTACGGGATGAACGCCTCGGTATGCTTGTCCTTAAAGCTCTCCGCGCCCTTTACGACGACGAGACGCCATTCCGCGAAGGCGGGCATGGTAGAGGCCGCGGCGACGATGTCGGAAGGGTCGCACTTTGAGTCAAAGGAGTGGTAGTTCATCGAGGCGAACCCGCCCTTCAGGGCCTCTGTCTTTATCGCGGAGAGCGTCTCTTCGATCAGGTAGTCGTCGCTACCGTATATATAGTAGATGGGTTTGAGTGTCATTGTATTTAACCCCTCCCCTTAACAAGGGGAGGTTGGGAGGGGTGTTTTTTGAAAGTACGGGCGACCTCCCGTAAGCCCCTCCTTTGTAAGGAGGGGAATCAAAAATTCTCCAGCAACCGCTCCTTTACAATCCTCGCCGTGTCCTTTGCGAGCTTCTTAAGCGCCGCCTCTTCTGCCTCTTTTGTGGCCGTTACGTTCGCGGTGTCCACCGCGAAGTCCTCGTAATCGGAGATATTGTCGTCCTTCCAGATGATTGCGCCGTTTTTGAGAAGCGTGACCGAGAGGACGACGGTCAGCCGGTACTCCTGGTTAACGTCGCTCTTCGAATAAGAGACCGCGCTAAGGTTGTACGACCTTATGACCCCCTGCATAGTCCCCTCGCCGTCCTTGCCGACCTTTACGGTCGTGACCATCTCCTCGACAAAGGCGTTCGTAAGTATCGCCTCAATGTTGGTCTTCTGCGCCGCGTTAGCGAATACTGGGATATTGAGCGAGGCCAGACCGCCGGGCATCTTGCCGCCCTTGCCAGCGATATGATAGCCGCACCCAACGAGCGTCAATAATAAAATTAATAGTAAGGTATTTTTCAAAGGTCACGCCACCACGATGTTCACTATCTTGTTAGGCACATAGACGAACTTCTTTATCTCTTTGCCCGCAATCCATCCAGCGGCCTTCTCATCATTCATGACGGACTCGCGGACGAATTCTTCGGACGAATCAGCCGGGACATTCACCTTTGACCTCACCTTGCCGTTTATCTGTATGACGACAGTAACCTCGGCCATGACGAGGGCGGACTCATCGACCGCAGGCCACGGGGTCTTATAAACCGGCGTAGTGTAGCCGAGCTTCGACCAGAGCTCTTCCGAGATATGCGGCGCGAACGGGGCGATCAAGAGCACGACAGATTCAACCGCCTCCTTGAAGGAGCGCGCCTCCGCCGAATCTTTCGCCTTGCCATCGAGCGATGGTCTGAATTGATACAATAGGTTCACAAGCTCCATTACGGCACTTATGGCGGTGTTGAAATGGAACCGCTCCTCGATATCGCGCGTGACCCTCTCAATTGTCCTGTGGGTCGCAGAGCGGACCTCCTTTGCCGGGCCCTCGACGCCTGCTTTCAGAGGCTCGACACCAACGAGCGCTTCCGTGTTCTCGACAACAAGCCTCCAGACCCTGCCGAGGAACCTGTACGCGCCCTCGACCCCGTCCTCGCTCCAGTCGAGGTCTTTTTCAGGCGGTGCGGCGAATAGAGAAAAGAGGCGCGTCGTGTCCGCCCCGTACCTCTCTATTATCCGGTCCGGGTCGATGACGTTCTTCTTCGACTTCGACATCTTCTCGACCGCGCCGACCTCAACACCTTTTCCGCAATGGACGCACCTGCCGTCCTTAGATTCCTCGGGATAAATGTATCCGTGCTCAGGGCACTTTAGTATCTCCTTGCAGACCATGCCCTGCGTAAGGAGGTTCGTAAAAGGCTCGTCCGCCTTATGCAACCCTAAATCCCTTAACGCCTTTGTGAAGAACCTGGCGTAGAGGAGGTGCATGACCGCGTGCTCTATGCCGCCTATGTACTGGTCGACGGGCATCCAGTACCCGGCCTCGTCCTTCTTGAACGGCAGGTCTTTTTCCTCAGGCGAGATGTACCGGAGGAAGTACCACGACGAATCGACGAATGTGTCCATCGTGTCTGTTTCTCTCCGCGCGGCTCCGTTGCACTTCGGACACGACACATCCGTAAACGACGGCACATCGAGCGGGGAGAACCCCTTGCCAGTGAGCTTCACATCCTCCGGGAGTATCACCGGAAGCTCGTCAAAAGGCACGGGGACCGTGCCGCACTTCGCGCAATAAATAACCGGAATGGGGCAACCCCAGTACCTCTGCCTCGAAATTCCCCAATCTCTCAGCTTGTAATTTATCGAGCGCCTGCCAGCCTTTTTTTCTTCAATAAGGTCTATTATGCCATCCATCGCCCCGGTATTGGGCGCGCCGTCGAACGGGCCGGAGTTCACCATCACCCCGTCATCGACATAGGCCTCAGCCATCGTAGCTGGGTCGAGAGTCTTATCCTTCGGGTTTATGACGAGATTTATCGGAAGCCCGTAGACCTTCGCGAACTCGAAGTCCCGCTGGTCATGCGCGGGCACAGCCATGACCGCTCCGGTGCCGTACCCCATGAGGACGAAGTTGGCGACATAAACCGGCACTCTGTCCCCTGTGAGCGGGTTTACGCAGTACGCGCCGGTGAAAACGCCCTCCTTCTTCATCTCTTCCATGTCCCTCGGCTTGGACTCTGCCTTAAAACGCTTAACGAAAGAATCCACCTCGGTCTTTTTCTCTGGCGTGGTTATGCGCTCTGTCATTGGGTGTCCGGCGGCGATGGACATGAATGTCACGCCGTAGAGGGTGTCGGGGCGCGTCGTGAATATCTTAATGGATTCATCCCTGCCCTCGATCTTAAAATCGACCTCAGCGCCGACGGATTTCCCTATCCAGTTCCTCTGCATCACAAGGACGCGCTCCGGCCAACCCGGGAGCTTATAGGTAAAGTCGAGCAGCTCTTCGGCGTAGTGGGTTATTTTCAAGAACCACTGCTCCAGATCTTTCATCTCGACGGTTGAATCGCACCGCCAGCAAAGGCCGTCTTCGACCTGCTCGTTCGCCAACACCGTCGCGCACCCCGGGCACCAGTTTACGGTCGACCTCTTCTTGTACGCGAGCCCCTTTTCATAGAGCTTGAGGAATATCCACTGGTTCCATCTGTAATACTCGGGCGTGCAGGTGGCTACCTCTCTTGTCCAGTCATAGCTGAAACCCATGCGCTTCAACTGCGTGCGCATGTTGTCGATATTCGAATAGGTCCACTTCGCCGGATGGGTGCCGTGCTGTATCGCGGCGTTCTCGGCAGGGAGGCCGAACGAATCCCACCCCATCGGATGGAGGACGTTCTTGCCCCTCATCATGAGGAACCGCGCGAGCACGTCGCCGATGGAATAGTTCCTCACGTGCCCCATATGTATCTTACCTGATGGATACGGGAACATCTCAAGGACGTAGAACTTCCCTTTTGAACGGTCTTCTGAGGTCGAGAAGGCGCGGTCTTTTTCCCACTCCGCCTGCCAGCGTTCTTCAATCGGTCTGTGCTCGTATCTCTCGGCCATTGCCCTCAAATGTCCTTTGCAGTCGTTATTTGCCAATGGGATTTTCTATCACATAAGCATAGCATTTTTCAAATGGAAAGGGGTATAAAGTAGGCCGGCTAAAGCCGGTCTGAAAGCAAAATGCGCTTCTGCTTTTTGCTTTTTTGCGCGCTCCGCGCGCTTTTGGCGATGGCTCCACAAGCGCTTTCTTCCTCTCCCACCCGCTCGCTCGCCCCTTAGGGCGCTTCGCGCCTAATCTCCTCGGCGCACTCGCCTCTCCCTCCCTGAGGCGCTCTCCGCCATGCGCCCGTGTGTTTGTAAATACAATACAAAGAAATTCCCCCTCACCCCAGCCCTCTCCCACAAGGGGAGATGGGGAAACTACATGCTGTTTTTTTATTTTTCAAAAACCCCCAGGCATGGGGTGAGCGACCTTAAGGGTGGAAGCCCTATGAGCGAGCCGGGGAAGTAAAAAGGCGCGACAGCGCCCTAAGAGGCGAGCGAATGGGAGGGGGAGGGCGGAGGGAGCGAAGCCCCATGCCGAAAAAAGCCCGGCAGGGCGCAAAAGACATTCTGCAAAACGCACCACAAAAAAAGCCAAGTTGCGTTTCCCCCCTTCCCTTTCCCATCCCCTTTTGCTATATTTTTCAAGGGGGCAAAATGAAAAAAATACTTGTCATGCTATTGCTCGCCTTTGCCTTTGTCGGGTGCAATAAAGTCAAGGACGACAAGGCTTCACCTTACAGGCAGGTGCTCAAACCCGGCTCCCCTGCCGTCGACTTCCTCTTTAAAGACATGGACGGAAGGCCCTTCAGGCTCTCTGAGGAGAAGGGCAAGGTCGTCGTTCTCTATTTCTGGCGGATGAAGTGCGAGGAGTGCAAGGACGAGATGAAGACGCTCGAATCTCTCTACAAGAAAAACAAAGACCGCGGCCTTATTGTCGCCGCCGTCAACGCGGACACCATGCACAGCGCGCCGCTTGCGGATGTCAGAGAGTTTCTGTCAGCAAGCGGCATAACGTTTACCAACCTCCGTGACGACCAGGGCTTTGTATCAGAGGCGTACAACGTACTGAAGGCGCCTGAGGCCTTCGTGATAGACAAGAACGGAGCCATCGCCGCTATCATGACGACGAGAACCGACTGGGCGTCTGATGAAAATACAAGGCTCCTGGAATCTCTCCTTTAATAGGCGGGAGATACCCGCCGCGATCAGAAAAGACGTTCTGCCCGGACTGTGCGGGTTCAGGTTTGCAGCCTGAACCCTGCAAGTTCATGACCCTTTGTACGGCCCCCCACAAGGAAAGATGGGCCATGCTTTTCTGATTTAAATACAGCTCAGCCTTTTACGAACTTCAAAGCCTCGGCAACGGCCTCTTCCTTCTTAACAAGTCTCACCGCCCCGCCCTTTCGCTCCTTCAACTCCACGAGCCCCTCTTTCAAGTTCCGCTCGCCTATGGTTATCCGCAGCGGTATGCCGATCAAGTCCGCGTCCTTGAACTTAACGCCAGCCCTCTCATCCCTGTCATCCAGTAGCGCGTCCATCCCCGCGCCTTTAAGCTCAGCGTATATCGCCTCAGCCTCTGCGACAGTCCCCGCGTCTTTTACGTTCACCGGCACGACCTCGCAATCGAAAGGAGCGAGAGGCTTCGGCCAGATGATCCCGTAATCGTCATGGTTCTGCTCTATTGATGCCGCGGCTGTCCTGCCGACGCCGATGCCGTAGCAACCCATGATGATGGGGCGTTCCTTGCCCCCCTCGTCGAGGAAGCTCGCCGACATGGAATAAGAGTACTTGGTGCCGAGCTTGAATATGTGGCCGACTTCTATCCCGCGCTTTATGGAAAGCGTGCCCCTGCACCTCGGACACCCGTCGCCCTCGACCGCGTTCCTTATGTCAGCGTACTCAGGCGCGAAGTCGCGCCCGGGGTTGACGTTAAGGATGTGCGCGTCAGCTTCATTCGCGCCGGCAACGGCGTCTTTCATGCCTCTGACGCTCAGGTCCGCGACTATCCTGATTTTAAGCCCCACGGGCCCGGCAAACCCGACAGGCGCGCCGGTTGCTCCGTTAACGACGGCCTCATCAGAGAGCCTTACCAACGAGGCGTCCAGGGCCCTCACAAGCTTCATTTCATTCAGGTCATAGTCGCCCCTTACAAGCGCCGCTACTGTCCCCTTGTCTGTCTCATAGATGAGCGTCTTGATGAGTCCCGAAGGTTTTATCCTGAGGTACGCGCTTACCTCTTCTATCGTCCGCTTTCCGGGCGTATTCACCTTCTCTATCTTTCTATCAGACAATGCGCTCTGCGCGGTCTCGGGCGCCCTCACTTCGGCCCTCTCGACGTTCGCGGCATAAGAGCACTTGTCACACGCCGCAATCGCGTCCTCCCCTGTCTCGGCGAGCACCATGAACTCATGCGAGAACCTGCCGCCGATGGCCCCGGTCTCAGCCTCAACGGCCCTGAATTCGAGCGAGCACCGCTCGAAAATCCGGGTGTATGTCTCGTACATGTTCTGGTACTCCGCATCCGCGCTCTCGTCCGTCGCATGGAAGGAGTACGCGTCCTTCATGACGAACTCTCTGCCTCTCATGAGGCCGAAGCGCGGGCGTATCTCGTCCCTGAACTTGGTCTGTATCTGATATAGGTTCAGGGGGAGCTCCCTGTACGAGCGGACCTCCCTCCGGACCATGTCTGTTATGACCTCTTCGTGCGTGGGGCCTAAACAGAACTCCCTGTCGTGCCGGTCCTTTAAGCGAAGGAGCTCCTTTCCGTACTCGTCCCACCTGCCGCTCTCCTTCCAGAGCTCGGAGGGGACGACCATCGGCATAAGGACCTCCTGGGCGCCTGCCCTGTTCATCTCCTCGCGGACGATGCCTTCCACCTTGCGGACGGCCTTAAGCCCCATGGGCAGGAGGTTGTATATCCCGGCCGCGACCTTCCTTATCATACCGGCCCTCATCATGAGTTTCTGGCTGACGACGTCCGCGTCAGACGGGGTCTCCTTGAGGGTGGGCAACAACATCCTTGAAAATCGCATTATGATAGTCCTTGTGTTTTTTGGAGTAGGGTTCAAAAAAAGGCCGGCCTTGACGACCGGCCTTTCAATGACAAAAAACAGTCTCTTACAGCATGTCCTCGAATATTTTTATTTTCGACCTGGCCCTCAGCTCCTTGATCCACGCGCTCACGGCCTCTTCCTGCTTCTGCGAAATAAGGCGCGCCTTGAGCGGCTCCTTCATAGGCTCAAACGCCGACTCGTCAGCCTCTTTTGTATTCTTAAGCCTCAATACATAGTAACGGCCGTTGGCTTCCAGCACTTCAGCATACCAGGGGGCGGCGTCATTGAGGTCAAAGAGGCCCTGCTTGTCCCCTGAGAACGTGCCGACCTTCGGGACGAACCCCTGCGACTTGCTGAAAAGCCCGGTCTCCTCTATCGCGACACCCTCTGCCTTGGCGGCCGCAACGAAGTCCGCGCCTCCCTTTGCCTTTGCCAGCAGGTCCTCCGCCTTCTTCTTTGCCGTCTCATCCGCTTTTTTAAGTATCAGCGTCGCCTTTACCCTCGCCGAGACCGCCTTGTATTCAGGCACATGTGCGTCGACCTTCTCTACGGCCTTTATCACATATACCCCTTCGTTAGTCTCTACCGGCGGGCTCACCTCTCCGGCGCGGAGGCCGAATACAACGTCGCGGAGCATCTCGTTGGAGACGAGCTCTATGCGCTTATCCTCGTCAGAGAACGGCTCTGTGACCGTCGCCTTGAGACCCGCGTCATTCGCCGCCTTCCTCATCTCATCGACGGACTTTAAGTCCTTCAACTTCGCGCCGAGCAGTGCGGCGGAGTCCTTTGCCACGGCCCTTGACTTGTCGAAGGCAAGGTTCCTCCTTATGTCGGAAGACACCTCGGAAAGCGGCCTTGTGGAGGGGTCTTTCTTGTCCTCAACGAGTATCACATGAAACCCGAACTCGGTCTCTACTACGCCGCTCATCTCGCCTTTCTTGAGGGCAAACGCCGTCTCCTCGAAGGGCTTTATCATGACGCCCCTGCCGAACCAGTCTAGGTCGCCTCCCGCCCTCGCCGAGCCGGGGTCCTGCGAGTGCGCCTTTGCCATCACGGCGAACTTCGCCCCTGCCTTTATCTTCTTTATGATGTCCTCGAGCTTCGCCTTCGCATCCATCTTCGCCTTGGCCATGTCAGCGGCGTCCGAGGCGGGCCTTAGCAGTATGTGGCGGGCCTTTACCATCTCCGGAAGCGCGAATGAATCCTTGTTCTTCTCGTAGAAGTCCTTTACGTCTTCGTCCGTTACCTTCGCCCTGGAGGCCGCGTCTTTATATCCGGCGAAGGCGTAGAAGGCCTTTATCTTCACGGGTAACATGAAGGCGGAGCCGTTCTTCCTGAGAAAATCCTCCGCCTCTTCGTCAACGACCTTTATGGAACCCTTGAGCCTGTCGCCGTCAAAGGCCGCGTAGGAGAGGTTCACCTTCCTCATCTCCTTCCTGAAGGCCGCCTTCACCTCGTCGTCCGTGACCGTAAGGTCCTTTACGACCGCTTCCCTCACCTTGCCGGTCACGATGTCGTCCTCTATGGACCTCTCGAACTCTGCGGGCGAGAGACGGTTGGCGCTCAATACCTTGAAGTAGGTCTCCTTGTCGAACGCGCCGTCCTTCGTGAACGCCTGTATGGACTTGATAGCCGACTGTATCTCCTCAGGCGCGGCCTTTATGCCCTTGGCGTCCGCCTCCTTCAACGCGAGCGCCCTGTTTATGAGTATGTCGAGGGAGCGGTGCTTGAGGTCCATCTTTTGCGCGACTTCCTCGGTGAACTGCCCCTTGAGGGCGCCCCTGTAATACTCGGTCTCTTTCTTGTAGAGCGCCGCGTACTCCCTGACGAGTATCTCAACGCCGTCGACTACGGCGACCGCGGTCCTGTTCTGGTTGTCGTTGTTCGAGGGCCCGGCCCCCCAGAATATAAAGACTATTATGATGGCCGCGAACGCCACGAGTATGACTATGGAGTTCCGCCTCTTTCTGATGCTCTCGAGCACTGTTCCTCCTTTTCTGATCCTGTAATTTAGGTCACCGCTTTTTGCTTCAGTTCCATATAATAATAATTTTGCCTTTTAAATTCAACTTCTTTGTGCATTTTCCGCTTGCCATGAGGTTGCGATATCTGTTAGAATTTTCTGCTATGGCTTACCGGTCTGTTTTGACCTAAACGATCCAAGGAGAACGCATGTTCAATTATATACTGGGTCTGTTCTCTAACGACCTTGCAATAGACTTAGGCACCGCCTCCACACTCATTTACGTCAAGGGCAAGGGCATCGTCAGCAACGAGCCTTCCGTCGTCGCCGTCAAGAAGGACGGCAAGGGCAAGAGGGTTCTGGCCGTCGGCAAGGAGGCGAAGGCGATGCTCGGCCGCACCCCCGGCAACATCACGGCGATAAGGCCCCTGAAAGACGGCGTCATCGCCGACTTCGAGATAACCGAGGAGATGCTCAAGTACTTCATCGCCAAGGTCCACAACAGAAGGCTCCTCGTAAGGCCCCGCATCATAATCGGCGTGCCCTCCGGCATCACGCAGGTCGAAAAACGGGCCGTAAGGGAGTCCGCCTACTCCGCTGGCGCGGCCGAGGTCTACCTTATTGAAGAGCCCATGGCCGCGGCCATAGGCGCCGGGCTTCCCATCACGGAGCCCTCGGGGAACATGATAGTCGACATCGGCGGCGGCACCTCCGAAATTGCCGTCATCTCGCTTGCCGGCATAGTGCAGTCAAAGTCCATAAGGGTGGGCGGGGACAAGCTCGACGAGGTTATCGTACAGTACATCAAGAGGAAGTACAACCTCTCCATAGGCACCGGCGTCGCCGAGACCATCAAGATGACGCTCGGGCTCCCCATGCCGGATGAGAGGAACCATAAGCTCGAGATAAAGGGCTCGAACCTCATAACCGGCATACCTACCACCCTTGAGATAGAGTCCGGGGAGATAAGGGAGGCCCTGAACGAGCCTATAAACCAGCTGATTGAGGCCGTAAAGCACGTCCTTGAGACGACCCCGCCGGAGCTTGCGGCGGACCTCGTGGACAAGGGCATAGTGCTCGCCGGAGGCGGCGCGCTCCTTAAAAACCTCGACGTTATTTTAAGGGAAGAGACACAGCTCCCGGTGACCATAGCGGATGAGCCCCTCCACTGCGTCGTCAAGGGCGCCGGCAAGGTGCTCGACGAGATGAAGCTCCTCCGGGAAGTGACGATACCGAATTAACGTACCTGCCCCTTTTTTCAAAGGGGGCCTGATCATTAACTGGCCGTCGCCAGGCAGTCGCGGATGCCCTGATGCGCTCTCAAAAAAACGTCGTCTCGTTCCTTAAAAAGAACCAGATAATCATCGCCTCCCTCGCGCTCGCGCTTTTTTCGCTCCACCTCGCCCTCACCGGCAGGCAGGAGGTCGAGCGCGGGTTTATCCTCCGTGAGATACTCTCCCGTACCGTCTCCCCCATGCAGAGGCTTATGCTCGGCGTCCAGGGGTCGGTCAAGGGCGTCTGGTCGGGATACGTAAACCTTGCGAACGTCAGCGAGGAGAACGAGAGGCTCAGGAAGACCCTTACCCTCGTAAACGAGGATAACCTGCGGCTTAAGGAAGAGATAAACCTCGCCGAGCGCCTCAAATCCATACTCGAGTACAAGGACCAGCTCCCGCACAAGTCAAAGGCCGCGGTCATCATCGGCTTCAACAAGGAGCCCTGGGCGAGGACCGTCACCATAGACAAGGGGGCCAAAGACGGCATAGCCAAAGACCTCGCGGTCATAAACCCGATAGGGGTCGTGGGGCGCGTTATCGACGTGAACACGCATACCTCGCAGGTACTCCTCGGCTCCGACCTTCGCTCCAACATAGACGTCATAGTACAGCGCTCAAGGATAAAGGGTGTGGCCGAGGGCAACGGCACCGACGGGTTCCTCCTTAAGTACATAAGACAGATCGACGACGTGCGGCTCGGCGACATAGTCATTACGTCAGGCCTCTCAGGGGTCTTCCCGAAGGGGGTGGCGGTCGGGGAGGTCGTGAAGATAGAAAAGGGCAGGGACAACTTCTTTAAATCCATCGAGGTCCGCCCGGCAGTCAACATCCATCAGACCGAAGAGGTACTCGTCATCACGGAGACCGGTCTTTACGCCGAGGAATAGGGGGTTTCATCTTTCCGGCCTCATAAGCGGACCGCCTCTTAAGAGACGGTCCGCGCGCCGCGGCCTCCCTGAAACCGGGCCTTCCGGGCCTTAAATCTTTTTACAACCGCGCCTTTTTGTTCTATTATACTGGCGGCCCCGTTGAAATGGGACGGGGTCGGACCTTCAATTATCCCGAAGAGCGCGGCCCAAGAGCCGCGCGTATGCCTGTCATTAAAAAAACCCTTCGGGTTCAAATACATCCTAATCCGTCATGAAAGAATTCCTGATATTCCTCCCCATAACAATCGTATATCTCGCGCTCAAGAGCACGATACTCGTAAACCTGCCTCTTCCCGACCTCCCGCTGATCATCGTCTTCTATATGGCGTACAGGAGGCCCACGATCGAAGGCGCGCTCATGGGGTTCGCCCTCGGCTACCTTGACGACGCCTTCAACGGCGGGATAATCGGCACGTCGTCCTTCGCGCTCGTCATCATATTCCTTGCCATGCACCTCCTCGCGAAAAAGGTCCAGTTCACGACCCCGGCCTTCAGGGCGGGCGGAGTGGCCGTCGTGGCGCTCATAAAAGGCGTGCTCACATACTCGGTTTTAAGGTTCGCGAACGTCGGGGTATACTTCTTTACCCACGTCATCCTCATGTCGCTTGTGACGGGCATACTCGCGCCCGGCATAATCACCCTCTTCCAGAGGCTTTTCTCCCTGTTCGGCCCCGAGTCTTTCAAGGGTAAGGCAAATTGAGCTATTTCAAGGACAAGGAACCGACCGAGTACAAAAACCGGGTATTCATAGCAAACGTGATAGTCGCTCTCGCGTTTTTCGTGTTAGCGGCCCGGTTCTGGTATTTGCAGGTGCTGGCGAGCCCGCATTATACGGCGCTCTCGCTTAATAACAGCACCCGCCTCGTCAAGTCCCCTGCCCCGAGGGGCGTCATCTACGACAGATTGGGCGTAAAACTCGCCGAGAACCGCCCCGGCTTCGACCTCTACCTCGTGCCGGAGGACGTGAAGGACTGGGTATGGACAAAGGAGATGCTCCTGAAGCTCGTCTCCATAGACGATGAGACGATCGAGGAGAAGCTCCAGAAGGCCAAGGGCAGGCCGCCTTTCCAGGCCATCACCCTGAAGGAAGACCTCACCTGGGACGAGACCGTAAAGATAGAGAGCTACAAGTTCGAGATGCCGGGCATAATACTCGACGTCGCGCCCAAGCGCTCGTACCTCTTCGGCGAGGCGAACGCGCACCTCATAGGCTACCTTGGGGAGATAAGCGAAAGGGAATTGAAGGAAAAGGAGGCGGAGAACCCGTCTAACAAGTACCGCCCCGGCGACCTTACCGGCAAGTACGGGCTTGAGAAGGCGTTCGAGAGCGATCTGCGCGGCATAGACGGCGGCAAGGAGGTCGAGGTCGACGCATTGGGGAGGAAGATAAAGGTCGTAAACTCCCTCCCCCCCTACCCCGGCAACAACATCAGGCTGACGATAGACATAAAGACGCAAGTGGCGGCGTGGGCCGCCCTTAAAGACAAGGTCGGCGCGGCTGTGGCCATCGAGCCCTCGACCGGCAAGGTGCTGGCGATGGTCAGCACCCCGACGTTCGACCCTAACGCGCTATCCTCCGGCATATCGAGGGAGGAGTGGCAGGAGCTCATCGGAAACCCGCTGAACGTCCTCAACAACAGGGTTATACAGGGGCTCTACCCCCCGGCCTCGACGTTCAAGCCCATACACGCCGCCGCGGCGCTCGAAGAGAAGGTCATAACCCCCGCGACCATGATATACTCCGGCCCGGCCTTCCGCTACGGCAAACGCGATTACAGGGACTGGAAGGAGCAGGGCCACGGCATAATCAACGTCCACAGGGCGATAGTCGAGTCCTCGGACACCTTCTTCTACCAGGTGGGGCTAAAACTCGGCATAGACAGGCTCCC
>Ga0209317_1000781_pt1 | contig 34429 bp, 26 predicted proteins | sample RifGroB2_FD_183994 | JGI IMG/M metagenome (GOLD analysis project Ga0209317, IMG submission 183994) | Soil microbial communities from Rifle, Colorado, USA - Groundwater B2 (SPAdes) (version 2) | ecosystem: Environmental > Terrestrial > Soil > Unclassified | place: Rifle, Colorado | collected...
TTGGTGGCATTTTCTGGTTTGGCGTTGACGACGCCGACGGTTGCGTGTATGCCCCGATGTACTGCGGAATACAACGTGTTCCGGAGAGTTACGCTCTTGGAAACGGCTCGATGATTAGCTGGTCGGAAACCTCGGCATTCTGGACTTTTAATCAAGTGAACAACTGGGCGTATTCGCGCTACAGCCTCATCCATCCTGAAATCGAAAAATACCAGTCGCAGCTCGAGACGCAGTTTGCAGGCGAAGTTCAGGTCACCGATCATCTGGCTGCCGAACTTTACAAACAGAATCCGACTTCGGCAACCGATTACCTGACCAGCTATTCAGTATTTTCAGGAAACAAACTGGTGAGCGATTGGAAAGTATTTTACCAGTACCTGTTCATGAAATATATGGATGGAAATGTGAAAAACTCGGACGGCCGCAAATTACTGGATAACGGAAACGGGAAAAACATTCCGAAAGCGCCTGCACAACCCGGTTACGGCAAAGACTGGCAACGCATCATGATTCAGGGAACCGGCGACCGGCTGAAAGTACCGAAGGAATAGCCGGGGGCAACAAGAAGAATAAACAACTGATTTTGATAATCATTTTCCTTTCATGAGATCATTATTATTTCTGATCATTTCATTATTCCCGTTTTTTTGTTTTAGCCAGGCTGGCACAGACTCCACATTCACCAATCCGGTTTGGGATGGCGCTGACCCGTGGATGGTGAAGCAAAACAATGAATACATTTATTGCTGGTCGGCCAATAATTCGATCAACATTTCCCGATCGGCGAAAATGACCAAACAGGGCGAAACGAAAAAAATCTGGCAGGTGCCCGCTTCCGGTTGGAACCGTTCGTGTGTTTGGGCTCCTGAAATTCATTTTATCCAGGGACATTGGTATGTTTATTATGCTGCCGGAGAATCTGGCCCGCCATTCATTCATCAGCGAACGGGCGTACTTCGCTCGAAAACAGATGATGTACATAGCAAATATGAAGATATGGGCGTTTTGTACACCGGCGATACTCCTAGCGATCCGGCTTCAAATGTTTGGGCCATTGATATGACCATTCTGGAACACAAAGAAAAATTACACTGCATCTGGTCTGGCTGGATCAAACAGGAAACCACCGATGCCACGCAACAACGCCTGTACATTTCGGAAATGGAAAATCCGTGGACCATGAAAGGCAAACGTGTGAAACTTTCTACACCTGTTGAAAGCTGGGAAACCGGAGGCCCTCTTAACCTGAATGAAGGCCCTCAAATTCTGAAAAATGGTGATAAGTTATTTGTAATTTATTCGTGCCGCGAATCGTGGCTGGTAGAATACCGACTGGGAATGATTCAATTGATTAATCCTGAAGGCGATTTGTTGGATCCGGCCAACTGGAGAAAGACCGGCCCGGTATTTCAGGGAAATTCACAGGTTCATGGAGTCGGACATTGCTCATTCATAAAATCGCCGGATAATACTGAAGACTGGATCATTTACCATTCTAAAAAAAGTACAACTCCGGGTTGGGAGCGCGATGTGCGTATGCAACCCTTTAAATGGAAGGCTGATGGAACGCCTGATTTTGGCGAAGCCATTCCTGCCGGAAAACTTATAAATGTACCATCAGGAGAAAAATAAATTACTTTTCTGAATTTATTTTTACTTTCACCCAAGATTCGAAAATTGAAACATAACCAAACTCAATCCGAAATGAAAACCAACTTACTCATTCTGGCCATTACTTCATTGATTATTCTTGCTGCCTGCCAGCCAAAACCACAAGTCAAAGATGTTGTTTCAACCCGTTGGACTGATGCCCAGGCACAGCAATGGAGTACCGAAAACGGCTGGCTCCGCGGAAGTAATTTTAACCCGAGTACTGCTATCAACCAATTGGAAACCTGGCAGGCCGAATCGTTCGATACCGCCACCATCAACCGCGAACTCGGCTGGGCCGGAGGAATTGGCATGAATGTAATGCGGGTTTACCTTCACCATCTGGCCTGGCAGGTTGATCCGGAAGGATTCAAAGGCCGGATGAAAGCTTTTTTGGATATTTCAGGGAAACACGGTATTAAAACAGTTTTCGTTTTCTTCGACGATTGCTGGAACCCAACGTACGCAGCAGGCAAGCAGCCCGATCCAAAACCGGGAGTCCACAACTCGGGCTGGGTTCGCGATCCGGGCGATTTGCTTTACACTGACACAACCCTTATCAAAACATTAGAAAGCTATGTGAAAGATGTGTTGACCACTTTCAAGGATGACAAGCGCATTGCTATCTGGGATTTGTACAACGAACCCGGAAATTCTGGATATGGAGATAAATCGCTTCCGTTGCTGAAAAAAGTGTTTGAATGGGGCTGGGAAATCCGTCCTTCTCAACCTTTATCTTCTGGAGTTTGGAGTTTGAACCTTAAAAATCTGAATAAATTTCAGGCTGAAAATTCAGATATCATTACTTACCACAATTATTCAGGACCAGAAGACCATCAGGCTGCTATTGATACATTGAAGAAATACAACCGACCACTGGTTTGTACTGAGTATATGGCGCGCCGGAACAACAGTTTGTTTACCAACATTATGCCAATGCTGAAAGAGCAGAACATTGGCGCTATCAATTGGGGACTTGTTGCCGGAAAATCAAATACCAAATATGCATGGGACGAACCTATTGCCGATGGATCGGAACCGAAACTGTGGTTTCATGAAATATTTCAGCCCGATGGAACTCCATACAAACAGGAAGAAGTGGATGTAATTAAAAGTTTGACACGAGAAAATAAGTAGGCAGTCTCAGTTTTCAGTTACCAGAGGCTAGTTGCTGGCTACTTGCAAAAAATTCAGAAACTGTTTAAATTTTGTTTTCATGTTCCGTTAGGAACAAAAGGTCGGTAGAATAAATGAAAATTTTCATGTCTTTTGTCCCGTACGGGACAATCCATATCTCGTAATTCGACATTTCTACCGACAGATTTTCCCTACGGGAAATTTTTAAACAGTTTCTCAATCCATTAATCCTACAGACTATGAATTCAGAAAAAATTAGTTTTACAGCTAACATCATCCAGGTTGAAGGGATGAATGCTGCTTACATTGAGTTTCCGTTCAGTGTGGAAAAACTCTTCGGTACCCGGGGACAAGTAAAGGTTAAAGCGCTTTTTGACGGTAAGGTCGAATACCGTGGCAGCCTGGCCAACATGGGCCGGAACTGCCATACGCTTGGGCTGACACAGGAAATACGCAACAAACTTCAAAAAGCATTTGGCGATCCGGTTCATGTTGAACTCGAACGCGATCTGGAAATCAGGGAAGTGATAATTCCTGATGATATCCAGTCGGTACTGAGCGAAAATCCGGAGGCTTTGGCTTATTTCGAGAAGCTTTCCTACACCCATCGTAAGGAATATATCAATTGGATTACCTCGGCAAAAAAGGAAGAGACCCGTGTCAACCGCTTAGTTTCGTTTACGACAAACTTGAGCAAAAGAAGAAACCGGATCAGAAATAATGGTTTGTCGTAAAAACTTCAATGTAGCTAGTTGTTGTATTGCATATTTGTTATATATTTGTTTAATTGTTGAAAAGTGAAATGGTCTGAACTAAAACGAAAAGCATTAAAGGCAGGTTGGTATCTTGTCAGGAATGGAAAGGAACACGATATTTATGCCCATCCTGAAAAAGATTTTGAGATATAGATTCCGCGACATGATTCACATGAGGTTAAAACCGGATTATTTCATAAACTCAAAAAACAAATAGGATTTTAATTGGAAACAGTATGAAAACGACTGCTTTAATTGAAAAAGGGAAAGACGGGACTTTTGGGGTCTTCACTCCTGATTTAAAAAGTACAATTATTGGCGAAGGGAATACAGTTGACGAAGCAAAAACTGATTTTTTGAATTCAGCGAGTGAACTTTTGCAATACCATAAGGAAACCGGAAAACAAATTCCGGAGGAACTGATTGATATTGAATTTGAATTCAAATATGATATAGCCTCCCTATTCAACTATTACAGCTTCATTAATGTTAGTCAGTTTGCAAAAGCCGCAGGAATCAATCCATCATTGATGAGACAATATAAAACAGGCCATCAATATATTTCTGAAAATCAGGTAATGAAAATTGAAATTGCCTTGCATAAAATTGCAAGGGAATTTGCTGAGATAAAACTAGTTTAAATGGAAAAAATGTCGCCATCCGAACTTGTTCAGGAAATCAGATCGTATTGCGTAGCAAATGCCGATGCTGAAAGGCTTCAAAAATCGCAGCGATATTTTAAAGAGGAGTTTGTGGGTTATGGACTTACTGCACCACAAGTTTATTCGAAGGTAAAAGAAATGCTGAAAAGTGGCGACTTTGACTTGCCAACCGTTCTGAATGCAGCCCCAATATTAATGAAAAACGGTATGTATGAAGAAATTTCGATGGCATTGTTGCTGATTGACGGACTTTGGAAGCAGTTCACTCCGGAAACTTTTCAATCCATAGGCAGTTGGTTCAGTTTCAGCATTCACAACTGGGCACATGCCGACACGCTCGGAATGTTCCTGTTACCACGGTTTCTGGATAAAAAAATCGTAGTGATGGATGATTTCACTTCATGGCTCGGTTCGCCTTTCAAATTTCAGCGCAGGTGCGTTCCGGTAACTTTGATCAAGCATATCAAGAAGACCAGACAGGTGATGCCTTCAATCCTTTTTGTGGAAAAGCTAATGCTAGATTCAGAAAGAGAAGTACACCAGGGAATGGGTTGGTTTTTACGCGAAGCATGGAAGATAAGTCCTTCCGAGGTTGAGCTATTCCTCGAAAAATGGAAAGGTAACTCCCCACGACTAATCATTCAATATGCATGCGAAAAAATGACACCCGAAAATAAGCTGCGTTTTAAAAGGGTGAAATAAATATTCCTGAAATTGAAAGATTTCGGTATTTTTGAGTTGGGCATTTCTCATTATATTCAGTAATCTGATAAAAAATTCAAGCAATGACGAAGTTTCCGATATATATTTTTCTGATTTCACTACTAACAATTTTAACGGTCTCGTGCCAAAAGAACAACGACCTGGAGGGATATAAACCTGAAGATAAAAAAACGGCATTAACCGATTCACTGACCTATAACCCTGACTGGACCTACCTTTCACATGGAAAAGCAAATCCGGATTATTCGGTAATCTTTCAGCAAAGTTCAGTCAACAAAATTGAGCTGATCATGACTTTGGCACAATGGAACAGCATCAAAACCAATATGAAAAATTTGTACGGTTCTGATTTTGGCAGCAATACAGGTGGGGCTCCTCCGGGTGGGGGATTAAGCGATGTGGAAACTGATTATGTGGATGTTTTACTGAAATTCAAAAATAAAGTCTGGAAAAACGTAGGGTTCAGACTTAAGGGGAACTCAAGCCTTAACTCGGCATGGAAACAGGGAAATTACAAATTACCGTTTAAGCTGAATTTCGACAAATTTGAGGATACCTATCCCGGAACAAATAACCAGCATTTTTATGGATTCAAGGAGCTTTCTTTTTCTCCGGGATTCAAAGATCAGACGCTGATGCGTGAAAAACTGGCTGCCGATATTTTCAGGATGGTAGGTATTCCGGCAGCCCAAACAGCTTTTTACCAGGTTTTTATTGACTTTGGTTCAGGCCTGAAATATTGCGGCATCTATGCTGCAGTTGAATTGCCCGAAGACCATATGATAAAAGTTCAGTTTGGTGAAGAAAAAGGAAATATCTATAAACCGGAATCAAAATTCAACCATTTCATCCAATCAGAATTTGATAAAAAGAACAACGAAACTGAAGCTGATTTCAGCGATGTTAAAGCGATGATTACTGCTTTGAACAGCAATTTGCGCACAACCAGCCCGGCTCAGTGGAGGACTGGTTTGGAAGCTGTTTTTAATGTTGGCCATTTCATCAAATACCTCGCTGTAAACAATGCCATTGTGAATTGGGACAGTTATGGAATCATGGCACATAACTACTATCTGTATAACCATTCAGTAAAAAAATTAATTTGGATTCCGTGGGACCTTAACGAATCGCTGAGCGGGAGTCCCGGAATTACCGGTACACCATCCGGCGGCAATCCTCCAGGTCCGAGTGGCCGGTCAGGCTTATCGCTAAGCATGAACGAAGTTGGAATGGATTGGCCCTTAATCAGATATATCGCCAACGATGAAGTGTATATGTTGAAATATAAAACTTCTTTAAAACAGTTTGGTGAGAATGTATTCACAGAAACGGCCATGAATACTCTGATAGACAAATACAACACGATGATTTCAACTTATGCCATTGGCGCTGAAGGAGAAAAACCCGGATACACTTATCTGACCGGGAGTATATCTTATACAAATGCTGTTTCAGAACTTAAAGCACACGTCAGCGCCCGAAGAAAATTAATTTCAAACTATGTTCCTTAGCGTGAACAGAGTGATCGGATGACCCAAGTCATCCGATCACTTAACATCTACTTCTATTCCTTCAACGAATTACAAATCTTCTGGTTGATTTCCCTAACGCACTTTTCGTCCATTTTAACCACCTTTCGGTCGTAGGTCAAAAATCCATTCACTTCGCCTTCCACATCGGTGGTTTGCGTATATACTCCGGCAGAGAAGCCCGCTTTGACCAATTTTAAAATTGATTCAGCAAATTTTACGTACTCATCGGTCACATCTTTTGAGTTTTTAAACTGAACATATCCCCAGTTTTTATCAGCATTCCACAAATGACCTTCCAGGGCAAGGCCAATTCCGCCATATTCTCCCAGTACTGTTGGTCGCTGACCATCGTACAGATACATTTCCGGTCCGGGGTAATTGTGCAAATCGAGCATGTCGCCTGTTGGATAATGGTTTCCCCCACTGGCCGGATTGACCAAACGACTGGGGTCGTAAGTTTTTGTCCATTCCGCAATTTCCGAAGTTTTGAATTGCCCCCACGCTTCGTTAAACGGCACCCAGGTTACCACACATGGATTTGAGTACAATAAATCTATAATTTCTTTCCATTCTTTGCGGTAGTTAGTTTCTGATTCCAGACTGCGTTTGAATTCATTTCCGTTAAAATAATTGCGGCTTTGCCATTGAGGCGAACGGTCGCCACTTGGCATATCCTGCCAAACCAGGATTCCAAGCCTGTCGCAATGGGTGTACCAACGGGCGGGCTCCACTTTTACGTGTTTGCGGATCATGTTGAACCCAAAATCTTTGGTTTTCTGAATGTCATATTTCAGGGCTTCGTCGGTTGGTGCGGTGTACAAACCATCGGGCCACCAGCCCTGATCGAGCGGACCGAACTGAAAATATGGTTTGTTGTTCAGCTCCAGACGCATAATCCCGTTCTGGTCGCGTTTGACCGAAATTTTACGCATGGCCAAATAGCTGTCCACCTGGTCGGTAACCACACCGTTGCTGATCAGGCTCACTTTCATGGTGTAAAGGAAAGGCGATTCGGGGCTCCACAGTTTAGCTTCAGGAACATTGATTTCAATTTTTTCGCCTGAAGTTGCTTTGCCTGAAGCCATTTCTTTTGCACCGTCGAACAGTTTCACTTCCACCACATCGCCATAAGCTGCGCCGTCAGTATCAACCGAAACCGCCACCTGGCCTTTGTCTATATTGGGAACAGTCTGAATGTTTTCGATATGTTTGGCGGCTACAGGTTCGAGCCAAACCGTTTGCCAGATTCCGGTTACAGCAGTGTACCAGATCGAGTTAGGGTTGCTCACCTGCTTCCCGCGAGGCTGAAATCCTTTGTCGGTTCCATCCCAAACCCGGACTACCAGTTTCTGGTTTGTGTTTTTAGTCAGGAAAGGAGTAATATCGAACGAAAATGGCGTGTAGCCACCGGTGTGCGACCCGATTTTGATGTCGTTTACCCAAACATCGGCTTTCCAGTCAACAGCGCCAAATTGAAGCAATATGTTCTTTCCTTTCCATTTGGCCGGAACCTCAAAAGCCCTTTTGTACCAGACTTCATTTTCTCCGCCAACGGTTTTCATTACCCCTGAAAGGCTCGACTCAACAGGGAAAGGAACCAATATCTGTCCTTCAAAAGTTTTGGGTTCAGCCAATCCGGTCTTCAGAATTGAATACTCCCATAAACCGTTCAGGTTCATCCATTCGGCTCGCTCCATAATGGGTCGTGGATATTCAGGAAGAACATTTTTGACTTCCATTTTTTCGGCCCATGCGGTTTTGATTTTATCGCCAGCAGCTTTCCACTGGCCAAAGGATTGAAGCATACAAATGCCCAATAAAACGATGAAGATTGTTTTTTTCATTACAAATGATTTTTCTTTTCACTATTCAAATTCATTCCTTTTCAAATAAACCGGCTTTCTTTTCCTAACGATCACAGCCTACTCGTCGCCAAAAGAAACACCCATTTTACGTCCTTTTATCACCAAATTATTATCGGGACTAACCAAACGTAGTTTTCCCCCAACTTCTTCGAGCGGAACAGTTGTCAGTTCGTTTTTGATTAGCGCTACCATAGTACCGAAATTTTCTTCTGCAATACATTGCGCTGCATAAGCGCCATAGCGTGTAGCCAAAATACGGTCCATAGGCGAAGGGCTACCACCGCGTTGTGTGTAACCCAAAACGGTTTCACGCGCTTCAACATCTACCCGCGACTGAATACATTCGGCTAAATACCTGGCAGCCGACATGTTTTTAGGATGTTCAATACCTTCGGCAACCACTACGATCGAGTATGGTTTATTATTTGCATACCGTTCTTCTATTTTGGCGCAGACTTTATCCATCGAGTATTCAATTTCAGGAATGAGGATGATATCGCCCCCTCCTGCCATTCCGGCATATAGAGCAATCCAGCCTGCATTGTGGCCCATCACTTCTATAATCATGACACGACCATGCGAGTTGGCAGTGCTGTGCAAACGGTCAATCGCTTCTGTAGCAATAATCACTGCCGAATCGAAGCCAAAAGTCAGGTCAGTTCCCCAAACATCGTTATCAATGGTTTTCGGTATTCCAATCACATTCAATCCAATTTTCGACAATAAATGGGCGGTTTTCATGGTTCCGTTCCCACCAATGCAAACCAATCCATCCAAGCCCAGATCAACGTAGTTTTGCTTGATCAAAGCTGGTTTATCATTGGCTTCGTCGGTAACAATTTTAAATGGCTTTTCGCGCGAAGTTCCAATAATGGTGCCTCCCAGGGTTAATATACCCGACAAATCTTTTTCTTTCAATTCCACATATTGCTTATAAATCAAACCTGTATAACCCGACGAAAAACCGATCACCTCCATCCCGTATTCAATAATGGCAGTTTTACCAACGCCCCTGATCGCAGCATTTAATCCCGGGCAATCGCCTCCGGCAGTCAAAATGCCAATTCTTTTTACTTTACTCTTATTCATGACAAAATTCTTTATTTACTTATCCAAACTAACTTTCAAGAAAACTTACCGAAGTTAAAAAAACAAATTAAGTTTTTTAACTTTGTCTATCACAACTTAAAACCAGGTTAAATTATTAATGAACTTAAATTATTTTCCAATGAAAAAATTCTATTCACTTTTAATTGCAGGCCTCATTCTTTTTGGGCTTTCATTCCAGGGTTGTCAGAAAAAAGCTCCTGAGATCAATAAATTATCTTCTGAAGAAGTCAAAGCAGGCTGGGAACTTTTATTTGACGGAACAACTTCAACCGGATGGAGAGGTTACAACAAAACAGAATTCCCTAAAGGATGGGAAGTCGTTGACGGAACATTGCATTGCATTGGAACCGGAACCGGAGAAGCTGGCGCTGAAAACGGCGGAGATATTATTTATGACCAAAAATTCAAGAATTTTACCCTGAAACTCGAGTGGAAAATTTCGAAGGGTGGAAACTCAGGCATTTTCATTCTTGGGCAGGAAGTACCGGGATGGCCAATTTATAAAACTGCGCCTGAAATGCAGGTTCTGGATAACGAAAATCACCCTGATGCACAAATGGGTAAAGATGGTAACCGTCAGGCTGGTTCGTTGTACGACCTGATTCCGGCCAAGCCACAAAATGCCAAACCTGTTGGCGAATGGAATGCCGTAGAAATCATCTGTTTTAAAGGAACAATTCTTTTCAAACAGAATGGCGAAAAAGTGGCCGAATTCCATTTATGGACCGATGACTGGAAAAACATGGTTAAAGACAGTAAATTTCCGGAACTGAATCCAAACTGGGCTGATGTGGCCAAAGAAGGTTTGATCGCTTTTCAGGATCATGGCGACGATGTTTGGTACCGCAACGTAAAAATTAAAGTAACTGATTAATTTTGAACAATTACAATCCAATGTCATTTAGTTAAGATAACAAACTGGATATAACCGTCATTGCGAGGAACGAAGCAATCTGTAAATCGATGGATTGCTTCACTTCGTTCGCAATGACGACCTTATCTAACCAACATTGAATCACCATCTATAAGGGCCTCCGAAAACGGTGGCCCTTTTTGTCCCTTTAATAAGCTGTAAATGATGATTTACCGGTAAACTCTGATGTAATCTATTTCCAAAGTTGCGCTGGTGAAGGCCGGATCAATCGGACCAGCAAAGTTTCCGCCCATTGCAAGGTTCATTATAATAAAGAAGTCGCGGTTAAAAGGCAGTTCACTGGAATTGAAGACATTATGGTACACCTGATTGTCAACCGAAATTTTAATAACGTTCGGCGTCCATTCCAAACTATAAATATGAAATTCGGTGGAGGCATTTGAAATCATTCTGGTGCTGCCAACCGCATTGCCACCAGAATGTCCGGCATAGTGTAATGTACCGTAAATTTTATTTTGCTCTCTTCCCAAATGTTCCATAATGTCAATCTCGCCACAGGCAGGCCAACCGATCGTCCCAATGTTATTTCCCAGCATCCAGATCGCAGGCCAGGTTCCCACACCGGAAGGAAGCTTTGCTTTAGCTTCAACTTTGCCAAAAGTAAAAGCATATTTATCCCTGGTAAGTATCCGGGCTGAAGTATAGGCGCTGCCGCTATAGTTCTCCTTCAATGCAGTAATTTTTAAAGTTCCGTTTGATATTGAAGCATTTTCCTTTCGGTTGGTGTAGTATTCAGCCTCAGCATTTCCCCACCCACCGGCTCCAAGGTCGTAACCCCATTTGGCAGGATCGGGGAGACCGTCTGTATTAAATTCATCCGACCATACCAGTGAAAGCTCCACATCAAGGGTTACCGAAATCGATTTGGAAATAGTTGTTCCGGTTGAATTACTGGCTGTAACTACTACATTATAAGTACCTGAACCAAAGTATTTGTAAGTGGCAGCTCCGGTTTCGGTTACAGCGTGGGTGCTGCCATCACCAAAATCGAATTCATAGGATGTGGCATTGGTTGCTGAAGCTATAAACGACACATTGCCACTCTTATTGGCTGCAACAGTTGCATCAACCTTCAAGTCAGCAGGAGGAGAATCGGTTTTCGAATTATTGCAACTGTATGAAAACAAAGAAAGAAATATGAATGCCAAGGTTAGAGTTCTCATGCAATTAATTTTTAGGATTAAACTTTTTCGAATCGTCTGATTTTCCACATCCGGAAATAGAATCAATTAATTGTTTAAAGTTATTAATCCCTGCAACGAATACAAATGGATTCCATCCCACTTTCGAAGGATGGAATCCTTTAAGTGCTTAATGTTTCACCACCAGTTTTTCGGTAATTACTTCATCTCCAATTTTTGCACGGACTATGTAAACGCCGTCTTTCCAATTGGCAGTGTTTATTTTGGCTTGGTTGCCTGTTATTTTCGTTTTCTTTTCTTTCAGTCCCTGCATGGAGTCGTAAACTTCCAGTTCCCATTCTGTTCCTCCGGCAAGTGTTTCATTGCTATCGCTGACAAGTTCTATGGTTGCCTCTCCTGTGGCTGGGTTGGGCGAAACAGATAAGCTGTACCCGCAAATTCCGGTAACAGAAGTGTACATTGTAGCATAACTTCCCGGATTAAGACAAATGTTAACTGCTTGTGCTCCAATAATCCCCCCGGAACCTGTTGCGCCCGTTTGCAAAGCAATATAACGTGTGCCTTGTCCCGAAACATAAGTCCAACTACTTGGCCAAACCCAATTAATTGAAATGACATCTTCTAAAGCAGGGATCGAATAATATACATATTGCCTGCAAGGCGCCGAACCTGGGCCGGTTATGGGATAATTGGAACTCGAATATGGTCCTACCCAAACGTTTTTTTGCGGCAGGTCAAACTGAAAACAATTTGAGATGACAGTTGGCCGTATCCAACCAGCGCCAGTCGCATTGGCTGTAAAAACTTTGGGGTTACCGGTTTGGTTATCGAATGTAATATTTGTGCTGCGTGTCCAGCTAACGGTGCATCCAGGTACATTGTTTACAGTAAATTGTGTACCGGAAGAGCAGACTGTTGAGGGGCCTGAAAGGGTTGCAATTGTTGGTAATACATGGGATACTGCTCTGCAAGCGTTTAATCTTCCAAAACCCAATTCATTACTACGCCCATTAGTATAGGTATATCCTCCAACTTGGTCAGCATTTGCTGTCAGTATATCGAAAACTTGCTGTTGAGTCAGATTTGGATTAATTGATAACATTAACGCTGCAACTCCTGCAACTTCTGGACATGAATAGGATGTACCACCAAAACGACCAGTATAGGCTAAATTATTCACACCTGTGTTTGGTAAAATTGATCCAATAACAGGCAAGTTGCCTGCTAAATTATCAGTTTCATGTACCGAGTTATATCCGGCATCACCTGGAATGTCAATTGACCATGCTTCATAAGTTTCACCAGTAATTTGATTTGAATATGCACGGTGTGAAGGAGCAACTATGTCTATTAATTGATTATTAGGACTTGAAGGATTGCCCAGCGGGCTGTAAAATGCCTTAAAATCATATCTGTCGGAGGCTCCTACGGTTAAAACACCTGCAACATCTACATTGCTTGGAAAATGCACATAGCCGTTGTTTGGCAAATTGTTTCCTGCTGAAAAAGCAACAACACAACCAAGATTATTTCTGCCCTGTGTTGTGGCTCTTGTTATTGCATCTTTTATAACAGGATAAAAATTGGGATTATCCGATTCAAAACCCCAACTATTTGATATAATATGTGCGCCATTTTGTCTGGCAAAATCTATAGCATCAGCAAACCTATCTGGAGTAATCCATGTTCCGTTGCTGTTAAATACTCTAACGGGCATTATTCTGCAATTTGGAGCTATTCCAGAGATTCCCTGATTATTATTCTGTGTTGCACCTATTATTCCGGCACAGGCATTCCCATGATTATAATTTCCGGTTGGAGAAGGATTATTAGGATCCCCATCTCCAAAATTGCTCCCATTTAACCGTACCTGGCGGGTATTTGGCAAATCAGGATGGTCTGAGGTTACCCCCTGATCCAATACTGCAATAATAATATTGTTGTTCCCTGTTGACATAGTCCATGCTTCCGGGGCATCAATATCAGCATCATTTGTTCCCGAATGCCCATCGGTAAATACCTGGCCTGTATTGTTGAGAGAGAATTGATTGGTAAAGTACGAATCATTTGGAATCACCTGGTGTAATTCAACTTTAGAGTAAAAATTTGGATGACTAAATCGCGTCAATCCACTTTCCTGATAAATATTTGCAATCTGTAACGCGTCTGTACCATCCGGTACTTTTAGTAATTGATAGAGGTCTGTTGTTTTTACTACATTAACTCCATATTTTTTGTGAAAATTTTCAATCTCAGCTTGAGTAACATTTTCATTGAACTTAACGAGAAATTCATCAGTTACCCCCATTTCTAATCCGGTATTGATGGCATAAACCGGATTACATGATTTAACATCCGCCTGTTTCAAAATTTTAGCTTTAAGCAATTCTTTTTCATTGGCATCAAGTGTAATTATACAAGTGCTGTCATCTTTCCATTCAATTGGTTTATTTACAAGTTCCAGGTTCAACGACATTTGTGTTCTGTCAGATTTTTTGTTTAGCTTATATCTTATAATGAGTTTATTACTGAGTTCGTCAAGAAAGATTTTTTCATTATAGGCATAATAGAATTTTGAGTCGTTAGAATGCGTAAAACTCATTGCCACAACCACAGATAGGATAGTTAATCCTATAATAAAATATTTGTTTTTCATAACTATATAATGTTAGTTAGTTATTTTGTTGCTGATATAATAATTATCTGTTCTAGATTTGGATCTAAATCATTTGTACATACCTGAGTACTTTTCTCATTTTCTTTTGCATACCGATATGTACCTTTGACTTTAAACTCATAGCGAGATGAAGCTTGAAAATACATGCCACCCCAGCCATTTTTGAAATATGATTCCGGAATTTTATAGAGTGTATCTGAAGGATGAAATAATACAGAGGCAGGCATTTTGAAAGTCTCATCTGATAAATTGTAGGTTGCCAATGTATCTTTTAAATCAGTTGATATTATAACATATCCAATCCGGTAATGATAATGAACCGAACACGGATTAAAACCAACAATATATCCATCTAATTCTTTTAGATTTTTATCCTCATCTTTCTTACACCCTGCTCCCATTAAACTCAGGAGCAGGACGAATACACTAATTTTTAAGATTGTAATTTTCATGATTTTGGTTTTTAAAGGTTAAAAGTATTTTGATTCATTTTGTTTTGCGTTTTTTTGGTGGCGATCTTTCCATTTTTGTGCTTTTTAGGGTGGATAAAAATTAACATATACTATTGATTCTAAAACCACCAAAAGGTTGCTACATGTATCACATGTTTGGCAACATAAGTATTGTTCTGGGAGAATATGACTTTGATAAAACTGCGACAGTACGTATAAAAATTCCAATCTTTTTGATGGAATGGAATAACTACAGCAGGCCTACATTTAAAAGCAAAACTGCATTGCGCTTGTCTTTCGCTAACGCTCAAACAAGAGGCAATGCAGTTTAACTTCAATTCTGAAATTCAAATTGGATTTTGCAACTTTTTATGGCTGATACCCCGACTGATTCAAAATTCCCTGAAAATCATGATTATTCATTAAATCTGACAATTTTGTCTCGGGATGTTGTTTCATGTACGATCGAACAATCTGCCAGCCCAACCATACTCCGGTGCGGGCAGGCGATTCGTTTGAAAATGAAGCAGAGAAGGGGCCATCGTCCATATACCGCTTAATGCTCATCCGGTCGGTTGAATATAGTTGTTTATGTTCGGCCAAATAGGTCCACATCGAAGCTTCATTCCTCATGCAGAAATCGAGCTGTTTTTTGGTAAAACCAATTTTTAGCGAATCATGTATTTCGGGTAGCATGGCATCAACAAAATACATCGTTTTCCCCTCCTCAATCATCTGGCTAAGCAGGTTGTTGGAATGCTCCGATTTCGGCCACTCAGTCACTGCCCATGCATACATGACATCCGGAACTATTTTTGCCTGATGCATATTTTTGCGTTTGTATTCAGGCAAACCCAACTTTTTGTAAAACGGACTATCGGCGCCCAGAAATTTATCCAGGCTTAATCCTATTAAATTTTCGGAGGTTACTACCGACTGGTTAAATCCTGAAATGCAGGTATAAATAACCGGAACTTCTTTTTGGGGAAAATAATGCACGTAATGTTTAAATGCTGTTTCCAATTCTTTCCGAAGTCGAACGGTGTCAATCTCTTCAGCCACTTTTACTTCAAGTTCCCTGATCAGCGAATCAGAAATAAACGAATAAAGCAACTCCTGAAATTTTTCCTGATCTGAACCACCTATCGAAATCATCCGGTAAGTAAAAATATCAAAGAATTCGGTGTAAGACCTTTTCAATTCTGGAATGGCAGTTTGAATCTGATCTTGCTTCAGTTTCAATAAATCAATATCCAGATGTTTTATTTTTAAATCAACAGGAACATCCGAAACATTTACTTTCAGCGGATTGCGATGACAGGCAAACAGGATTAACATCAGGCCAAGAGAGAGAAAAAAATGTTTCATTTTTTGTTTTTTTGGTAAATACGCATGAAGCGATTTTTTATTGTCATTTTAAATATAAAATTTCGAGATTTGCAGGACACAAAACTAAGTGATTCTTGCGTTAATAATACGTCGGGCAAACAAAACAAAAAAGCGATGAAACAATTTATTTTATCTTTTCTATTTCTTGCAACAGTTTTCGCAGGATTTGGCCAAAAACACATCCGGCTTTCATTTACCGGCAGTCCTTCGTTAAACTGGATGGCTACCGACAACACCGTTGCCAGGGACGAAAAAACGAAACTTGGTTATGACTTTGGGCTGAATGCCGATTTCTATTTTTCTGAAGACGAACGATATTCGTTGCTGACCGGATTACTGATCACGAACACTGGCGGAGAGATAGCGTACCGAGCCCATTCAGATTTTCAATTCGCCGGTGTCACTTTACCCGCTGTAAGCAGAATAAAGTACCGCCTGCGCTATATTGAAATACCCTTGGCTATTAAACTGAAAACAGATCAGATTCGACGGACAAGTTACTGGGGCATGTTTGGCCTTTCAGGTATGGTAAATATCGGATCGAAAGGCGACAACAACAACGGAACACTTAAAAAGGCAAGTATTAACGACGAAATTAACCCGTTCAATCTGGCGATGAATGTTGGAATCGGATTCGATTTTGATTTGGGCAGCAGCAATTCGATTTCAACAGGTTTAATTTTTCAAAACGGGCTGATTGACGTTACCACCAACCATGCTTTCAACGATAAAACCATTATCAATTCGCTCAAAATCAGGATTGCACTGATCTTTTAAGAAAAACTACCATGAAGATTGCCATCGCACAACTGAACTATCACATTGGTAATTTTGCGCTGAATTCATCAAAAATTATTGATTGTATTCGTAAATCAAAAGCTGAAAGCGCCGATCTGGTGGTTTTTTCTGAATTATCGGTGACCGGATATTATCCGCACGATTTGCTCGAAAGGAAAGAATTTATAGAGCAATCGAACCAAACTCTGCATGAGATAGCTTCTCACTGTAAAGGAATTGCAGCTATTGTCGGCGGTCCAAGCATCAACCCTGAACCAAGGGGCAAAAAACTCTTCAATTCGGCTTTTTTCATGAACAACGGAACTATTCAGCATGTGGTCAGCAAATCACTGCTACCGACTTACGATATTTTTGACGAATACCGACATTTTGAACCCAACAAAAAATTTACGGTCATTGATTTTGGTGGCAAAAAACTGGCGGTCACCATTTGTGAAGATCTTTGGGACGAACAGGAAACCCAAAACGAATTTGGCCGCGAAAAGCTTTACCAGCTTTCCCCGTTGAAAGAATTATCAGCCCTTAATCCTGATTTGGTCATTAATCTTTCAGCCTCGCCATTTTCATATAATCAGGAAAACTGGCGAAAAAATATCCTTGTCAAAAATGCGATCAGATACCAGTTGCCTATTTTGTATGTCAATCAGGTGGGTGCGCAAACTGAACTGATTTTCGACGGGGGATCTTTCTACCTCGATAAAAATGGCACCATTCAGGAGGAGCTGAAATATTTTGAAGAAGATTTCAGGATTATTGATACCGAAATCTATTCCGGAATGCTCCAGCCGGAAACCGGCTACATCGAAAAAATAGTTGATGCCCTGATTTTAGGAATTCGCGACTATTTCGGGAAAATGGGATTTAGAAAAGCGACACTGGGTTTGTCCGGAGGAATTGATTCTGCCCTGGTCCTTGTTTTGGCCGTTAAAGCGCTTGGCGCTGAAAATGTTCGCGTTTTGCTTATGCCCTCGCGCTACTCGTCTGATCACAGCGTCGAAGATGCTTTGAAGCTGGTTATGAACCTGGATGTAAACTATGAGATCATCCCTATTCAGGCGATGGTGGATAGTTTTGAACAGAGCCTTTCGGAGGTGTTTGCCGGTTTGCCAGCCGACCTTACCGAAGAAAACATTCAGGCGCGGGCCCGCGGAATTTTACTGATGGCTATTTCGAACAAATTTGGAAACATCCTGCTCAATACCTCCAATAAAAGCGAATGCGCTGTTGGTTACGGAACACTTTACGGCGATATGAACGGTGGCTTGTCTGTACTCGGGGATGTTTATAAAACCGACATCTTTAAAATGGCCCGATGGATCAATAGCGATCATGAAATTATTCCTGAAAATACAATCCTGAAACCACCTTCTGCCGAATTGAGACCCGACCAGAAAGACACCGATTCGTTGCCCGATTACCATATTCTCGACCAGATTCTATTCAGTTACATCGAGCTGAATCTATCTCCTTCTGAAATTATTGCAAAAGGATTTGACGAAAATACTGTGCTGAGAACCGTCAGGATGGTAAACAACAATGAGTACAAACGTTTTCAGGCTCCACCTATTCTGCGAATCAGTTCCAAGGCCTTCGGATTTGGCCGCCGGATGCCCTTAGTTGCAAGGTATTCCTGATATTAATCAGGTATTTACACTTAAAAAATTAAAATAGACAGGACTCAGTAATAAATTGAAAATAAACAGTCCAAATTTTCTTTATTGGCAAAATTACTTAACTTTGATGCTGCAGAACATGTAAATTTATTTCTATGCCGAGTCATGAAATGGGAATGAAAGAAGTTTTTGAAAATCCAAAATCAATTTTCAGTACCCTTACCCCTGAAGAAAAAGAAGATTTGCATAGCCACCTTAATTTATCCTATTACAAAAAGAATGAATTCATTTTCAAGGAGGGCGAAAAACCGACCAGTTTGTTGTTCCTGTTGGATGGGAAAGTCATTATTTACAAAGAAGGAGTTGGTGGCCGGGAGCAAATTATCCGCATGACCAAACCGCTTGGACTGATCGGCTACCGGGCATTATTGGCAGATGAACTGCACATTGGTTCAGCCATCGCACTTGAAGATTCGACCGTTGGTTCCATTTCTCCTGATTACTTGCATACGAAGTTGCTAAAGAACTCCAACTTTTCGCTACGGCTTATTCAGAAATTAGCCCGGGAACTCGGGTTTTCGAATATGCGTACTGTTTCCCTTACCCAAAAACATATCCGCGGCCGGCTGGCCGAATCACTTTTGCTCCTGAAAGAAAAATATGGATGGGAAAACGATGGGGCAACCCTTAAAGTTTATTTATCGAGAGAAGATATCGCCAACCTTTCGAACATGACCACTTCAAATGCCATCCGCACCCTTTCTACTTTCGCAGGCGAAAGGGTGATTGCCATTGATGGCCGAAAAATCCGTATTCTCGACTTTCACCGGTTGGAGAAAATCAGCAAACTGGGGTAGAAGAGTTACGAGTTACGGGTTGCGGATTGCGAGTTAGTAACCCGTAACTCGTAACTTTTTTATCTGCCAACTGCGACTGAACACTGAACACTTTTACTCCTGAAGGTAAATCCGTTTCACCCTTTGCGAAATTCCGGTGAGTATTTCGTAGGGAATAGTGCCTATTGTTTCTGCAATATCTCCTACCAAAATGTGTTCGCCCATCAGTTCAACTTCATCGCCGACAGAAGTCTGCAAACCAGTTACGTCAATCATGCACATATCCATGCAAATATTTCCGATAACCGGAACAATCTGTCCTTTCACATAGACCTTGCCCACCCCATTGCTTAAACGACGATCGTAACCATCTGCATAACCGATAGGCAAAACGGCAATTTCGGCATCGCGGGTAACCACGCCTTTGCGCCCGTAACCAACAGTCTGTCCGGCACGAATCAGGCGAATCTGCGAGATACAGGTTTTCAACCGGCTGATGCTCCTGATTTGGTTATTACCGCAGGCGCTTACGCCATACAGCCCAATTCCTAAACGCACCATTTCGAACTGATACCGGGGAAAACGTTCAATTCCGGCAGAATTCAATATATGACGGAAGATTTTATAAGGTAATTTTTTAGTAATTATGGAAGATAGTTGAAGGAATTGTTCAACCTGGCCCAAAGTAAATTCATCATGAACCGGTTCTTCGGCCCCAACCAGATGTGAGAATACCGACCTGACCACTATTTCCTCCTGCACCTGCAATTTTCCGGCAAGTCGCTCAACTTCCCCTGTCGAATCAAAACCCAATCTGTTCATCCCGGTATCGAACTTCAGATGAACAGGATAATGAACAACGGCATGTTGTTGTAGTACTTTCCGGAACAAATCAAAAATTTCTTCCGAATAAATATTAGGTTCGAGCCTGAACTCGATCATACTTTCAAAACTGTGCTCCTCAGGATTCATCACCACAATAGGCAAATCAATACCAGCCTGACGAAGCTCAATGCCTTCGTCGGCCACAGCTACGGCCAGGTAATCAACTTTATGATATTGAAGAATACGTGCAATTTCGGCCATTCCGCTTCCGTACGAAAAAGCTTTAACCATTACCATAATGCGGGTTTCAGGAAGAATTGCATTCCGGAAAAAATTCAGGTTTCCAACCAGGGCGTTCAAATCAATCTCCAGAATAGTTTGATGATATTTTTTTTGAAGGACAGAAGAAATCAGTTCAAAATGAAAATCACGCGCGCCTTTAAGCAGGATACATTCCTGCCGGAAGTCTGCAGATTGAAATGATTCCAGAAATAATTCAGTGGATTCGAAAAACTCTGAAGGCTGCTCAAACAGATAGGCATAATTTTTTATTTTCGTCCCAATTCCAATCAAACGGTTCGTTTTATTCAACTGAAGTAACCGCGAGACCTCCCGGTACAATTGCTCGTCAGGAATTCCTGCTTGTTGAATATCTGACAAAATTACTGTTTTCTTCAAATTGGGTTGTCGGGCATGATTGTTTAAAAATGCCAATGCTATCTGCAGCGAGTTAATATCCGAATTGTAATAATCGTTGATCAAAAGACAATTATTTACCCCTTCCTTCATTTCCAAACGCATGGCAACCGGCTGCAAACTGGCAAACAATTTCATTACCGAAGGTTCGGCATAATGCTGCGAAAGGATCAAAGCCAGACAATGACCGGCATTTTCGAGACTTGCCTCGTCCTGAAATGGCAATTCGACCCGGAATTTCTTTCCTTCAAATTCTGTGGCGATTTCAACTGTTCCGTTCAGTTCCTTTTTTCTGAAAAATAAATCAGCCGTTTCATTGGTAAACGACCATGCGAAAAGTCTGATCCTGGAATTTACTCCTCCGTTTTGGATGCAGGAATGTACCAATTCCTGATCCATGCAGTATATTAAGGTATGGCACGATTCAAACAGTTTGAGTTTTTCTTCAAGCTTTTGTTGTTTTGTGGTAAAATTTTCCTGATGGGCTTCTCCAATATTCGTAAGGATGCCAACAGTTGGACAGATAATCTTCTGTAAATGGTGCATTTCACCAGGCTTCGAAATTCCGGCTTCAAAAATGGCCAGCTCGTAATCAGCGCTCAGGTTCCAGACTGAAAGCGGAACTCCCACCTGTGAGTTATAACTTTTCGGACTGCGGATTACAGACCGATCTCTCAACAATTCGAACAACCACTCTTTTACTATGGTTTTCCCGTTGCTACCGGTAATTCCCAATACCGGAATATTGAACAGAGACCGGTGCCAGATGGCCAGTTCCTGCAAAGCCTTTAGGGTATCGGGTACAACAATGAAATTGCAATGTTCAAACCTGCTAAATTCTTTAGAATAATCTGATACAACAAAGGCGCGGACTCCCATGTGAACCAAATCGGCCACATACCGGTGACCGTTATTCCGATCACTTTTCAGGGCAAAAAAAAGGCTCGATTCCGGATCAAAAATAGTACGGCTATCAATTGCTATGGAAGAAATCATCCATTCCTGATCCATATCGGAAGAACGCAATTCCCCGTTTAAAACTTTTGAGATCTGACCAACTGAAAGAATGGGCATTACCGGATAGCTTTAGTATAACAGGAACGGCACAAAGGTTCGTATTCATCTTTTTCGCCCAGCAGCACCAGTTTATCGGCTTTCGAAAAACGGTACGAGAACTGGGCGACATCGCCACATCTCATGCAAATGGCGTGTACTTTGGTGATATGGTCGGCAACGGCCATCAGTCCCGGAATCGGGCCAAAAGGCTTTCCTTTAAAATCCATATCCAGGCCGGCAATAATCACCCGAATGCCCATGTTGGCAAGCGAGATGCTGACCTCGATCAGTCCATGATCAAAAAACTGCGCTTCATCAATCCCAATCACATCAACATCACCGGTTAAAAGCATAATATTTCCTGAATTCTCAACCGGCGTGCTTAATATCGAATTTTCGTCGTGCGAAACTACTTCAGCCACCGAATAACGCGTATCCATGGCTGGTTTAAAAATCTCGACCTTCAATTTCGCAATTTTTGCCCGTTTCAGCCGCCTGATTAATTCTTCTGTTTTCCCCGAAAACATAGAACCCGCAATGACTTCGATACTGCCGGTCTTTTTTTGTCTGTTGATGCCCCTTTCAATAAACATGTACGTAATTTGCTAAAGATTTTTGTACTTTTACCCTGCTTCAATTACTGCATCCTTAATGAACTCCGATGTTTCAGAAAATGCAATGCCGTTATTGAAAACAAAGATAAATTTAAATCTTTACGGATAGAAACAAGATTGAATGACCGATTAAATCAAAAATAAAAATGAATACAAACAATTTGATCCGGATTATCAATAAAGATCTGGAAGAACTTAAAACTTTAACCTCCGAAATTGCTGAATCAGAAAGCGATTCATCGTTGATTATTGATTTGGCGCTGAGCAGGGCCAGGCTATTATGTCAGGAAATAGAATTATTAAGGGAAGTTTCTGAAAAACCGGTAACTTTAGTTGACAGAACAGAAGATAATATGGAAGACGACGCTGAAGACGAAGTCTCCAATTCAAATTTTCCTGATCCGGAACTTGAAATTATCAATTTTGAAGAGCAGGAATTTTCAGAAACTGAGGATTTGGCCGATGAAGATGAAATAGTCTATGATTCAGACGAAGAGGAAGATTCTGAGGAAGAGGTTCAGGAAGAAGAAAAAGATGAACCTGCTGAAGTGGACGAAGATATCGCCCTAAACGAAGAGGACGTTGAAGATATTGAAAAAATTCAGGAGGAAGAGGAGGAGGAAGAGGAGGAGGAGAACGAGGAAGAAATTGAAGAGGAAGAACCGGAAGAATTACCTCAACCTGAACCAACGGTACAGATCAATGAAATTAAACCGGATTCTAATTCCAAAATTCGCGAAATTCAAATCGAAGATCTGGATGAAGAAGAAGACGGGACTATTCACTTTACCCCTGTTTCGGGCCCGACAACTCGTGTGGTGATGCACGAAATTCCAAAACCTGAAGATAATCTGAAAGAAAAACAAGTTGAAGGTGAAACTTTCCGGAAAGAACGTTCGCTGAATGATGTCATTAGTGAGAATAAACCGGCTGAAGCCAATCTGGGCAATGTTCCTATTTCCAGTTTGAGATCATCAATCGGATTAAATGACCGTTTCCTTTTCATTCGTGAAATATTCAGTAATAACACCGACAAATACAATTTGGTGATTGATCATCTCGACAAACTGGAAACCATTCAACAAGCCGTTGATTATCTGAAAGCAAATCTCACCTTGCAGAAAAATGAAACCAGTCTGAAGTTTGTTGATCTCCTTAAACGACGGTTCACTAAATAAATGGGCAAACTATTTTTAGTTCCAACACCGATCGGAAACCTGGAAGATATGACCATCAGGGGTATCCGGATATTAAAAGAAGCGGATGTTATTTTAGCAGAGGACACCCGAACTTCGGCTAAACTATTGGCTCATTACGAAATCAGGAATAAATTAGTGTCGCATCACAAATTCAACGAGCACAAAACAGTTGAAATGATTGCCCGGCAGATTGAAGACGGAAAAAACGTAGCCCTCATTTCAGACGCGGGCACACCGGGAATCAGTGACCCGGGATTCCTTCTGGTCAGGACCTGCCTTGAAAAGGATATTGAAGTTGAATGTTTGCCCGGCGCAACCGCCCTGATACCCGCCCTGGTCAATTCTGGTTTCCCTACCGACCGCTTCACTTTCGAAGGGTTTCTTCCTCAAAAGAAAGGCCGGCAAAAAAAAATCAGGGAATTGTCTACCGAAACCCGTACCATGATTTTTTATGAGTCACCCTATCGCTTAATCAAAAGCCTGGAACAGTTTGCCGAATATATGGGCCCGGACAGAAAGGCAAGCGTGTCGCGCGAATTGTCAAAATTCTTTGAAGAAAACCGCAGGGGAACATTGGCCGAATTAATTGAATATTTTAGTTCGAAAACCATCAAAGGAGAAATTGTGATTGTATTGGAAGGGTTACAGCCTCCCCCTAGCCCCCTCCGCAAGGCATAGCCGTCAAGCTAGGGGAACAATGGGGCTAAAGCCCTAATTAAGATGGAACCTCAATATCCGTCACATGAATGTGACGGCAAAGGATATCGCTCAACAAGTGATCATTGCACTATCCTTTGCCGTTTCGCTTTAGCGAACGGATCTTGGAATACAGAAAAAACAGGGCTTTAGCCCTGAAGAGTCGCTGGAATTTTTGTTTGAAACTTTTTCCTGATCCTTGATACTTACTGCTTTTAGCCAGACATTGGACAACCCGCAACCCGTAACTCAAATGAGAAAATACGATCATCTTTTTTTTGACCTCGACAACACACTTTGGGATTTTACAGCCAACTCGTACAGGGCAATGGAACTAACACTCGGTCAAAACGAAATCCTTCCCGGATTGAGTTCTTTTGATTCCTACTTCCGAGTATATGAACAAATTAATAAATCACTTTGGAATGACTACCATTCCAGAAAAATCACCAAACAGACATTAATCATCGAAAGGTTTTCGAAATCACTGCAGGCATTCAATATTTCCGGTTTGGACTGGGCCGGACTTAACGGGCAGTACCTCGGAAATATGGCGCTCCAAACTGAATTGTTCCCTGGTACAATTGAAACCCTAACAACCTTAAATGCCAGGGGATATCAATTGCACATAATTACCAATGGATTCAGCGAGGTACAGCGCGATAAATTGAGAAACAGCGGACTGGCCGGGTTCTTTTCGAAAATCTTTATTTCAGAAGAAATTCACACCACCAAACCGCACAGGAAGATCTTCGAACATGCCCTGAAAACGACCAATGCGAAAAAAGGAACAAGTATAATGATAGGTGATTCATGGGAAACAGATATCGAAGGCGCCCTTGAATTCGGAATTGACCAGATCATGTTTTTAAATCACGGATTACACGACATACCAGATGCGGTAAAATCAATTCAAACTTCACCAAACTGTACATATTTAGTACTAAAACATCAAACCAGAACGTGGTTTATCAATGAAATTAAAGAATTAATTACGATTTTGTAATTTAGACTGGTTCTTAATAGCATCCCGGTATTCCTTCCTGAATGAGTCATATTAAATTAATTTTCAAATTATTACAAAAACAAGACATCTACTAAAAAACCATCCTGTTTTTTAATATTTATTAACACTGTTAAAATATGTATTTATTTTTTCTCCATATATCTACCTTCCTATATACATTTTTCTAAATTTGTGAGACGAATCAATATTCCTGACTCATTCAGAGTGTTGATTTTTGAAAGGGGGTCTTTAAAAAATCGGATCGTAAATTCCCAATAAATTTGGTTTGGGGGAATCAAATTTTGAGTTGATTAACTTAAATGGGGAATTTAGATGTGATATTACCTTCCTTATTTTTCATTAAAAAATGATGCTGTTTAATTTAAAACTATTTTACATGAAAAAAATCGCGTTATTACTTGCATTCTTTGCAATTGGTTTGCAGGCTTTGGTGGCCCAAACCAGGGAGATCTCAGGCAAGGTGACCTCCGTTGACGATGGAGGTTCAATTCCTGGTGTTTCTGTGTCAGTGAAAGGAACGACATTAGGAACTATTACTGACATGGAAGGCGTGTTCCGTCTGAAAGTACCACAAGATGCCAAAACTCTTGTTTTTTCATTCGTAGGAATGACGACACAAGAAGTAACTCTTACCGGTGCTTCCAGTTATTCTGTCACGCTTGAATCTGAAGTGGTAAAGGTTCAGGAAGTTATTGTGACAAGTGGTTATGGTATAAAAAGGGCTCCGAAGAGTTCTTCAGCCTTAAACCAGGTTGTTACTGCTGATAAATTGACTGTCGTTCGACAAACCAACGTAAATAACGCTATAGCCGGAAAAGTATCAGGGATTCAGTTCCAGGGTCAATCTGCTGCTGCTCTTGGGCGTACAGGAAATATCCGCTTACGTGGCGATGGTGGTTTTAGCACAGGTAGTGGTGTCTTATATGTTGTTGATGGAACTGTATTACCAAACTCCAACGACATTAACATGGACGACATTGAAGATATCAGCGTACTTTCAGGTCCTAGCGCTGCGGCTATTCTTGGTTCACAGGGAGCTAATGGTGCAATCATCATTACCACCAAGAGAGCCAAAATGAATGCCAGGCAAACAATGGACGTTGAAATAAATAGCGGATTTCTTGCTTCGTCTATTTATATCATGCCAAATTATCAGAATGATTATGCGGGTGGAAACGTGCAGGATATGTACAGGTACTCCTACAAATCAACCGATCCGGTTGAATGGAAAACTCTCGACGGTAAGTATTACCCCGATTATTCCGATGATGCAAGCTGGGGCCCAAGAATGGCAGGCCAGGAATACATTCCATGGTATTCGTGGTATCCGGGATCAAAATATACCGGCACAACAACAGCGCTGGTCCCTCAACCCACCAATTCAAGGGATTTTTTTGATACCGGCCTGACCTATAACAATTCAGTGGCGATATCAAAAGCTTCGGAAGGTTTTAATTTCCGAGCTGTGATAGGCAATATTTCAGTAAAAGGACTACTTCCGCAAACTACTCTGAACAAAACGACTTTTACTGTAAAAACCACCTATGATATTAACAAAAATTTGACTTTTGGCGCCAATGTAAATTTCTTTACCACTTCAACGCAAGGCGAATTTGACGATGGTTATTCTAACCAGTCAACAGGTTCGTTCAATCAGTGGTTCCACCGGAACCTTGACATGAACAAAATGAAGGAACTGAAAGATCTTAGAACTCCTGATGGAATTTGGGCAAGCTGGAACCATAATAATCCAACTTCATACGACCCCAATAATACCAAACCTTTTTATGCTGGTAACTATTGGTATAATTTCTATAAGTGGTTTGATTTGGTAAAAATCCCTTCAAGGGCCGACCGGCTATTTGGCGATATCTCGTTAAATTACAAGATTATGGATGGCCTTTCTGTAAAAGCCACTTACCGCAGGCAGCAAAACAACACCTGGGCAGAAGCCATGTACAGCAGCGACCTGATGGACAGCGGTACTCAGACAACAGGAAACTCACCTGAAGCTAAAGGATATTATTCAACCTCAACTTCTTATTCCACGCGTGAAAACATCGAATCATTAGTATCTTACACCAAGACTTTCAATGACTTTAAGGTTAACGCGAACTTAGGAACCGACTTTTTCAGTTCGGTTTACAAGTACAATGCCGCACAAACGGTCAATGGTCTAAATATTAAGAACCTGTACCTTATAACGAACTCTAAAGACCAGCCACGTATCAGCAACGACCGGTACAATGAAAAATACAGGGCTGCATTTGCACGTGGCGATGTGGGCTACAAAGATTTCCTTTTTGCAGAATTCACTTTGCGTAACGACTGGTACTCTGTATTGCCATCAGATAACAATTCTATTTTGTCAAAATCCTTTGGCGGTTCATTCGTATTCAGCGACCTGTTAGAGCTTTCCTGGCTTAATTTCGGAAAAGTTCGCGCATCTTGGGGTGAAATTCCAACAGCTATCGGAGTTTATTCCTATCCTGGTTTTGCTTACGGAGTAGGCGCTAATCAGTGGAATGGTAATTTCCTGATGTCAACTCCTGATCAGTTGGTTGACCCAAACATTCGGGGAGCTGTTAAAACTCAGAAAGAACTTGGTCTTGAATTAAGGTTCTTTGAAAGTAAAGCCGGAATTACTGCGACATTCTGGGATGGCTCTGAAAACGATATTCCTTATGCCATTTCAATTGCAAACTACAGCGGTTTTGGATCCAAATATCTGAATACCGGTAAGATTTTGAAACAAGGTGTTGACCTCGCTTTAAACTTGAAACCTGTAAACTTTTCCAATTTCTCATGGGACTTCAACGCAACTTTTGCTTATCTGATGAAGATGGATATTGAGAGAATTGCAGAAGGAGTTGAAAGGTTTACTGTACAAGGACAGTGGACCACAGCCACTGGAGAATCCAGAAGCGGAACTCCGGTTATGGTGCACGCAGTAGGCCATGCATGGGGTGAAATATTTGGCGCCGGTAAAACGATTGACGAAGCTACAGGCTTGCCATTGCTAACCAGTGATGGTTACTATGTGTCAGACAAAAATAAATATTTTGGAAATGTATTGCCAAAAGTAACCGGTGGGGTACAGAATACCTTTAAAATAATGAAAGATTTCACTTTAACCATGAACTTTGATTATCAGTTTGGAGGTAAATTCTTCTCTCTGTCCGACATGTGGGGTACTTACTCAGGGCTTACAGCCAAAACTTCTGGTCTGAACGATTTGGGCAATCCGATTCGTGATGCAGTGGCCAATGGTGGTGGCATCCATGTATTCGGTGTTGATCAGACTACCCGTAAACCGGTTGACATGTATGTTGAAGCTCAGTCATACTGGCATGGAACTTATGACAATCAGTACTATGACGAATATGTGCATGACCTGACTTATATTAAACTCCGGGAATTAAGTATCGGATACAATGTTCCTGTAAATAGAATAGGTTTGAACAAATATGCACAGTCCGTAAATATTTCTCTCATTGCACAGAACCCATGGCTTATTTATGCTAAAACCAAAGACTTTGATCCTTCTGAAATTTCCAGAGCAGGCGGTGAAACAGGTCAGTTGCCAGGTGTTCGTTCTTTTGGCGCGAATATTAAGATCAACTTCTAGGATTTGCTATATAAACTTTAATATTTTAAAAGATGAAAAAATCAATTTATAAAATAGGGACTCTTGTACTGGCAATAGTTCTGACTACTATGAGCTGTAGTAAACTGGAAGACTTTGGAAGCACCAATGTGAATCCGGCGGCAACCAACAAACCGATTACATCCGCTTTGTTAACCAATGTTCTTTCCGGGTTTGGCGATTTGGCTAATATGAGGGTAACCGCATTATATTGCCAGTATTTCTCCGAAACCCAATATCCTGATGTATCCAACTATTCAGCTAACACGGCCAGTCCGATGGGTACTTATTCTGGATACTTGTATGATCTTCAGAATATAATCATTACTAATACTGCTGAAGACACAAAGGCAACTGCTGCCCTGAATGGAGCAAATGCCAATCAGATTGCCATCGCACGTATCCTGAAAGCATTCATTTTTCAGAGAATGACCGACCGTTGGGGAGATATTCCCTATTCACAGGCGCTTAAAGGTGATCCAAATGTTGCTTTTGACACTCAGGAATCAATCTATAAAGATTTGCTGAAAGAATTAACCGAAGCTGTTGCGCAGGTTACTGCCGGAGCTCCGATTAAGGGCGATATCGCTTACAATGGAGATATGACCAAATGGAAGAAACTTGCCAATTCGATGAGGATGATTATGGCTTTGAGGCTTTCAAAGAAATATCCGGGAGCATCTGATTACGCCGCAACCCAGTTTAAAGCTGCACTTAATGATCCCGCCGGATCAATTGCAACCAATGCCGACAACTTCAAACTGGAATATCCGGGAAGCGCTTTCAAAAATCCTTTCTATAACATGTATGACGGACGTAAAGATTATGGTGAAAGTGAAACGATGACAACTCTTTTGAATAGTCTGGGCAGTGATGCACGTCAGGCTGTTTTTGGCGCTACTTCATCGGGCGCGGCCACAACAAAAGGTGTTCCTTACGGCAGGGCGCGTACTTTTATTGATCCATGGACTGGTCAGAATCCAGATTATGCGTATGTATTCGCTCCGGCATACCGTACTCAGACTTCTCCTATTTTCATTGTTAAAGCTTCAACAATATTATTATCTCGTGCTGAAGCTGCCGACAGGGGATGGACATCTGAATCAACAGCTACGTTATACACAGCAGGTATCAATGCTTCCTTCGAACAATGGGGACTTGCATTACCTCCGGCAGCCTATTTTGCCAATGCAAATATCGCTCTTGGTGCAGCAGGAACTAATCTGCCTCAAATAGCCAAACAAGCCTATGTAGCTTATTTCCCTGACGGATGTTCCGGATGGGCCAACTGGAGGAGAACAGGTATTCCGGCATTAACCCCGGCTCCTGATGCGACCAATAACCCGAAAGTGATACCTCGCAGGTTCATGTACGGAACTTCGGATTATACGCTTGCCAAAGCCGGTGTTGAAGCTGCAGTTGCAAGATTAGCCGGTGGAGATAAAATGGATTCCAAAGTTTGGTGGGACCAGTAATATTAACCGCAAATTGAAATTTATAATTTAAACAAAAAGATATGAAAAGATTTCATGATTTAAATATCAAGGTTTATGTTTTGTTTTTTGCACTCCTCGCGGTTTCATGCATTCCAGAGCAGCAATCAATAGGCGATGCAGGACAAACATTTGTGAAGCTGCACCCATCGGTGTATAACATGTTGGCTTTTGATGCAAAAACTACCCCGCAGTCTGGTCTCCTTTTTGAAATCAGAAGAGACGTTCCAAACAGTAAAGACTTAAATACCGCTACTACAGTTGTATTACAGTACGATGCCGATGGTTCACTGCTTACGAAGTATAATACAGACCATAAAACCAACTATGTTCCGCTGCCAGCTAATTTAGGGACGGTATCTCCAGCTATAACTGCAGGAAAATTGACTGTTACTTTAGAAGCCGGAGAAACCGGGAAAGCCATTATGATTAATGTCCCGGCTGCCGGAAACTTCGATTTTAGCCTGAGCTATGCTCTTGCTTTCAAAATCCTGTCGGTTTCAGGTACCGGAAAACTGAGCGCTGATGTTGATGAAACAATTGTTTGTGAAGTTCTGGCCAAAAATAAATGGGATGGAGTATATACCGTTACCGGTACATTCGTGGACTATTTAAATGCACCATGGACTGGAATTTATCCAAAAATTGTTGAACTAAGAACAACGGGTGCGAATACTTGCAGTAAATATGATGCTGACTACGGACTTTACGGATACATTTTCGAAACCGGAGGTGGTGCAAGTCAATTTGGAGCATGGACCCCTGCATTCAGCTTTGATGCAAATAATAATGTGAATGTATTTAATACAACTACCGATTCGCCTGCACGTGGAAGAACTGCCGTTTTATATACCGGCGAGGGTGCAATTAATAAATATGACCCTGCTACCAAGACGATGAATGTTGCTTATTATTTGAGCCAATTAAACGTTAGTCCGGTACTTAGAAGTTTAGTAACTGAGAAATATACCTATAAAGGACCAAGATAATTTCTCGATTTTAATTAAAGAGGCTGGCTCAATGAGTTCAGCCTCTTTTTTTTTCTTATCTTTTGGCGTTATATACAGACTCTACAAACTGACTTTAAAAACTCACATTATGAAACGAATATGCAAACAAAAAATTAGTCGCCTGGCATTTCTGATTCTTTTTCTGTTCAGTATTTCTGTTGACCTTGCCGGACAAACTAATACTGCTAATCCATATCCCCAACTACTTTTCCCTGAATTTGTCAAAAGCACCATCAGGATGAAATCGGGAGATACAAGTTCTGCATTGCTTAACTACAATAAGGTTGATGAAGAAATGATTTTTGATCAGCAGGGAGTTTTCCGGATTGTGGAGCATACCGAAGATATTGATACGATCTACCTTCATGACCGTAAATTTGTACCTGTCGGCAAAGCTTTTTACGAAGTTCTGGTAAGTGGCCGTATTTCATTGTTTATTCAGCACAAAAGCCGTTTTACTACAGCAGGTACGCCTACTGCTTATGGACTTACTTCGCAAACAAATGCTACTACACGGGTTACCACTGTAGGAGCAGGGAATCAGGTCCGAAATCTTGAATTACCCGATAATGTAATTGTCTCTCCTGCAACCGTTTACTGGGTTAAGGTTAAAAACGAAATGTATAAATTTACAACCGAAAGGCAATTCCTGAAGATTTTTCCGGATCACGAGGCTGAAATCAAAGAATTCATTAAAATCAACAAGCTTGATTTAAAAATAAATGATCACTTAAAAAAACTTGGAAGTTATTGCAATGAACTTATCGGGTAGTTTCATATCTCCCTTCATCCAGGTTGATGATTAAGTTAAAAATGCATATTTAGGCATATTATAAAACATAGTTCATCAGAATATTTTAACATTTTTTTACATTAGATGTCAAATTAATTGAAGCTGTTAAATTTAAAATAATTCTCTATGAAAAAAATCGCGTTATTGCTTGCATTCTTTGCAATTGGTTTGAATGTCGTTCTGGCACAAACCAGGGAAATCACAGGCAGCGTAACCTCTGCCGACGATGGAGGTACTATGCCAGGCGTATCAATTTCGGTAAAAGGGACTTCGATGGGGACAATTACCGACATGAATGGGAAATATGTCCTTAAAGTTCCTGTTGATGCTAAAACTCTTGTTTTTTCCTTTGTTGGAATGGCTACTCAGGAAATCACTATCGGCAACCAATCGGTCATCAATGTTCGGCTTGAAGCTCAGGACATATCAGTTGACGAGGTGGTAGTAGTTGGTTACGGTGTCCAGAAAAAAAGGGAAGTTACCGGTGCCATCTCTCAGGTAAAAGGTGATGCAATTGCCAATCTGGCCACTCCAAGTTTTGAATCTCAGTTAGCCGGTCGTTCGGCTGGTGTTCAGGTAACTGCTGGTACCGGTATATTGGGTGAAGCTCCCCGTATCCGTATCCGTGGTATTGGCTCTATCTCTCAGGGAACATATCCTTTGGTTGTTGTTGATGGTATGCCAATATTTACGGGTGATGTTGGAGGATATGCCTCGACCAATGCTATGGGAGATATTAATCCGGCCGACATCGAATCGGTTGAAATCCTGAAAGACGGATCAGCAACCGCAATTTATGGTTCAAGGGCTGCAAACGGCGTCATCCTGATTACTACCAAAAAAGGGTCAAAAGGAAAGTTCAGTGTTACATACAACAACTACCTTGGTATTGCCTCACCGATTAATTTGTTCGATCTGTTGGAAACACCTGATTTTGTAGCTATTTCTAACGAGAAAAGATCAAATCGCGGTCAGACAGCCATTGCCGTAGGTACCGATATAAACACAGACTGGCAAGCAGCAGTACTTCGCCAAAATGCCTTCCAGCAAGATCATAATCTGGGAATATCGGGTGCAACCGATATGACTAACTACTATTTTTCTGTGGGCTACACGACCCAGGAAGGAGTTTCCCGTCCAAATGAAATGAACCGTTATACCTTCAGATCAAACATTGACCAGAAGGTCAAGAATTGGTTGACTATCGGGTTAAATTCTGCCATTACCCGATCTGAATATTTTGGTTTAAATACTGGTTCAAATTCACTTTCAGGAAATATTTTTTCTGCAATCCGAATGTTGCCTAATACAACCGTATTCGATCCGAACGATCTAACCGGGTACAACATTGATGATATCAACACCAATTATGCCGGTCGTGGGCAAAACCTCCAACAAGTGGACGATAACCTGCCAAACATCCGTTATACCCTTGATAAAAATGTTTTTCAATCGAAAACAATGGGTGTAGTTGCCAGTGCATACGCTATGGCTAATATTACATCTGACTTGAATTTCAGGACACAAGTTGGAGTTGATACCAAAGGAACTGAAGGTTTCCGATACTGGAACCCCTTCCACGGCGACGGACAAAGTGTTAATGGCCGTATCAACAACAATTTTGCAAACCTGACCCGCTGGAACTGGCAAAATGTATTGACCTACACCAAAACAATTGCCGAAATCCATAACATTAACGTTAATGTGGTAAACGAATTCCAGCAACAAACAGTGAATTCATTTTACGGCGCAGGAACCAATATGTCCGATTCTTTCTTCAGCCATAACCTGATTGATGGTTCGTACGGAACTCAGGCATCAGGTGGATCAATGACCCAAAATGGATTTAACTCACTGGCAGGTAGGGTAAACTACAACTATGCACAAAAATACTTTTTTCAGGCATCAGTTCGCCGGGATGGAATATCTTCACTTCCAAAAGATAACCGCTACGGTATCTTCCCCGGAGTTTCTGTGGGATGGACCATATCGAAAGAATCATTCCTGTCGGACCTGACCTTCATCTCTGATTTTAAAGTACGCGCATCGTATGCCGAAGTTGGTAACGTTGATATTGGCAACTATCCATACCTCGGGAT
>Ga0209317_1000782_pt1 | contig 34379 bp, 32 predicted proteins | sample RifGroB2_FD_183994 | JGI IMG/M metagenome (GOLD analysis project Ga0209317, IMG submission 183994) | Soil microbial communities from Rifle, Colorado, USA - Groundwater B2 (SPAdes) (version 2) | ecosystem: Environmental > Terrestrial > Soil > Unclassified | place: Rifle, Colorado | collected...
TGTTTTTGCCTCATCTTTGCCGCTCCTGTGCCATTGAATTGAACAAAATCAGTGACTTGCGGAGCGCATTGTAGCACAACGGCAACTAAAACTTAAGCACTTTTTGAACCATTCGGCAACAAATTCATCAAGTTATGTTTCCGGATGGAAACTAGTTAACCCCGGTAATAGTCTGATATTTCCTGTGTTTCTCGTTGCTTCTTAACGGTGGTCCCTCGGTGAACAAGTTCACCGGCACTATCTCCTGCAGGCATCATGGGTCCTAAAATATAGCATTTTTTTGGTTTTGTAAACGGATATAAAATATCGCTTGACACGATCAAAATGATTATGTATTGTCCGGTGCGACACTGGGGATTGAGGTGGGACAAAAGCGAGAGGCACGACTAAATCCATAAGGGGAATGCGCATGGGGAAAAGAAAGGTTGTCGAACTGTATTGGTGTCTTCTTGTTGCTTTTTGCCTTGCTGGATGCGGACTCACCTCGGCTCAACGCGGGGAAATCGAGACCTTTGGCCGGGCGGCCGCAACATTGGGGGCCTCGGGTAAGGATCAATTCGTCGCCGGCCGCGAGAACGTGATCGACATGAAACGGTACCGCCTGGCCATCAAGAAAATCCAACTGAATCCTGCAGAGGCGAAAGGCGATGCGCGCGACTATCTATTCTCCCAAGCCCTCAACCTCGATGCCGGGCTCGATAAGGACAACATCGCTTCCAGAGTGGCTGCGGTTGATGTCCTGCAGCAGTACGGCAAGCTGTTGGTTGCATTCACCACCGATAGCCACGAAAAAGAGCTAAAGGAGTCGACCGGGAAGTTCGTTAAAAGCGTCGAGAAGTTCCCTGAGAACCCGATGACTGCCGAAGAAATTGGCGGGCTGGGCCAAATCGTGACCTCTGTCGGGGGTATCCTCGTCGAGCGCCAGAAAAAAGAGGCGCTGGAAAAGGTGGTGCCTAAGGTCGCCCCGCTGATCGACAGGATTTGCGACAGCCTGGAACGGGAGTTCGACCCAACTAAAAACGGGATATATGCGAATCTAGACACAGTCCAGGATAGTTTGGCGATTGCGGCGATAGCTGGCCTGAAGGCTCCCGCGGATTCCATGGCCGACCGGCTCCTACTAATCGACGGCTTCGCCTTGGCCGAGGAGAACAAAGGGACTGTAGAAACCACGTCCGTCAAGATGCTGAAATCAATCGCCTCCTTAAGAAAAGCGAACCGCCTGCTTGTCGAGGTCATCAACAGCCACAAGATCGGCCTGAAGGACGTCAAAGAGTTCGGCCAAGATGTCGGCGACTTGTCCGAGGGAATCAAACCCTACTTCGATCGATTCTAAAACAAGGAGAGTTAGCCATGACAAAAGTCGAGATTACTGGTGATTTGCGGTTGTTCGTAAAACGGTTGGGCGATCTGATAAACGAGACTCCCCTTGACGCTCCCGATTATTCCGCTCTTGACGAGTGCTACACCGATGCCTTAGACCTGCTGGAAAGGACCCAGGAGCAGGCGATAGATGACGCGGATGCTGGATACCTCGAATTTTCCAAGGGGATGAAGGAGGCCATGGCCATCTTCGATGAGGCTGAAAAGGACATCGCACGGATTTCAAAAGCGATAAACGTGGCAGCCAAGGTCGTCAAAGTTGCGGGAAAAGTGATCGGCAAAGTTTGCTGATAAGGAGGAAATTTATGCCCGGAGCCTATGCGCACATAACCGTAGTGAACGAGTTCAGGAACACGGACAAACTTCTTGCCATTCCTGGGTTCCCGGTAGAGGCGGCGAAGGCCTATCTTAGCTGGTTCAAGTACGTGGAACTAGGTGCGGTAAGTCCTGACTATCCGTACTTGGCCGTAGCCAACGCCGATGCCGCAGAGTGGGCCGATTTGATGCACTACACTCGCACAGGTTTGATGGTCCAGGAAGGCGCGAGGCTCCTCAGGGCGACCGTTGGTGAGAAAAAGCACAAGTGCCTGGCGTGGCTCATGGGGTACGCCTCACACGTTACAACAGACGTCACAGTTCACCCTGTCGTCGAACTAAAGGTCGGCCCCTACGCAGAAAATAAATCCGACCACAGGACCTGCGAGATGCATCAGGACGCCTTCATCTTTCAGAGACTGGGGCTTGGTGGCGTCGGGGTATCCGACCACCTTTGCTCCGGCATCGGAGCATGTTCCTTGCCGGATGACGATGACCTACTGGACGCGGACATCATCGAATTCTGGATGGCGCTTCTGAATGCGGTCCACCCTGAGAAGTTCGCCAAAAATCCCCCTGATATACACAAGTGGCATGAGCGGTTCAACGAGATCGTCGCTGCTATCGCCGCTGCCGGCGGCCATCTGCTCCCCTTTGCCAGACATGTCGCGGCGGATGCAGGATTGCTATATCCATCCACCTCCAAGATAGACCGGCAGTACATCTACGATCTCAGGGTCCCAGGCGGGGCAATGGATTATGAGGATCTATTCAATTTGGCCATTGGCAACGTCGCAACAGTCTGGTCGGAGATTGCGGTTGGGGCTCTCCAAAATGACGATGCAATTCTGGCCAGGTTTGGGGAGTGGAACCTCGATACCGGGAAGGATCAAACCGACAAGTTCGTCTTCTGGGGGTGAAAATGATTAAGATTGGCATGGTTTGCCGGATGGTTCTGCTTTCCGCGCTGGTGTTCAACGGCGGATGCGCCCACTGCAATGCATCGGAACCGGAGAAAATGTATACCCTGGGTTCTGCTCTCACTAAACTGACCTCTGCTGTGGAGGCGAAGGTCTTGTTCAAGGAGGCTCCGCCGAATCTGGCCGACATGGATCTGATTAATCTGTCGGTCGTCCATGATACCCGGCTGAAAGAGCCGTTCTCAGAGTACGTCTTGAAAGCGAAGTCGATCAATGGGCATGCTGTTGTACTTGTTTGCGACCAGAGCGGCAGGAAGGGCCTTCTTGAAGATGGCGGCTGCTCATCTGTAATTGACCAGCACTGGTGGCGCGAAAAGGGGAACCACCCCTGCGAGGTGTCCAACAGCATATGTATGAGAGATTCACTTCCAAGGTGAACCTGGGTAGGGGCAAGGTCATGACGCCCGGTTGGTGTAGGGAACCAACCGTAGGCACAATCACTTTAGCGGGAGGAGCTTATGCAAAAGCTGAGGGCATTGGTTTTTGGTCTCATCTGTTTCACGCTGGTTAACACATCATCGGCCTACGCCGACTCGGTCTATCAGCACGACCGCTTCGTCACGAAGCCTACAGACATCGTCAGGCAATTCGAGGCATACGTAGTCAGTTTTGATTCCACCGATGACAACGACGGCGATGGGAAAGGCGACACCTGGCGGATTCCGGAATTCGTGGCCTACGAGATCGACAGATACGACGGCCCATGCATCCCCACCGGTGCCCGTCCCAAATGGTTCAGCGACAAGGAACTGGTAGCGCAGGCCATAGCGCCGACAGACAACAGCTACGCCTACCCATCCTCATGGCGCAAGGGGCACGAAGACTGGTTTGAACGCGGACACCTGTGCATGAAGCTCATCGCGGAGCGGATAGGCAACGAGGCCGGCTACAACACGCACAGCCTCTTGAATGCAGTACCTCAAAGAGAGGTTTTCAACGGGGGCGTTTGGCTGGATCTTGAGCTGTTGTCGGCCGCGTACGCTCAGAGGTACGGAAAGGTCTGGGTGGTTACCGGCCCCATCTTCTACGATAAAAAGCCCAAAGAATGGATTGGTGAGGAATCGAAGGGAGAGGCGCCTGTGGCGGTCCCTGACGCCCTATTCAAAATAATCGTCAAGGAAGGAAAGAATGCCGAGCGCCCTGACGTCTTGTCCTTCATCTACGACCAGAAGGGAACCGGATATGGTAAAGGGCCTTACAACCATGGCTCTCGTTTGGTATCGGTAGACAGGATCGAAGCTTTGACGGGCCTGGACTTCCTGACTTCACTTCCCGATGGTGTCGAGGCGAAAGTGGAAAAAGAAAAGGCGAATGCCTTGTGGCCAGCGAGCAAATCTGATTTTATACCGGCATGCAGAACGGGACGATAAGGACGATGCTAGGAACCGGATCAGGAAAAGAAAGAAAGTTAAGGGATCTCTCGCGGAGGTAGTAGACTTGGTGGCGAAGGACGAGTTCTAACTGCCGATGTCTTTCTGTGTTAGCTTAAACTCCCACCCCCAGAAGGCGCGTGGCCGACAGCATGTTATTTCTAGGTCCGATAACCATCCCCAAGAGGGTGCGGTTGTAGATGCGGCGCGTGCATGGGGTGAAGGGCACGCGCATTACCAGGGGAGGCCTGTCAACCTGCCACGGGTACCACAGATGGGGGCACGGTCTTCTTGTGGAAAACCCCACCATAGGGAGCATGTTGCACTAAAATGAATCTCAACTTAAATATTTTCTTGTAGCAAAAGAGGGTTTAATATAGTTTTAATGGATTCTCTCGACTCTCGATGTTGCCTCACATAAAGCTGGGTAGTAACTCTTATATCAATCTGCTGTACCTTGTAATTTATTACGGAGGCGTGTGCATGAAAGAGAAAAAACTTAATCTGAACGAAGTACTAGAACTTTCCTCTCGACAGGAAAGCCATTTTTACGACAGAAAAGCAAAGGCTCTTGATGGCAAAAAGACTCAAAAAATTGCAACGGCATTTGCAAATGCTGATGGCGGTGATTTTGTAGTAGGAATTAAGGATGACAAAGACGAACCTGATCCCGCTAAAAGGTGGGATGGTAACGCGACAAAAGAGGAATTCAATGCTATCCTCCAAAATCTTCTTGAGGTCAAACCCTCGATTCCCTATATACCGACTTTTCTTTTCAATGAAGCGCATGGAACCTTTGCTCTTCAAATTACAATAGAAAAGAGTGAGAAGGTCCATTGTACTTCGGACAATACCGTCTATGTACGGGTTTCGGCCCAGTCTATTCCTTTAAGAGACCCACAAAAAATCCAGGAGCTATCGTTTGCAAAAGGTGAAACATCTTTTGAAGACCTGACTTACCCAGAAGCCAGGGCAGAAGACATTTTCGAATCGGATGAAATGAAAAGATTTCTAAGCGATTATTCCCCTCATACAGATCCTGTGGATTTTACAATAAATCAGAATTTGATAGATAGAAAGTCATACGAACCTAAGGTCAGCGGATTACTTCTATTCAATGACAACCCAACCTCTCTCCTCCCTAGAAAGTGCGGAATCAAGATAACCAGGTATGACACTAATGAGCTGATTCCCGAAAGAGACCATCTCAAAGAGCAACTCAATATCGAAGGCAGTTTATATCAACAAATACATAGCGCCGCTGATGCTGTAGCAGAAATGATGTCTAAAGTAAAGATATGGACACAAAAAGGACTTGACACCGTAAGCTATCCGCAAGAAACGATTTGGGAAATTCTGGTGAACGCAGTAATCCACAGAGACTACTCAATTTCCGACGATATCCACATACTGGTATTTAATAACAGGATTGAAATTACTAGTCCTGGCAAATTCCCTGGATATGTTACAGAAGAAAATATTTTAGAAGCTAGATATTCTAGAAATACAAAGATCGTAAGAACCTTAAATAGATACAAAAATCCACCCAACAAGGATATGGGAGAAGGTTTAAACACTGCGTTTCAAAAAATGAAAGACTGGCGGTTGAAAGAGCCGACCATTAAGGCTATAGGCAACTCTGTTAAGGCGGTTATATCACACACTCCACTCGCCTCTCCTGAAGAAGCAATCATGGAGTTTCTAAACCACAATGAGATAATTAAGAACAGACAAGCAAGGGAACTGACTAGTATTCGGTCTGAAAACTCAATGAAGCGTGTCTTCTATAAGCTAAGAGATGGAGGCCAAATTGAACCGGTGATGAGCAAAAATGGCAAATCAATTGTAGCTTGGACAAAAGCCAAGGCTGAAGCAGAAAGACAGATTGATTCAGCTCTCCATCCCTCCAACTAACCACGCCCACGTTTATGCGATCCTGATTTCCCAAAATGGGGAGTGCAGGCAGTGGGACCTCGGATATAAGAAAAGGCACCCTTTTAGGTGCCTTTTCTTATATCCAAACTGATATTTATGAAGTTCTTTCGATTTGTCTTGAGCACCGACCGATAGCATTTCCTTTCCCTGTGTTAGAGTGGTCCAATGGGGGAGCTGGACAGGCTCATGGCGTTGCTTGGGGGCTCCGCCGTCACAACCATCATGTCAAACGGAGGCCTCCCCCCGCAAAGCACCCAGACCCATAGCTTGGGCTAAGCCGCCCGAAATAAACCTTTCGGGCGGCTCTCGCGACGCATAGATGTTCAAATTTTCTACTGTTCTTCAAAAAGCGAGGTTAAATTGGCTAAAGCTATTGACCACTCGCGTTGAATAAGTGTGTGGAGTTCTGTCTCTAATTCTAGCCTTGGCTCTGCGTTGAACCAATTTGTGTTATGAGTAGTGACACGGTTTCGGTAACCTGGCCCCTGGCCCCACTCATTGTCGCACTGGAGCCAAAATGCAGCATCTATCTTCAGTTCGTCGCGAAATGACGTCTGACCCATCAATTGCACTTTTCGCAGCAACTCTTCATAGGCAGAAATGAGATTTCTCTCGGCTTGATTAATGAGGTCTTGCGCTTCAGTATATTCAGGATTAGCTCTCATCGTTTTACAGAGTTCGGAGAAACCTTCTACGGTTTTACCAAGTGCAAGCCTTGCTATTCGCCGGGCACCATAACCGAGATGATGAGAATAACTGAGGCTGTACCACTCTCCCTCACGCCGCACAGAAGCCCGAATTGAACTCGCGTATATTCTGGTCAACTCCTCCATAAGACTATCCTGTATATGCGCTCTGAATTTTCTTAAGCCAGAACTTTGGGTTGTCCATGTTCGCAGCATAGTTGCAGCATGGGCGGTAACCTCCTGGGCCTGCGCCTGCTCGTGATTAAGCAGCAAAGCGTGCGCATTCTCGGTGATTTCAACAATACGCTTGCGGAATGAATCGCGAATGGCGTTGACTCGCCCCAACAGGAAACGACACAAACGAGCAGGATCATCCCCATGCGCATTAAAGAAACCAACCGCAAGGTTCTCAAGTCCAAGAGGCTGAAGGGCCATTGCAACCTGCTCGCCTTTTAAATCGTATCCTTCTTCTACACTCTCCACCCTAATACCTGATTCATCCTTGACCGCAAGCGCCTGATTGGGGTGAGGGAGGATTAACAGAGCTGTGTGCGTTGCCAGGGAACGAACCCCCGCCTCTCCTGCCCGTTCAAGCAACAATCGAGGTTCAGCTGCTGGAGCATTATTGAAGCCTGAGCACAAAACAGCAAGTGTATGGGGCTCATCTAGGTGGCTTTCTAGATCGGCACGGGCAGCCGTGCGGTCGATCCCTTTTGTATCAATAATCCGGATGTTGAAGTCCGATGTGCCGGTCAAATGAAAAGGGACAACCACCTCGATTCTCTTTGGCAAAGTGAACTCAGGATGTCTACCATTATTAATCTCTTCGAATGTATCCTTTAACCAATTTAATGGCACTTTTGGAGAAGTAGGGTCGTACCAGATGTCTCGACTATCTCGTTTATGCAGTTCCATCCGTGCAAGAATCTCGACGACAACTTCCCGCACTGTACCGAGCCGTTTTGCTAATTCCCTGGCATCATCTCGTCGTGATATCTTGCCGTCTGGCAATTTCTCACGACGAATCTTGAGCCCTGACATATTCCTTACAGCCCGCTCAATCTCTTTGGAAATTCCTTGTGACTCACCTTCAAGTACTTGTTGAAGCTCACCGCCATGGTCGGCTGACCCTTTCAGCAGGTATTCAGCAAAGTCAGTTACATCAGCTCGGATTTCCTCGTCACTGCATGGTTGTATCATCACCCCGTAATCAGGCCCCATGCGCAAGTGGACCTCGCATATCGTGATTCCCCCAGCCCCTGCCTCAAGGACCGGGACAGGCAGAGCACCCTCTTGACCAGTGACTTCAAGACCCGTAAGCCTGCATATAGCTGTCGACTTGCCAATACCAATACTGCCAATGAAGGCAACTTGGTGTTCACGCTTCAAAATAAGCGCTGCCGTACGTTGCATTTCTTCGATGTAGGCGGCAACCCTCCGCTCGAACGCATTTCGAACGTCAGGTCGTTCTCGCAGCTTGACTAGTTCTTTTGCGACCTGTTCCGCATTCCAAAGTAAGTCTTGGTCTGGGTGATCTAACATCGGTCTCGAAATAACCGACCACTCTCGTTGGTTTGCCTCAGACAATTTTGCAGCTTCAGGAGTTCCAATAGCAGCAAGAATCGTGAGAAGTTCTTCTGTAGTGACTGGCCGCTCCCCTGCTTCGACTCTCGAAAGGACCGGTTGGCTCCAGCCAATTTTGCGGGCAAGTGCTGCCTGCTTAATGTCTGCGCCTTCGCGTATCTGCATTAGGTATCTGCCGAGCTCAACTTGTCCTACTGTGTTCTTTTCAGGCATACTGCCTCCCTGGCGCAAAATATGTTGGGATTGTGCAGCAAATATTCTGGGATGTCAAGAAACGTTTCTTTATTGGTGTGAATATATTCAATACGCCGCTTTGGCTATCAGACTTAGAAGGAGCTTTACTAGGTGCAGCTTGCGCCAATGCAAGAGCGTTCATATCCTATCGATTCTACTGCCGCTAGACAGAGGGGAAAGCCTCCCCCACGCTGCAACCGCCAGGGGCGATGCCCCTGCCGTTTTCTCTACCCCCTCTGCGGGGCGCCCCCCGGAACGCCCCCGGAACCAAAGCTTGAGCCAAAGCCGCCCGAAGGAAAACCCTTCGGGCCGCCGCTTTCCGGGCCTCAGCCCGTTTCCGTGCTCCCGCCTCCGCTTCCGCCTCCGCTTCCGCCTGCGCTCCAGCTCCGCAGCTCCCCCGCAAACCGGCTTCCCTTGAAACACCGCATCTCCGCCTGTCGTTTCCAGCAGGCCGAGATGCTGAAACCGCAAGAGCGCCGGTAGGACCGGCCGCACCGCGACCGTACCTGGCTCCAGGCCGCCCCCGGACGTGAGGTATCTCTGCAGTTGCCCTCAAATCCGACTTTCCCCCCTTTTTCGATAGCCAAGCGCAGCAGGGGGCAGAGCGCCAAAGTGAGGCGCACGTCTGCCCCCGTTTGGCTGTCGAAAAAAGTCCCCTCTGAGCTGAGGCGTTGACCGGGGGAATGGAGTTTTCCCCTCATGACCTTTTCAAGCGTCCATTCGACGTGAATCGAACGGGCATTAGGCTTATTTTATGTTAATAATACATAGTTCCTTATGCGGCGTGACACTACTGACGCAATTGAGGACGTCCAGGCGGTAGTCGTCGTTCTTCTCAACAAGTGCCCTTCTGGGAGGCGGGTTATGGTCACTACAGAGCAATATGCGGACGCGGTGGCTAAGTTAGTCAATGTGGCGCGACAGGGCACCGGAGGCGGTCGGGTTGCCGCTCAAGTTCTCTTGAGCGCATACAACGGTTATGACTATCAGCTTGATATTTCCGGTTTGGGGAGCCTCGACCGGAACAATTTTGAGTCGGCAATGGTCATCATCCGGGGACGCTATGAAACCGGGACGGAGCCTCATACCCTCATTGCCAACGGCGACAAGATTTTTAGTGCTTTATGGGATCAGTGGTTTCGGCTGCATGTCAAGGAGAGGGGAAAGGTGGATTGTCCTCGATGCGACGGTAGGGGGCGAACCTACGCAAACGATAATGACGACGATGGGACCCCCTGTGCCCATTGTGAAGGCAAGGGCCGGGTGTGTAGGTGCCGGGTCTGATGCCTGCAGCACGAACCCAACCTATCATGAACGCGCGGATCAAAGACGAAAAGGCCTTAAAACGGACCATCATGAGCGTTTCCATGCTCCTTGTGCTCTACCTGGCCACCAGCTTTCTCCCGACCGTCTTCTGGCTGAACCTCACCGACAGCGAGCCCATCGGCCTGTACCGGGTGTACCAAGTGGACCGTGAGATACGGCGCGGAGACCTGATCGTGATGGCCGTTCCGGACGAATTCCGGGAGTATGTCTACGGTCGGGGGTGGCTCCCGAAAGGGTGGGCGCTGTTTAAACACGTCGGCGCGGTTGCCGGCGACGTCTACTGTGTCACCGGGTCCTGGCTCACCGTCAATGGAAACACAGTCGGACCCGTCTATGTCGCCGACGAGGAAGGGCGCCCCCTCCCGCGATTGCAGGGATGCCGGCAGGTGCCGGACGGTCACTTTCTCCCTGTTGCCACCAGAATCAAACGCTCATTCGACGGTCGCTACATGGGTGCAGTCCAACTCGCAACGATTAAAGGAGTAGCAAGGCCCGTTGCGACATTCGAGTAGGGGGGACCATTCTCAAATAGGTGGTTAATACACCGGCCGGTGCTGTTAACTGTTGCTACTTTTGGGCACGGGGCCGCTTAATCACACCTGGGGCTGGTTCCACCGGCATTGCCACAGGCTTCTCCGGCATTGCCGCAGGCTCCATTGCCATCTCCATTACCGCAGGTTCCTCCTGCATTACAACAGGCATTGCCACAGGCTCCATTACCGCAGGTGCCTTCCGCATTGCAACAGGCATTGCCACAGGCTTCACCATCATGGCAAACGGTGGTGGCTCAGAGGTGGAACTTGCTAAAATCCGCTTCATCTCATCCTTGTCGATCTTCTCATCACGGTAAAGCACCAAGGCCAAGTTTATTTGCTCTTGTTTTGCTTTAAGGGTTTCGTAGTACACCTGCTTGTTCTCGATGGTGCCATTAATAAAGTTTGTGCAGCTTTCTTCAAGCGAGGAATTTTTTACCTGAGGATCGCTGAGGTAGGACCAGCAGACTTGCCCCATATCGTCCGAGTTTAGAATTGTTCCGACAATGGAACCAACCACATATGAAACTGTATTTACCTCGTCTGCACTACGGCTGACCGGCAATCCGATATTGCTCACCGTTGCAGTAGCTGAGCCGGTCGTAATTAGCCCTCGTGCATTTTGAATTCCGGCATTTAAAGCCCCCTTGTTCTTCTCCCGAGCGGCAATCTGTTCCTCTATCTTTGCTACTTCCTCTGTTCCCTTTCCTGCCTTGTCGTTGCTTAAGGAGGAGATTTCTTTGTTTAATTTCTCTATTTGGGATTGCATCTCCTCTAGCGATTTAGCTGCTTCCGCCGTCCCTTGGGTGTTAATAGTGACGTTCGGCGCTCGTAAAGTACCGGTTATCTGTTCGATTGCGAGTAACGCTACCATGTATTTCTGATAACGACGCATGAGCATTTCATATCTAGCTTTGTCAAGAGCGCCGCTCATGTATCCTTCGCAGATTCGGTACGACGCGTCCCTTAGTAACTGGATGCTCTGAGTTCGTAACCCAACGAAGGAGGAGCTTTCCTGAAAGGCGGAGGTCGCAGCTGCGTTTACAGTTCCGTAAACATCTGCCTTTGCAGCGAGTTCTGCGGCATACGCAGATAATGCATCTGGGCTCGGCTCGGCACAGACAAGTGTTTCACTTCCTTTTCTGGCAACTATTATTGCTCGTTGTTTTACATCGACCAAGGCACCCTTCCCTTCGTTGAGATCCAGAGTGCGATAAACGCTATTCAGGTTTGCGCAACCTGTTAGAGAGGTTGCAATGGAAACAGCAAACAGTACGACACCTTTTTTTCGCATGGTTCCCCTCCTAAAACGTTTGTGACATTACACGACATTTTACTCAATGGTCAGCGGCAATTTTCGAATAATTTAAGATAATGTTTATGTGTTGTCAATAATAAAAATTATGTTAGCACTTAGGTGAGCTGAATAGATTCACGATCAGGTGATAGTGAGGCCGAGAATTACCATTGATCATGGGGGGGAGGATGTTCTTCGCCGGGATCGTCCTTTATACCTCGACCATGCTCGGCGACTGCGGCCCGGCCGTGAGCCCCGAGACCACCCAGGCGATCATCCAGGTTGAAAGCGGGGGCAATCACCTCGCCATCGGCGACAACACCCTCAAGAGGAGCTTCTCCCCCAAGAACACCGCAGAGGCCATAGAACTCGCCTCGCGCCTTCTGGCCCAGGGGCACAGCATCGACATGGGCCTGATGCAGGTCAACAGTTGCCACATCCCGTCCCTGAAACTCACCCTGGAAGAACTCTTCGACCCATGCCAGAACATCCGGATCGGGACCACCATCCTCGCCGAGTTCTACCGGCAGCATCAAAGCGCGGACCCCGCACAGTCCCTGTTCCGAGCGCTCTCCGCCTACAACACCGGGCAGGCCTGGAAGGGGGCCGGGTACGTGAACAAGATCCTGGAGGCGGCCGGCGCCGCATACCGCATCTCTCTCCCGCGCGAGTTCGTGGTGAGGAGCGAGGAGAAGCTGCCCTCAAAGGCCCCCCGCACCCAGGCCCGCGGCGCGACAGCGGCATCATCGCCCCTTTTCTTCGACAACCTCTCCTCTTCAATGCAGGCGGACGAACTCTGATAATCCGGTCTGTAAAAACACTGCATTGGTCGGGCGAATAGGAAGGCGTTTATTTCAAGCATCCTGCACTCCGTTCAAAGGCAACATCACCGTAAAGGTAGTCCCCGTTCCGACTCTGCTCTCCACAGTTATTTCCCCGCCATGTTCCCTGACAATGCCAAAGCTGATGGAGAGCCCCAGTCCGGTTCCCTTTCCTGCCTCCTTGGTGGTAAAAAAGGGCTCGAAGATACGGCCCAGGATTTCTTCAGGGATGCCGGTCCCGGTGTCGGCAACGCTGACGTAGACGGCATTTCCATCCAACCGGGTTCTGACCGTGATCTCACCTTTCTCCACCAGGGCGTGACCCGCATTGACGATGAGGTTCATGAACACCTGGCTGAGTTTCTGAGGGTAGCATCTGATTGCCGGCAGTTCCCCGAACTCCTTCTTCAAGGTTGCCTTGTACTTGATTTCGTTCCAGACGATGTTGATGGCGCTCTCCAGGCATTCGGTTATGCTGGCGGTTGCGCATTCGGCATCGTCCTTTCTGGAAAAACCCTTCAAGGACTGGACGATGTTCTTGATTCTTTCCGCGCCGTCAAGCGATTCGCTAAGCAGGTCGGGAATATCCCCGATGACATGGTCGATCTTCATCTGCCTTCTGAGTTCCACCATTTTTTGGTGCTCAGTGCCGTCCAGGCTGCCGATGATCTCGCTCTGTGCGTCGATGAAACCAACCAGTCTGGTCTGGTACTTGCCGAGGGTTCCCAGGTTGCTGATGATATAGCCGGTTGGGTTGTTGATCTCGTGGGCGACACCGGCCGCAAGCTGTCCGATTGACGCCATTTTTTCCTGCTGGATCATCTGGTTGTGCGTTTGTTTGAGTTCGGTGTAGGCCTGGTTAAGCTCTAGGGCTGCCTGCTTCGTTTCAGTGATGTCGTTTATCGTCACCACTGCGCCCGACTGCTCGGACTCGCCTTCGTCGCTGTCACGGTAATACGTTATCGACAGCCACCGGTTCTCCGTTTTAAGATGCACCTCGCAGCAGTAAAAGCTTTTTTCCTCGCTGAGGGGAGGGAGGGAGATCTCCGAGAGTTCCAGCAGTCGCTGCCACTGCTGGCCGATGATCCCGTCATAACCTACCCCCACAAATTCCATCGCGGCTCGGTTGCACCTCTTCACCCTCCCGTCCGGGTCGAGCAGGATGACCATATCGTTGATGCAATCCATGGTCTTCTCCCACTCTTTTTTGCCGAACTCCACCTCGCCGAAAAGGGCGGAGAGCTCATCATGCTTGCAGATGAGCTCGGCCTTGCTCCTGAGGAGCTCGCGTTCGCTTTCCTTCTGGCCGGTAACATCACGCACGGTCACCATGAGACAATCCATCTGGTTCAGCTCGATGATGTCGGAGGACCAGAGGAAGGTGCGGACACGGCCCGACTTGACGCGGATACTGACCTCGACGTTGCGTACAGCCCCCTCCCGGTCCGTTCTGTCTATGATACGGGCGCGCTCCGCCGGGTCGACCCAGAGGCCTAGTTCCGCTGATGAATGCCCGAAGATCTCCTCGCGGGAGTATTCCAGCATCCTGACAAACGCTTCGTTGGCCTCGATAAAAAGCCCCTCGCTCTTCGTGTTGATCACTATGCCATCCGGGCTTGCATGGAAGGCCTTGAAGAACTTCTCTTCCGACTTCTTAAGGGACTCCTCCGCGCTCTTTCTTTCGGTCAGGTCCTGCATCGTCTCGATTACCGCGATCACTTCCCCTTTGCCGTCGCACACCGGAACCGCATCGAAAAAGAGGTACCTGTCTTTTCCTCCCACACCAGGAAGCCATTTCTCACATTGCAAGCCATCCTTGCCGAAGGGGGTTTTCGCGAGCCCGTCATAAAGATCGTGAGGGGCGCCGTCCAGCACGACATCCGCGAGAGTCGGCCGACTGTGGTCATAAAAGCCCTTCCACTGCTGGTCGGTACCGACGACCTCCGCAGCCCCGGTCCCGGTCAGTTCCTCGCAGGCCTTGTTCCACACAAGCACCCTGTGGTCGGCGTCCAGCACAAAGCAGGGGACCGCGAGATCCTGGACCAGCTTCAGCGAGAAAGCCCTCTGCTCCTCCAGGGCGGCTGCCGCCAGTTTACGTTCGGAGATGTCGTGTACCATCGCCGCGAACAGGGGGGGACCGGCCAGATTCATGCGGCTGACGGTGATCAGCACGGGAAACGAGGTACCGTCCCTGCGGCGTCCGATGGTTTCATGGTCCACCAGCACTCCGTCACCATCCTCCTCCGTTTGCGGTATCAATCGTTTCCCTCCGACTGGTTGCGGAAGAACCAGGGAGAGATTATTTCCCGTTATTTCCTCGGGGTGCCATCCGAACATCCGTTCGGCCGTCGGATTCAGCGATTCGATCTGTCCCTGCGCGTTGAAGCAGATGACCGCCTCCACAATGGACTTCAGTACGGTTTCCGTCCGGATCGATTCGGACAGCGCGACCGCGCGCAAGGGGCGTGCGATGATAGCCCAGACAAACGGCGCAGTGGCTACAGACAGCAACAGCGCATCGGCAATCCCCTGATAGACCTTGCGACTGTCGGGAATAATGAGCGGCATGAAGAAGTGCACCAGAGTTTCTACTATGCAGGTGATCATAAGTTGGGTGGCAAAAAGGTGCCATAAAGATGGCAACTTACCAGTGAAAGCCTTGCGCGTAATCATGTGTGCGTTCTCCAGAATTATAAATACGAGAGCTTCTGTTCAACGGTTTGACACTACTCTTACTTAAATATTCCTTAATCTAATTATCAATTTCGGCCACCTGGCTTATGGCCGGGAACCTGACCAAACTTATCGGCTAACAATTTAAATAGATAAGCATAATGTAGTCGTAAAACATTTTGGTGGAAGTAGTTTTTTAGGCTAGAGCTCTGCCTCAGACGGGAGGTGTCTGTTTCCCTCACGCGGCCTTTCCCAGTTAACAACTTTATTTCAACTTACGTTTTCGAATCAGAAGGGTCCTTATTGTATCCTCTGGGGGATGCACTTATATGTTTTAACTGCCGGTGCCATCGCAGGGGCCGCCACCCCCTTAGTTTGGGACCAAAGCAGCCGTGCCTAAAACGCGCGGCAGCTTTACCGGTCCCGAGCATGTCCATGGCCGGAGCTTTCGCTTTCACTACCGCAGCCTGCCACGGACGAGACTCCTTCCACTCCCCCCATTGCAGCCATTAACACATACTATGAATAATTTTTCATTTTCCACTCAAGTTTCGCATGCCCACCCCGATAAGAAAAATTAACGCTTACAAATCTACTTCAAGGGCGGCGCTCAGCCGTCAACAAGGCGGAGTGAAAGGGCTATGATGTCGATCTCACCAGGGATGAGCGCCGGGCAGGCCGGAGGATACTTCTCAAGGGAGGACTACTACCTGAGGGGTACCGAGCAGGAGGACTGCACGCGCTGGGTCGGCAAGGGGGCCGATTACCTTGGGCTCACCGGCCCGGTCGGGGAGGCGGAGTTCCGTGCGCTCTGTGCCGGTCAGGACCCCTTTACCGGCTCCCAGATTGTGGCTCCCAAAATCACCAGGGACAAGGAGAGCGGCGAGCAGGTCGGGCACCACCGTGCCGGAAACGACTGCACCTTCTCCGCCCCGAAATCGGTTTCCATCGCTTACGCCGCCGGCGTCAACGGCATCAAGGAGGCGCACGACGCCGCGGTGCAGTCGGTGCTGGAGCACATGGAGGCTCACTACAGCCACTACCGTACCCCCGACGGGGTCCGAAACGGAGGGCTGGTAGCCGCGAAGTTCGACCATGCCACCTCGCGAAACCTCGACCCGCAACTGCATTCCCATATCTTCGTGCTGAACGTGGTTCAAATCGGTCGCGACCACTACATGGCCAACGAGCCGAAGGCGCTCTTCCAGGATCAGAAATCCCTGGGCCTTTTGTACCGGCAGGAACTGGCCCGAGAGTTGAGAGAGCGCGGCTTCGAGATCGTGATCAGCGATCGATCGCAGATGTTCATCGAACTGAAGGGGGTCGATCCTGGGCTTGTGGAGCATTTCAGTTCTCGGCGCGCCTCAATAGAGGAACAGGTGTCGCGCTGGAAGGAGGACGGAAAGTTCAGGACGGTCCCCCATGCGAGGCTTTACGAGATGGCCGCACTGGAAACGAGAGATCCCAAAAAGGAGGTCACCCGGGAGGATGTGCTGCAGAACTTCGAGCACGGATTTAAAAGTTTCGGCACCTCCTCTTCACAGGTGAGGCGTGAATTTGAGCAGGCACGCCGGATATCCAAACTCCCTCCGGGCCAGGACGACCGCGCGATGCAAGGCTACGAAGCACCAGAGGTGGTGCGCCTCGCGGCAGAAGCCCTGACGGACAAGGAGGCCGTTTTGGACCGGGCGCGCTTTCTTGACGAGGCGGTGAGGATCTCCGGCGGGTGTCATCATATCCGCGATCTAAACCGGGCCATTGAGGAGGGAACCCCGGGAGTCGAGCGCCTGGGTCAAAACTACAGGGGGAGGGAGTTTTTCAGCACCCGGGAGATGCGCCGTATGGAGGCGCGCAACCTGGAAACGGTAAAGGGGCTCGCCGGTACCTTCCGGAGCGTGACCAACGAGCCGGAGGTGAGCGCCTTTCTGGATAAGCTCGCGTCGGAGGAGGGAATACGCCTTAGCGCCGGACAGCAGGATCACGTCATGAACGAGCTGGTGGGAGAACACGGGGTGGCGGTCACCCAGGGGGATCCGGGAACGGGAAAAACCTTTGCCTCGAAAATCGTCGAGCGGTTCAATACAGAAATACTGAAGCCCCAGGGAAAGGAGCATTTCACCGTGAACGTCGCCTTCACCGGAAAGGCGGCCCGGGAGATGAGCGCGGCCAGCGGGCGACCGAGCTTCACCATCGACAGCTTCCTGAACGCCTATCTGGCCGGCAAGGTCCTCCCCGAGGGAGAGGGTCGTCCGGTGAGCGATGGCGGCAACCTGATCATTCCGGCAGGAGCCCAGGTGACGGTCAAGGTGGACGAGGTAAGCTTTGTCGGAGCCAAGCAGGCTGAACATCTGCTCCAGGTCGTGAAGGAGTTGCAGCAAAACGGAGTCCAGGCAAAGCTGCAGCTTACCGGTGACACCAAGCAGATGCAGGCGATTCAGGCGGGAGACCTTTTCCGCCAGGTCCAGAATCTTCGAGAAACCGGACAGGTCGATTTCGCGCACCTCACCGAAATCAACCGGCAGAAGGACGAGGGGCTCCTTAACATCGCCCGCACTCTGAACCGCGAGGGGCATCCGCTAGGCGGCAACGCTAAGGAAGCCCTGGCCCTGCTCAAGGAGCAGGGGGGCGTTATCGAGAAGAGCGACCGGGGCGAGTTGGTGCAAAGCGCGGTCGATAAATACCTGGAGCTCAGCCGAGCATCGTCCCGAGATCCGGAAAAGCTGGGGTCGGGCACGAGGCAATCGGTTCTTCTGGTTACCGCGACTAACGCAGACCGTCGGGAGTTGAACCATGAAATCAGGAAGGCCCGCATCGAAGCCGGCGAAATCCAGGAGGGAATGAGCTTCCCGGTGCTTATTCCCGCACCGCAGGGAGTGACGGCTGACGGTTACCACCCCGGCCAGAGCATTGTCTTTTCCGGCTCACGGGGAAAGGACGGAAGGATGCAGGCATGGGGAGCACGCCTCTACACCGCAGGGACCATAAGCACCGTAGATCTTGAAAAAAACTCGGTCACCGTCTGCTACACCTTAACCAAAAGAAGTCCTTCCGGCGAGATGGCGGCAAGAGAGGTCACCAAGATTTTGCCCACGGCGGAGATGGCCCTGAAAACCATGGTCTACAACCAGGAGGAACGAAACTTCGCCCCCGGGGATCGGATCGTCGCGCTCAGAAACGACAAGGGGCTCTGTCTGCAAAACGGTCTGCTGGGCGAGATAAAGACGATTGACGAAAAGGGAGTCGCGCTGGTGGATTTCAGCGGGAAGGCCATCGAGGTCGATCTCAAAAAGTACAGCCATCTCGACCATGCCTACGCAGTCACCATGCACAAAAGCCAGGGAGCAACGGTGGAACAGGCGATAATGTTTTCCTATCTGAAGCCGGCAGACGAGCAGCTGCAGGTTAACCGAAACGGGCAGGATCTGCCGCAGGAGTCCTACGGACGGGCGAGTTACAACGCGCTCAACGTCGCAGTCACCCGGGCGCAATACGGGGCCATTGTCATGACCAACACGCTTTCCGGCCTAGCTCACGCAGTGGAAAAGGTGGATATCAAAACCTCCACCCTGAACCCGATTGGGGGGAACCGGACAGGGCTGCCTCCCCCCCTCCCCTCCGCACCGGTGAGGGAGAAAGGGCATACCCGGACGGAGAATTTCCTCGCAGCGCAGTTGGACTCCCTGGAGCGCACAGTGAGGTCTCTGACCCTTGAGAAGGAACGGCCGCTCCCGCAGCTGGGCCGCGCGATCCAACAGCTGGGGAAGAACATGAATCCTCGATCCGTTGCACCGCCGGTCAAGGCGGTAGAGCTTGACCTGGAAAAGTAAAAAAAAGCAAAAAAACTGAAAGAGGCTGGAGGTGACGTATGGTGAAAAGTGCGGCGGGGTTGAGGGCATTGGCCGACCAGATTCTGAGTGACGCGAGAGAGAGGGCGAAGGAGTTGCGTGCAAAAGCGGACGAAGTCGAGGCGCAGGAGGATCAGGCGCTTTTGAAAAAACTGAAATCGTCAGGGCGGCTTCAAGCTCTGAAGGACGAACTGTTTGCTGTAAAGGGAACGCCGACCAAGAAGCCAAAACAAAAGACCCTCCAGGAGAACCCGGCCGAAATGTAATTTTTCAGCGAGGCGGGCATTTCAAAGAAAGCCACCTTTCGCATATTTTGCCACATGCCCCCTGTGACCAGAGACAGTTAAAAGCTTGAAAAACGGGCCTCACGATGCTCGGCTTTATTTCGTACACACCCCACGCAGCCCTGCGGGTTGCACCAGGCTTGTCGGTGATACCGAAGTGAACTCAGAGCCGCTTGGGGAGCGGTAATACCGGTACTACCAAGGTATTACCCGACGCCATCCACCCAGCGTTAACAACCTGCAATTGTTGATATTACAGCAATATCAGAGGTATTACCTGCCAAAAGAGAGGTTTGCGCTATGCGGCTCAGACGTTTTTCGCTCAAAATTCCGGAAGTGCTTCTCGTGGAGATACAGCGGGAAGCGGAGTCAAAGCAGATTTCCTGTGCCGAGTTGATACGACAAAGGATGGATGTGTCAGGCTCCCTAATCGCAGCGCAATCACAGCTTATTGCCAGAGTGGACCGGCTGGAGCAGCAGCTCTCCATGATAACAGAGGAGATTGGGAAGGTCGCAGCTCAGCAGGAAAGCCTAGCGCCCCTGATCGCCGCCACCCGTTCCAGCGACGAAAGCCTGGCCCGACTGGTGGAGATCTTAAACGAGGAGAAGAAGTTCCCCTTCGGCATGAACCGGAACTTCTTTCAGGTGGCGACCATGGCCAGCTTCACTCTCGCCAGGGGGACCTTCAGCCACGCCCCGGAGGCGTGGGAGCCGTACAAGGAGGAAGCCAGGCGCCGCGCCTTCAAGGCCGAAGAAGGCGAACCGTGAGCTTTGACAATGCGCGAAAATCAGGAGCGCACGGAGTAGGCATCTGGGCATCGGAACTCAGCCACAGGATCAAGATATGGGCTAGAGCGGTCATCGTTTCCGGCATGCTGGCCCTCTTCCTGCTCGGCTATCTAGTGCACAAGACCGTTCCCGTCGTGTGGCTGGAGGTCACCTTGAAGTTTCAGGTGGCGAAACTGTTCAGGGGTTCCCCCATCGGGCCCACCTTCACCATCGAGGGGATCCGATTCACTGCGCATGACATGCTGCGCAAGCGGGAATCCTACCAGATGGAGGCGGCGGTGCTGCACAGGTTGCGCACCCTCCTGTGGTTTGCCTCGCCGGTATTTTTTCTGGTACTCGGCGGTTTCTGGCTCGTCGTCCGCAGGAAAGATGCATCGATGGCCAGGGGGGAACATATCCGCGGCATGACGCTGGTAAGCGAGAAGAAACTCGCAAAGATGGTTAAAAGGGGACCGGGTCTGCTCCCCTTCGGCTCGGTTATCCTCCCGAGAAAGTACGAGGCCGAACACGTCATGATCGCCGGCAAGACACGGGTCGGAAAAACGGTCGCACTCATGCAGCAGCTGGTAGCGATCAGAGACGCGGGTCTTCCGGCCGTCGTCTACGACTTCAAGGGGGAATATGTCGAGAAGTTTTATCGGCCCGGGGTGGATCATATCGCCAATCCTCTCGACGAGCGCGGCATCAAATGGAACATCTTCGACGACATCGACAACATTCCCGACATCTCGGCAGTCACCGGTTCGCTGATACCCCAGGGAGGGGGTGAAGAACATTTCTGGTGCGCCGCGGCCCAGGATGTGCTGCGCGGGGTTGTCTCAGGGCTTCATCCCCAGGGAAGATGCAGCAACGAGGATCTGTGGAAGGCACTCTTCTCCAAGATTCAGAACATCGCGCAGATCTGCGACTCCACCGAGCAGGGGGCGGCCGGCCTCAAATATATCGAGGACACCTCGGGCAAACAGGCGCTGATCGTCGGCGCCGTGCTCATGTCCTACGTCTCGTGGCTGGAGTTCGCCTGTAACGGCAGCGGGTTTTCCATTAAAAAATGGATCGACGAACCCAAAGGGAGCTTCATATTTATAACAGGCAGACCTGAGGTCGAAAACACCCTGCGTCCGTACATTTCACTCCTTATCGATCTTCTCGGCAAGCGACTTCTCTCAGTTTCGGACGACAAAAAACGGCGCATCTATTTCGTGCTGGACGAGTTCGGCAACCTCCAGAAACTTCCATCGATTAAAAGGTTGCTCACCGCCGGTGGTAGCAAGGGGGCGACGGTGCTACTCGGCTTCCAGGATTTCGCCGCCATCGCCAAGACCTACGGCAGGGAGGATGCGGAAACCATCCTTAACAGTTGCGGGACTTCCCTGGTTTTGAAACTGTCCGACGAAACCACGGCGAGGATTTTTTCGGGGCGATTCGGCGAGACCCAGGATTGGGAAGTAACCGAGACCCACTCGACGGGAGAGGGGAAATCCAGAAACGGCGTCTCCTTCACGCGTGCCAAAAGAACCGACAGATTGCTCCTTCCTTCAGAGATCCAGAGCCTGCCAAAACTGCAGGGGTTCCTGCTGATCCCCGAGCATGAGCCTGCAAAAATCAAGCTCCGCATAAACGGGGCGAACCAGCTGCCAGCGGTCAACAAGGCATTCATCCTCCGGCCCGGTCTTTCCCTGGACGACATCAAGGCAAAGGAGGTGGTAGTAGAGAAGCAAAAGGCAACCGCCCTGCTAAGCGTCACCCCGTCTTCCCCGCAGAACAAGGAATGCCCGGTAATGGATGTCCCTAACCCTTCCCCGGACAAAGTGCCCCGTGATAACGGCAAGGAATTTTAGCCGGTGCAGTTTGAGGAACAAGCGCCATGCGAGATGAGGAAGTACAACAGCCACTCCCAAAAGAGAGCAGTGCCGAGCGCCTGATCACCATGCTCACCACCGCCGTCGGCCCCCAGATGGGGGAGCTTCTGCGCGACGACCAGGTGGTCGAGGTGATGCTGAATCCGGACGGGAAACTCTGGGTGGACCGGCTCGGAACTGGAAGAGAATACACCGGGCACACCATCTCCTATTTCGATGCGGAGCGCATCATCAAATTGGTGGCATCCGGGACCGGCGCCGAGGTGAACGAGACCACCCCGATTCTCTCCGCGGAGTTTCCCGGCACCGGCAGCCGCTTCCAGGGGATCCTCCCCCCGGTCGTCACCGCGCCGGTTTTCACCATCAGGAAAAAGGCCCTGATGATCTTTTCGCTTGCCGACTATGTGACCCAGGGGATTCTGACCAGAGTGCAGAAGGAGCTCTTGTGCAGAGCGGTAACTGAACGCCAAAACGTCCTGATCACCGGAGGAACGGGGAGCGGCAAGACCACCCTGGTGAACGCTATCCTGCACGAAATCGCGCGGAGCGGGGACCGGATCGTGATCATCGAGGACACCCTGGAGCTGCAATGCTCGGCCCCCGACACGGTCTTCCTGCGCGCCCGGGAAGGGGTCGCCAGCATGAACGATCTCCTGAAAGCCACCATGCGGTTAAGACCCGACCGGATAGTGGTGGGGGAGGTCCGGGGAGGCGAGGCGCTGTCACTTTTGAAGGCCTGGAACACCGGGCACCCCGGCGGGTGCGCCACCGTCCACGCCAACAACGCGCTGGGGGGACTGATCCGGCTGGAGCAACTGATCCAGGAGGCGGTAGTCACCGTCTCCAGGGAGCTGATAGCCGAGGCCGTGGATCTGGTAATCCACATCGAGCGCTGCGGGACGGGCCGAATCATCCGTGAAATAGTGCAGGTTGATGGTGTCGAAGGAGGGCGGTACCAGGCCAGCTGGATAAACTAAGGCTCTCGGCAGGCTCACCTCGTCGTCCGATTCCTTTACCGCACCTCCCCGCGTGATCGAAACGTCTACCTAATCAGAAAACCTTATTTTTAATAATTTTCTTCTTAAGTTTGTTTCTTGCCCTGACGATATCAAAATTAATACATGTTAATTTGCATTGACATGAAATCTCACAGGCACTCATGAGGCGCCAGGGGAGCGTTCAGATGATCACTAAGAAAGTAGTTATAGCGTCCACTTCCATGATGGTACTGCTGCTCACAGCCAGCGCCCATGCCGGCGGATCCAGCATGCCGTGGGAAACCCCACTCAACAACTTCCTGACCAGCATCACCGGGCCGGTAGTCAAAGCCGGTGGGATTTTGGCCATCGTGGCGACCGGTTTGGGACTTGCCTTCAGCGAAGGGGGCGGGTTCATGAGAAAGGTCGTAGGCGTTGTTTTCGGCCTGTCCATCACCTTCTCGGCAACCACATTCATCTCCGACTTTCTTGGCTACGGGGGCGGGGCGGGGTTCTAGGAAATGGCCGTGGAAGGGTTCGAAATTCCGATTCACAAGAGCCTCACCGAGCAGATCCTGATGGGCGGAGTGCCTAGAACCATAGCGCTCATCAACGGCACGCTGGTTGCGGCGCTGGGGCTTGGGCTCCATTCCTTTCTGGCCGTCCCGGTGGGGATACTGATACACCTTTTGGCCCTGGCCGCGACCAAGGCGGATCCCGATTTCTTCAACTGTTTCCGTCGCCATGTAAGGCAGAAAAACCTCTACACCGTATGAAAGGGGGTCCCCTTGTTCAACATCGGTGAGTACCGCAAAAAACCGGACAGGTTGGCCGATCTCCTCCCCTGGGCCGCCCTGGTCGCGCCGGGGATAATCCTAAACAAGGACGGGTCATTCCAGAGGACCTTTTCCTATCGCGGCCCCGATCTGGACAGCGCCACGGAGTCGGAACTTGTCTCCGTTTCCGCCCGGGTCAACAACGCGCTTAAACGCCTATCGGCAGGATGGGCGGTATGGGTGGAGGCCCAGAGGATGGTGGCCGGGGAATATCCCTGTTCCTCCTTCACCAATCCCCTCGCCTTCCTGATTGACGAAGAGCGCCGGGCCTCCTTCCAGAACAACGACCATTTCGAAAGCGCCTACTTTCTCACCGTTCTCTACCTACCCCCTTCGGAAAAAAAGAACAGGATCGCGGCCCTGTTCCTGGAAAACAGCAGGCGCAGTTCCACGGCCTATCGCACGCAGCTGGAGCGGTTCATCGAGGAAACAAACCGGATACTGGACCTGGTGCAGGGCTTTTTTCCTGAGATCCGCCCCCTGGACGACCCGCAGACCCTCACCTTCTTGCACAGCACCATAAGCCCGAAACGCCACCCGGTACGGGTACCGGAAATCCCGATGTACCTGGACGCGATTCTCCCAGACTCCCCCCTGATCGGGGGGCTGGAGCCACGGCTTGGGGAGACCTCGCTGAGAGCCATTTCCATCCTGGGCTACCCAGGCCAGAGCGTCCCGGGCCTGCTCGACAAGCTGAACCGCCTCGCCATCGAATACCGTTGGGTCACCCGGTTCATCTGCATGGACAAGGCCGACGCCCTGGCCGAGATCACCAGGTACAAGAAAAAGTGGTTCGCCAAGCGCAAGAGTGTCCTGTTGCTGATTAAGGAAGGCCTGACGGGTCAGGAAAGCGCCATGTCCGATTCCGACGCGGAGAACAAGGCTTATGACGCGGACGCCGCTTTTCAGGAACTGGCCGGTGACTACGTCAGCTTCGGGTACTTCACCGCTACCGTGGTCCTTTGGGACAAAGACATCGAGAGGCTGCAGGTGAAGGAAAGGGCGGTCGAACAGGTGATCAACGGCCTGGGATTCGTGACCATAAACGAGACCATGAACGCCGTGGACGCCTGGCTCGGAGCCCTTCCGGGGCACGCCCGGGCCAACGTGCGGCGTCCGATGCTGAACACCCTGAACCTAGCCCATCTCATGCCGCTTTCGGCGGTCTGGGCGGGACCGGAGAAGAACAGGCACCTGGACGCCCCGGTCCTGATGCACACCATCACCGCCGGCAACACCCCTTTCCGTCTCAACCTCCACGTGGGGGACGTGGGGCATACCATGATTTGCGGTCCTACCGGCGCAGGAAAGGACGTGCTCATGGCCACCCTGCAGGCGCAGTTTCTGCGCTATGAGGGGAGCCAGATCTATATCTTCGACAAGGGAGGGTCTTCGCGAGTCATCACCGCCGGGATGGGAGGGGATTTTTACGCCCTGGGAGGGAACACAGGCGAGCTCGCTTTTCAGCCCTTGGCCGGGATCGACGAGGAGCTTGAGCGGAGCTGGGCCAGCCAGTGGATCCTCGACATCCTGCAGCAGGAGAATATCGCCATCACCCCCAGGATTAAGGCTGAAGTATGGGCCACCCTCACCAGCCTGGCCACCGCCCCCTCCGAACAGCAGACCATCTCCGGGTTCATCGCCTTGACGCAGAACCAGACCGTCAGGCAGGCCTTGGCCTCCTACTCGGTAGACGGACCTCTGGGCCACATCTTCGACGCCACCCGCGACACGCTCAAATATTCCCGCTGGCAGAGCTTCGAGATGGAGACGCTTATGGGAACCTCGGCCGCCGTGGTGCCCGCCCTCTCCTACCTGTTCCACCGACTGGAGCAGCGCTTTAGCGCAGCCGTTCCAACCCTGCTGTTTTTGAACGAGGCCTGGCTCTTCTTCGACAACCCGGTCTTCGCCCCCAGGATCAGGGAGTGGCTGAAGACGCTGAGGAAGTTGAACGTATCGGTGATTTTCGCGACACAGGGGCTCACGGACATCGAAAGTTGTCCCATCTCCGCCGCCCTGATCGAGAGCTGCCCGACCAGGATATTTCTTCCCAATGACCGGGCCTTGGAGGAGGAAACCGCCCGGGTCTATCGCCGCTTCGGCCTGAACGAAAGGCAGATCCAGATGCTCGCCGTAGCCCAGCCCAAGCGCCAGTATTACTACCAGAGCACCCTTGGCAACCGGCTCTTCGAGCTGACCCTTGGGCCTTTGGGGCTTGCCTACTGCGCGTCCACTAATAAGGAAGACCAGAACCTGGCTAAGAACATCCTAGCGGAACACGGCAGGGAAGGTTTCAATGCCGCATGGCTCACCCACAAGGGTCTCCCCTGGGCGATCGACACCTTGGAAAGCCTATCCCCTTCCTTGGAGGTCCGTCATGTTTAAACGGTCCCTAGTGTTCTGCTTTGCCCTGGCGCTGTTATTGTCACCACTTCTGCGCACGGCTTACGCCCTTTTCGGCGCAGGTGATGTTGTTTTCGACCCGGCGGCATTTCAGCGGCAGTTGATCAACTATGCACTTTCACTGAACCAGTATTCCACCCAGACCCTGCAGTATTCAACGCAGATGCAGCAGCTGCAAAACGACTACGCCAATCTGCGGAACCTGGGCTACAAGGTGGACCTTTCCAATCTCGACGAGGTGCAGCACATCATGAAATCCGCCCTTGGCATCAGTAACGATCACGCAAAGATGCAGGGGCAGTTCCAGCTACTCTACCCCGATTTCAAGACCTACCAGGGGCAAAAGAGCGTCGACTACGCGAAGCAGTCGGTGGAGTGGTCCAAACAGAACCAGCAAAATGCCCGCGACATCCTCAGCGTGACCACCCAGGTGCAGGAATCCATTGCCCGAGACCAGAAAAACCTTCGATACCTGAGCAACCGCTCGGATTCGGCCTCCGGGACCAAGGACCTTTTACAGACACTGAACCAGCTTCTGATCATGCAGACCAAACAACTCATGCAGCTGCAGCAGATTATCGCCACATCGGCCAAAGCGGACGCGGCGTATCTAGCGGAAAAAGCATCAAACAACGAGGCCTCCAGGGCCGCAAGCGAGGATATGTTCAGAGATTGGACAAAGAAAGGTAACCGTACCCCGGCGCCACAACCTGGTAAGGTCTTTAACAAATAAGGGGAAAGGAATGGATACAGGAATACTCACTAATCTATTAAATCAATTCCTAAGTGTATTCTCTTTGGGATATGCGAATTTACTTCCTGATGCCCGCCATCTTTTATGGCTTCTTGCCACGTTGGAAATAGCGCTGGCGGGGTTGTGGTGGGCATTTGATGACGGACAGAGAATCGAGAAAACCTTACTGGTTAAGGTGATGCAAATCGGGTTTTTCGTCTGGGTGGTAACCAACTATAAATGGTTGGTTGATACCATACTATATGGATTTATAGCTACTGGCAGAAAAGCGGGAGGAGGCACGAGTAATGGTCTTCTGGAAGATCCTTCGTTAATCGTAGATTACGGTTTTGCGGCAACAGATCCCGTCTTTAGCCATTTGAAAAATCATTACCTTGCGGCCTCGCTTCCGGATCTTGTGCTTTCGGGACTTGCGGGGTTGCTGATCCTCCTCGCCTATTTTGCGCTTGCCGCAGCTGCTTTTATCACCTACCTGGAATTTTATATCGTTTCGGTACTCGGGTTAATCCTAGTCCCTTTCGGTGTGTTTAAACATACTTCATTTTTGTCGGAAAAGGTCTTCGGTGCTGTAATTGCCTATGGAATTCGGTTGATGGTGTTGGCCTTTATCCTAGCCGTCGTAGAACCGACCCTTGCCAAGATTCACTTACCCGTAAGCCCCACGCTGTCCGAGATATTCACCGTCTTTCTCACAGCCTTCACAATCGCATTGCTGTCCTGGCACGCCCCCGGTATCGCCAGCGGTCTCATGGCCGGGTCCCCTTCCCTTGGAGTCGGCGCCATGTTGGGCACAGGGTTAGCCGCAGGAGCCGGTTTTGTCGGTCTGGGAGCAGCTACAGGGGTAGGAGCTGCGGTGGATAAAGCCAAGAAGGGTTTGGGGCAGATCGCCGCAGCGTCAAAGGCTGAATTGGGTTTCGGTAGAGGTGGTGGTGGAGTTGGTGGTGGCAGCGGTGGTGGCATGTCTGCCGGGGCTTCAGGGGCTTCAATGATAGGCGCCTCTTCAGCGTCTGCCTCTTCGTTTGACTCAAAACAAGTCGTGCCTGGTTCCTCACGTGCGTCTTCACCATCCGCCGGCTCGGGAATGCCCGTTTGGGCTCAGAATCTCATGCTGGCACAACATGCGATCCCGCAGGAATCGCACGCGGGAGCGGGGATGTCAGTCCCGGTAAGACACGATTGAAAAGGGAGGCATCCGATGAAAACCACTCTCCGCATTCTCGTCGTCCTTTTCCTGGCGTCGTTTTTGATATCATGCACCAAAGACGACGGCCCGCCAAGCGCACCCGGCGACAAGAACGATATGCTCCGGGACTGGACCAAAAAAGGGAAGAGGACACCCGCACCGACGCCAGGACGTGTTTTCAACAAGGACTAAGAGAGTTAATAGGAAGGAAAACCCATCATGCCGCCAAGCGAACTCAACCAACCTCCCGTCCCTTTCAGGCCCGAGGGGGCGCCCCTCACCCCCTACCAGCAGGCTCAAGAGGAGTGGGACAACCGCATCGGGGCCGCCAGAGTGCAGGCGAAGAACTGGCGCATCATGGCCCTTTGCCTGGTGGGGATCTGCGCGATCCTCGCCGCAGGGCTCATTTACCAGTCCTCCAAGTCCACCGTGGTTCCTTACGTGGTGCAGGTGAACAGCGAAGGGCTGGTGCAGGCGGCCGGTCCCGCGGCCCGGGTGAAATACACCCCGAGCAGGGCCGTGCTCCAGTATTTCCTGTCCCAGTTCGTGACCTATGTGCGATCGGTGCCGCTCGACCCCATAGTGGCCAAAAACCATTGGCTTTCCGCCTACGGCTACTTGCGGCAGAGCGCGGCCAATACCCTGAACGAGATAGCCCAGAGAGAGCAGCCGCTGCAGAAGGTGGGGCGGGAGACGGTGGCCGTGCAGATCAAGAGCGTGGTCCCGCTTTCCGTCGAGACCTTCCAGGTGCGCTGGGAGGAGAGCGTCTTCAACCAGGAGGGAGTCTTCATCGGGTCCAAGAACATGACCGGGCTGTTCACCGTGGAGGTCTCCCCCCCGACCGACGAAAACATGCTGAAGGTGAACCCACTCGGGCTTTACATCAAGCATTTCAGCTGGTCCCAGGAGGTCAAATGAAACGGGTGATTCTGTCGGCGTTTTTGCTTGTTGCCATCCCATGTGGAGCTCCGGCGGGGCCTCCCCCTTTGCGCGAGAATGTTGTGGTCCCGCCGATCCCCATCACCGCCCCGGTTGCCCACCCTCCCGTTTCGGTTGTGGTCCCGCAGGTGCTCGTGCAGGCGGAGCCCTCCTCCCAGGAGGCCGCACCAAAAGGATTACGGATAAAAAAACCTTTAGCGAAGAAGACGGCTTCAAAAAACGGGAAAGGTCCGAACGATCGGGAGATAGTGGAGCGCCGGCTCAAACAGTCGGTGCAACGGCCGATCAACGCCATGTCGGTGGAGAGCAAGACCATCTACTCTTACGTCCCCGACGCCATCTACATGATCTACGCCGCCCTGAACCACGTGGTCGACGTCCAGCTGCAGCCGGGGGAAAATCTCACCGGGCGCATCGTTGCCGGCGACACGCACCGCTGGGAGGTGGGGACCGTCACCGACGGGACCGGGAACAGCACCACCACCCATGTGCTCATCAAGCCCAAGCAGGCAGAGATCGAGACCAACTTCCTGATCGTCACCGACCGCCATTCCTACCGGCTCTACGCCCAGAGCAACGACGATTTCTTCATCCCGACCGTGGGATGGGCCTACCCCGAGGAGGAGAACGTCAAGTCGGCGCAGATCAAGAAGGAGCAGCAGCGCCTGGACGGCCTGGTGGCCGCTCCCGCGATCATAGCGGCCAACCTCAACTTCAAGTACAAGATCAAGCCGGAGGGGAAATACCCCTGGGTGCCGCTGCGCGCCTTCGACGACGGAAGCAAGACCTACATCCAGATGTCACCCGAGATGAAAAGCAACGAGGCCCCGGTCCTGTTCATAAAGGACGGCAAGCAACTGAACCTGGTGAACTACCGGATCAAGGGGGACTATTTCATCGTGGACAGGCTTTTCAGCGAAGGGGAGCTTAGAAGCGGCAAGAAGGACAAGGTGCGCATCGTCCGGGAGACTCCCTGGTTTTCCTCCAGTGACAACTACCCCGAACCCGGAAAGATGAGACACTAGGGAGAGTTGGTAAATGAAAAACAAAACCGAGCAACCGGAACAAGCCTCTCCGCTGGACACCCCTCCGCCCATGGCCACCCGATTTAGCAGGCCCATGATTTACGGCATAGCAGGGCTCATCTTTGCAAGCGTCCTGGTCGCGCTGTTTGTCGGCTTTTCGCCCGAAAAGACGGCCCGGGGAGAGGGGACGGCAGACAAGAAGGAGCCAGAAGCGGACAGGATGCCCATTGCCCCCGACCCCATAAGGGACTCCGTCGGCAAATACGACCAGATCCCGAAACGCACCTCTTCCACCGCCGCCCCCTCCAAGCAGCAAGGCCCAATCGAGACTACCGACGGACCGACCGCTGCCGAGGGAGCACCGCAGAACTCTTCCGCCTACACCGTTCGGGCACCGGAGCAGGACCAGACCCAGAAGGATGAGTCAAGCGCGATCAACTCCCCGGTCACCTTCGGCCAGAACGAGGCCCCGCAGCAGGGCAAACAGGAGGAAACAATTCCTGCGCTCATGGTTCCTCCGCTTCAGGGCATGCCACAGCCGCCCCCCCGCCCCGTCGTCTCGGACGACCAGAACATGCAGGGGGAGAAGCGGGAATTCGCCAAGGAGCGAGGCGCCGAGCTTCCCTATGTGAAGGCCACTCTCCTAGCCCCCTTATCGCCCTATGAACTCAAGGCCGGATCAATCCTCCCTGCGACCCTGATAACTGGGATAAATTCGGACCTTCCGGGGCAGATCGTGGCGCAGTTGAGGGAGAATGTCTACGACACTGTGACCGGAAACCATCTCCTGATTCCGCAGGGGACCCGGCTCGTCGGGGAATACGACTCCAAGATCGCCTTCGGCCAGGAGCGGGTCCTGGTGGTCTGGACGCGTCTCATCATGCCCAACGGCGATTCCGTCACCCTCGAAGGGATGCCGGGGACCGACCTTTCCGGCTATGCCGGGGTGACCGGGAAGGTGAACGACCATTACGGCAAGCTGGTGACCGGCGTGGTTCTGGGGAGCGTCATCGGCGCCGGCGCCCAGGTCGCGGTCGGCGGTCAGGGCGCCCCCAACGTCCCCCCCTCCTTCGGACAGCTGGCCGTTTCCGGGGCCGCCCAGAACATCAACCAGTCGGCCCAGCAGCACACCAACAAGGTCCTCAACCTGCAGCCGACCATCGAGGTCTCCCCCGGAGACAAAATCAACGTCTTCGTCACCAAGGACATGATCCTCAAACCATTTGAGTAGGAGGCTCCACATGGAAAGCAGACTGCGCATAAGACCGCTCCCCCCGCCGCCGGAAAAGCAGAGGATAACCTTCAAGCTGCCGGTCCCGACCCTCTCCACCTTCAACACCTATCTCGCCGCCTACGAGGAGATCTACGGCGTCAAGCCCGACCAGGACTTCGTGGCCGAGCAGATCTTCAACGCGTTTTTCGAGTCCGACCGGGCCTTCGCCGCCTACTTGAAGAAAGGGAGCGAACCGGAGGAGAGCGTGGCGAAGAAAGGGAGGAAGACTGCGCTGGGGGTGGAGAATGCCACCCTGGGAGAAACGGCGCAGATCTAGATGGAATATCCATATCTTGAGAATTTCTGCCGCCCAAATAATCGGCTCCGTCCCGGAGGAGTTATGAAAAGGTATGTGCTCGTCATGGTGTCGATTTTGCTGACGACCGCCACCGCCAACGCCACCCCTTCCTCCCAGATCTGGATCCCCTCCCCCGACGTGCAGCCCTTCCTCCTGGGGCATGTGGGGGCGGACAACTACTTCAGGAACCAGCACGACGACGCCGGCGAGCGGGAGCCGAACGTCCTGCAGCTCGGGCTCACCGTCGGAATCCTCCCCTTCGAGAAGCTGCAGCTTGAGATAGGAGGCGACTACCTCACCTCCGCGGGAAACCCCAACGACCGCTATCCCTGGAGCGGCAACGCCAAGCTGGGGATTCCGGAGAACGCCTTTTTCGGCTTTTCACCTTCGCTCGCCGTCGGCGTCTACAACGCCGGGAAGCCCAGGAAGTCCCCGGAGGAGAACCTCTCCTTCGTCAGGTCGGGGCAGAACATAGCCTACGCCCTGGGGGGGAAGACCTTCCCCTTCCCCGGCACGGCCTTTTCCCTGGGAAGATTCGCCGGCGGCTACTATCACGGCAGCCGCAAAGCCCTGGTCTCCGGCAACACCGGACTCCTCCTTTCCTGGGACCGGAGCATGGCGGAGATCTCGGACAAGCTCTGGGTGGCGGTGGACTACATGGGGGGGAACAACGCGAACGCCGCGCTCAGCTACGGTATCGCCTGGAGGTTCTACCGGAAGGCCTCGCTCCTCTTCGGGTACAACCACTGGCGCAGGGCTTTCGCGAGGGACGACACCTTCACCGTGCAGTTGGATCTGGACTTCCGGTAAGCGCGCCTCGCGGCGGGTATCATGACCAGTCATCCCCGCAGTTTCCGCTTGTTTCGAGTGCCAGGGAGGTTGTCGTGAAATGGAGAGGCTTTTTGACGATATCGGTTTTGCTCTTCGCCGTTGAATCACAGGCGGAAGATTGGCTCTATCTGGGTGAGTCGGCCAATGGAATGGTTGTGGAAATAAGTGCAACGATCGTGGAAATCGACCAGCCGCCTGTGAGAAGGGCACGCTACCGGTTCACCCATCCGAAAAGGATGGGTCAATCGGAAAGGCAGACCTACCGTCTTACCATGACGGCCGATTTTGATTGCGGCGGGAACAGATACAAGTTGTTGCACGCAATGAGCGTCGATAATTTCCATGAGGAAGCCCCAGGCGAGACTGCCAAGCCCCCGTTTTATGAACCAATCGACAGCAGCAGTGCAATTGCCGCGGTATATGAGACCATTTGCAACTGTGATGCATCAAGTCCCCCACCATCAGCACCGGACTTCCGTTGAGTGCGCCTGCGGCGGATCGGTGGCCATCCCCCGAGACGTGCCGCGGCGGAGCGCGGCACCTCTCACCCCTACCGGGGCGCGTGGCCGGAAGCAGCCCTTCGGCTCACCTCCGCTGCCGCTGCGACCTGGCCTTTCGGCTAGGTCTTCGCTTCGCTGCGGCTCACCTGCCAGTGCCGCCTCCGGCAAAGGGACAGGAGATCATCCCCCGAGACGTGCCGCGGCGGAGCACGACACCTCCCACCCCTACGGGGGCGCGTGGCCGCAAGCAGCCCTTCGGCTCACCTCCGCTGCCGCTGCGACCTGGCCTTTCGGCTAGGTCTTCGCTTCGCTGCGGCTCACCTGCCAGTGCCGCACGCGGCAAAAAACACGCTCGTCATCCCCCCAGGACGTGCCGCAAAGGGCGCGGCACCTCCCACCCCTACTGGGGTGTTTGCCTGAGCATGCCCTGCGCCTCGCTCCGGTCCCGCCCCGGCCGGTTTCAACCGGTGTAACAAGCGGAGGGGAGTTGCTTATTAAGAGAGCGAAACGCGACGATCTTGCAAAACGAAAGGCCCCGAGTCCCTTAAAGCATAGGGGTTCGGAGCCTTCGCCGGGAGATAGAAAAACCTCCCACGTCATAAGTATGCTGTGTCTGCATGGAAAAGCAAGGCGCTCACACCGGCAGTTGTCACCCCCTCATCCCCACCTTCCACGGGAGGCCCACATGAAAAGATCTCGCCCGCAAGCCCTTCCCGGCGTCACCTACGAGATGCAAACCAACTGCGGCAAGATATACGTCACCATCACCACCGACCATGCAGGCATCCCCTTCGAGACCTTCGTCAGGTTCGGCAAGGCCGGGCACTGCGGCGCGGCGATCTTCGACGCCATGACCAAGATCCTCTCCTATGCGCTCAGATCGGGCATGGAGCCCGAGGAGGCCGTCAAGGCCCTGGCAGGTATCGGATGCTCCTACGGTAAGAAGACCTGCATGAACGCGGTTGCGGAGGCACTGAGAGATGTGTTAGATCAGGTGAGCAGCGAGAAGGTAGTCACGAAACAGGCCAGAGCTTCCTGAGTCGGGGGCAAGCGGGGGGGGGCGTCCCCCCGGTCCGCAGCCGCCTTTGATATTTTCCCTTTCAACAGCCCGCTCGGGATTTTGGCTCTCGGGTCTATGACGGAGAAGCGGAAAACGAACTTGAACACTGGCATCTTGATTGATGGCATGATGTTGAGTAGGATGACGCCCGTAGGAAGCAGATCCAAGCAACCGTCAGTGCAACAATGACATCGGGGGAGACTACCGTCATGCTGGAAAAGGTGATTTCAGGAGGCCAGACAGGAGCGGACCGTGCAGGTGTTACGTCCTTCCCTCTGCCATGAAGACAGAGCCCATTTGTCCCGCGTACGTCCAGGCTGCCGGTTGAAACTCTTCCTCAAATAGCGCGGTACGAATCTGCTGTAAACCTCGTCATTCTCCTTTAG
>Ga0209317_1000785_pt1 | contig 34307 bp, 29 predicted proteins | sample RifGroB2_FD_183994 | JGI IMG/M metagenome (GOLD analysis project Ga0209317, IMG submission 183994) | Soil microbial communities from Rifle, Colorado, USA - Groundwater B2 (SPAdes) (version 2) | ecosystem: Environmental > Terrestrial > Soil > Unclassified | place: Rifle, Colorado | collected...
CCCTTTTCTGTCAATTCAAAAATATGCGTCGCACGGTTGTACCCCGCGGCGCTCTTGATCGCAACCAGACCATCATTCCGCGCCGCTTCCGTCAGTTCGTCCACAACGCCCATCGGCAGGCACATGTTTTTGCTCATGGAGCCAAAAGAAAATATGCCGCCTTCGAAATAGGCGATCTTCAGCAACAGATCTGTCAAAAGTATTTCGCTCAAACCGGTCTGATTGATCTTGAGCGGAGCAGGCGGGACCGCATTAAAGAACTGCTTCAGTTCGGCGGGAGAAATATATTCCAGCGCCACCAGTGAATCGCCCAAGCGCCCGCCTTGCTGTTTCTGGCGGGTTAGCGCCTCATTGAGCTGCGCCATGGAGATGATGCTTTCGCGAACCAGCAGTTCGCCAACGATAGAAGTCATGATTCCTCCTCACATTTAGAAAGATGTATCCCATTCGCAGTATGGCGGAGTCAGGAACCAACTGCAACAGTTAATGTTGCAACAGTTAATGTCGTGAATTTATGGCGAAACCGGAATGAAACGGATATCATGTTGCGCCTTGCGTTGACGCCGTTACCGTCCGTTTTAGTCAACGTTTTTATAACCCTATTTCTAATCCACCGATGCGCATTCTGATCAGCAATGACGATGGTTATTTCGCACCCGGCCTGGCATGCCTCGCCGAACATCTTGCCCGGGTCGCCGACATAGTGGTGGTCGCGCCGGAACGGGATCGCAGCGGCGCAAGCAATTCCCTGACGCTGGACCGCCCGCTCAAGCTGAGCCGCGCCGCCAATGGCTTTTACTACGTCAACGGCACGCCGACCGATTGCGTGCATCTCGCCGTTACCGGGATGCTGGATCAGCAGCCGGACATGGTGGTGTCCGGCATCAATGCCGGGGCCAACATGGGCGACGACACCATTTATTCCGGCACCGTCGCGGCGGCCACCGAAGGGTTTCTGCTCGGCATTCCCTCGATTGCGGTTTCGCTGGTAGGCAAGGAGTTTGCCTATTACGAGACTGCCGCCAGGGTTGCCGCCGGATTGGTGCAGCGCTTTGCCAAACAGACGCACAGCCATCCATGGCTGTTTAATGTAAATGTGCCGGACGTACCTTATGATCAGTTGCAGGGCATCGAAGTGACGCGCCTCGGCAAGCGGCACAAGGCCGAGCCGGTGGTGAAAGCCAGCAACCCGCACGGCGAAACCGTGTATTGGGTCGGCGCGGCGGGCAAGGCACAGGATGCCGGCGAGGGCACGGATTTTCATGCGCTGGCGCAGCAGCGCGCCTCGCTTACTCCGCTGCAAATCGACCTTACCCAATATGGGCAGCTCGATGCGGTGCGCGATTGGATTAGTACGGGCACGGCGCGCCGTGCCCGTACTGGGCAATGAATACACGGCACAACGGTATCGGCATGACCTCGCAGCGCACCCGTTTGCGCATGATCGAGCGACTGCGCGAACAGGGCATCAAGGACGAGGCGGTGCTGGCGGCGATATTCGAAGTGCCGCGCCACCTGTTTGTCGATGAGGCATTGGCGAGCCGCGCTTACGATGACGTGTCGCTGCCGATCAATTTCAACCAGACTATTTCCCGCCCCTACATCGTGGCGCGCATGATTGAAATATTGCGTGCTGCCGGGCCGCTCAATCGTGTGCTGGAAATCGGCACCGGCTGCGGCTACCAGGCGGCGGTGCTGGCGCAGGTGGCCAAAGAGGTCTATACCGTGGAGCGCGTCCAGCCGCTGTATGAACGCGCCAAGCGGCAGTTGCGCGATTTGAAGCTGCGCAATGTCAGCGTGCGCTATGCCGACGGCAGCGCCGGATTACCGGAGGTGGCTCCATTCGACGGCATCATCATGGCTTGCGCCGCACCCGAGCTGTCCGCAGCACTGCGGGAGCAGCTTGCGGTCGGTGGTAGAATGGCGCTGCCGGTCGGGATGCAGGAACAGTGGCTGTATCTGGTCGAACGCGATGCCGGCGGATTCCGCGAAACCAAACTGGAGCCGGTGAAATTCGTACCGCAATTGATGGGGAAGGCATGAAATCGATGCAGCTTTATACATTGCTGGTGACGGCTGCCCTATTGGCTGGCTGCGCTTCGAGCGGACAGCGCGCGCCGGTCGTCGAGCGCGGTGAGGCTGCCAAGAGGAAAGCTGTTGCGGTTGAAACGGCACACAAGAAAGTATCGCGCGAAAAGGATTGGCGTCCCCAGGTGCATGTCGTGCAGAAGGGCGATACGCTGTACAGCATTGCTTTCAATTACGGCTTTGACTACCACGAACTGGCCGAATTGAATGGCATTCAGGATCCCGGCGTGATTCAAATAGGGCAGCAAATCCGCCTGTTTCCGGGCGGCGCGACTTCCGCTATCCGCCCCGCCGCCGCAGTCGACAGCAGGCCGATCGAACCGCCGGTCAGGGAGCAACCTAGGCTCGCGAAGTATGCCTACAGCGAGACGGCGGTGGCGCAGATTGAAAAGGTTCAGGAGCAGACCAAGCCTGAGGTTGCGGTCGTCGCCAAACCTGAAGCTAAGCCCAAGCCGGAAACTAAAGCGGAAGCCAAGCCGGATAGCAGTGCCGACGACAGCGCAGACGAAGCGCTGGAATGGAGCATGCCCGCACAGGGCAAATTGATCGGCGAGTTTTCCGAATCGGCCAACCGCAAGGGCATCGATATTGCCGGCAAGCTCGGTCAGCCGGTCACCGCCAGCGCGCCCGGCAAGGTGGTGTATAGCGGCAGCGGGCTGCGCGGCTACGGCAAGCTGGTCATCATCAAGCACAACAAAACCTATCTCAGCGCCTACGCGCACAACGATCAGGTGCTGGTGAAGGAAGGGCAGACCGTCACGCGCGGGCAAAAGATTGCCGAGATGGGCAATACCGACGCCGACCAGGTCAAGCTGCATTTTGAAGTGCGGCGTTTCGGCAAGCCGGTCGATCCGGCGAAATATCTGCCACTCGGCAAGTCTTGAGGGGACCTTCAATAATCCGTCATTGATGGAACAACTAGCCATTCGACTAAACCCGCAAGCGGGCAAGTCGCTGGTTATCACGCGAAGGCGGGAATCGCGCTTCCACATTTGGTTCCGGCTTGTCCGGCTTAGGGATATGCAATGCAAGTAATCTCGACCATCGCCGAACTGCGTGCACGGCTGAATAATGAGCGCGCCGTCGCCTTCGTGCCGACGATGGGCAACCTGCACGAAGGCCACCTCAACCTGGTGAGGCTGGCGCGCGATCACGGCAGTTGCGTGGTGGTGAGCATTTTCGTCAATCCGCTGCAATTCGGCCCCACTGAGGATTTCGACCGCTATCCGCGCACGCTGGAGGCGGACTGCGCCAAGCTGCAAGGGCTGGCGGACGTGGTGTTCGCGCCTGCGGTCGACGAAATGTATCCCACGCAACAGACCGTGTTCGTCGAGCCGCCGCCGGTCGCCAACGAACTGTGCGGCGCGTCCCGCCCCGGGCATTTTCGCGGCATGGCGACGGTGGTGCTGAAGCTGCTCAACATCGTGCAGCCGCAGGTTGCGTTGTTCGGCAAGAAGGATTACCAGCAATTGCATATCATCCGGCAACTGGTGGCACAACTGAATTTGCCGGCGCGCATCGTCGGTGGCGAAACGGTGCGCGCAGCGGACGGCTTGGCGCTGAGTTCGCGCAACCAGTACCTGAGCGCGGACCAGCGCAGCGAAGCGGTTTTCTTGTACCGGACGCTGCAAGAGATGAGGCAGGCCATATTGCAAGGCGAACGCGATTTTGAACGATTGCAGAAACGGGCGGTCGAAGCCCTTGCCGCAAGGGGCTGGCTACTGGATTACGTGGCGGTGCGCAACCAGTCCGATTTGCAGCCGGCCAGCCCCGCGCAAGGTGAGCCGGCGCAGCGTGAACTGGTGATCCTGGCGGCGGCCAGGCTGGGCAACACCCGATTGCTGGACAATGTCGAGGTTTGCCTCGTTGATTAATCCTGGATTGTCTATTAGCTCGTTCGTGTTTTGTAGGAGCGTGCCCTGCACGCGAATCGCGACTAGGAGCCGCTCCTACAACGGCGTTTTGGCTCTAATGGATGGTCTCGGTTGATTGTTATATAATCCGCGCCCTGTTCGAAAGGGAAGTACCATATGCAAAGAATCATGCTTAAAGCCAAGCTGCACCGGGTGCGCGTCACGCACTCCGAGCTGCATTACGAAGGCTCCTGCGCGATCGACGACAATCTGCTGGATGCCGCCGATATCAGGGAATATCAGCAGATCGATATTTATAACGTCACCAATGGCGAGCGTTTCACCACCTACGCAATCCGCGCGCAACGCGGATCCGGCGTGATTTCCGTGAATGGCGCGGCCGCGCACAAGGCCAATCCGGGCGACATCCTGATCATCGCCACCTATGCGATGTACACCGAACTGGAACTGCAAAAATTTCATCCGCAGCTCGTCTATGTGGACGAGCACAACCGCATCATCGCGCAGCGCGACCGGATTGCCGTGCAGGCGGCATAACGCCGGCTTGCTGTACGCCTCCTTTAATCCAGAGTACATAAGGGGCGATTCAATGGCAGTCAATAAGAGCTAAATAGCACGCTTGGAGCATCACAGGGCGCGCTCAAAAACCAAGTGCGACATTTTCCCCAAAAAATGTCGCACTTGGTTTTTGAGCGCGCCCATTGTCGTGATAGTCTATACATTTGAAATGTCCAATTTATTGAGACGCAGATTCAACCAGCTTTAACTTCCTAAGCCTAAGGGCCTAAAAAACAATGAAGAGGTTGTTCTACCCTACCATCGCCCTGCTGAACCGCATGGGCTACACCAAAAAATTCACGCTGCTGTGGCTGGTGTCATTGGTTGCGATTAGCGTGGTGGTGTACAGCCTGTTTGCCAGTCTTGACCGGGTCATCCAGCCCTCGCAACGGGAACTGCAAGGCCTCGCGCTGATCGAGCCGGTTTCCCGAACCGTGCAGTCCATCCAGCTGCACCGTGGACTCTCGACCGCGCTGCTCAGCGGCAACGAGACGATGCGGGACAGGCGTGCCGCCAGGGAAAGGGAAGCCGCCGAGGCATTCAAGGCGATGGAAGGGGTGCTGCCCACCGGCCTGGCCTCGAGCGAAGACTTCCGGAGCATCAAGGCCAACTGGGAGCGGCTGCGCAAAGAGGGGCTCCAGTGGACGGTGACCGAGAACTTCGCCGCGCATACCCGCCTGGTCGGGCAGCTCCAGTTGTTCGAGTTATCGATCGCCGATGACTATGCGCTGACCCTGGACACGGAGCTCACTACGTTCTACCTGATCGATACCACCATCAACAGACTGCCACATGCGCTCGAGCATCTCGGGCAGCTCCGTGCATACGGCACCGGCATCCTGGCCAGGAAGCAGATTACCGAATCCCAGAAGGCCAAAATCAACTCGCTAATGGGCGAATCTGGCAGTACGCTCAACGAGCTCAAGATCAATCTCGATAAGACCGGCCGCTACAATCCGGCGGTGCGGGAGTCACTCTTGGCGGCATATGGCGGCATTGCTGATTCGGCGCGGCGGATTTCCGGCCTCGTGGAGTCAGATATCCTCACCGGTCATTTTACTACGCCCCCGGATGGCTTCATGGATATGGCCACTACGGAGATCGACAACGGCTACACGCAAATGTACCAGGTACTGCTGCCGACGACCAAAATGCTCATCGAGGCGCGTATTGCCCAAGCGAAAGAGACGCTGCTCATAACTGTCAGCTCCGCCTTGCTGCTGTTTTTGCTGGTGGTCTATATCTCGGTCAGCATCTACTACGCCATCATCGGCAGCATTAAATCGCTGGTCCATTCCGCACACATCTTTGCCGGCGGTGACCTGAGCCAGCGGATCAATCTCGGCACGCGCGATGAGATCAGCCAGATAGGCGACAGCTTCAATAAAATGGCCGATGGATTCAACGCCCTGCTTGAAGCGCGTCGTGAAGATGAAGTGCGTCTGCGCGCCACCATCGAGAGCGCCATAGACGCCGTGGTGCAGATGGATGCCGAAGGAATCATCATCGGCTGGAACAGCCAGGCGGAAAAGACTTTCGGTTGGACCCATGAGGAAGCGGTCGGGCATGCAATGAGTGAAACCATCATCCCACCCCAGTACCGCGAGGCGCATAAGCGGGGCCTGAAGCATTTCCTGCTCTCCGGCGAGGGGCCTATTTTGAATTCGCGGATCGAATTCCTGGGACTGCATCGTGATGGCCACGAGTTTCCCGTCGAATTATCCATCGTCCCTCTCAAGATGGCGGGCAAATATGAATTCAGCGCTTTCATTCACGATATCACCGGACGCAGACAGGCCGAGGAGAAACTTCAGGCTGCACGGCAGCATGAGGTCGAGGCACTCAATGAATTGCGGGTGATGCTGAACATCTCGGGCGAAGGATTCTGGAAAGTGGATCAATCCGGTTACCTCGTTGAAGTCAATGACGCCTATTGCCATCTCAGCGGTTATGCCAGGGATGAGATTATCGGCGCGCATATCTCCAAGTTCGATGCCATTGAACAAACACCTGAAGCCATTGCGGCGCATAGCCGGCTCATTATCGAGCAAAGTTTTGATCGTTTTGAAACCAGGCACCGCCATCGGGACGGGCATCTGATCGACATCGAGGTGTCCACTTCCTTTATCCCGGAACTGAATTGTTTTATTGCGTTCCTGCGCGATGTGACCAAGCGCAAGCTCATGGAAGATGGGCTGAAATACTCCGAGAACCGTTTCCGCGCCTTGATGGAGCAATCACCCTTGAGCATCCAGATATTCACGCCCGATGGACGCACGCTGAGCGTCAACCGTACCTGGGAGAACATGTGGGGCATCACACTGGAGGCACTGGCGCAATACAATGTCCTGCAAGACAAGCAACTCATTGCCAAGGGCGTCATGCCCTATATCGAGAAGGCTTTCGCCGGTGAGGTGGTGGAGGTTCCGGCTATTTTCTACGATATGGATGCAAACAGGGAAGTGGCCAGCTCCGGCAAGAAATTCTGGGTGCGTGCCTACATCTATCCCTTGAAGAATGCGGCTGGCGATATTCAGGAAGTCGCGCTGATTCATGAGGATGTCACCGAGCGCAAGCTGGCTCAAATCGAATTGCAACACAATCAATATTTGCTCAATGAAGCGCAGCGAATGGGGCATTTGGGCAGTTGGGAGCTGGATTTGCTGAGCGGTGAATTGCGCTGGTCGGATGAGATTTACCGGATATTCGAGCTTGATCCGGCACGGTTCTCGCCATCCTATGAGAATTTCCTGAACGTGATTCATCCGGACGACCGCGACAAGGTAAACCAGGCTTATACGCGATCGTTAGAGAATCACCAGCCCTACGATATTGTGCATCGCTTGCAATTTGCGGATGGCCGTACCAAATGGGTGCATGAGCATTGCATCAGTGAATTCGATGCGTCCGGTAAACCGTTGCACTCGGTGGGGGCGGTGCAAGACATCACCGAGCAATATCTTGCGGCGGAGCAATTGCGCATCGCTGCCGCCACGTTCAAAGCCCAGGAAGCCATCCTGATTACCGACCCGGATGCAAACATCCTGCGCGTCAATCAGGCTTTTGAAGTCCTTGCCGGCTACAGCGCGGAAGAGCTGATTGGAAAAACCCCGCGCATCCTGCAGTCCGGGCGGCATGACAAGGCTTTCTACCAGGCGATGTGGTCGGAGCTGCTCGACACCGGCAAATGGTCGGGAGAGATCTGGGACAGGCGCAAGGATGGCGAGATCTATCCGAAGTTCATGACCATCACGGCGGTTTATGACGATCATCATCAGCTGACACACTACGTCGCAATGTCCAGCGATATCAGCCAGCGCAAGCAGTCGGAACAGGAAATCCATCAGCTGGCCTTTTACGATCCGCTTACCAAACTGCCGAATCGCCGCCTGTTGCTGGATCGTTTGCGGCAGGCGATGGCGGTCAGCTCGCGCAGCAGCCGGCATGGCGCATTGCTGTTCCTGGATCTGGATCACTTCAAGACCATCAATGACACGCAAGGCCATGCAATGGGCGACTTGCTGCTGATCGAGGTGGCGCACCGGCTGCTGAGCTGCGTGCGCGAGGGTGACAGCGTGGCACGGCTGGGCGGCGATGAATTCGTGGTGGTGCTTGAAGAACTGAGCAGCGATCCGGATGAGGCGGCCACCCAAACCGACCTGATCGCGGAAAAATTACGCAACGAACTGGGCCGGCCTTATGCACTGAAAAATTACGAGTGCCACAGCACGCCGAGCATCGGCATCTGCCTGTTCCGTGGCCATCTGGAAAGTGTGGAAGATCTGCTCAAGCACGCCGATGTCGCCATGTACCAGGCCAAGGCGGCAGGGCGTAATGCTATCCGCTTCTTTGATCCGCAGATGCAAATGGCATTGGATGTGCGGACTGTTTTGGAAACGAGATTGCGCAGCGCACTCGCCAGGCAGCAATTCCGTGTGTATTACCAGGCGCAAGTTGGCAGTCGCGGCAAGGTGACCGGCGCGGAAGTTCTGCTTCGCTGGGAACATCCGGAAGTCGGCCTGGTATCTCCCGCCCAGTTCATCCCGCTCACCGAGGAAACCGGACTGATTGTGCCGATTGGCCTGTGGGTACTGGAAACCGCCTGCGCCCAACTTAAGACCTGGCAGCACGATGCGCTGACCCGCGATCTGACGCTGGCAGTGAACGTCAGCGCCAAACAATTCCGCCAGGCTGATTTTGTTGCCCAAGTGCAGCGCGTGCTGCTGGCAAGCGGCGCGAAGCCTTCACATCTCAAACTGGAACTGACCGAGAGTACCGTGCTGGAAAATGTCGATGACACCATTGCCAAGATGCGCGAAATAAAAATGCTCGGCGTGAGCTTCTCGATGGACGACTTCGGCACCGGTTATTCTTCGCTGCAATACCTGAAACGCCTGCCGCTGGATCAAATCAAGATTGACCAATCTTTCGTGCGCGACATTATCAGCGATCCCAACGATGCCGCCATCGTGCAGACCATCATCGCGATGACCGAGGCACTGGGGCTGAACGTGATTGCAGAGGGGGTTGAAACCGAGGCGCAGCGGGACTTTCTGGATAAACACCGCTGCCATGCCTTTCAGGGTTATCTGTTCAGCAAGCCGGTGCCCGTAGAGGGATTTGAAGCGTTGTTGAAGCGATAATGAAGGAGGGGGTCGCAAAACCTATCCATTTGGGGGATTCATTCAAAACGGTCAGCCTTGCCGGAGGCCATATATCCAAATTTTATTCGCTCATTTCGTGACGTTTTGTTTCATTGACCGTTCTTTCGTTCGCAGGTAGGATTGCGCACTTTAATGCTTGGCGGGTTAATTACAATGCGTCGCAAATTGGTTGCCGGAAACTGGAAGATGCACGGCACGCTGGTTCAAAACGCCGAGTTGCTGGATGCCGTGCATAGCGGAATGGAACAAATCCGGAATGTCGATTGTGCGGTTTGCGTGCCATTTCCTTATTTATTTCAGGCGCAACAGAAACTGTCCGGCAGCGCAGTGAAATGGGGCGCGCAGGATGTGCATCAGTTGGAGAAGGGCGCCTATACCGGCGAGGTATCCGCCGCGATGTTGCGCGATTTCGGCTGTAGCTATGTCATCGTCGGGCACTCGGAGCGGCGCGCTTACTACAACGAGAGCAGCCGTCTGGTGGCCGAGAAATTTCTGGCCGCGCAGCAGGCGGGGATTACGCCTATCCTGTGCGTGGGCGAGACGCTGGAGCAGCGCGAAAGCGGCATTACCGAGAGCGTGGTTGCCGGACAACTGGATGAACTGATCCAGTTGGGCGGGGCGCAGGCGTTGCATAATGCGGTGGTGGCTTATGAACCGGTATGGGCAATCGGCACCGGCAAAACCGCCACTGCGGCGCAGGCGCAGGCGATGCATATGTTCATCCGCCAGCGTGTCGCATCCCACGATAGTCAAATCGCGGCGGAGTTGTGTATACTCTACGGCGGTAGCGTAAAGGCGAATAACGCGGCAGAGCTGTTTGCGATGCCGGATATCGATGGCGGGTTAATCGGCGGTGCTTCCCTGGTGGCTGATGAATTTCTGGCGATCTGTCGTGCGGGTGCCCGGACATAAAGTTTTCGTCCCGGTCAGGCCTGTCCTGAGCCTGTCGAAGTGGTTTGATTTTGTTTTTGGTATAGTATTTTGATATAGTATTCCGGTATAGTGTGTTTTAGGAGTGGTGTGTGGAAACATTGGTTTGGGTATTGCATGTTTTGACGGCTGTGGTGCTGGTCGGTTTGGTGCTGATGCAGCATGGCAAGGGTGCCGACATGGGGGCGGCGTTCGGTACCGGTTCGGCCGGCAGCCTGTTTGGTTCCAGCGGCTCCGCGAATTTTCTCAGCCGCAGCACGGCAGTCGCTGCGACGCTGTTTTTTGTCACCAGTTTGGGGCTGACTTATATTTATTCCCATCCCGCGCAGCAGCAGGGGGTGATGGATAAAGTGAAGCCGGTCGCCGCTGAGGCGGCTGTGCCTGCGGCTACCCCTGCCGACGACTCGAAGTCCAGGGAGATTCCAAAATAATTTCCCTGTAGTACATTGCGGTTGTGGTGGAATTGGTAGACACGCTAGCTTGAGGGGCTAGTGCTCGCAAGAGCGTGGGAGTTCGAGTCTCCCCATCCGCACCAGAATATAAATATAAGCCGGCGCAAAAGCTTGCCGGCGCAACCAAATAATTAAAAAGTGATTCCGGGCAAACCAGCGAATCACAACAGATCAGGGGAGGAAACTCAATGTTGGAAAATTATTTTCCGGTGCTGCTGTTCATCTTTATTGGCATCGTGATGGGCGTAGCTCCTGTTGTGCTGGGCAAGCTGGTATCGCCCCATCGTCCCGATAGCAGAAAAAATTCTCCCTATGAATGCGGCTTTGAGGCTTTTGAAGACGCGCGCATGAAATTCGACGTGCGCTATTACCTCGTCGCCATCCTGTTCATCCTGTTCGATCTTGAAATCGCCTTTCTCTTCCCCTGGGCGATCGTGCTCAAGGAAATTGGCACCTTCGGTTTTGTTTCCATGATGATTTTCCTCGCCATCCTCGTGGTTGGCTTTATCTACGAATGGATGAAAGGAGCCCTGGAATGGGAATAGAAGGTCTTCTGGAAAAGGGTGTCGTCACGACGACGCTCGACACCATCATCAATTACACCCGCACCGGATCGCTGTGGCCGATGACCTTCGGGCTGGCCTGCTGCGCGGTGGAAATGATGCATGCCGGCGCGGCGCGCTACGACCTGGACCGCTTCGGCGTGGTGTTCCGCCCCAGCCCGCGCCAGTCCGACGTGATGGTGGTGGCCGGGACGCTGTGCAACAAGATGGCTCCGGCGTTGCGCAAGGTGTATGACCAGATGGCCGAACCGCGCTGGGTGATCTCGATGGGCTCCTGCGCGAACGGCGGCGGTTATTACCACTATTCCTACTCGGTGGTGCGCGGCTGCGACCGCATCGTGCCGGTGGACGTGTATGTCCCCGGTTGCCCGCCGACGGCCGAGGCGCTGCTGTATGGTGTCATCCAGCTGCAGAACAAAATCAAACGAACCAATACCATTGCGCGTTAGGGTTGAACTATGGCTGCTGATTTGAGTGCATTGCGTACCAGTCTGACGGATTTGCTTGGCGGCAAGCTGGCCGGCATGGAGGAAAGGCTGGGCGAACTGACCGTCGTGGTCAAGGCGGCCGGGATGCTGGACACGCTGAAGCTGTTGCGCGATGCGGCGGGTTTCGAGCAGATGATCGACCTGTGCGGCGTGGATTATTCCGCTTACGGCGACGGCGCCTGGGAGGGCAAGCGCTTCGCGATCGTCTATCACCTGTTGTCGGTGGCGCATAACACGCGCTTGCGGGTGCGCATCTTTGCCGAGGAAGATGATTTTCCGTTGCTGGAATCGGTCACGGACATCTGGTCATGCGCCAACTGGTACGAGCGCGAAGCCTTCGACCTGTACGGCATCGTGTTCACCGGGCATCCAGACCTGCGCCGCATCCTGACCGACTACGGGTTTGTCGGCAACCCGTTCCGCAAGGATTTTCCGCTGTCCGGCCACGTGGAAATGCGCTACGACCCGGAACAGCAGCGCGTCGTGTATCAGCCGGTGTCGATCGAGCCGCGCGAAGTGACGCCGCGCATCATCCGTGAAGAAAACTACGGTCGTAACTGAGGATGCACTAAATGGCTGAAATCAAGAACTACACCATGAACTTCGGGCCGCAGCATCCCTCCGCGCACGGGGTGTTGCGTCTGGTGCTGGAGCTGGACGGCGAGGTCATCGAACGTGCCGACCCGCATATCGGGCTGCTGCACCGCGGCACCGAGAAGCTGGTCGAGCACAAGACCTATCTGCAATCCCTGCCCTACATGGACCGGCTCGATTACGTTTCGATGTTGAGCAACGAGCATGCCTATGTGCTGGCGGTCGAGAAGCTGGCGGGCATCGAGGTGCCGTTGCGCGCGCAGTATATCCGCGTGATGTATGACGAAATTACCCGCATCCTGAACCACCTGTTATGGCTGGGTGCGCACGGGCTGGATATCGGCGCGATGACCGTGTTCCTGTACTGTTTCCGCGAGCGCGAGGATTTGTTCGACGCCTACGAGGCGGTATCCGGCGCGCGCATGCACGCGGCCTATTACCGCCCGGGCGGCGTGTACCGCGATCTGCCGGACACCATGCCGCAATACCAGCCATCGAAAATCCACAATGCCGCAGCGGTGAAAAAACTCAACGAAAACCGCCAGGGCTCGCTGCTCGATTTTCTGGAGGATTTCACCAGGCGCTTCCCCACCTACGTGGATGAATATGAAACGCTGCTGACCGACAACCGCATCTGGAAGCAGCGCACCGTCGGCATCGGCGTGGTCACGCCGGAGCGCGCATTGGCGCTGGGTTTTACCGGCGCAATGCTGCGCGGCTCCGGGGTGGAGTGGGATTTGCGCAAGAAGCAGCCTTATGAAGTCTACGACCGTCTCGATTTCGATATTCCGGTCGGCAAGACCGGCGACTCCTATGACCGCTATCTGGTGCGCGTCGAGGAGATGCGCCAGGCCAACCGCATCATCAAGCAATGCATCGCCTGGCTGCGCGACAACCCCGGCCCGGTGATGACGGACAATTTCAAGTTTGCGCCGCCCAGGCGCGAGGCGATGAAGCAGAACATGGAGGAGCTGATCCATCACTTCAAACTGTTCACCGAAGGGATGCATGTGCCGGCCGGCGAGGCCTATGCGGCGGTGGAACATCCCAAGGGCGAGTTCGGCATTTACCTGGTTTCAGACGGCGCGAACAAGCCTTATCGCATGAAGATACGCGCGCCGGGTTTTGCCCATATGGCGGCGCTGGATGAAATGGTGCGCGGCCACATGATTGCCGACGTGGTGACCATTCTCGGCACGCAGGACATTGTTTTTGGCGAGGTAGACCGCTAATGGGCACCTTTAGAAATTTACTTTTGCGGGATGAAGCGCAAGGAGCCGCGCAGAGAATGACGAGGCATATCAATATGGATAGACGAGGAATGAGCGAGCACGCGACGCCGCGAATCGCCCGCAAAATGGATTTATAAAGGTGCCCTGATGTTATCCGAACAAATACAAGCGAAGATCAACCGCGAGTTGAAGAAGTATCCGGCGGACCAGAAACAGTCTGCGGTGATGGCCGCGTTGCGTTTCGTGCAGGACGAAAAGGGCTGGATTGCCGCCGATGACATGGCGGATGTCGCGGTCTATCTCGGCATGCCGAAAATGGCGGTGTACGAGGTGGCGACCTTCTACCATATGTACAACCTCAAGCCGATGGGCAGGCACACCATCACCGTATGCACCAACCTGTCCTGCACGCTGGGCGGGGCAGGGGATACCGTGGATTATCTGCAAGCCAGGCTGGGTATCGGTTTTGGCGAAGTTTCCGCAGACGGCAAATTTGGACTGCGCGAAGGCGAGTGCATGGGGGCGTGCAAGGATGCGCCGCTGTTCACCGTGAACAACAAGAAACTTTGCGGCCGTTTGAGCAAAGACAAGATCGATCAAATTTTGGCGGAACTGGATAAATCATGAGAGGGCCAGATAATTTTATGAAAGGCTCAGGTAAATTATGAGAGGCCCGGTCATTCTCACCACGATGGATTTCGACCAGCCCTGGACGCTGGAAAACTATCTAAAGGTCGGCGGTTACCAGGCATTGCGCAAGGTGCTGACCGAAAAAATGTCGCCCGATGCGATTATTTCCGAAGTCAAGCTGTCGGCATTGCGCGGACGCGGCGGTGCGGGCTTCCCGACCGGGCTGAAGTGGAGCTTCATGCCGAAAAATTACACCGGGGACAAATATATCGTCTGCAATACCGACGAGGGCGAGCCAGGCACCTGCAAGGACTGGGACATCCTGCGCTACAACCCGCATTTGCTCATCGAGGGCATGGCGATCGCCGCCTATACGATGGGGGTCAAGACCGGCTACAACTATGTGCATGGCGAAATTTTCGAGGCCTACGAGCGCATGGAAGAGGCCTGCGAGCTGGCGCGCGCCGCCGGCTATCTCGGCGACAACATCCTGGGCACGGATTTCTGCTTCGACCTGCATAATCATCTCGGCTATGGCGCCTACGTCTGCGGCGAAGAAACCGCCTTGCTGGAATCCATCGAGGGCAAGAAAGGCCAGCCGCGCTTCAAGCCGCCTTTTCCCGCGACCTTTGGTCTGTACGGCAAACCGACCACGATCAACAACACCGAAACCTTCGCCAGCATCCCGTACATCATCAATCACGGCGGGCAGAAATTCCTGGAACTGGGCAAGCCGAACAACGGCGGCACCAAGCTGTTCTCCGTCTCCGGCCATGTGAACAACCCGGGCAATTTCGAAGTGCCGATGGGCACGCCGTTCAGCGAGCTGCTGAAGATGGCGGGCGGGGTGCGCAACGGGCATACGCTCAAGGCGGTGATCCCCGGCGGCTCGTCGATGCCGGTGCTGCCTGCCGAAATCATGATGGGGCTGACCATGGATTACGATTCCATCTCCAAGGCAGGCTCCGGCCTGGGCAGCGGCGCAGTGATCGTGATGGACGAAACGACCTGCATGGTGCGTGCGCTGGAGCGCCTGTCGTATTTCTATTACGAGGAATCCTGCGGGCAATGCACGCCGTGCCGCGAAGGCACCGGCTGGCTGTACCGCATCGTGCATCGCATCGAGCATGGCGAAGGCCGCAAGGAAGATCTGGATTTGCTGTTGAGCGTGGGCGAAAACATTGCCGGACGCACTATTTGCGCGCTGGGCGAGGCGGCGGTTTGGCCGGTGCAGGGCATGCTCAGGCATTTCCGCGACGAATTTGAATATCACATCGAACACAAGCGTTGCTTGGTGTAAAGCTGACGGGTCAGGTGCGTAATGATCAATATTGAAATTGACGGCAAGCAAGTAGAAATCCAGCGCGGTTCCACGGTGATGGACGCGGCGCACAAGGCGGGCATTCATATCCCGCATTTCTGCTACCACAAGAAACTGTCTATCGCGGCCAGTTGCCGCATGTGTCTGGTCGAGGTGGAAAAGGCGCCAAAACCGCTGCCCGCCTGTGCGACACCGGCTACCGACGGCATGAAGGTTCATACCCATTCCGAAACGGCCGTCAAGGCGCAACAGGGCGTGATGGAATTCCTGCTGATCAACCACCCGCTGGATTGTCCGGTTTGCGACCAGGGCGGCGAATGCCAGTTGCAGGACATCGCAATGGGCTATGGCGCGCCGGCATCGCGCTACAGCGAAGAAAAACGCATCGTGATGCACAAGGATATCGGCGCGCTGATTTCCACCCAGGAAATGAGCCGCTGCATTCACTGCACGCGCTGTGTGCGTTTCGGGCAGGAAATCGCCGGCATGATGGAAATGGGCATGGCATTCCGCGGCGAACATGCCGAGATCATGAGCTTTGTGAACAGCTCGGTGGATTCAGAGTTGTCCGGCAACATGATCGACCTGTGCCCGGTCGGCGCATTGACCAGCAAGCCGTTCCGCTACACCGCGCGCAGCTGGGAATTGTCGCGGCGCAAGTCGGTCAGCCCGCATGACGGCCTGGGATCCAATCTGGCGGTGCAGGTGAAGAACGGCAAGGTGATGCGCGTCACGCCGATCGAAAACGAAGCCGTCAACGAATGCTGGATTTCCGACAAGGATCGCTTCAGCTATGAAGGACTGAATTCACCTGAGCGCCTGACCAAGCCGATGCTCAAGCAGGACGGCAAGTGGCAGGAAGTCGAATGGCCGGTCGCGCTGGAATATGTGGCGGGCGGCTTGCGCCATGTGATCGGCAGCGACGGAATCGACCAGATCGCCGCACTGGCGACGCCGCACAGCACGCTGGAAGAACTTTACCTGCTGCAAAAACTGATGCGCGGGCTGGGCAGCAGCAACGTGGATTTCCGTTTGCGCCAGTCCGATTTCAGCACCGACAACCTCCCTCAATCCCCCCTTCTCAGGGGGGAGGCGGATGCTCCTCCCCTGACAAGGCGAGGCCGGGAGGGGTTCCTGCCGTGGCTCGGCATGCCGGTCGCCGACATCAATACCCGCGACCGCTTGCTGATCGTCGGCAGCTTTTTGCGCAAGGATCACCCGCTGCTGGCGCAACGCGTGCGCCAGGCGGTCAAGCGCGGCGCGCAGGCCAATATCGTGCATGCCAGCGATGACGATCTGCTGATGCCGGTCGCCAACAAGGCCATCGTCGCGCCAGGCGAACTGGTGAACCAGTTGGCGCAAATCCTGAAGGCACTGGCAGCGGAAAAACAGGTGGCGCCGGATGTTTCCGTACAGGGTATCGAAGCAGGTAGCGTAGCCGCCGCCATCGCCAGGAGTCTGGCCAGTGGCGAGCGCGCCGCGGTGCTGCTCGGCAACTTCGCGCAGCAACATCCGCAGGCGGCGCAGCTCGCCTTGCTGGCGGAAAAGATCGCCGCATTGTGCGGCGCGAAATTCGGCTTCCTCGGCGAGGCGGCGAACAGTGTCGGCGGTTATCTCGCCGGAGCGGTGCCCGGCGGACAGGGCATGAATGCCGCGCAGATGGTGGCGTCGCCGCGCAAGGCGTATATCCTGCTGAATGTCGAGCCGGAACTGGATATGCACGACCCGCAACAGGCGATGGCCGCGATGCGCGCCGCCGACCTGGTGGTGGCCTTGTCCGCCTACAAGCACCATGCGACCGATTACGCCGATGTGCTGCTGCCGATCGCGCCGTTCACCGAAACCTCCGGCACATTTGTCAACACCGAAGGGCTTGTGCAAAGTTTCAAGGGCGCTGCCAAGCCGCTCGGTGAAACCCGTCCGGCCTGGAAGGTGCTGCGCGTGTTGGGCAATCTGCTCGACGTGAGCGGCTTTGATTACGATACCAGCGAAGCGGTGCGCGATGAAGCGCTGTCCGGCATGAATGTGGCGAGTAAATTGAACAATACCCTGAATGAAAATGTAGGTCGGGCTTCGCCCGACATGGTGGGTGGAGTCCACCCTACCAAGGCGCAGGGATTTCAACGTGTCGCCGATGTGCCGATCTACTCGACCGATGCGCTGGTGCGCCGTGCTGCCTCGCTGCAAAAGACGCACGATGCCGCAGCCCCGTGCGTGATGATGCATGGCAGCGAGTTGCAGAAACTGGGCGTGCAATCCGGCGACATCGTGAAGGTGACCCAGGGCAGCGCAACGGTACGCTTGGCGGTGCAGGCGGATGACACCCTGCCTGAAGGCGTTGCGCGCGTCGCGGCGGGCCATCCGGCCACGGCGGAACTCGGCGCGATGTTTGGAACAATCACTGTGGAACCGATAACTGGGGAACGGGCATGATGGAATTGCTGCAAACTTTGCAACAGGCCGGGCTTGAGCTGCTCGGCCCGGCTTGGTTGCCGATCTGGACGATAGTAAAGATCATGGTCATCACGGTGCCGATCATGCTGACGGTCGCCTATCTGACACTGGCGGAACGCAAGGTGATCGGCTACATGCAGATCCGCATCGGCCCGAATCGCGTCGGTCCTTACGGCCTGCTGCAACCGCTCGCCGACGGCGCGAAACTGCTGTTCAAGGAAATTATCATTCCGAGCGGCTCGAACAAATTCCTGTTTATCGCCGCACCTATTTTGGGACTGGCGCCGGCTCTGGCGGCATGGGCGGTGATGCCGTTCAGCGAAGGGATGGTGCTGACCAATGTCAATGCCGGGCTGTTGTATATCCTGGCGATGACTTCGCTGTCGGTTTACGGCATCATCATCGCCGGCTGGGCATCCAACTCCAAGTATGCCTTCATCGGCGCGGTGCGTTCCGTCGCACAGATCGTGTCGTATGAAATCGCGATGGGTTTCGCGCTGGTGTGCGTGCTGATGGCTTCGCAAAGCATGAATGTGGGCGACATTGTGCGCGGCCAGCAAGGCAGCCTCGGCATGCTGAACTGGTATTTCATCCCGCTGTTCCCGATGTTCCTCGTGTACCTGATTTCCGGCGTCGCGGAAACCAACCGCGCGCCGTTCGATATGGCGGAAGGCGAGTCGGAAATCGTTGCGGGTTTCCATGTCGAATATTCCGGCATGGCGTTCGCGATGTTCTTCCTGGCCGAATACGCCAACATGATCCTGATCTCCTTCCTGACCGCGATCATGTTTCTGGGCGGCTGGTTGTCGCCGGTGCCGTTCCTGCCGGACAGCTTCATCTGGCTGCTGGCCAAGGCTTCCTTCTTCCTGTTCCTGTTCCTGTGGCTGCGCGCGACCTTCCCGCGTTATCGCTATGACCAACTGATGCGGCTGGGCTGGAAAGTATTCATCCCGCTCACCATCGTCTGGGTGGTGGTGGTTGCCGTGTGGATGCAAACCCCGCTGTGGGTCTGGTAGGCGGAGGAGATGAATATGGAAAAAATAACAAACTTCTTCAAGACCTTCCTGCTGTTCGAGCTGGTCAAGGGCATGGCGCTGACCGGGCGGTATTTCTTCGCGCGCAAAATCACCGTGCAGTACCCCGAAGAGAAGACCCCGCAGAGCTTCCGCTTCCGCGGCCTGCACGCGCAGCGCCGCTACGCCAACGGCGAGGAACGCTGCATCGGCTGCAAGCTGTGCGAGGCGGTGTGCCCGGCTTTGGCGATCAAGATCGAAGTGGCGGAGCGCGAGGACGGTACGCGCCGCACCACGCAATATGACATCGACCTGACCAAATGCATCTTCTGCGGCTTCTGCGAGGAGTCCTGCCCGGTGGATGCGATCGTCGAAACGCGCATGTTCGAGTATCACGGCGAAAAGCCCGGTGACCTGTATTACACCAAGCCGATGCTGCTGGCGATGGGCGACAAACATGAAGAGCAAATCGCCAAGGACCGTGCGGCGGATGCGAAGTACCGATAGTAGGGAGTGGTAAGTAGGGAGTAGGGAGTGGTAAGTAGCAAGTAGGGAGTGGTAAGTAGGGAGTAGGCTTTCCCACTCTCCACTGAGGTGCGCAGCACCGCTCCACTTCCCACTGAGCGTAGCGATCCACTCTCCACTGAGGTGCGCAGCACCGCTCCACTCACCACTTACAAGAGGATGAATTTATGAATTTTGAGACCATCATGTTTTATGTGTTTGCCGCGCTGACCATATTCGCGGCATTGCGCGTGATCACCGCACATAACCCGGTGCATGCGGTGCTGTTCCTGGTGCTGGCGTTCATCAGCTCCGCCGGTATCTGGATATTGCTGGAAGCGGAATTCCTCGCCATCACGCTGGTGCTGGTGTATGTCGGCGCGGTGATGGTGCTGTTCCTGTTCGTGGTGATGATGCTGGACATCAACCTGGTGCGGTTACGCGAAGGCATCTGGCGCTGGCTGCCGTTCGGCGCGGCATTGGCCGGCTTGATGGCGTTTGAAATGATCTGGGTGCTGGGTTCCTCCGGAACATCCGGGGGCAAGGTAGCCATCAAGCATGCGGCCGATTACAGCAATACCAAGGAGCTGGGGCGTTTGATTTACACCGAGTATGTGTATCCGTTCGAGATTGCCGCGGTGCTGCTGCTGGTGGCGATGGTGGCGGCGATCGCGCTGACCCTGCGCCGCCGCAAGGATGCCAAGTCGCAGGTGGTGGCCGAGCAGGTCGCGGTGAAGAAGGCTGATCGTTTGCGCATCGTGAAGATGCAAAGTGAAAGCAAAGGTTCTGGTGAGTAGTAAGTGGTGAGTGGTGAGTGGGTTTTCCACTGAGGCGCGCAGCGCCGTTCTACTTACCACTATCCAAGTTAATCAAGGGAGCGAGTAACGTGTTAACACTGTCGCATTATCTGGTACTGAGCGCCGTGCTGTTCGCGATCGGCGTGGTCGGCATTTTCCTGAACCGCAAGAACCTGATCGTGCTGCTGATGGCGATCGAGATGATGCTGCTGGCGGTGAACACCAATTTCGTCGCGTTCTCGCATTATTTGAACGATACCGCCGGGCAGGTCTTCGTGTTCTTCATCCTGACCGTGGCCGCAGCCGAAGCCGCCATCGGACTGGCGATACTGGTGGTGCTGTTCCGCAACCTGAACACCATCAACGTTGATGATCTCGACAGCCTGAAAGGGTGAGGCAGTTAAAGGCAGCCGTTAGTAGTTGGTTAAAACCGCGTAGCGACAACGCCAACTAACGTCTAACGACTAATAACTAAAGGTTTAGATATGAGCATGCAAAATCTGTATCTGTTGGTCCCATTGGCTCCGCTGGCCGGCGCGATTGCCGCCGGGCTGTTCGGCAAGTGCCTGGGACGCGCTTGGTCGCATCGCATCACCATCGCGCTGGTGGCGGTTTCGTTTTTCGCGTCGCTGGCGATTTTCAACGATGTGCTGGCTGGCCATGTGTATAACGGCCCGGTTTATACCTGGCTGACATCTGGCGATACCAGCTTTCAGGTGGGCTTCCTGATCGACCGCCTGACCGTGATGATGATGCTGGTGGTGACCTTCGTGTCGCTGATGGTGCATATCTATACCATCGGTTACATGGAAGACGACGACGGCTATCAGCGCTTCTTCAGCTACATCTCGCTGTTTACCTTTTCGATGCTGATGCTGGTGATGGCGAACAACTTCATGCAGTTGTTCTTCGGCTGGGAAGCGGTGGGGCTGGTTTCCTACCTGCTGATTGGCTTCTGGTACAAGAAAGACACGGCGATCTACGCTAATTTAAAAGCTTTTTTAGTTAATCGCGTCGGCGACTTCGGCTTCCTGCTCGGCATCGGGCTGGTGCTGATGGTGTTCGGCACGCTGGACTATGCCGCAGTGTTCGCCAATGCGGCCAGCCATGCTAACGACATGGCACCGATTCCCGGCGTATCGTGGAACCTGATGACCGCGATCTGCATCCTGCTGTTTATCGGCGCGATGGGCAAGTCGGCGCAGTTCCCGCTGCATGTCTGGCTGCCCGATTCGATGGAAGGCCCGACCCCGATCTCCGCGCTGATTCACGCCGCGACGATGGTGACCGCCGGCATCTTCATGGTGGCGCGTATGTCGCCGATGTTCGAACTGTCCGACACCGCGCTGTCCTTCGTGATGGTGATCGGCGCGATCACCGCGCTGTTCATGGGCTTCCTCGGTATCATCCAGAACGACATCAAGCGCGTGGTGGCCTATTCCACCTTGTCGCAGCTCGGCTACATGACCGTGGCGCTCGGCGCGTCGGCCTACTCGGTGGCGATCTTCCACCTGATGACCCATGCGTTCTTCAAGGCGCTGCTGTTCCTCGCCGCCGGCAGCGTGATCATCGCGATGCACCACAACCAGGATATCCGCTACATGGGCGGCCTGAGAAAATACATGCCGATCACCTGGATCACGTCGCTGATCGGCTCGCTGGCGCTGATCGGCACGCCGTTCTTCTCCGGCTTCTATTCCAAGGACAGCATCATCGAGGCAGTCGCGCTGTCGCATCTGTCAGGTTCCGGCTTCGCCTACTTCGCGGTGGTGGCCGGGGTGTTCGTCACCGCCTTCTATTCGTTCCGCATGTACTTCCTGGTATTCCACGGCAAGGAGCGCTATGACCAGGCGCCGCATCCTTCGACAAGCTCAGGACAGGCTGATACACATGATAGCCACGGGCACGATGACCATGCTGCGGTAAGCGATGCACATGACGATCATGGGCATCACGACGGCAAGCCGCACGAGACGCCTTGGGTGGTGACGCTGCCGCTGATCCTGCTGGCCATTCCTTCCGTGCTGATCGGCTATATCGCCATCGAGCCGATGCTGTATGGCGGCTATTTCGGCGATGCGATCTTCATCGCCGAAAACCACCCTGTGATGAGTGAACTGCGCGAGGAGTTCCACGGTGCATTGGCGATGGCGCTGCATGCGTTGACCACCTTGCCGCTATGGCTGGCGGTCGCCGGTGTGGCGAGCGCGGCGTTCTTCTACCTGAAGCGCCCCGACATCCCCGCTGCGATCCAGAAGCGCTTCCAGTTCATCTACACCCTGCTCGACAACAAGTATTACTTCGACCGCTTCAACGACTGGTTCTTTGCCGGCGGCGCGCGCGGCGCGAGCGGCTTGCTGTGGAAGTTCGGCGACGTGAAGCTGATCGACGGATTGATGGTGAACGGCACGGCGAAACTGGTCGGGATGTTCTCCGGAGTGATGCGGCGTCTCCAGTCCGGTTATATCTACCACTATGCGTTTTCCATGATCATCGGCGTATTCGTGCTGCTGACCATGCGGAACTGGTTTTAACATGAAGCTCGTAGGGGCGATTCACGAATCGCCCGTTTGCCATATTGCCCGGCGAGGGCGATTCGTGAATCGCCCCTACAGGAAATATAAGGAATGACGGCATGATTTTCGGATTACCCATTATTAGCGTAGCGATCTGGCTGCCGATCATCTTCGGCATATTGGTGTTGGCCACCGGCGACGACAAGAACGCTCCGCTGGCGCGCATCCTGGCCTTGGTCGGCTCAACACTCGGTTTCCTGGTGACGATCCCGCTGTATACCGGCTTTGTGAACGACACCTCGGAGATGCAGTTCGTCGAGTTGCATGACTGGATTGCGCGCTTCAACATCCATTATCACCTCGGCGTGGACGGCATCTCGGTGCTGTTCGTCCTGCTGACCGCTTTCTTTACGCCCCTCGTGGTACTGGCCGGCTGGCAGGTGATCGAGAAGCGCGTCGCGCAATACATGGCGTCCTTCCTGATCATGTCCGGTGTCATGATCGGCGTGTTTGCCGCGCTCGACTCCATCCTGTTCTATGTGTTCTGGGAAGCCATGCTGATTCCGATGTTCCTGATCATCGGCATATGGGGCGGGAAGAACCGCGTGTACGCGGCAGTCAAGTTCTTCCTCTACACCCTGCTCGGTTCGTTGCTGATGCTGGTGGCGCTGATCTACCTGTACAACCAGTCCGGCGGCAGCTTTGCTATTCTCGACTTCCATAAGGTCGAGCTGCCGATGATGGCGCAGATCCTGATCTTCATCGCATTCTTCTTCGCCTTCGCGGTGAAAGTGCCGATGTTCCCGGTGCACACCTGGTTGCCGGATGCGCACGTCGAAGCGCCGACCGGCGGTTCGGTGGTGCTGGCGGCGATCATGCTGAAGGTCGGCGCCTACGGCTTTCTGCGCTTCTCGATGCCGATTACACCGGACGCCAGCCATCAGCTGGCCGGCGTGATGATCGCGCTGTCGCTGATCGCGGTGGTGTACATCGGACTGGTGGCGCTGATGCAGACGGACATGAAGAAGCTGGTGGCGTATTCATCGATTTCGCACATGGGCTTCGTCACGCTGGGTTTTTTCATCTTCAACGCCTACGGCATGGAGGGCGCGCTGCTGCAAATGATCTCGCACGGCTTCGTATCCGGCGCGCTGTTCCTGTGCATCGGCGTGCTGTATGACCGCATGCACTCGCGCAACATCGCCGACTACGGCGGCGTGGCCAAAACCATGCCGGTATTTGCCGCATTCTTCATGTTGTTCGCGATGGCCAACGTCGGGCTGCCAGGCACCAGCGGTTTCGTCGGCGAATTCATGGTTATCCTCGGCGCGGTGAAGGTGAATTTCTGGTACGCCTTCACTGCCGCGACCACGCTGATCTTCGGCGCGGCCTATACATTGTGGATGTACAAGCGCGTGATCTTCGGCGCGGTGGCAAACCACCATGTCGCCGAACTCATCGACCTGACGCTGCGCGAAAAAGTGATCTTCGCGATCCTCGCGGTTACCGTGCTGGGCATGGGGCTGTATCCGTTGCCGTTCAGCGAAATCATGCATGTGTCGGTAAATGACCTGCTGGTGCATGTGGCGCGTTCCAAGCTGCCGTTGTAATCCGTAGGGGCAATTCACGAATTGCCCGAGACAGAACTGTATTTTTGCAGCAGATTTTGAGGTGTATATGGACTTGATGACTGATTTGATGCCGGCCGGCGCGGAAATTTTTATGCTGGTCATGGCGTGTGTGATTCTGATTGCGGATTTGCTGATCAAGCAAAGCGGCAGGCTGGTCACCTATATGCTGGTGCAACTCACCCTGCTGGGCTGTTCGCTGATTACCGTCGGCACGCACGAGAACGGTGTGGTGTATGCCTTCAACAACATGTTCGTGGACGACCTGATGTCCGACGTGCTGAAGCTGCTGACCTATCTGGCGGTGTCGATGATGCTGGTGTATTCAAGGCTATATCTCACCGTGCGCGGCCTGTTCAGCGGCGAATTCATGGTGCTTGCGCTGTTTGCCACGCTCGGCATGATGGTGATGATCTCCGCCAACCATTTCCTCACCCTGTATCTCGGTCTGGAAGTACTGTCGCTGAGCCTGTATGCGATGGTCGCGTTGCAGCGCGATTCCGCCGTCGCCACCGAAGCCGCGATGAAATATTTCATCCTCGGCGCGCTGGCTTCCGGCCTGCTGCTGTACGGCATGTCCATGCTGTACGGCGCGACCGGCTCGCTGGAGCTGGGCGCGGTGTCCGACGCGATCAAGTCGGGCGCAGCGGACAAGGACCTGCTGGTGTTCGGCCTGGTGTTCGTGGTCTCCGGCCTGGCCTTCAAGCTCGGCGTGGTGCCGTTCCACATGTGGGTGCCGGACGTGTATCACGGCGCGCCCACCGCGATGACCATGCTGATCGGCTCGGCGCCCAAACTCGCCGCCTTTGCGTTTGTTGCGCGCATTCTGGTCGAAGGGCTGCAACCGCTGGTGCAACACTGGTCCGGCATGCTGATCATCCTCGCCGTCGCCTCGATGGCGCTCGGCAACATTACCGCGATTGCGCAGACCAACCTCAAGCGCATGCTTGCCTACTCCACCATCGCGCATATGGGCTTCATGCTGCTCGGCCTGCTGAGCGGCGGCATCGAAGGCTACGGAACTTCCATGTTCTACATCGTGGTGTATGTGCTGATGACGCTCGGCGCGTTCGGCATGATCATGCTGCTGTCGCGTGAAGGTTTCGAGGCCGATACCCTCAATGACTTCAAGGGACTCAACCAGCGTAGCCCGTGGCTCGCCTTCATGATGCTGCTGCTGATGTTCTCGATGGCGGGTGTGCCGCCCACCGTCGGTTTCTATGCAAAATTCTCGGTGTTGAACTCCGTGGTGCAGGCGGGACATGTCTGGCTGGCTGTCGTTGCGGTGCTGCTCTCGCTGATCGGTGCGTTCTACTACCTGCGCATCGTCAAGCTGATGTATTTCGACGCGCCGGAAAGCCACGCGCCGATTGATGTCCGCTCGGATTCCGCGTTTCTGCTGAGCGTGAATGGCCTGGGCGTGCTGTTGCTCGGCCTGTTGCCCGGCACATTGATGTCGGTTTGTGCCGTGTCGGTGCAGCAATCGTTGTTGCTGCATTAAACCAGCCTGTATGGCCACTTCAAAACTCCCGCCGCGTGCGGGAGTTTTTGTCTGTGCTCCAGAATTGCATGGCAAAATGCCGTCGGGACTCATTTGATTGCGGATCGAGGTTTTTAGTTAACCTAAAAAACGCAGTTGAAACTTGTAGGAGCGCGCCCTGCGCGCGAGCCGTCTGGTCGCGCGCAGGGCGCGCTCCTACAGGGGTCACCCAGAAGGTGAGTGGCATCAAAGATGCAAGAACCAATCATCACGCGGGCTTGCATAAAAATGCAAACGGTCAACTGCGGTTTTCAGGGTTAAAGAACCCGGGGCGAGATTTTTGTGTATTGAGTAAGAGGGTACCGTGGATTTGAAAGAAACCTGTCTGGATACGGCCGTGATGTACGACGGCAGCTTCATCAAGGTGCGCAAGGATCATGCGCGCCTGCCGGACGGCCAGGTGCATACCCGCGAATACATCGTCCATCCCGGTGCGGTCGCGGTGCTGGCGCTGCTCGACAACGGCAGGCTGGTGATGGAGCGCCAGTACCGCTACGCGCCGCAACGTGAGTTCATCGAAATCCCGGCAGGCAAGATCGACCCCAGCGAAGATATCCTGCGCACCGCGCAGCGCGAACTGCTCGAAGAAACCGGCTATGCCGCCGGCGAGTGGACGCATCTTGCCACCACCTGGCCGTGCATCGGCTATGCCGACGAGCATATCGAATATTTCCTGGCGCGCGGCCTCACTCACCAAGGCCGTCAACTCGATGACGGTGAATTCCTCGAAGTGTTCGAGCTGTCCCTGCCGGAAGCGATAGAGTGGATCAGGCAAGGCAAAATCAACGACAGCAAGACCATCGTCGGCTTGTTCTGGCTGGAGAAGCATCTCAACGGCTGGCGTTAACCCTTTGGGCTTGTGCACCGTGCTGGTGCAAAACTGTGGTGCAGCGGCAATAAAGTGCACCAATTTCTCTTGCTTAAAGCGGCTTCAAGTTAACGCATTCTTAATTTGTTTATAGCCATCAGTCAGTTAGTATTATGGAACGGATCTTGCGTGCTTTTTATAGTTTGCACCAAAGGAGATATGCATGGAAAACCTGAAATTCGGCAATGATGTCCTGTTTGTGTTGCTCGGCGCGATCATGGTATTGGCGATGCACGCTGGCTTCGCTTTTCTGGAGCTGGGCACGGTACGCAAGAAAAACCAGGTGAACGCGCTGGTCAAAATCCTGGCCGATTTTGCGGTTTCTACATTGGCGTATTTCTTCATCGGCTACAGCCTTGCTTACGGCGTGCATTTTTTCACCGGCGCGGAACAGTTGGCGCAAAAAAGCGGCTACGACCTGGTGAAATTCTTCTTCCTGCTTACCTTCGCCGCAGCCATTCCCGCGATCGTTTCCGGCGGCATCGCCGAGCGCGCGCGCTTCAACCCGCAACTGGCCGCCACCTTCGTGCTGGTTGGTTTTGTCTATCCGATCTTCGAGGGCATCGCGTGGAATGGGCGTTTCGGCGTGCAGGAATGGCTGACAGCGACATTCGGCGCGCCGTTCCACGACTTCGCCGGATCGGTGGTGGTGCATGCGGTGGGCGGCTGGATCGCGCTGGCGGCGGTGCTGCTGCTCGGCGCGCGGCGCGGACGCTACAGCAAGGAAGGGCGCATCGCCGCGCACCCGCCTTCCAGCATCCCGTTCCTTGCGTTGGGCGCGTGGATACTCACGGTGGGCTGGTTCGGCTTCAACGTGATGTCGGCGCAGGAAATCGGCAAGATCAGCGGTCTGGTCGCGGTCAATTCGCTGATGGCGATGGTGGGCGGCACATTGGCTGCGCTATGGGCCGGCAAGAACGATCCCGGCTTCGTGCATAACGGCCCGCTGGCCGGGCTGGTGGCGATATGCGCCGGTTCCGACCTGATGCACCCGATCGGCGCGTTGCTGGTCGGCGGCGTGGCGGGCGCATTGTTCGTGGCGATGTTCACGCTGACGCAGAACCGCTGGAAGATCGACGACGTGCTCGGCGTGTGGGCGTTGCACGGCCTATGCGGCGCATGGGGCGGCATCGCCGCCGGCATCTTCGGCGCAAAGGCGTTCGGCGGCATCGGCGGGGTCAGCTTCATGGCGCAATTGTGCGGCACGCTGCTCGGCGTGGGAATTGCCTTTGCCGGCGGCTACGCGGTGTACGGCGCGCTGAAAAAACTGGTCGGCATCCGCCTCGATGCGGAAGAAGAATTCAACGGCGCCGATTTGAGCATCCACAGGATTTCCGCGACGCCGGAAAGGGAATCGGGCTGGTAAGCATCTTGAATTGATTCAACCTAAAAACGGCAGTCGGCCGCTGGTGATTTCACGCGAATTCCCGTGGCAATTGATTCTTGCGGCTTTGCCGCAACTCACCTTTCGGGTGAGCCATTTGTAGGAGCGCGCCCTGCGCGCGAGCTGTCTGGTCGCGCGCAGGGCGCGCTCCTACAGGTTTCAACTGCGTTTTCTAGATTCAATCAACCGATGCGGCGTTGCTCACGCCGCATCGGTTTCTTTTTTGTGGCGCATAACCAAAAAATTTCCAAAATATTTAGGCCGTTTGGCATATTGACCCATCGCTGGTGGACGGGTAGGGTGCATGTCTTCCGTTACATGCTTGCAAGGAACGCTCCATGCCTGCTCCAAAAGAAGTCATCAAGCTGATCGAAAACTTCGAGCGCAATCTCGACGCCTACCGCAGCGGCAAATACAACGAGACGCAGGTGCGGCGCGATTTCATCGACCCGTTGTTCAAGGCGCTGGGCTGGGACATGGACAACAGCGCGGGCTATGCCGAAGCCTACCGCGACGTGATCCACGAAGACGCGATCAAGATCGGCACTTCCACCAAGGCACCCGATTACAGCTTCCGCGTCGGCGGCCAGCGCAAATTTTTTCTCGAAGCGAAAAAACCATCGGTTAACGTCAAGGAGGATGTGGAACCGGCTTTCCAATTGCGCCGCTATGCGTGGTCTGCCAAGCTGCCGCTGTCCATCGTCACAGACTTCGAGGAATTCGCCATTTATGACTGCCGCGCCAAGCCCGATAAGGGCGACAAGGCCAGCAAGGCGCGGCTGTTCTATTGCACCTTCCACGACTACGCGGACAAATGGGACGAGATCGCCGCGATATTTTCCAAGGAGGCGGTGCTCAAAGGCTCGTTCGATAAATACGCCAGCACCAGCAAAGGCAAGCGCGGCACCACCGAAGTAGATAGCGCGTTCCTGGAAGAAATCGAAGGCTGGCGCGACCTGCTGGCGCGCAACATCGCCCTCAGAAATACCAACCCCGTAGGAGCGGGCCCTGCCCGCGACATGACGATAGATCGCGGGCAGGGCCCGCTCCTACGGGATCAGGGTTCTGCTTTAAGCCAGCGCGAACTCAATTTCGCCGTGCAGCAAACCATCGACCGCATCATCTTCCTGCGCATCTGCGAAGACCGCGGCATCGAGCCTTATGGCCGGCTGATGGCGTTGCAGAACGGCGTCAACGTCTATGGCCGCTTGCGCGAGATGTTCCGCGATGCGGACGACCGCTACAACTCCGGCCTGTTCCACTTCAAGCGCGAAAAAGGCCGCGCCGAAGCACCCGACGAACTCACGCTGAATCTGGAGATCGACGACAAACCGCTCAAGGAAATTTTCAAGAACCTGTATTACCCCGATTGCCCCTACGAATTCTCCGTGCTCGGCGCGGACATCCTCGGCAGCGTCTACGAGCAATTCCTCGGCAAGGTCATCCGCCTGACCGCGGGCAACCGCGCCGTGGTCGAGGACAAACCGGAAGTGAAAAAAGCGGGCGGCGTGTTCTACACCCCTGCCTACATCGTGCAATACATCGTCGAGCACACCGTCGGCAAACTGCTGGAAGGCAAGACGCCGAAGCAGGTCAAGGGCATGTCCATCCTCGATCCGGCGTGCGGATCGGGATCATTCCTGATCGGCGCGTACCAATACCTGCTCGACTGGTATCTGGCGCGCTATGTGGCAGAAGGCGCGGAAAAACACAGCAAGGGCAAGGATGCGCGCCTGCGCCACAGCACATCGGGCGAATGGCGGCTCACCACGGCGGAGAAAAAACGCATTCTGCTCGAACACATCTACGGCGTGGACATCGACGCGCAAGCGGTGGAAGTCACCAAGCTCTCGCTGCTGCTAAAGGTGCTGGAGGGCGAATCCGACCAGACGCTCACCAGCCAGATGAAGCTGTTCCACGAACGCGTGCTGCCCGACCTCGACCGCAACATCCAGTGCGGCAACTCGCTGATCGGACCGGATTTCTACGACAGCCAACTCGAACTGGACGACGAGACTACGCAACGCATCAACGTGTTCGACTGGCAGGCTGCGTTCCCGCAGATTTTCAAGGCGGGCGGTTTCGATGTAGTGATCGGGAATCCGCCGTATGTTCGCCCGCACAACATTGAAGACGACATCAAGACATATTTCTGGAGCCACTATGGCACGTTCGTTGGGAAGTCGGACCTTTACTGTTGCTTTATCGAAAAAGCTATATCGCTACTCAAAAAAGGCGGCAAATTCGGCAATATCATATCCAACGGATGGCTTCGTCTTGACAGTTTTGAAGCATTAAGAAAACAGATTCTCGCTCAAACATCAGTCGAGAAAATTGTGGACTTTACAGACTATGTTTTCGCTAATGCGACAGTGAAGACCTGCATACTTTTACTTGGGAAAGGCAAAACAAAGGCTAACACGATTGAAGTGGCGACCTGTAAAGCTGGAACGCCGTGGCAGGAAGCACCCTTCAAGGTTATTGAGCAATCGAAGTTTGATCACACTTACAAGTGCATCTTTGACATCTCAATGGTGCCTGAACTTGAAGCCGTTAAAGACAAGATGCGAAGCTTCGGAAAACCGTTAGGCGAACAGTTTGATCTCGCCTTCGGTTTAAAGACTGGGGACGATTCAAGGTTCCTGACTTATTCTCCTAGCACTGACGAAGACAAGCGGCTCCTTAGGGGTGAAGATGTTCATCGTTACTCATACCAGTTCAAGGGCGAGTATGTACATTACGTTCCCAAGGAGATGACATCTCATCGAAGCACTGCAAGGCCTGGTAACTCAGAAAGATTTGAACAGCCTAAAGTACTTATTCGCGATACTGGCGGGGCGCTGGAAGGCACCTTTGATGACGACCATTTCTATGTAAAGGATGTGCTTGTCGTACTGGATGCTGAGAAGCAAGAAAAGCCGTTGAAGCATCTAATGGGCATCCTCAACTCCAAGTTAATGCGGGTCTATTACGAGACATCTTTTCCTACGCTTCACGTTCAACGTGATGAGCTTGCCTCATTGCCAGTCATTGCTTTGAATAACCATCCAAGTTCGGCAAGCATTGTCGCACTGGTCGAAAAAATGCTCGCCCTGCACCAGCAACTCGCCGCAGCAAAAACCCCGCAGGACACCACCCTGCTGCAACGCCAGATCGTCGCGACTGACAAGCAGATAGACCAGTTGGTATATGCGCTGTACGGCCTGACCGAGGAGGAGATCGCGCTGGTGGAGGGCGCATGATGCACCCCGTTGCAGGAGCGGGCCATGCCCGCGAATGAAAATATAAATCGCGCGCAGGGCGCGCGCCTACAGAACGGGATTGTTGCGGACGTTGTTCGCGTGCAGGGCACGCTCCTACAAGACGAAAAACACGACGTAGGAGCGGGCCCTGCCCGCGAACATCAAGGACATCATGCTTTACGCAAGGGACGTATATCTATTGCAAACGGTGTTTATCTCATTACAACAACTACATTTGAACGCCAAAAACTGTTTGATGATTTTCCTGTGAGCTGTGCGGCAGCGCGCTGTTTTGAAGACGCCGATTTCCTGGGTGATGCCACGATGTTGGCGTGGGTGTTGATGCCTGACCACGCACATTGGTTGCTGCAATTGGGGGAACGCGACGGATTGAGTCGCGTCGTCAATCGCTTGAAGTCGGCCAGTGCCCGATATGTGAACCGTGTTCGCGGCGCATCCGGTGCGGTTTGGGCAAAATCATTTCACGATCACGGGTTACGCAGCGACGAGGATTTGCAAGCTGTGGCGCGTTATGTGGTCGCCAATCCCTTGCGTGCTGGTCTTGCAACGCAAATTGGAAATTATCCGTTTTGGAATGCAGTGTGGCTGTAGGAGCGTGCCCTGTACGCGATTCGCACGCAGGACAATCGCGTGCAGGGCGCGCTCCTACGGCGTATTTGGCCATGCCGAATTCCGAGCGTTTCAGGGTGGCGGCGCGTGCTCGGCGCAGAAGGCAGCGAGCCTGACGAGCAGGCGCTCCAGCGCCAGGTTGGCGGCGCGCACGCCGCCATAGGCATCCTCGGTCGCGGCATTCTCGGTCTCGTCGAACTCCGCGCTGGCGATTATCCGCCGCGTGCCGATGTCGATCAGTTGCGCGTTGAGCGTGAACTGCACCCGGCTCGGATGCACGCTGAAATCCTGCTGCAGCCGGACGAGTTCCGTATCCAGGCGCAGCGTGGCCGATACCGCGGAAGGGGCCGGCACCACCGCGTGGAATGCCCCGGAGCGCTCCAGTGCCTGGACCAGCAGCGGCGCAAGCATGCGCGCCGGCGTGTCCGCCCAGCGGTTGCGCGAGTACACCTCGAGCCCGTGCGCCTGGCGCACCCAGACCATCTGCGCGGTATCGAAGCCGGCGCGCGCGCGCGGCATGCTGACTGCGAGCACCAGATCGCGCCGTGCCGCTGGCGTGGAACGAACCGGCGCCGGGGCCGGATTGGCCTCGAGCAGATAGATGTTGTCCGGCGGGGGCGCGGGTGGCAGCAGTGCCGAGCAGCCGCCGAGCAAGGTTATCGCGAGGGCAGATGCGAGGGCTGCTGCAGTTGGTGCAACCGCTGCAAATCGCGCACGCCAAACAGTGTTGTTCGATGTCATTGGCAGCTCCGTCATGAGGGTCATTCAATTTCTAAATCAAAAGTGAAATAACGTAGGGTGCATTCCATGCACCATTGCCATTGGTGCATGGAATGCACCCTGCGTTATTCCTGTTTCTATTGCGAATTGGAGTAAGGATCATTCACCCGGCCCGGGTGGCACGGCGGGCCGGCCCTGCAGCAGCAGGCCGGGATTGCGCTCCAATGTCTCGCTGAAGCGGCGCAGCGAGGCGGTGAGTTCGCGCAGCTCGGTGATCGTCTGGCGCGCTTCCGGCAGGGCTTCGGCGCGCAAGCTCTCGACGGTGCTCGCGGCATTCGATCCGGCGCGTGCGGTTTCGTTGGCCATCCGGTCGAAGGCATCAGCGCTGCGCTGGAGGCGACGGAGCAGTTGCGGCAGCTCGGCATTCGCGAGGGTGCCCGACAGGCGCTCCAGATTGGCCAGCGTGCGGCGCAGCGCGACGCGGTTTTCCTCGTCCAGCAGCGCGTTGATGTTTTCGCTGCTGCGGTTGAGGTTGGTGAGCAGCGCGGTGACTGCGGTATCCAGACGCAGCATCAGCGACGGCCCGCTGCGGATCACCGGGTATTTCTCGCCGGGGCCGGCCTTTAGCGGCGGCGAGTCGTTGCCGCCGCCGGAGAGATCGACATGGGCGATGCCGGTCAGCCCCTGCACTTGCAGCACCGCCACGGTATCCTGCTTCACCGGTGTGCCGCGTTCGATGTCCAGAGTAAGCTGCACCAGCTTGGCGTTGCCCGGCGCGAGCGCGATGCGGCGCACGCTGCCGACCTGCACGCCGCGATAGCGTACCGGGGCATCCAGGCTCAGACCGGACACCGATTCGCTCATGTAGACCAGGTAGGTGTCGTAGGCCTTGTTGTAAGACTTGCCGCTGGAAAGCCACAGTACGCCGCCGATCAGCAGCGCGCCGAGTATCAGCACGAACGCCCCGACCACCGCGAAATTTACTTTCGATTCCATGCCTGCTCCCCTGCTCCCTGTTCCCTGGTCCCCTGTTCCCGCGCCCCGCGCCCGCGCGGGCCGTAAAAATATTCCCGAATTATCGGATGCTCCGAGCGCGCCAGCTCCTGCATCGTGCCGTTGCCCAGGATACGCTCCTCGCCAAGCACCGCGACGCGGTCTGCGGCGCGCCACAGCAGGTCGAGGTCGTGGGTGACCATCATGATGGTGATTCCGAGCGCATCGCGCAACTGATGCACCAGTTCGTCGATGCCGGCGGCGCTCAGCGGGTCGAGGCCGGCGGTCGGTTCGTCGAGGAACAGCAGTTCCGGATCCAGCGCCAGCGCGCGCGCCAGCGCCGCGCGCTTGCGCATGCCGCCGGAGAGTTCGCTCGGGTATTTCGCGCCGGCGTCGGCCGGCAGGCCGGTGAGGGCGATCTTGAGGGCGGCGATCTCATCGATCAGTGCCGCGCCGAGGCGGGTGTGTTCCCTGAGCACCATGGAGACGTTCTCCGTCACGGTGAGCGAGCTGAACAGCGCGCCGCGCTCGAACATCATGCCCCAGCGGCGTCTGAGCGGCAGCGCCTGCTCGTCGGAAAGCCCGATCACTTCCTGGCCGAACACCCGGATCGAACCCGACACC
>Ga0209317_1000786_pt1 | contig 34290 bp, 24 predicted proteins | sample RifGroB2_FD_183994 | JGI IMG/M metagenome (GOLD analysis project Ga0209317, IMG submission 183994) | Soil microbial communities from Rifle, Colorado, USA - Groundwater B2 (SPAdes) (version 2) | ecosystem: Environmental > Terrestrial > Soil > Unclassified | place: Rifle, Colorado | collected...
CGCCCGAGCAAGCGGGTGCCCTCCTTTCGTTCAGGGAACGGGGCGGGAATACGATCAAGAGGCAGATGCGCCAGAGCTGCTCGTCAGGCTGTGACGCAGGGAAGCTCGCCGGGCCCTGCGCGTTGGTAGCCGGTTTGCCGGAAGCGTTCCCAGCTCAACGTGTCTCGCCATAGAGCCCCTGGATCTCCTGCGGGGTGAAGGGGTTGTCTCCTTTTTTGAGGGCGTCGATCCAGCGCCTGCGCTGTGGCTTCATCTTTTCGTCAACCCTTCCGGCAAGGTACGCCTCGAAATCGTCAATCGCCCCTTGGTAGTCCCCGGTCTGCGCCCGGGCCACTCCACGGCTGTCACGGTAGGATGCGGCGTCGTAACCAGTCCGGACTGCCTCCTCACAGGCAAACATAACGGCCGCTGCGCGTCCCAGGAGGGTTCCGGTCCAACAAAGCTCATTCCAATGGGACGCGCGCACCTCCGTGCCCGGGTCGAGCCTTTGAGCCTTGCGGAAAGCAGCAATCGCTTTGTTCACCTCTCCTCGACGTATCAGACGTGATCCCTCATCCACGGTTTGCTTGGTCTTAAGCCGCCGTTGCTCTAATTCGGGGTCTATCGCCAAGCCCGGATTGAGACTCTTGGCTTTGCGGAAAGCATCTATGGCATCCTCGATTTTGTCTGATCGCGCCAGTTCCCGTCCTTCCAAGGCCAGCTTCTGCGCGGCCAAACGACTCACTTTCGCTTCCGGGTCCAGCAACAGGCTCGGGTCCTTTTCCTGCGCCTGACGAAATTTGTCGAGTGCCTGCTCCTTGTCGCCTTCTTGCAACAGTTTGTGCGCCTGTGCAACCATTGGCATGGCTGCAAGCCGCTTCGCTTCCGCCGTCGGATCGGAAAAATCTAAGGAGGGTTCCAGTTCCTTTGCCTTTTGCAACAGCGCCGCGGCACCGGCGATGTCGCCGGCTCGTGCGAGTTGCTGTCCTGACAGCAGCATGGATTGCGCTGTCATGGATCGTGCTTCACGATCAGGGTCGAGGTCAAGATGGGGATCTTTTTCCTTTGCCTTGAGGTAGCTATGGGCGGCGCTGACGGCGTCATGAGACCGCGCATGCTCGTTGCCGGCAGCCACCAGACCCAAAGCCGCCATCGCCGACGAACAACCGTTTCGATGCAGATGACTGCGGCATTCCACGTCATCCATCCCGCGGGTAATGCGCCTGCGTGCCAGATGCATCAGGTCTTTGATTGCCACGGCATAGACACGCGCCGTCCCGTCCCGGCTCCCTGCCGCCAGGTACCTCCCGTCTGCACTGTAGGCTACGCTGTTAACCCGGTCGCCAAAACCGGAGAAGGTAAGCACCTCGTTGCCGGAGTCAAGATCCCACACCTTTGCCGTCTTGTCCCAACTGGCAGTGGCCAGCCGTTTCCCGTCCGGGCTGAAGGCTACGCCAAAAACGACGCCGGAGTGTCCCTTGAGAGTACGGATCAGTGCGCCCGAAGCGGTGTCCCAGATCTTGGCCGTGCCGTCCAAACCGGAGGTGGCCAATTTGGTTCCGTTACGGCTGTATGCCACGCCGAGGACTTGGCCGTTGTGGCCGGCTAGGGTGAAGGATATTTTGCCGGAACCGGCGTCCCAGATGAGGGCGGTACCGTCGGCGCTGGTCGTTGCGAGGTGCCGGCCGTCGGGACTGAAGGCTACGCTGTTGACGGTGCCGACATGCCCGGCAAGGGTGCGAAGCGTCTTGCCCCCGGCGGCGTCCCAGATCCTGGCCGTACCGTCCCAGCTTGCCGTTGCCAGATACTTACCGTCGCGGCTGAAAGCCAGGGCGAAGACATAGTCGGTATGGCCGTCGAAGCTCAGCACCTCCTTGGCGGACCCGACATCCCACACCTTTGCCGTTCCCTCCGAGGTCGCCAGGCCCAAACGCCCCTTGGGGCTGAAGGCCAGGTGGTAGACCCTGTTTGCACCGCCCGAAATGGTGAGCACTTCCTGATTCTGTATCGAATCCCAGACCTTTGCCGTCTGGTCTGAAGATGCAGCGACCAGACGCTTTCCGTCAAAACTGTAGGCAACGCTGTTCAGTTCGCCCTCGGGACTGAAGAAGGAGCCGATCTCTTTGCGTGATGCGATATCCCACACCTTTATGGTCCTGTCCAAACTTGCTGTGGCGAACACCTTTCCGTCAGGATGGAAAGCCACACCTGTCAGATCGGAGGTATGGCCGGAAAAGGTCCCCAGCGGCGCGCCGTCGGCTGCCTTCCAGACATAGGCAGCTCTCTCCATGCCCCTGCTGCAACCGGCAACCATCTTGCCGTCCGGACTGAAGGCCACACTGCTGACCGGAGGGTGCGCTAAAAGGGTGAGCAGCCTCCGCCCGGAGGCCGGGTCCCAGATCCTGACCCTGCCGTCAGCACTGCCCGTGGCAAGCTTGGTGCCGTCAGGACTGAAGGCGACACTCGTGACCTCGCCGGTGTGTCCGGGAAGGGTACGCAACCGCTCCCCCCGGTCCGTGTTCCAGATTCTCGCCGTTCCATCCGAGCTGGCCGTGGCGACCTCCTTGCCGTCCGGGCCGAAGGCGACGCCGGAGACCGCTCCTTTGTGGCCCCGAAGCACAAGGCGCTGAATGCCGGTTTCCGCATTCCAGATCCTGGCTGTCCGGTCCCTGCTTGCCGTTGCCAGCAGCGTTCCGTCACGGCTGAAGGCCACACCGTGGAGGGCGCCGGCGTGGAAAAAGACGAGAAGCTCCTTTCCGGAGGTCACATCCCATATTTTTGCGGTGCGGTCCGAACTTGCCGTGGCCAGACGCCTCATGTCGGGGCTGAAGGCAGCCCCGGTGACCGAGGCCGTGTGGCCGGTAAAGGTCTGTCGAACCATCGGGGATTGTACCGCCTTGTGGAGCGCGGCCTCTGCGGAATCTGTCACGGTACCGTCGGAAGAGTGTGTCACCGTTACGGCATGCATGGCCAGAAGTAGGCTGAGATTGGGTTCTCGGGTCAGATTGCGGAAGGCGCTGCCGGCATTTGCACGGGAAAGGGAAATTTTCTCCAGCGTTTCGGCCTGATGCTTTTTGCGCCAGGCAACTGCGGAGACCAGGACGAAGAACAGCAGCATGATGCCTAGCGCAACGGAAAAGCTCCTCAGGTGCCGCTCGGCTTTCCTGGCTTGCTCGGCACGGGCGGATTCGGCTGCAGCGAGCGCTTGAGCCTGTGCCAGTTCGCGCCTGCGCGCAGCTTCCTTTTCCCTCTCTGCTTCCTCGAAGGCGGCGCAACTCGCCCCGATCAGCGCGGAGATGTCTTCGGCATAGCTTGTCCCTGCCGTCTCAAGGGCGCCGGCCCAACGCTGCGCTTCGTGCAGCTCCACCTCGTCCAGAAGACCTCCGGTGCCGCGCCCCATGCGGACCCATTCGGCTGCCTTGGCTTGCAGCTGCCTGCGGACCTGCTCGGCCTCCCAGCGCCCGGCAAACCAGTCCTGATTCGATTGCCGGATCGGCTCGATGAGCCTGTCATGGGTCAGTTCATACCACCGCGCCCCGGCCCGCCACTCGCCCCTGATGATATGGAGGTCTTCCAGCACTTCCACCGCAAAGTTGCTGATCGCGCCGGTACTCTCCTTGCCACGGAAAACGGTGCCGCGCGTTTCCGCCGGAGTGATGAGGGTACTGCCAAACCACTCACGCAGGTCTCCCTCAATGGCGCCGGAGCTGGCGACGGTTGCCTGGATGCATTCTTCGTAGAATCGTGCCAGCGCCTGATTTACGTCGCCGAAACCCTGCAGGTGGTCCTTGGTGACCACCGTGGCCTCCGGCGGCAGGTGCCGCCAAAAGTTCTGGCAGACCACCTGGAGCTGAACCGATTCCACGAACTCCCCGGGTACCGCCTGGACGGCGTCGGCGCCCGTCTCCACGCGAACCGTCAGCAGGTCGTCTACCAGTTTTTCCGCCACCCCGTCGGCAAAGACGCGCCCGGTATTAGCCAGCGGCCCGGTGACCGCCTGGAGGGCCGCCTCGCCGCGCATGCACTCGAGGTGGTAGCGGATGCGCAGCTTCTCAGGGAGGACCGGGGCATACGAGTCGAGTTGGGCCAGGTAGTCTTCCCTGATGACGAGGAGCACCCGCAACCGGGTGTCGGCCTCCAGCGCCTCGCACAGCTGCCGGACGAATTCCTCCCGGTCCTTCCAGCGTTCGGGATAAAAGGAAAAGAGCTCCTCGAACTGATCGAAGATGACGACCTGCGCCTCCTCCCCGGCGGCGCGCGGACGCGTGCTGAGGAACTCGGCAAGGCTTGCCTGGGCAAGTTCCCTCGGATCGATCCCCGGCTCCACCCAGCTCAAGAGGGTGTTGAAGGTGTAGAGGTTCCGGATCTCCTCCCGGCCGATGTCGTTCGGGATCAAACCGCGCACTCGCGCCACCGGGAAAACTGCCAGCTTCCTGCTTGTCAGAAGGGGGATCAGCCTGGCGTTGACGAGGGAGGTCTTGCCGGCGCCGGACTGGGCATAGACGAGGACGATGCCGTGGGCGATGATGAGGGATTTCAGCTCGTTAGCTTCGCGCTCCCGTCCGAAGAAAAGGTCCTGGTCCTTCGCCTCAAAGGGGCGTGGCCCCACGTAGGGTTGGAGTTGGGCGGTCACTTGAAGGCCTCCCACCGCCTTCTCAATTCGGCGGCAAACTCCTGGCAGGTGCCCCAGTACATGCGTATCGCCAGTTTTCCGTAATAGTCATCGAGATATTTCTGGGCATTTTTCAGTTTTACCCGGAAATCCTCCGAGTCCTCCCCCCTGATCGGCATGAGCTGCACCGAGATGTGGGCGCGCCCGATGCTTCTTTCCAGGTAACTGACCAGGCTCCGGAAGATGACCCGCAGATCCCAGTCGGCGATGCTGTAGCCGAGGAAAAGCAGAGAAGTTCCGGAGAAAGCCTCCTCGATCCTGGCAGGGAGCAGCTTCGGGTCCTCCGAGATGTTTCTCAGGAAGTCCAGGTAGTCGTCCTCGGTGAGCACCAGGGACTCCTTTATCTCGATATGACCGTGCAGGTGAAAGACCAACGGGTTTGCCGGAGTAGGAGGACAAGCGGACTCGATGGCGGAAACGGGGAATTTGCGCTGCAGGAATTTGTTCCAACGGCAAATCTCCCGCTTGGGATCGCGGTGCCTGCTTTTGAGGGCCTGCACCAGGAAATCGTCGTAATTGGTTGTGATGTACAAGGGGAGCGGGAGGTCGGCCAGTATGCCGTGGAGTTCATCGGGAGCCGTGAAGTCTGGCGGGACGGCGTTTTCGAACTCCTCGCGGATCTTTTTCTTGGGAAACATCGGATCGTATTCGACTGCCAGGAACTGGGCTACCTTGGCCAGGTCCCCGGAATCCTCCAAAGGGTAGTTTTCCTCCCTGGCCCATTTCAGAGCGACGTCACGACCAAGTGGAAGCGCGCCGAAGCAGGCACCGGCGCCGAGAAAGGGGGTACATTCGCCGTCCTTGATCCGGCTGAGAAGAAGTTGCCAGTCTTTTTCGTCCAGCGTGTTCGGCATCGTACCTCCTCTGTGCCACTGGCGCTAATCTTTAGAGCAGCTCGGCCTGTCCGCCCAATCTGTCCGATCACTCCCCCGGTGATCTCCACCCGGCGCCCTCTCCGGTTTCCGCAGCAGCTTTCCCCTGCTTGGGCGTCTGTTCTTCCCCAGCGATATGGTCTTCCCCCCTGGGAGGCTTGGAGAGCAAGGTCTCCGAGAGTTCCTTGAGTTTCAGGACAGCCTGCTCCGAGAACAGGCCAACCAGGCTCGCCAGTGCAACGAAACCGAAGGGACTCGTTTGCTCGACCTGCGCCTGGGGAGAGAAGAACCCGCCGCGGAAGACGAAGTAGAAGACCAGCGCCAGGGTCATGCCGACAAACGGCAGCAGTACGTACATGGCAAGCCAGCTGCGCCGGAAGTCACGATTGCCGACATACCAGTAAAATGACCGGAGCGCATGGAGCAGCGCGCCGAGCCCGCCAGCCAAAGCGACGGTAATGAGGAGGCCGGCTTCAGAGGAAACCGATATGGTCCAGAAGAAGAAGGTGTCGGTCGATGTTGCAGGGGGGGTGACGCGGCTACAGAACACGACGAGGCTGTATAACAAGAGCAGGGTGAACACGATGAGATAGGCCATGGTCAGGATGGTGCCCAAGGGCCCAACTGTACTTTCACCGATCTTGCCCGCATCAGGTGCAAAAGCTTTCTTGTGGGTTTCCTTTGATTCCATGGTCAGCACTCGGCGGTGGTATCGCTGCTGAATCAGTCGGATCACGGCTTTCGATGAGGCGCCGGATTAGTATAGCGACCTAAAGTTATAAAACAATAATTAAATAACGAGGGGTTGGGGCGGGGATGGATCTAGTCGTCAGCCCAGGGATAAAGTCTGGGTCAGGGTCGCACTGCTGCACAGTGGGGCAGTTCGGGAGACACAGTCTGCCGGCAGGACACGCAGCAGACGAGGCCAGCTGCGTGTCCCTGAGGTAGGGGACATGGTTCGGCGAGTGGCGGAAGGGGAGCAGGGCGGCAGGGGGCATGTTGTGAGAGAGGCTGCGAACGGAACTTGCGCTCACTTCCGCCATGCCTGATGCGTTTTTATATCTTGGTCGGCGCCCACTTCTTCTCGGGGTGGGGAACAGGCGCCAGGTGCTCTGCCAGCGCCTGGTTGGTGAGGCGAAGCCGGTTGCTCATGAGGCAGGCGATCTTGAAGAGCAGTTTTCCCCAGGTTCTGGGATGGTCTTCGGCCAAGCGGAAGAAATTGCTCCGGGTCATGACGTAGAGAAGCACCTCGGTCAAGGCCAACGCCGAAGCGGAGCGGGGGTTTCCGTCGATGAGCGCCATCTCGCCTACAGTGTTTCCGGGCCCCGCAACCGACAACGAGGTGGAGCAATCGCTCCTGGCGATTTGGAGCTGCCCTTCACAGATCAGGCACATGAATGATTCGCTGTCGCCTTCACGGAAAACGGTCGCCCCCTTCTCCCCCCGGTACGGATACATGTATTCGGTCAGCTGCAACAGCTCGTCAGCCTCGTCCAATCCGAGATTCCTTGCCCACGCGCTTTCAGCTTCCATCCTGCCCCTCAACTCGGTCGTCATCGCAACCTTCACGAATCCCTTCAAGAAAACCGGTCTGCTGCTTTCCATTGCCTCACCCCCGAAATGGCCCATATGATCACTACTCATCGGCCTTAGCGGAAGTTCCTATAGAGATTTGTGTACGCTAGGGGGCGGGAGGCAGGGGGCCCGCCAGCGTCAAGGTGATGTCGCCGACCTTCAGCTTGGTGGTTATCTTGACCGGTATCCGGCGGCTGTCGTCGGTAAACCAAAAGGTCGCGTCGCCGACCCGGGCCGGGACTCCGTTGAACTTTAGCCGTGACGTCACCATGACTGTGTCGAGTACCCCGAGCGCAGTGGAAATCTTCTCACGCTTCACCACCCGCACCTCGGCGTTCAAGAGACGCTTGGTGTCGTAGATGTCGAACAAAATGGTCTGCCCCGTGACGAGTTCGCTGGAACGTATGAAATAGATGCAGGAGAGGTTGTCGTAGGTCCGGGCGCTGATGCGATCCCTCCTCTCCGTCTTTTTCTGCAAGTCCTTACAGTCGGCGTGGAGGCCGGCAAAGTCGAAGGTCGCCTCCCGCAGCGCCCGGTACCTCCCCTCCTTGATATTCTTCCTGAAGAACCGGGGCCTGCCACTGCGGGAGATCACCGATTCGCTTTTGTCGTCGATACGAAAGAAAGAGGAAACGAACCCCCCAGACCGGATGGTGTTGACGATTAGGAGTTCGTCCCCCTTTTCCGTCACTTCCAGCTCCGCCGAGCCGGCTTTGATCCCGGTCCAGGTCACGTCGTAAACGAGCCTTTCCGGGACGATGGCCCCCGAGGCGGGCGGGCATAGGATCGCCGCGAGCAGGACAGCTTGGGCGAGCAGGGAAAATTTTTTCATCGGGACCTCTTGCATGTGGGGGATCCGGGGGCCTTATCCAATGGAACCCGGGCATCTGGTAAAGGATGGCAGGCAAACTCAGGATCCTCAACTCTCGCAAGGCGCATGCGAGCGGATTGGTATCCGCCTGATTATTCGATGGATCTCCCTTGGGAGTCAATACAATTCTCCCCCTAGGCCATGCCCGGAGGGGCGGGTACTGCCCCTTGCCCAGCGCCTCCCGGCCACCGTGCTTGCCGCACAAAGGGAAAGAGGGCGCCCCGGCCACTGGGCGCCCTCTTCGTGTCGGCCCGTCCGCCCCTTCATGCTCCAGGAAAGTGCGCAGAAAAGGCTTCATTCCTCGACAGGCGGGGGCGGGAGAGATCTTTCCATGCTCTCGATCGCCTCTTGCGTCTCCTTCAAGGACGCTCCGGTAACCTCGCGGTACGCCCTCATTGCCAGGATACGCTCGCCTTTTGAAACCAGTTTTCCGACATCCTCCAAGGTCACCTTCCCCCGGGCGGGATAGCGCCCACGCCTTCGGAAGATGTGCACGAACAGATCGACAGAGAAGGCTGAGAGGGCGATTGCCAAAAGAACCAGGAAGCCTACCAAGAGAAGTGTCATCACGGACTCCTCGCGTCGAGGTCTGCACGGTCGGGGCTTTCTTCACACGGTCCATGTCCGGTGTCGCCGGGAGTGAGGATCGAAGCAACAGGCGGGGGCGGCGGGAGACTAAGTAGAGGATATAAAGCAGAGGCGAGTCGTCAAGCACCCGGGGGTGGAGACGCCACGGGCGGTGATGAAGACGCAGGCGGGGTGGATTGCATGGGACAAGAATGAGGGCGTCCCCTGAAGAGGGGACGCCCTTTGCCGCGAATGCGAAGCCTAAGGCAGGTAACCTACTTCTTCGATTTCACCAAAGCTGCAATGAAAGTCTTGTCCTCGAAAAGTTTTTTCATCCCTTCGGCAAGCGCCCTCTCCAGTGCCAGGCGGGCGTTGTCTCCGCTGGCGAGCTGAATGTTACGCTCGATGCCCTGTGTCACGAACTGCCTCGAATAGAGAAGATCGCCCTTCCTGCTCTTTATGGTGACGCCCATATTCATTTCAGCGATGGCGTCGCCTGCCAGGAACCCGATCTTGAAGTCGTTGTAATACTTCATCAGGTCCGCATCGATATTGACCACAGCATCCTGTTGCCCGAGCGCAAACCCGCGCGCCTTCAATTCATGCTGGATTGCTTTCTGAAAGGTGAAGTTTGCGTCTTCGTTGGTCCGGATCTGGGCCATCTCCATGCCGAACCCGTTCTTCTTGCTGCCGACCTTGGGCTCGAGGCGGCTATCGGTCACCTGCACGTTTACTGATACGTCTTTTGCCCCCTCGATTGCCGTTACCCCTGACTGGGGGACATACTGGATGTCCACCTTTGCTGTTGTAAGCGCGCATCCACTCAAGCAAACAGAAGAAAACATAGCAATAGCCAGGACAATCGATCTACTCCGCATACACACTCTCCTTGATTATGAATTTGAACCAACAGCAGCCTGCGCGGATCGCAAACCCGTTTGGTTCTCCGGTCGCAAAAAACGCCCGTCTCTGGGCCGAGAACGGACGTCTAAGAAACAAACTCGTCTACTCTTCGGTAACCGGCTATCCATGTCGCCATGGACCCTTGGCTTTGCGTCATCAGATTGCTCTGATTTTGCTCTTGTCGGTGTAGCATAAAAAAATTAGCACTGGCTTAGTTATATACAGCAATAACTTGAAATTTTCAATCCATAATTATGAATGTGTCTGCGTTAAAAAACTGGTGGGGACACCCCTGCGAATGCATGAATCGGGATCGCAATTGCCGGTCTAGTGTCGCAAACGAGGGGCGTGTGTCATTGACAAACGCGATAATCTGTTGCTGCTGAACCATTTACAAGAAGGTCCTTTCGGGCGAAATTCTTTCAAGGAGATTGTACTCAAAGGTTGCGCGATCTCCTTCTGCCCAAGTCATAACTCGCACATTATCTTTCGTCAAAACCTAAAAAAAGCAGTTTACTAATGACATAGTGAAAAAAAAATATTAAAGTCCTTCTGCCTTAAGCCGATAAGTACGCTCAGCGTCATAGGAAAATTATGAAAATCCAATTTATAGCTGCAGTAGCATGAAAATGTTGTTGATACCTGCGCCGTGCGTTGTGAGCCAAGATAGATGCCGCCGGTGCCCGAAAGTTGCCTAATAGCCGATAGTTTAGGGAGAAAACTATGGATGCATTGGCGAGTAAGGTTGGTTCAGCAGTTCTTGGTTTTCTAGACGTCATCGACGCCAGTTTCTTCATGCCGGCCTGGTACAGTACCTTCCTGGACGTATATTGTTACGACAAGGTCCGGTTGGGGTACTACGCATTCGCCGTAGGGTTTTTCATTTTGGCTTCCTGTGCCCGGGCTTTCCAGAGGCAAAAAGCCAGGACCTTTTACGAATTGTTTCCCCGGACGGGAGGGGAAGATGCTTGCAAGCTCTGTGCTTTGTTGAACACGACCATGTCGCATTACGATAAAACCGGAAGACGCACATAGAGCCGTTTCCTCCTCTTCGACGAACAGGCGAAGCAGGAACAAGTGAACGCTCACTGAGCAAACGGAAGGCACCCAGACAACAAGTCGCGGGTGCCTTTCTCATTGCGGAGCCCTTCATTCACTCGGGAAAGGTAACCGATACTGTCGCGCTTCCCCGGTCCACCGTCGATTTTCTTTACAGAACCCTTCCTGAACCAGTCGGCTTTCTTTACAAACCTTTTCAGCGGCGCCGGGCCATGCCCCCTTTTATCGCTTGCCTGCGCATGGCCTCGTCACCTACTCTCAGTGACCAAGGCAGGCAGAATGAACACCTGGCAGCCAATCTTTCAGCTGCAGCCGGCTCTTCCGTGTAGGTAAAGCTCCACTGTATATGGCTGCAGGTAGATAGGCATAGTAGTTGCTCAGAGAAGCAAGCCATTCTGTTTTGCATGTCATACGGCGATCCAGGCAACCTACAATACAGCGCAAAAAGGAGGAATCACATGAAAAGCAGGTTCTTGGCAGGTTTGGTGGCAGGCGTACTGATGCTTGGAGTCACAGGAGCTGCAAATGCGACTCTTATAGGCGATGCTGTTACTGCGCAGCATTACTTCCCCAGTCTCTCCGATCCATACCAGGGGATGGCAACGGCTACCGTGGTAGAGGGAACAAGCGATACGATGGCTGTCGTTCCTTCCGGGATCCACTATTACGATGTCAATGTCGATGCCAACACTCTCCTGGTGCAGTTCGTGTACGGGGCTGCAAGGTGGTCCTCCGCGAGCTTCAACGGTCTGGTGGTCGGCAGCCTCAACGACAGCACCGGGAACGCCCTCCAGGGAGTTTCGGTAAGCACCAACCTGCAGGGGTGGGATGCCGGCAGGGTCTCCTTCAGCGAAGATACCGCCCTGTTCAATTTCCAGGACCTGCAGTTTGACTCCAACTCGTACCTGAAGGCCGGCCTGGACTTCGGCCAGCCGATACCCGAGCCCTCGACCATGCTGCTCCTGGGCCTTGGCCTCGCAGGCCTGGCCGGCAGGAACTTCCTCAGGAAGAAAAGGGTAGGCTGGAGCCGGTAGCGGCCGCGTAGGCCTGCAGCAGAAAAAACGAGGGCACCCGGGCGTAACGCCGGGTGCCCTCTCTGGTGATGGGCGCGAAGAGGCTGCCTTCTCTAAAGCATCTTCCTGGAGTGGAACTGCACGTCGGAGAGCTTTCCCAGGAGGTTGTCGTACATCAGTTGGGTGTAGGATCTGTTCAGTTCCTTGCTCTGATCGATCGTCCCGAAGATCCCACCGTTTGCGCTCTTCATGTAGGAATTCGCCCTGAAGTAGACGTCGTCGTTGATCCCCGCCTGGTCCAGGATCTCGGATGCCAGGAAACTCACATCCAGATCCCGTCCGATGTGCGCCGGCGCCCCGAAGTTTTTCCATATGAAATAGGGGGTTTCGGTTACCGACCTCCCCGGCCTCAGCCGGATTCTCTCCAGGGTCCCGCCAAATCCCGGCGCGTGATCCCCGTAAAAGGCGAGGACGCAGGGGCGCCCGGTTTTCTTCATCTGCCGGGTCATGTCGAAGGCCATCTCCCCTGCATTGGCTACGTGGTGCAGATACCGGCCGATCTTCGTGGTGTCCTGCGCCTCGACGTCCCCCTGGATCCGGAACTTTCTGCGGTTGGCGACGCGCCTCTTGTCCCACGGCCCGTGGTTCTCCATGGTGATCGCAAAGATGAAGAGCGGCGATTTGGCTTCCCTTCTCACTGCGGCTATGCTGTCGGCGACTGCCTGGTCCGAAACGTACAGTCCTTCCATCTGGCCCACCGTGAAACTGCCGCCGTCTATGAATTTGTCAAAGCCCAGGAACTGCAGGGCGATATCGCGGTCCCAGAAGGTGCGGGTGTAGGGGTGGATCGCTATGGTCGAATATCCGAGACTCCTGAGATACCAGGCGATGCTCCAGATGTTCCTTCTCACCAGGGAGCGGTACGGGTACTCACATCCCGCGGGTAGTACGTTGCTTTCTATCCCCGTCAAAAAGGAGAACTCGGACTTCGCCGTGTTCCCCCCGACCGTCCGCACCCCCAGGTTGCCGCTGACGGCCGCCTTCTTTGCGGTCCGGTCGTAACCGGCATAGGCCGCTTCATCGAACCGCAGATCGTGCTGCCTCAAGTCGTAGAACGACTCGCTTTGCACCACCACGATGTCCGGCAAGGGAGCCGGTCGTTTGCCGGGCGCCTGTGCATCGGGCGCCGTCCCGGCGGCTCTTTTGACCAGGGAGGGGTCGCCGTAGTGGTCGGGAATGGAAAAGTCGGCCTGCTCGCTCAGCCTTATGAAGGTGTAAAAGAGCCCGCTGGAGTTGACGGAAGACCTGGGGTCCCAGCTCGAGTAGCGCAGCGAATTCCTGCTGTAGGTCTTTGCGACGAAGGAGTCGGCGTTGTCGATGCTCGCGAAGAAGGTAAGCGCCACGGCGGCAATGGCAACCCTCAGCAGGACCGCCTTCCGGGTCGTGGTCAGCTGCTTCTTTTCAATCCGGTAGAAAAGGACCATGGAGGCGACCGCCAGCATGACGCACGAGGAGGAAGTGACATTGATGTACCTCAGGTAGAGGTCGGGACTCTCGAAAAAGTGCGTGGCCAGCAAGAAGTCGGAAGGGATCAGCGGCTTCCCCAGTATGGAGTACTTGATGTTGTTGACCGCGACGAGGGCTATGGCGAAAATGCCCGACACAAAAAAGGAGAAGACGCTCTTGTTGGTAACGGCGAACAACAGCAACGACAATACCAGGAAGGGAACGTAGTTGAAGGCAAAGTATTCGGCGCTGTGCCTCACCCCGAAAAGGGGTTTTGCGAAGATCTCGCATACGGCTACGGAAATGAGGAATACGGAGGCAGCCATTGCCGGCTTGAGAAGCATCTGTTTCATCGGTATATGACCTGCTCGAAAAACCGCGCCGCGCGCTCTCGAACTATCTCCGGGCGGCCGGATTGGTTGGTTGTAATTGTCGGGGCGGCAAACCCAGGCATTTTACAGGAATTGCGGATTTTGTGAAGGTCAAATTGTGGGATTCGCAACTGCTCGAATCATCGCGGTCCCTCCAAAAACGCTGGCGGGTACCCCCGGCTGCACGGGTTCCCCTCCCGTTCCTTGCACTTGCCGCGGCGGTTCAGGTGGCGAGGACCACCCCCCCCATCTCGTCCGCGGCCGGTCTGAAGAAGCGCCCGTACTCCGTCTCTTCGAGTGACGCCATCTCGCCCAGGGTCACGCTCTTCAGCGTGTCGATCTCGAGCTCGCAGCTGTTGTAGGTGGTGTTGTAGAAGGCGATCCGCTTCCCCGGGTCAAGGCCCATCTGCAGCAACTGCCTGGCGCCCGAGCGTAACAGGCTGAATTTCCTTTGCAGATCCTCCAGGTCCTTCACGGACCAGACCCCCAGGTAGATGGGGCTGCTTACCTTCCTCACGTCCCCCACCAGCTCGCCCCGCAGGAGTTCCTCCTTGCCGCGCGCGAGGTAGGGGACGAAGTCGAGGTGCTCTGCGAGTTTCCGGTCGGTGCAGAGGAACGCCCCGGAGAAGGGGTCGAGGGTGAAGATCATGGTGCGGTCGGTGGCCTGGCCGTAACTTTGGAAGAGTATGTCCTTGTACTGCTCAAGCGGGAGGTGCTGCTTCAGGTAGCTCTCGTTCCTGGCGATGCGCTTGGTCATGCCCAGCAGCCAGGCCCTGATGGCGCCGTGGTCGATGCGGCACCTGGCGAGCTCGCCCTTTAGCGACTCGAACGGGACGCCCCCCAGGCGGTAGGAAAGCACGCTCTGGAAGATGTCGCGCACGTTGTTGTATTTGCTGAAATGGCAGATGAGGTCGTAGCTGAAGAGCTCCATCTGCCTCAACTGCCAGATGAAACTGCCGATCTCGGTCCTCGTGCTCGCCGGGGTCAGCTCTATCCTCTGCGTGGACTTCAGGAACCTCGCGTACCTGGTGAAAAGATCGGCGAGCAGCGCCGTCTCCCTGCCGGTGCTCTTGTCCATGGAGATGGTCCAGCGGGTGTACTCACCCTCCCTGCTTTCCACGTTGATCCGGTCGGCGCCGAAGGTGGCGTAGATCTGCCTCGTGCCGATCCCCTCGCCCAGCCCCCCCTTGGTCGACTTGCCGACGAAGAACGGCACCCGGTCCCCCCCTTTTTGCAGCAGCTCCTGCGCGATCCCGATCCCGTTGTCGGTGATGCTGAGGGTGACCTCGTCTTCTTGCTGCGCCAGGACCAGTTCGATCAGGCCGCGCCTCCCGGCCGACTTTATGGCGTCCACGGCGTTGGCGACTATGTTGATCAGGGCCCGGCTGAATCCCACGTAGCTGCCGTTTACCGGTTCCACCCTCGATTTCAGGACGAGTCTCACCTCGCAGCTGCTGTCCACCGCCTCTATGAAGGGGATGATCCGCTCGGTCAGCAGATCCTTCACGGAGACCTTGTGGGACAGATGCACCTTGTCCTCGTACATGTTCAGGATGTTTAGCAGCGTGGTGGTCTCGCGGTTGATGTTCTCGGCCACCTTGTTGAAGTTGTCCACCGACATCATGGCCGCCATGTCGAAGAGGACCTTGAGCGATTTTTTCACGTCGTGGCGCACGCGGCTCAGCTCCTCGACGATGGATACCTCCTCGCGCCTGGCCGGGGCCACCTTCTCTCTGAGGGTCTGCGCGGTCACCGACATCAGGAGGAACTTCATCCTCCGGTAGACGATGACGTCCTCGCTGCGGAACCCCTTGGACTTGAAGAACCCGATGGAGCTGATCAGCTTGTCCCAGACGTAGAGGTAGATATGGGATTGCGGGGCCACCGTGTGCGCCAGATAGCGGGCGAGGGTGGTGCCGATCCCCTTTCCCCTGCCGAAGGGGCTGGTCACCTGCCGGTAGATGTGGAACTTCTTCCGGTCCGGCGTCGCATATACCAGGATGTAGCCTAGCAGCTCCCCCTTTTCCTCCCAGACCAAGCTGTGCTCGTAGTCGACGTCTATGGTCTTGTCCAGGATGTAGGGGGAGGGGATCAGCAGTGAGTCGATGTTGAGCAGGGGGATCTGCTTGATCGCCCTTTCGTCCTCCGGGGTGAGCCTCCGGATGCAAGGGAACTGATCGGGCTGCCATCGGGAAGCGCCGCCTTCCGCCGGCTCATGTGTTGTTGCATCCTTGCTGTCTGTCATGGTGCCCGCTCCGGGATCTTTGCTGTCAGCCGCGAAATGTCGGGGCGCCTCGCCTCGGGCAGTCCCCTAATGAAAAAAGTTGGCGCTACAATTCTAGCCGCTCGACGACCGGAAAGCCAGCTTTTCCGCGGGTGCGCGCCGGGCCGCCGCCGCTGTGGGGAAGAAGGGGTTGGCGAGCCCCGGCCTCTTCCTGCAGCGGAGATGCAAAAAAGCTCAAGAAGTGGGAGGGAAACCCGAAGCACAGTAAGAAATTAACCATGATAGAGAAGGAGGGGGAAATGTCGTTCTTGAAAGGTCTGGGTTGGGCTGCCGCGGGTGTTGCCGCCATAGTTGCCGCACCGGTGACCGGCGGAGCTTCATTGGCGGCCATTATCGGGGGCGCGGGGACCACGACGGCGGCCGGTGCTGCTATAGGTGCAATGGGAGGATTGGCGGCGAAGGGGATTTATGATGCGGCGACTGACGATTCACCCGACCTGGTATCGCATTACAGGGCGGAGGCCGAGACGAACAGGGCGGCCTTGACCGAGTCGGAACGCAGGAGAAAAGAGGACGCGGAGCTTAGCAAGGCGGAAGTGTCGAAGCTGCATAAGACCGTGGCAGACATCCTGAAGGACAACGAGCTCATGCTCGACGAGCTCCGCAAAAGGCCTTTCACCCGCCAGGAATCGGAACTGATGTTCACCATAGCGGCAGCTATCGCCCATGCGGACGGCAACACAGCGCAGGAAGAGGTGGATGCGGCTGTGAAGGCCGTCTCGCTTCTCTGCGCGGAACCGGAGGGGGTCGCTGCCATGGGCGCTGAGTTTTTCAAAAACCCGCTCGGCATCGAGGAGGCCAGGCAAAAAATCTATGCCTGCGGCACCAGGCATTCCCTGGAAAGGCTCGAATTCGTCCTCGATATGGTGGCATTTGCAGACGAGGCGGTTACCCCCGCGGAACAGCAACTGCTGGATGCGGTGAGCCAGCAGGCGCGGCTGGTCGATCAGGGGTTGTAACTCGGACCCGCGAGAAGGAGCGAGCATGGACGACAAAACAAGAGCAGGGATGCGCAACAGCTTCAAGAGAACGGCCTGCCGGGCGGCGGAAACGGCAGGGGCCACAGTGACGAGGGATGATCTCAGGATGCTGCGGGCAGTCGGTCTTGCCGGGCTCGACGACAACCCGGCGGGCGAAGCGGCCGGGCCCTGCGCCCCGGTTTCCAGGGAAGAGGCCAGGAGCCTGCTGGAGCAGGTCTCGTCCTCCTACTCCCGCCAGAAGCTGGACGGCTATCTCGAGGACGCCCAGAGCCGCGTGATGGAAGCGATCATCCGCCCGTTCGGATTGGCCAGGGTCCTTTTCGCGGAAAAGGATGGCGGGGATGTTGCCACGGCGCCTGCACAGGAAAAGTTCAGGCCGCAGGAGTACAGGACGTCCAGGTACAGGGCGACTGCCAGGGAAATGATCGAGGTCATGACCGTCGATGCCGGTCTTTACCGCATGGAGAACCCGCACGAGTATTACGAGAGCAGTCCCGAGGATTACGTGGTCGATCAATACAGCGGCAGGGAGATTCATCCGACTGACGCCGACGTCGATCACGTTTACGCGGCAAAGAGGTTCAACGACGATGGCGGGTTCGGACTCTCAAAAGAGGACAAACGCGACTTCGGCGCCGACCGGGACAACCTGGTCATCACCAGCAGCTCCGCCAACAGGTCGATGGGTAGCGCCGACAAGCACGAGTGGCAAGAAGGGGAATCCGCAAACGGTAGCGGCAAGACCAACAAAGAGGTCCATGGGCATGACAACAGGCGGGTGAACGCCGCAGTGAAAAGGGGGGAAAAAGCCGCGAAAAGGTACCTCCGCCCCGAAACGCAAAAAAAGGACCACTCCGCCTGGCGAACCGGCAGGGCGGGGGTGGAAGAGGGAGCGAGGATGGGGCTGCAGCAGGCGCTGGGGGCGTTTCTCATGGAGCTTGCCAGGGGCATGTGGGACGAGGTCAGGGATGTGCTGGGGAGCGGCTCACTTGGGACCGGCAACCACCAGTCGGTGCTGCGTGGCATCCTGGAGCGCCTGTCGCGGGTGGGAGCCCGCGTGCTCTCCAAGTGGAAGGAGATCGTGGTGGCTTTCAGAGACGGCGCCATGAGCGGGTTCTTGAGCAGCATGATCACCACCGTGATAAACATGTTCATGACGAGCGCGAAGAACGCGGTGAGGATGATCCGCGAAGGGTTCATGTCCCTGGTCAGAGGCGTCAAGTTCATCCTGTCCCCACCGGAAGGTTACAGCAGGGGCGAGGCGTACCATGAAAGCGGGAAGATCATCGCCGGCGGCATCGCCGTGAGCCTGGGGATTTGCGCGGAAGAGGCGGTGAGGACAGGCATCGCGGCCATTCCAGTGGTGGGCCCGTTCATAGCGCCTTTAGCCGACAGCATCGCAGCGGTTCTGGTCGGCATTGCTGTGGGGCTGGGAACCTCTTTTCTGTGCTACCTGTGGGACAAGCTGGACCTCTTCGGGGCTGAGGAGGGGAGGCGGCATAAGTTCATCATGGATACGCTGGATAGGCAGAGGAGGGGAGCGACGGAGGCTGCGGATGCCGCTTCGGCCGAGAGGGGGCGGCTCATGGAAAGCTGCGACCGGATGTTCGCCGAGATCGAGCAGGTAAGGCGCGAGTTCTGGGAGCTGGCGGCGCCTCCGGCCGCTGGTTCGCAGGGATGGAGCGCATGACGGCGGCAATGCTGTCGATGAGCAAAGAGCAGGGGCACCCGGCAGGAATCCGGGTGCCCTGAACCTGTACGGGTCGCTCACCCTTCCAGGATGGCGCGAACTTTCAAGGCAACTTCTTCCAACACCCCTTTAGACGATTCCCTTCTTTTCGGCTCGGCGTACCTGCCCGTCCAGGCTCTTCACCTGGTCGGCCAGTATTTACGCCGCGTACGGCTGTCATTTCCTTTCCAGCGGGTTTGCCGGTCTCTGTTTCAGAATGGATGTTGTCTTCCGTGATCCGTGACAGAAGGCTCTCCAGTGACATCTCTTCTCCGCTTACCGGTCTTATGATGATGCAGTTTTCTTCCCTCACGATCGCGATGGGAGAGTCTGCTTCAATCCCGCATTCCTCCGCCATCGCCTTTGGCAAACGCACCGCCAAGCTGTTCCCCATTTCTGCGCTTTCGCCACCATTTTGCCTCCTTCAACTCGCCCGTCCGATTGTGTGCTGGAGCCTCACCCAAGGATGACAAGTATATACAACGTATCAACAGCTCTGTCGTACTGCGTACCGGGGGCTAGTGCGCCCGGTCGTTCTGGGTCTTCGCCACCAGGTAATAGACGATGCCGAGGATAAGGAGGGTGCCGGCGAGAAACGCCTGGGTTTCCAGGGCGTCGTGGCGCAGGGTGGAGATCAGGATCTCGCGTATCAGCGCCACTATGATCACGCCGATGAAGATGAGGATGTTGAATTTCCCGCCCTTCAGCGTCTTGATCTCGTTGTCCATCAGTTCGATCATCATCCACAAGATCAGCAGCGAGCCGAGCGCGGAGAGAATCCCCTTCTCGATGCTGCCGCTGAAGACGTGGAGGAGATCCCAAAAGAACAGGGCCACCACGGAGAGCGAGACGATGGTGAGCGCCACCACCAGGACCAGGTTCAGCCCGTAGGTGAAGCGCTCTGCGGCATGGATCAGCTTGGACTCGATCCGGTGCGACACGAACACCTTGCGCAGTTCCTCTTCCTGGTACGAGGTGCTCATGATGTCGAGGTTGATGTCGAGGATCTTCTCCACCGCGATGCGGTATTTGCGCCTGACATCGATGTCGGGGAAATTGGTCTGCAGCAGCTCGATGAGAAAGCGGCGCACCACGTTCATCGCTGCGTTGACGTAGTGCGCGCTTACCCTGATGCGCACATGGGCCTGGCCGATCCCCTGCAGGGTGAGCATGTAGTTGTTGTCGTAACGCCCGGAGAAAAGGGACAGGAACCACTCCGAATGCGTCTTTCTTAGTCTCTGCATGTCCTTGGGGTCCCTGAGGAACCGGGCCGTCTCGGGTATCTTCAACAGGTAGCTGTAAAACTCCTCCACCATTGTCTCGCAGTTGTCCTGCGCCAGGGGAAGGAGCTCTTTCAGGAGTTTCTCGTCTGTATCGGTGAAGTAGTAGTGGCTTTTTATTTCCTGCATTGTCAGCATGCGTCGCTCTCCTGGTGCCATGTGTGTGAAGCTGGTCCAATTCGATGCCGCCGGATGGCAGGCAAGCTGAATGCTAACACAGCACCGATACTTTTTCATAACTGTATACCGCGGATCAAAAAAGGCCCCCCCGTTTCCGGGGGGGCCTTGATGCCGGCGGCAACACCCTTGCTACCGCTTCTTTTTCAGCATCTCCTTCGCCTTTTTCAGGTTGTGGTAGGCGAGCACCCGGACCCTGTCCCTGTGATCCCCCTGGGGGTGCCCCTCAAGCTCCTTCAAGAACCTGTCCAGCTCGCTGCCGGCAGCCAGGTATCTCCTCTCGTCAAAGGGTATGGAAAGGTCTATTCCCGTCACGTCCCACGCCTGCGGCATGAAGGTGAAGGGGGCGAAGTCGATCACGTTGCGCCCCTTGGCGGGCTTGATCTCGCTGTTTTTCATGTCGCTGAAGCGGATGCCGTTCTTGTCCGCCGTCACCGTGTAGCCGCCGGTGAACTTCTCGGTCACGTTCTTGTCGTCGAAATACTCGTAGGTCGAGCGGGAGACCTGCGCCTTCGACCCGTGGCAGCTCTTGCATGCGCGCCCCTTGCCGAGGGCATGGCTCATCTTGTCGATCTGGACCCAGAGCACGGCATTGTTCCCGGAGGGGAGGTCGCTGCGGGTGCCCTTGATGATCACCGCGTCGTTCACGTCGGAGAAACCGCGGGAGACGGAGAAGGACTCGGGCTCGCCGATCGCGGTGTTCCCCTTGATATCGCGCTTGGGTATGGCCCTGAACAAAAGCCCGGACGGCTTGACCTCCCCCTTCTGGTTCAGGACTGCCATGGGATACGGCTTGACCGGGATCCAGAGCCCGGCCGGGTTCCTGATGATGGTCGGTAAGTCCCTAACGCCGTAGTATTCCTTGTGTTTGGCGTAGGGGGTTTCCACCCCGGCGGTGTTCCCCGGCCCCCAGAAGGTGAACTGGTAGGCCCCGACGTCGGTGATATGGCAGGAGGAACAGTCGACCTTGCTGTGGGGGGAGCCGGCGACCGCGTCGTAGATCTCGGTGTGGCACTTCCTGCAGGATTTGCGGGCGTCGTCGCTCGCCAGATGCCCGAACTTGTGGTCGACCGGCTTGTGGCAGTCCAGGCACTGGACCCCCTTCCTGGCGTGCTTCTCGACGGGGAGCGTGGCCGGGAAGGAGTACTCGCCCCTCATGAACCCGGAGCCGCGCCGCCGGTCCATGGGGCCGGCATGGCAGATGCTGGCGCGCCCGCCGCCGTAGCAGGAAGGGGTCTCCGGCTTGCCGAACCGGTGGCTTCCCTCTCCCTTGAAGGGCTTGTAATGGCAGTCGTTGCAGCCGGCGTGGCAGAGGTTGCAGGAACGGTCCCCTGCGGCGTTTTGCCCGGGGGTGAAGGGGGCCGACGTCTCGTCGCGCAGCCTCTCGTAGTTGTTGCCGAACCAGGCTCCGCAGTTCTGGGGTCCCGGGAGCTCCTCCTGGTAGCTCCGGTAGGCCCTCTGATGCTTCATGAGCCCCTTGGAGGAGGCGTTGTAATCCTGCACCTCCTTGGCGTGACACTTGCCGCAGGTGTCGCGCGCGATGTCGGGGGAGTAGGCAAAGGTCTTGGGGTCCCGGTCGTGGTAGTAGAGCCCGAGGACCTTCTTGATCTCGTTTTTCTGCAGCAGCTCCTTGTCACCCTTGGGGATCATCGCCGTCATGGCGCTCCCCTTCGCCGGGACCAGCGGGGCGAGCCCGATATCGGTGCGGTACACCGCTTCCCCTTTCACCTTCTTCCCGGCGGCGCTCACGAAGGGGCGGAGCAGACCCCGGTGGGCCGCTTCCTTGTCGAGCGCGGCGGCGTCCCCCTTGTGACAGTCGGTACAGGTGGGAGCTCCTCCCATCGCCACTTCCCGGTCCACCGCGGCGGGGTCGAGGTACATCGACTCCCCCCCCAGGGATTTCATCTGCTCCAGGTCGCCGTGACACTTGACACAGCCTGACGCGGCGTCGTATGCCGCCGCACCCCCCGCCCAAAGCACCAACGCCAGCAGTGCCGTTACCGCAATTCTCAACCTCATTGGCATCCTCCGTGTAAACCTCGTATGGGAAACGTGTTGCAGATCCAATGGCACGAAGCATGCCGCCCCCGCCGTTGTTGCGCAACCGGCCGAAATGGCGGGCCTGGCTCCCGGTTGTTGACCCCGCGTGCGGAAAAAGGTAGAGTACGGCGCGGTGCATATTGCACCCTTTCGGTTGCGGCGAGCGGCGGCCGGGTTGCGGTCTTGCACCCGGCGCCCGTCCTGGAGATCCCATGAAAAGGCTGAAAATCCGCCACAAGCTCCTGGCCACCCTCCTTGCCCTCACTCTTTTCTCTTTGCTCACCTTCTACCTTCTCATCATCAGTTCCACCGAGCAGATCCTCAGGGGAAACGCCACGCGCCAGGCGCAACAACTGGCGGAGAGGTCGGCCCAGGGGCTCCAGGGCCTGGTCGGCGATTCCCGCAGGACGCTCCTTGCCGCGGCCGGCACGCCCGACCTGCGCGAACTGGTCGGGGCGCTCAAGTCGGGCGATCGGCGACGCGTCCGGGCGGCACTCGCCAGGCTTGATTCCACCTTCCAGGATTTCCAGCGGCTGGACAGGACCCTGCAGGCGATCCGCTTCGTGGATAGGGAGGGGAACGTCCTGGTGAAGGTGCGCGAGGGCGAGATACTGCCGCGCAAGGCCCCCTCGTCGCCTCGTGCCCCGGGAGTGGTCCATTCCATCGCGAAAAGGGAATTCTTCAGGACGGCGAACCGGATGCAAAGGGGGGAGGTGGCGGTCTCGGACATGGAGCGGGGGAGGGTCGAGGAGGAGGAAAAGTGGTGCCCGGCCATGGTCCGCTTCTCCACCCCGGTCTTCTTCGAGGACGGCAGCCGGGCGGGTCTGGTCATCATCAACGTCTGGGCCGAGACGGCCGGCTCCATGATCAACCGCCTCCTGTCGGCGCAGGAGGGGAGCGCCTTCCTGGTGGAGCGCAACCCCGGGCGCCCGGAGCGAAACGGCATCTATCTCTTCCACCAGATCGAGTCCTGCCAGTTCGGCAACCAGACCGGAAGCGACATCAAGGCCTTCCGGGACTACCCCGCCGCGGTAACGGCCTCCTGGATGCAGGATGACCAGGGGGTGGCCGGGGACCCGCGCACCGGGGACATCCTCGCCCATCGCTTCTATTCCCCCTTCGGCTCCAAGACGCGCGGCTGGGTCGTGGTGGTGAAGGCGAAGGAATCCTCCTTCCTCTCGCCGCTTGCCACCATCCGCGGCCGGATCACCCTCTGGGGAGGGGTGGTGCTGGTACTGGCAGCCGGGGCCGCCCTTTTCTTCGCCCGCTCCCTCACCAGGCCGATCCATGCGGTGGTCGAGGGTACCGAGCGTATCGGCGGGGACCTCTCCCAGCGCATCGAGCTCGATGCGCGGGACGAACTGGGGGCGCTCGCCGCGGGGATCAACCAGCTGGCGGAAACCCTGGAGCAGAACCTGGAGGAGCGCCGGAGGGTGGAGGAGAAGATCCGGCAGGCGGAGAAGCTTGCCTCGGTGGGGCAGATGGCGGCGGGGCTTGCCCACGAGCTGAACACCCCGCTCGGGAACATCAACGCCCTGGCGGCGCTGGCGCGCGGCGAGGTGGAAAAGGGGGGGGGCGACCGGGAGGGGCTGGTGCGGGACCTCTCCGACATCTCCAGCCAGACCGCCCGATGCAGCGGCATCATCTCGGGGCTCCTGAGTTTCGCCCGCCGCCAGGAGCCGTGCATCGCGCGCGTCGACGTGGGGAGCCTGGTGCAGCAGGCCTTCGAGCTGGTGCGGATCAAGGCGAAGCTGAAGGGGGTCTCCCTTCGCTTCACCGAATCCGGGCCGGTCTTCGTCCGGGCGGACCTCCAGCAGCTGCTGCAGGTCTTCATCAACCTCCTTCTGAACGCCATCGATGCGGTGGAGCCGGACAAGGGGGTGGTGGCGGTGGAAGCGGGTTGGCGGGAGGGGCGGGCCTGCATCCGCTTCATCGATGACGGCAGCGGGATCCCGGCCGAACAGCTGGGGAGGATCTTCGACCCCTTCTACACCACGAAGGAGGTGGGGGCCGGGACCGGGCTGGGGCTCTCGGTTGCCTACGGGATACTGACGGCGCTCGGGGGGGAGATCGGCGCGCAGGGCGCGCCGGAGGGGGGCAGCGTCTTCACCGTGACCCTTCCCCCCTGGGAAGGCGTGATCACGGCAAAGGAGGCAGGGTAGCATGATCAGGGTTATCGTGGCGGAGGACGATCCGCTGGCGGCGAGCATATTCCGCCGCATGCTGGGGCCGCAGTTCCAGGTGACCACCTTCGGCAACGGCGAGGAGGCCTATCGCTACTACAGCGCGAACGGCGCGGACGTGGTCCTCACCGACCTCAGGATGCCCCGCATGGGGGGGCTGGAACTGCTGGCGAAGGTGAAGGAGATCAGCGCCGAGACGGTGGTCTTCATCATCACCGGTTATTCCCAGGTGGAGGACGCGGTCAAGGCGATCAAGCTCGGCGCCTACGACTACATAGCGAAGCCCTTCGACCCCGAGGACGTGTTGACCCGCATCAACCGGGCGATACGCGAGCGGACCATGGCGGAAAAACTGCAGGTCTACGAAAGGGAGCGTGAGGCGAGCGCCGCCGGCCTTTTGCCGGTGACGGCTGACCCGGGGCTGCTGCAGGTGCTGGAGCTGGCCCGGAAGGTGGCGCGCGCCGACTCGACGGTACTGATCCAGGGGGAGACGGGGGTCGGCAAGGAGCTGGTGGCGAGGATGATCCACAACTGGAGCCCGCGCCGGGAGCGCCCCTTCGTGCCGGTCAACTGTGCCGCCCTCTCCGAAGGGGTGCTGGAAAGCGAGCTGTTCGGCCACGAGAAGGGAGCCTTCACCGGAGCCGCCACGCGCAGGACCGGCTACTTCGAGCTGGCGCACCGGGGGACCATCCTCCTGGACGAGATCGGCGCCACCACCCCGAGGTTCCAGGTGAAACTCCTGCGGGTGCTGCAGGAGCGGATGCTGAACCGGGTGGGGAGTTCCACGCCGATACCGGTCGACGCCAGGGTGATCGCATGCACCAACCGTGAACTGGAGCGAGACGCCCGGGATGAGCGCTTCAGGAGCGATCTCTACTACCGCCTGAGCGTGGTGACCATCGAGGTCCCCCCCCTGAGGGAGCGGCGCGGCGACATCCCGCTTCTGGCCGAGCATTTCATCGCCCGCTACCGCGCCATCAACCCGCGGGTGACCGGGGTAAGCGCGGAGGCCCTGGAGCTGCTGCAAACCTACCGCTTCCCGGGCAACGTGAGGGAGCTGGAGAACATCATCGAGCGGGCCATGATACTCGAGTGCACGGACCGGCTCACCCCGGCATCGGTGCTGGTGCGCGGCGGCGAGGAGCACCTTGCGCCCGATGCCGATGCCGATGCCGCCGATCCCTTCGACATCGACGGCGCGGAGCGGGACCATATAGTGCGGGTTCTGGCCAGGTGCAACGGCAGGAAACTGGAGGCGGCGCGGCTTTTGGGGATCAACAAGACCACCCTGTGGCGCAAGCTGAAAAGGTTCGGCCTGCAATAGCGCGGGTAGTGTCGCGGCGAGGAAGGATCAGGCTCGACACCATGCCCCGGGCTCCGGGAAGGCACACGCCATTGTCCCGCATCTCCGGCCGGGCAGGGACAGTGGTCAGCTGACCGCTTACATTATCCGGAAATATCGATATAATGCTCCATGTTTCCTGCCAGCGGCACGCACTCATTGAACAGGGGTAAGCAATGGAGAAGCAAGAGATCAACAACGCCATCAGTGAGCACGCCATGTGGAAACTGAACCTGCAGGCCCTGATCCGGAGAGGGAAGCTGGAACTCCCGGTCAGGCAGGCCAAGGACAACGAGTGTGAATTCGGCAAGTGGTTCTACGGGCCGAGCATCATCCCCAGGCAGAGGTCGTCGGCGCATTACAAGAGGGTGAAGCAGCTGCATATCCTTTTTCATGAAGTGGCGGCCAAGGTGGCCGAGCTTGCCTCAAGAGGCGAAAAGGAAGAGGCTGAGCGGCTGATGGGATTCGACGGCGAGTACACCGCCATCTCCAACGAGCTGATGGAGGCGCTCGGCAGGTGGAAAGAGAGCATCAGGTAAAGGTGTGAGAACGAGAAGGGAGGCGAGTGCGGAAAGACGGAGGGTTATGCGAGTTTAATAAGATCAAAAAAAGGTGATCCCCACTAAAAAACATGCTAGTTTCAGCAGCCTTTTCCGCCAGAAAAGGGAGCCAGCATGTATTCCTAAGGAGAGCACCTGATGAAGAGATCCATTCGCAGCACCCTGTCCGGAAGCATCAAAGCAGTGACCCTCGCAGCATCCCTGCTGCTGCCGTTTGCCGCGGCCGACCAGGCGAGCGCCGGCGCAGCGCTCTGGCAGGAGACCAACCTTCAATACCTCTGGGGCGGGAAGTTCAGGCTGCCGGAGGATAGCAGCCGCTCCACCATCACCCTCGAGCACGCCAACGCCTGGAAATACGGCGATAACTTCGCCTTCTTCGACATCAGCAACCCCACCGGCCAGGGAACCTCCATCTACGGCGAGCTGTCCCCCAGGCTCAGCATCGGCAAGATCACCGGAACGGACCTGTCCGCCCCCCTGGTAAAGGATCTGCTCCTGGCGGGCACCCTGGAGGTGGGGGAGGGCTTCCACAACTACCTCTACGGCGTCGGCCTCAGCCTCAATCTCCCCAGGTTCAACTTCGCCGACCTGAACCTCTACGTGCGCAACAGCGCCCTGCCGGGCACCACCTACCAGGTGACTCCCGTCTGGCAGCTCCCCTTCTCGGTGGGGCAGGCGAGGTTGGTCTTCGAAGGGTTTACCGACATCGCGGGGGGCGAGGGGGATTCCTCCTTCAACATAGACGCCCAGCCGCGCCTGCTCCTCGACCTCGGCAACTACTGGGGGACCCCCGGCAGTCTCTTCGTGGGATGCGAGTTCATGTACTGGAAAAACAAGTACGGCGTGAAGGGGGTGGACGAGTACGCGCCGCAGGCCATGGTGAAATGGGTCATGTAGAGCCGTGACCACGAGGTGATGCGAGAAAGGCCCGGGGCGGGTTGCCCCCGGGCCTTTTTTTATCGTCTCCCCTTGCCAAGCCGGGGGGCGAATTGTTAGAGTGTGCCATGCCAAACAGCGTGCGCAGCCATTACGAGCTTTACCCCTACCCGAACTACCCCCTGCTGGCCTCGGTGCGCCGCTGCGATACCTACGCCAACAACCTCGCGGCCCTCTGGTCGCGCTTCAACGCGGAGCTCCCGCCCGAACAGCTGCAGCGCATCCTGATCGCGGGGTGCGGCAGCTTCGCCCCCTATCCCTTTGCCGTCGCCAATCCCGGCACGCCCGTCGCCGCCCTCGACCTCTCGGCCAAGAGCCTCGGACGCGCGCGGCTGCACTGCCTGCTGCACGGCATCGCGGGGGTCGACTTCCTGGCGGGGGACCTTCTCGACCCGGCGCTCGCCCCCGGCCCTTTCGGCCTGATCGACTGCTACGGGGTGCTGCACCACCTCAAGGAGCCGCTGGCCGGGCTCCGCTCGCTCGCCTCCAGGCTGGGTGAGGGGGGGATATTGAGGGTGATGGTCTACAGCCGCTACACGCGCCGGGAGGAGGAATCGATCCGCCGGGCGCTCCGTATGCTGCGGGTCACGCAACCCGAACAGGTGCTGAAGATGGTGGCGGCAAGCAGGGAAGGGTCGCGCCTGAGGGAATTCTTCGCAAGCTCGGACGAGGTCTCCTTCCGCTCCGGTCTGGCCGACGCCCTGCTCCATCCCTGCGTGACGACCTTCCGCATCGATGAGCTCATGGAGATGGTGGCGGCGAGCGGCCTGGAGCCGCTGCTGTTCGCCCACCCCCTCGCCCTGCCGGAACTGGACCGGGAGGTCGCGAGGATCCGCGGGCTCGAGAAGGAGCGCAGGTCGCCGGGCAACTTCGTCATCTACCTGGGGAAGGGAGTCAGGGGGGGAGGGGAGGTCGGCGCTGCGACCTACAGGCTGAACCCCTGCCTCGCCAAGGCGGTGTCGCAGCTGCGCCTGGCGCCGCTGCGGATCCCCGGGCGCCTGGGGCACGAAAACGGGCTCCTCGACCGCGCGCAGCGGCGCTTCCTGCGCCGCTTCCTGAGTCCCGTGGCTGCGTCGGAGCTCTCCGCCGGGGAACGCGCCAAGGCAGACCGCTACAGCCGGCAGCTCTTCCTGCTCCGCTGCCGGAGCTGAGAAGGGCTACCTGTCGATCATCTCCCGCACCTTCCTCAAAAGCTCCAGGGGGCGTACCGGCTTCATGAGGAGCTCCGTCCCCTCCTCCACCAGGTCGCGGCTCTTTATGATGTCCATGGTGTAGCCGCTTGTGTAGAGCACCTTGGCGGCGGGATCGATGCCGCGGATGGCGCTGCACGCCTCCTTGCCGCTCATGCCGGGCATGACCATGTCCATCAGCACCAGCCCTATCTCCCCCTTGCTTGCGGCAAACATCTCGCAGGCGGTCTGGCCGTTTCCGGCCGACAGCACCCGGTAACCTGCGCTCGTGAGTATCCTTTCCAGCAGTTCGCGCAGGTCCGGTTCGTCCTCGACCACCAGGATGGTTTCGGTTCCGCCGGGGGGGAGATTGGCGCCCCGGATCTCCTCCGCGCTCAAGGTGCTGCCGGCGGCCAAGGGGAGATAGATCCTGAAGGTCGTCCCCAGCCCGGGCTCGCTGTAGACGTTGATGAACCCGTTGTGCTGCTTGATGATGCCGTAGACTATGGACATCCCCAACCCCGTCCCCTTCCCCACATCCTTGGTGGTGAAAAACGGCTCGAAGATCCTTTTTCTGACACCCTCGTCCATGCCGATGCCGGTGTCGGAAACGGAGATCACCGCGTGAGGGCCGGGCTCTCCGATGCCGTTGGCCTGCACGAAAAGGTCGTCGATCTGCTGCAATGAGGTGTCCACGCCGAGCAGCCCCCCCCGGGGCATGGCGTCGCGCGCGTTGGTGGCGAGGTTCATCAGGACCTGCTCGATCTGGCCGCTGTCGACGTCCACCATCAGCTCCCGGGCGCTCAGGGAGGATTGCAGCCGGATGTCCTCCCCGATGATGCGGGACAGGAACTTCTCGACGTGCAGGATGATGTCGTTCAGGTTCACGGTTTGGGGCTTTATGACCTGCTTGCGGCTGAAGGCGAGGAGATCGGAGGTGAGTTTCGCCGCCTTGTCGGAAGCCTTCATGATCTGCTCCACCTGCTCCCTCTGGCGGGTTTGCAGCGGCCCCTCGTTGAGCAGCATGCTCCCGTACCCCATGATGACCATCAGGATGTTGTTGAAGTCATGGGCGACCCCGCCGGCGAGCTGCCCTATCGCCTCCATCTTCTGGGACTGCAGGAGCTTTTCCTCCAGCTGCCTGCGCTCCGTGATGTCCTCGGCGATCCCCAGCAGATAGCGGGCGCTCCCCTGGTTGTCGTAGAGCGGGATCTTCTTGACCCGCAGGATCCGGTCGCCGCTGCTGGTGGTGATTACCTCCTCGGGGACCTCGACCATCTCCCCCTTCGCCAGGGTCTCCCGGTCCACCTGGGTGAAGAAATCGGCCTGCTCCCTGGGGAAGAGGTCGTAGCTGTTCCTTCCCAGGATCTCATCCCTCGCATAGCCGAACACTTCCTGGCACACCTTGTTGATGGTGACGAAGCGCAGATCATCCACCTCCTTGGCGAACACCAGGGCGGGGATATGGTCCACGACGTTCTTCAGGAACTCCTCGCTCTCGCGCAGCGCTTCCTCCATCGCCCTTCTCTGGGTGATGTCGCGGGCCACCGCGAGGAGATACGCGCGGTCGCGGAAATGCATGCGGTTCAGGGTGACTTCGGCCCAGAACCGGCTGCCGTCTTTTCTCTGGAGGTTGGTGACGGTGAGCGCCCGGAGGTTCGCCTCGTCCTCGCAAGGGCGGATCAACGCTGCGGCGGGAGGGGTTTGCTTGAGGTCGGAGATGTCGAAGAGGGAGCGCTCCAGCAGTTCTTCCCGGCTCCATCCCATCTGGCGGCTGGCGGAGTCGTTGACGTCCACGATCTGCCCGGTCGAGAGCTCTGCCAGGAAAATGGCATCGTTGCTTTGATCGAGGAGGGCCTTGAACCGCTCGAGTTCCTCAAGGCGCTCCTGCAGTGCGGGATAGTAGGTCTTGCGCAGCGAGGACTCCCCGAGCCCGGCAAGCTTCCGCTGCAGGGCTTCCAGGTCGTCCTGGGGGTCAGAGGGATTCTTCATAGAGGACCTCTATATCCCTCTTCGACGCCCGGCGCGGATTGGTTGCCATGCAGGGATCCTTCAGGGCATGCTCGCTGTACAGTGCCACGTCGCCCCGCCCGACACCGACTTCCGCCAGCGTCCGCGAGACCCCGGCTTTTGCCTTGAGGTCACGCACATGCCGCAGCAGGGCTTTCTTTCTCTCGGGGTGCCCCATCCCTTTCAGGTCGAGCCCCATGGCCAGCGCGATCTGTTCGAACCGCTCCGGAGCGGAAGCGAAGTTGAACTCGATGACGTGGTCCAGCAGTATGGCGTTGCATTCCCCGTGGGCGAGGTCGAGCGCGCCGCCCAGGCTGTGCGCCATGGCGTGGGTGGCACCGAGTATCGCGTTCGAGAAGGCAAGCCCGGCCTGCAGGCTCCCCTGCATCACGTTGCCGCGCAGATCCATGTCGTCCGGGTTGAGGATGCTCGGGATCAGGTTTGCCGACAGAAGGCGCAACGCCTCTAGGGCGTGCAGGTCCGTCATGGCCGAACGTGCGGTCGACACGAACGCCTCGATGGCGTGGGTCATGGCGTCGAGCCCGGTGCAGGCGGTGAGGTAGGGATCCATGGTGGTGAGGGTGATGGGGTCGATCAGGGCGATGTCGGGGACCACGGACTTGCTGATGATGGCGATCTTGACCCTTTCCAGGGGATTGCTGATGATGGCGAACTGGGAGACGTCGGCGGAGGTGCCTCCGGTGGTCGGGATGCAGATCAAGGGAGGCATGGGGGATTTCACCATGTCCACCCCTTCGAACTCCAGTATGTGCCTCCGGTTGGAGCTGACGATGCCGATACCCTTGGCGCAGTCTATCGGGCTCCCGCCACCGACGGCGACCAGGAGGTCGCACCGCTCGGTCTGGTAAAGCGCCACCCCGGCCATGACCTCCTCCGCTTTGGGGTTCGGTGTGAGCCCGGTGAAGAGGACGAAGGGGAGACCCGCCTCCTCCAGGCTGTCGGTCACGTCCTTGGTCCACCCGGCTTTTACCACTCCCGGGTCCGAGACCACCAGTATCTTACGCCCTCCGAGGTTCCTGGCATAGCGCCCGGCCAGCCGCCGTGCCCCCACGCCGAAGATGAACTCGGGTGCGACGAATTTCCTCAGTTGCAAACCTTCCGCCATGTTCCCAACTCCCCGACTCAAACAAGCAGCCTTCCCAGTCACAAGATCATCCGGTATTTCCCGGCACCAGCAGTATAGCAAGTTTGCGAAGCGGTTGCCAAGGTGAGGGCCCCGGTTGCTGGCTTTTAATTGGAATGATCCGCTCTGTTTGCCATGTTTTTCCCTCCAGGGATGCTGTAATTACTCGCCTTTTCCGCCAACTCCCGTGCGTTGGAATCGTTTCTGCCGATATTCATGTGCCCCCTCCGGGACCCGCCCCCGGAATGGACGCATCAGTCAAATCGGTTTCCCCGGAAAAGGAGACTGCCCCGAGGAGGACCGGTGCCCGTCGTTACGCAGCTCCCTCTGGCGGTTGCCAAAGGCCTACAGGTTTTTGTCGGACCGGCAACAGTCACGGTCATGCGCTGACTGGCAGATGCAGCGCAAAACGCGGGCGATTCGGGTCAGGCGCAAAAAAATTGCCGCCTTAAACATCTGACATGGCTGGTGAATCAGTTAGTGGTGCGGTAAGTGATGGGAGAAAACGCAAAATAGTTCTTAAAATTCCCGGCCCCTGGCCGATACCAGACAGTATCTACAGGCGTCAGCCTGCATTTTTTTACATTGAGCAGGGGATGCATGGCTCCAAACGTTATTCGCAGGCACACCGACAAGTAAATCACGAAAGCATTGCCGATCTCGCGATTAGGCAGACAGTTATACCACCACACCAAGGAGAAACAGCATGAAATGGTTCTACGATCTTAAAGTCGGCTCGAAGCTAATAATGGGATTTCTGATTGTGTCACTGATCACGGCGGCGGTCGGCTATTTTGGCATCAGGAACATGGGCACCATCAACAACATGGCGGACGTGATGTATGAAAGAGAACTGCTTGGCCTCTCTCACATAAAAGAGGCCAACATAAACCTGGTGTACATCTCACGCGCCGAGAGGAACTTCCTGCTGGCCAATACGCAGGAGCAGCGGCAAAACTATCTGACCAACATCGACAAGTACAAGGCAGCGTACAAGGAGCAGCTGGCCAAGGCCAAGCCGCTGTTCGCATCGTAAAAAGCGAAGGAGATCTTCGCCAAACTCGAAACGGCGAACGATGAGTGGCTGAAGGTCCAGCAGAGGGTGGTAGAAATCGGGGCCAGGGAGAGCCTGAACGACAAGAAAGAATCCATCGATCTCTGCCTGGGAGAGGCGAGGACCAAGCAGGGCGTGGTGGATGATTACATGACCGAGCTGTCCAAGATCAAGGAAGAAAACGCCAAAGCGGTCTCTGAAGAGACGACCAGGATCTACAAGGCGAGCCTGACGCTGATGGTCAGCCTGGTTGCCGGCGGCGTCCTGCTTGGCATCGCCATCGGAGTCCTTCTCTCCCGGCTGATCAGCCGCGCGCTGACCAGAGGCGTCGAGGTGGCCAACCAACTGGCTAAAGGGGATCTGTCGGTCACCATCGGGGAGACCGGCAAGGACGAGACCGGGCAGCTCCTGGCTGCCATGCGGACCATGATCGAGAGCATCAAGGCCCTCGCCGCCGACGCAGTCATGCTCTCAGGGGCAGCGATGGCGGGAAAACTGGCAACGCGGGCGGACGCCGGCAAGCATCAAGGGGCTTACCGCGAGGTTATAGAAGGGGTGAACGGGACCTTGGATGCGGTGATCGGTCCTTTGAATGTCGCAGCCGACTACGTGGACAGGATCTCCAAGGGGGATATGCCTCCCGAGATAAGGGATGAGTACAAAGGCGATTTCAACGATCTCAAGGACAACCTCAACGTGCTGATCCAGGCCATGAACAACATCACGGCAGCAGCAAGTGAGGTGGCTTCCGGAAACCTGACGGTGAGCATCGCAGAGAGGTCGGAAAACGACGAGTTGATGCGCTCCCTCTCCAACATGGTGGAGAAGCTATCCGATGTCGTCAACGACGTGAAGGCAGCCTCAGACAACGTGGCAGCGGGGAGCCAGCAGATGTCGTCCGGTGCGGAAGAGCTCTCCCAAGGGGCAACGGAGCAGGCTGCAGCCGCCGAGGAGGCGTCATCGTCAATGGAGCAGATGTCCGCCAATATCAAGCAAAACGCGGACAACGCCATTCAGACCGAGAAGATCGCGGTGAAATCGGCTGCCGATGCGCAAGAGGGGGGGAAAGCGGTTGAGCAGACGGTGACGGCGATGAAGGAGATTGCAGGAAAGATCTCCATAATAGAGGAGATCGCCAGGCAGACCAACCTGCTCGCCCTGAACGCCGCCATCGAGGCCGCGCGGGCGGGGGAGCACGGCAAGGGTTTCGCCGTGGTGGCAAGCGAGGTAAGAAAGCTTGCGGAACGCTCCCAGAAGGCGGCAGCGGAGATCTCGGAGCTCTCCTCCTCCAGCGTGGAGGTCGCCGAGAAGGCGGGGGAGATGCTCTCCAGCATGCTCCCCGATATCCAGCGCACCGCGGGGTTGGTGCAGGAGATTTCCGCGGCATCCAAGGAGCAGGATACCGGCTCGGAACAGATCAACAAGGCGATCCAGCAGCTGGACCAGGTGATCCAGCAGAACGCATCGGCAGCGGAGGAGATGTCCGCGACGGCGGAGGAGCTTGCCAACCAGTCCGAGCAACTGCAGTCGACCATCAGCTTTTTCAGGATAAAGGAGACCGCCGCCGGGCAAGCCGCAGTGAAGCGGCCGAACAGGCCCGCCGCAAAACCCGTCGCCAGAAAAGCGACTTCGCCCAAGGCGCCCAAGCTTTCACATGCGGGCCCTCAGGGGGCCTCATTGGAAATGCACCAGGGTGACGAGGCATTCGAGAGCTATTAACGGTTGAACCGTGCAAGCGGTTAAGGCCGGCCGCTACTTCGGGCGGGGATTGAGAGTTCAATCCTCGCCTTTTTATTTTGGTTTCACCCTAAGCCCTGGCGCAGAAGAGGTTGCACGGCCAGAGAGGTCTCTCGCCAAGGTGGGGGGCGGTTGCTGGTGTCAATCGGAATCCGTCACCCGCCTCTTGAGGCAGGTAAGCCGGTTCGGGGAAGCGAGGCCGGGGAAACCCTGGATGTTGCAGTTCCGGTTGCCGCTTAGCAGCTCTCCATCTCTATCCGCTCCAACAGGGCAAGCG
>Ga0209317_1000787_pt1 | contig 34250 bp, 31 predicted proteins | sample RifGroB2_FD_183994 | JGI IMG/M metagenome (GOLD analysis project Ga0209317, IMG submission 183994) | Soil microbial communities from Rifle, Colorado, USA - Groundwater B2 (SPAdes) (version 2) | ecosystem: Environmental > Terrestrial > Soil > Unclassified | place: Rifle, Colorado | collected...
AGTGACTTTAACCCCGTATCGGCGTCGATGATGATAGCCGGTTCGGGGTTTTCGTGTTTCTGGTGTCAGGAGGAGGTTAAGGCAAGGAGGTCAAGACTGCGATTTTTCACGAGCATTGACCCCCCTGGTTTTCAATACCATTGACCCCCAGGCACGGCGCTCTGAATTGGTCGTTAGCCTATCATAAGAAGCTCCTGATGGAAGCCTTTTTCGCCCTCGATGATCATCTGGTGGGCGTTGTGTGCGAGGCGGTCGAGAGCCGAGTTGGCGAGGATCTGGTCGTCAAAGAGGGTCACCCACTCGGTGATGTGTCGGTTGCTGGTGAGGATGGTGGAGCCGCGCCCATAGCGTTCACTGACGATCTCGTAGAAGTCGTGGGCCTGTTCCTGGGTGAGGCGCTCAAGGCCGAAGTCGTCGATGACCAGGAGGGCGGGCGCGATCAGCTTGAGCAGTTCCTTTTCCAGGGAGTTATCGGCCCGGGCGGCATAGAGAGTTTTGAACATCCGGGCCGCTTTGAGCAACAGGACGCTTTTGCCGCGGCGGCATGCGACATGGGCCAGGGCGTTGGCGATGAAAGTCTTGCCGACACCGACCGGGCCGGTGAGAATGACATTTTCCCGGCGCTCGATCCACTCCAGACTGATGAGCCCCTTGAGCCGGTCACGGTCGAGAGTGACACTGGACTCCCAGTCGAAGCGTTCCAGCACCTGGTCGTGGTCGACTTTAGCGCTTTGCAGGCGCCTCTGGAGCGCCCCCTGGGTGCGGCGCTCAACCTCATCGCTGAGCAGCAATTCGAGAAACTCCAGATGGGTGTGCTTGTTGCCTTTGGCGTAGGCAGCCCGCTCCGGTAGTGTGGACAAGAGCGGGGAGAGACGCAGGGCTTTGAACAGGTGCTTCAGTTCAGCGGTAATCTCCATTATCGTCCTCCTCGGTAGTGTGATTGTTCCATGGCCTACGCTTTGCCACGTAGTCAAGATTTATAGTCAATGACGCCATAAGAAAACTCGCGCAGGAACGCTAAACAGAGTTTTTCCTTGATTTAAGTATCTTTATTGATTAAAATGTCATATATGGCATATACACGATTATATAAGCAGCAGGATAAAATCCTCAAAAAGATATTCGACATCGAAAAGGACCTCTTCCCTGGCGCGCGGGTTATCCTTGTTGGCGGGACAGCTCTTGCCAGATGTTACCTGCAACACAGGGCTTCCTATGACCTGGACTTCTTTGTAAATGCCAGGTTCGACCCTGTTGTTGTTCAGCGCCGGCTTTCCAATGCGCGAGTTAAGTTACGGATGGTCGAGTTCGTCAATGACCAAATGTTTGCGGCAGAGCTTCATGGGGTTGCCGATGTTGACGGTGAGCCGCTCCGGATAAGCATCGTCGAAGATATATACGCGGATATGTTCCCGGTTAAGACCGTCGACGACATACGCACTGAGGCCATTGAGGGGCTTTATCATCGAAAGATAAGGACCATCACCGGTTCCGGAGAGGGTGTGGCCTCTTCAACCGGGCGCACGGTGCAAGCGGGAGCAAGGCAGACCGCAAGGGATCTCTTTGACCTTTATGTCTTGAGCAAGGAGATAAAACCTCTCTTGGAATTCGTAAGGGAGATTAATAGGCATGGAGCCGGGGTGCCGGAGTCGCTACTCATAAGCGGGCTCAGAAAAGTACGCTGGATGGAACTTATGGACGAATTCGAGATGCTCGAGGTGGCAGAAGGGTACGCCGGTATAAAGGCTTTTGATATTAAACGCTACTTCGACGAGGTGTTGTAATGATTGATAAAACCATGATCCTCCGGTCCGCTTTCTGGAGCGGGCGACTGACCTATAGAAAATGGCGCGGAATTGTCCGTAAAGGGCCCGAGGGACACACGTGGTTTTTTGTCCAATCGTTTCTCCACCTCCCCATAGAGTGGTTGCTTAAGGAAATAAACGATGAGAAGTTTATATCAATCTGGCCCGATGTGAGGAAAGGGTTTGATAAAAATAACCCACTTGAGGCAGCATCCCTTGACGCATGGGACGCGATATGGGGCGTGATTGCCGCTGGGGATTCCCAGTATCCAGTGAGCCACGAGGTAGCTCATCTTCCGAGGATGCGCCGCGAGGTTTTAAAGACCGTTGTCTGCAACCCCGGAATAAGCATCTATGACCTTGCAAAGAGGCTACGGCGCGATTACAGCAGGGTCTTGAAAGACGTTCGTCTGCTTACCGAAATGAGCGAAATCGAGATAAGGCCTGACCCTCAGTCGAGCAGAAAAGCAAAAGGGCTTATACCGGCGCGCTCGATAAATGCCGTCCTGGCGGGGTTTACCGTTCAGTAAACAGTTGTTGTAAGGGTGACAAAAACTACCGATTTCAGTTAATCGATAAAGAGGCTCCTGGACTCAAATCAGGAGCCTCATCCCCATAGGCAATTACGATCAACAACCCCTTGCTTTGAATATATCTCATCACACCTTCACAGCCGTTCCGTAATAGACGACCTTCGAGACCATCCATTGGGAGCCCTGCTGCTCATAGCTTCCGGTGGTCATCTTGAGATCGACGATGGCGTTTGCGCCCATCTGAATCCCCTGGCGCATGATATCAGCCAGCGCCTCTTGTTCAGCCTTCCTGAAACCTTTGTCGGTCGACGCGGCTGTTGCCGAGATGCCCGTCACGTTTCCAAGAGCGCCTATTATCTCCCTGTCCAGCAGGCTGTTTGAAGTCACGACGATTATCTTTTTTCGCGGAGCCCCTGAATTTCTTTTTCGATCTCGTCCAATGAGGTCCGCTTGCGAAAGATTAGGGAGGCAAGAAGTAATATTCCGAGAACAACGCCTATCAAAAGTAATATCTCCATATACGTAACTCCTAATTGAATGTAATTATTTTATCCTAAATAGCTTTATACCATATAGAGTAGTTTTGTCAATGGCAAAATGCCATCTAAAATGAAAAATCTTTCTATTGCATAAAAAAGACCAATATTATAAAATCACGTCAGCATAAAAAATGGAGTAGTTCCCTAAGATGATTAAATGCCATCTTTCAAGATTTATGGGCGAACGGAAGATCAAAATCGCCGAGCTTGCCCGGGCAACCGATATCCACCGTAACATGCTCACCCTCCTCTACTTCGAAAACGCTAAAAGAATTGAGTTCGACGTCATGGAAAAACTCTGCCGTTACTTCAATTGCGCTATACAGGATTTGTTTGAAATTGTCGATGAAAGTGAACCTGCGACGGGAATCAAGTGAGTGTTCGCATTAGGTTGAATTAATTATTGTAATAGAAAACGGTAAGTAGTTTTTTTGCCTATCAGATTGTTTTTGGTATAAAAGAGGGCACGGCTGAATGACCACCGCGTTTCACAGCAAGTATTGGGCACACGAACTAACGCTTCGAGGAGCAACCGGGAGCATCGAGTCTTTATCTCGCTCCATCGCTGGTGCTCGCGTGGACCTCAATCCCCACCAGGTGGACGCGGCCCTTTTTGCCCTTCGCTCGCCGCTCACCCGTGGAATGGTTTTAGCCGATGAAGTCGGATTGGGAAAAACCATTGAGGCTGGCATTGTCATCGCCCAACGGTGGGCCGAACGCAAACGCCGCATCATTCTCATCGTACCAGCGACCTTGCGCAAACAATGGCAACAGGAGCTCGACTCCAAGTTCTATCTGCCGTCGGCGGTTCTCGATTCAAAAGTATACGAAGAACTCAAAAATTCCGGGAACTCCAACCCATTCGACATACCAGACCGTTTGATAGTCTGCTCCTACCACTTCGCATCGGCAAAGGCACAGGAGATCAGTCGTATTCTGTGGGACCTGGTCGTCATGGATGAGGCGCACCGCCTTAGGAATGTCTTCCGCAAGTCAAGCAAACTCGCCCGTAAGGTCGTGGACGCTGTCGCGCAAGCGCCGAAGCTCCTGCTCACGGCTACGCCGCTCCAGAATTCACTTATGGAACTCTACGGCTTGGCCAGCGTCATCGACGGTCACATATTCGGTGACGCGGCTTCGTTTCGCGACCAGTTCGTCAGAGCCGCGGATGAGCGGATGCGCAACGCCGAACTGCGGGATAGGCTCCGCCCGATTTGCATTCGGACGCTTCGCAAGCAGGTGACCGAATATATTCCGTTCACGAGGCGCGTCCCACTGACGCAGGACTTCCAGCCGGGCGACGAGGAACAAGAACTTTATGAGAACATCTCAGTTTACCTCCAGCGCGAGGGGTTGCTTGCCCTTCCCGCCAGCCAGCGCACGCTCATAACGCTGGTCCTGCGGAAACTCCTTGCATCGTCCACCTTCGCCATTTCGAACACGCTTGACCGCCTGGTCGAGCGCCTTGAAGACCTCGCATCCCGGCAGGGAACCGGAACCATTTTAGACGAAGAGGATATGGAAGGTCTGGATGAACTACAGGATGAGATGGAGGAGCAGGAAGAGGAAATCGAAGAAGAGAAGCCACAAGAAAAAATGTCTTTTGATCCAGCGAAGCTGAAGGCGGAGCTGGCAGAACTGCGCGGTTTCGCGGAACTGGCCCGCAGGATATCCATCAACGCTAAAGGCGAGGCACTCATCCCCGCCCTCAAGGTTGCCTTCGAGCGGACAGAACAGCTTGGGGCACAGCGCAAAGCTGTCATTTTCACCGAATCGCGCCGCACCCAGCAGTATCTTTTTGACCTGCTTTCCGCTAATGGCTACAATGACCAACTCGCGATGATCAACGGCTCGAACAACGACCCGTACTCCAAGGCCATCTATGAGCAGTGGCGCGAGCGCCACGCCGGGCAGGAAGTGGTCATCGGCTCCCGGCCCGTGGACATGAAGGCCGCCATCGTGGAACACTTCCGCGATTATGCGACCATCCTCATCGCCACCGAAGCAGCAGCAGAGGGCGTCAATCTTCAGTTTTGCTCTCTGGTCGTTAACTACGACCTGCCCTGGAACCCCCAGCGTATCGAGCAACGTATCGGCCGTTGCCATCGCTACGGACAAAAACACGATGTGGTGGTCGTCAACTTCTTAAACCGCCGCAACGAGGCTGACCAGCGCGTCCTCGAACTCTTGAGCGAAAAGTTCAAGCTATTTGACGGCGTATTCGGGGCGAGTGACGAGGTGCTTGGCGCTCTCGAATCCGGCGTGGACATCGAGCGCCGCATTGCCCAGGTCTACCAGACCTGCCGCAACGCCGAGGAGATCAAGGCCGCGTTTGACAGGCTTCAAGCCGAACTCGACGAGCAGATTCAGGCCCGTATGGCCCAGACCCGTGAGATACTGCTGGAAAACTTTGACGAAGACGTGAGCGCACGCCTGCGCGTCAAACGCGACAAGACGCTGGAGAGCCTTTCCAATCGGGAACGATGCCTGCTGGAACTGACACGCACGGAACTGAATGGCGAGGCCCGGTTCGAGGCAGAGCGGCCGCGTTTTCTCTATTCAGGTGACCGCTCCCAGAAAGGCTGGTACCACCTCGACTGGAAGGAGGCGGAGAAGAACGGCGATTCGTTCTACCGCCAGGACCACCCTCTTGCATCGCATATAATCGAGCAGGCGCTATCCCGCGAACTTTCACCCGCGTCGGTGCGGCTGGACTATGCCGCGTATGGTCAAACTATCAGCGTCCTAAAACCTCTCGTCGGTTTTTCCGGGTGGCTCGAACTATCGAAGCTTACGGTAGAGTCTCTGGATACGGAGGAGTTTTTGATATTCGCCGCGCAGACCGATTCCGGAGAGGCGCTCGACGAAGAGATCTGCCGCAAACTGATGCTCCTGCCCGTAAATTTCGAGAATCGACAGATGGACCCGGTATCGGACCTTTCCGCTATCCGCCAAGCCGGGATGCAAACCAAGATAAGGCAGGTTGAGGAACGCAACGGCAAGTTTTTCGATGAGGAGGTCCTCAAGCTCGACCGCTGGTCTGACGACCTCAAACAGGAGTTAGAGCGCGAAATCAAAGAACTTGATAAGCAAATCCGCGAAGCTCGCCGGACGGCGGCGCTGGCTGGTTCGCTTCACGACAAGCTTGAAGCGCAGAAGTCACTCAAGGCGCTGGAGACGGCCCGGAATCGTAAACGCCGGGAACTCTTCGATGCTCAGGACGCCATCGACGCCCAGCGCGACGAGCTGATTGGACGGATTGAGAAACAGTTGCGCCAGAGACATGCATTGGAGCCCGTGTTTTCATTACGGTGGAGATTGGCATGATCCCCCAAGGCCTTCACTCCAATAAGTATCCTGTCATGACAAGGGTGGGCATTGGAAGGTGTTGGGTAAATTTGCTATTTATAAACAGAAGGAACAGATAGAAGTTATTGACGGAACCGAAGAACAAGAAATACAGTAGCTACTCAGAGGAGAAGAAATAGCTTATGTCTGAAACAGATATCGATGTTGTCGGCTATTGGACAGAGCTAAAGCTAAACATTCTCAAGGAATATTCGCAGGCCTATGCTAAAATTCTCAGCAAGCATAGTTATATAAAACAGGCTCTTCTGAGTTTCTTGTGGGTCAGTTTTAGCTCCGGAGAGGCACTTCAGCCTCATCTGAAGCGGCTTTTCTGACCTTTTTGTTCTTTGAAAACTTGACACGTTTTGTTAGAGGGGTTATTGTCCCCGGTCATGGAGACAAAGACCACCCTCAGCTCGCTCTACAGCTTCCCGGGATTCCGTGCCCTTTCCCGATTGAAGGAAGTTTCCGGAGACCCTGGATCCCGTACAATCATTCTCCGGCGCCGTCAAAAAAAACGGCTTGCCCGTGCGGTCGTACCCAACGAGGCTTCTACGACCGCAGCACCCATAGGGTCAGGGACCTCGACTCCGGCGGCATGCGCATATACCTTGAATTCGAGTACCGCCGGGTGTTCTGCCGGAGGTGCCAGGCCGTGAAGAAGGAGACCCTTGCCTGGCTGGCCTCCTCCAGGCGGTTCACCGAGCGATTCGAGCAGGCTATAGGCCGTCAGTGCCGCGAGATGTCCGTTGCCAGGGTGGCCGAAATGAACCGGCTGAGCTGGGATCAGGTACGGCGCATCGAGAAGAACTATATGCGCAACCTCCTGGCCAAACATCCGCCGTCCAAGGACCTCCGTGCCATCGGGATCGACGAAGTTTCCATACGCAAGGGTCACACCTATGCAATCGTTGTGGCCGATCTCGACCAGGGCCGCCCTATCTGGATGGGCGGAGAAGGCCGCAAGGAAGAGGACATGGACCTCTTCTTCAAGGAAATCGGGCCAGATACCTCCAAAGGCATCCAGCTTGCCGTCATGGACATGTGGAAGGCCTTCAGGAAGTCGACCCACAACCATGCACCGAACGCCCAGATCGTATTCGACAAATTCCACGTGCTGCGGCATCTATCAGACGCCCTGGATAAGGTCCGGCGGAGCGAGTACAAACGTGTCAATGAGAAAGAGCGACGATTCATAAAAGGCCAGCGGTACACGCTGCTCTCCAACCGGGCTAACCTGAACCTTGAGGGCAGGCGGGCCTTGAGGCTCCTGCTCAAGGCCAACAGCCGCCTTCATAAGGCTTACTTGCTCAAAGAGTCTTTTGGCGCTCTCTGGTCATATAACAACCCAGCTTGGGCGCGGAAGTTCTTTGAGAACTGGAAGTCCCAGCTCCGGTGGAGCCGCCTGGAACCATTTCACAAATTTGCTTTAATGATCGAACGTCACTGGGAAGGCATCGTAAGCTACTGCCATCCCGACAACAAAGTATCCCTCGGCTTCATGGAGGGCTTAAACAACAAGATACGGGTCATTCAGAGACGGGCTTACGGCATCAGGGATAAAGAGTACCTCAGCCTTAAAGTGCTCACTTCTTTCCTCCCGGATGCCCAAAATGACCCACACTAAACCCGGAAGACCTAATAAACAAGTATATGCACTCCTCATAAAAAGTTGACCTATCTACTCATTTGATGTAAATTGACAGAAAAACTGACCACACAAGCGTGCACATCAAATGAACGAACGGTTTGTTGTTTTTGATCTTGAGACGACCGGCTTATGCCCTCAACGTGGAGATAGGATTATTGAGGTCGGAGCCGTTTTGGTTGAAAACGATTTGACTCAGAAAGAATTTCACAGCTTCATCAACCCCGGAAAAGCTATCTCCAAAGCCGCTCAGAAGATCCACGGAATAAATATAGAGATGTTAACAGGCCAACCTGCCTCAGAGGCGGTCTTAAACAAATTCAAGTCGTTTATATCCAGCAGCGTCCTGATCTCTCATAATGCAAGTTTCGACATGAAGTTTCTCAGATACGAGTTTTCGAGACTTGGGTTGTGCCTGACAAACAAGGCCATTTGCACCATGAAGATAAGCAGAGAAATTTTCCCGGACTTGCCGGACTACAGGCTGGAAACCGTCTACAGATATGCGACCGGAAATCCTTTTGAAAAGATAAAAATTCATAGAGCTCTTGATGACGCAAGGCTTGTTGCGAAGATATGGATGAAATTGATGCGAGAGTGATGGATAAGGCATTGGTAACCCTCTGGGCGAAGACGGACAAAAACGGTGCAGCCGGATGGCATCCGCTAATTCTCCATATGCTGGATGTCGCCGCCAGCGCCGATGCCATACTGGCGCGTGAACCTGAATCTACTCGCACTAGAATAGCCGCCATTTTGGGGATGGACTGGGATGATGCCCGCCCCTGGCTCTTGCTCGTGGTAGCCTGCCATGATCTGGGGAAGGCCTGTCCGGGTTTTCAATGCAAGTGGGAGGCGGCCATTGCACTTCTATCTTTGACTGAACTACTGCTACCTCGCAGCCCTAATACCGATATTAATCACGCTTTCGTAAGCCAGATCGCCTTGCCGGAGTTGCTGAAAGAGAGGGGCTGGCCAATTGAATTAGCGGAGTTGGCGGCCGACGCTGTGGGGGCTCACCACGGGGAGCGGGCTAAGCCAACCATCTTAAATGACCTTATGGGCGACAGGCGAGCCATCGGTTCTGATGACTGGGCGCAAGCTCGCAGACGCCTCGTCGAGGCGTTACAGAAGGTTTTAAAGCCGTCCAAAATTCCAAATAAAGAAACTCTTTCCGGTCCCGATTTCATGCTGTTATCCGGACTCACGAGCTTTGCTGATTGGATTGGTTCGAATGAAGACTGGTTTCCCTTTGGCACCCAAGAGGACTGTGCTGATCTGCAAGGATGGTTCAATAAGCGAAGAATCCGGTCAGACCAGGCCTTGGATGCAATCGGTTGGGAACCGCGAACTCCGCTCTCCAAGGGACCAAGGTCATTCAAGCAGGTTTTTAACTTCACTCCACGGCCTTTGCAGCAGGCTATTGCCGACGCTCTATCGGATGTAAAGGGGCCAGCCATTTTATTGATCGAGGCCCCCATGGGAGAGGGTAAGACTGAAGCGGCCTTTTTTGCGCATCTTGAGTTGCAGCGACGTTTCGGGCATCGGGGTCTGTATGTGGCTTTGCCGACAAAGGCCACAGGGAATGCCATGTTCAAACGAACGCTCAGATTTTTGCGTGACCAAGACATTGGCCGAAAGCTCGATCTACAATTATTGCATGGCGCGACACTTCTCAATGAAACCTTCCAGGATTTACGCTTTTCTGGCATTTACGATTCTACAACGGGCGGCGAGATCCGCGCCGGGGAATGGTTTACGCACAAGAAAAGGGCGCTCCTATCGGAATACGGCGTGGGAACTATAGATCAAGCACTGTTGCCAATCTTGCCTGTGCGTCACAACTTCGTCCGCCTGTGGGGCTTGGCCAATCGTGTAGTCGTCTTTGACGAGATACATGCGTACGATACCTACACGGGCACTCTTTTGTCTCACCTGCTACGCTGGCTGTTGGCGCTCGGGTCGTCAGTGGTGCTTCTTTCAGCGACCTTGGCGCCTTCTTTTCGACGGAAATTGGCAAGTTTGGTAGACGCCGGGCTGCCTGAGAAAGAGGAGGAATACCCGCGTCTTTCCATCTTCTGTCAGGGAACAGAAGTGTTTCAAAAACATTTTCAGGCCGATCCGGCGCGTCGACTTACCCTGCAGTTAAAAGGTATCAAGCCGGACCTGTCAAGCATTCATTCTAAATTGGAGGGGCATCTTGCAGATGGCGGTATGGGGCTGGCGCTTGTCAATACGGTTCAGCGAGCGCAGGACCTTTACTGTCTTTTTGCAGAAGGCGAACCTATAGAGTATGAAGGCCAGCGTGTCGGCAAGCGGCTTTCCGACGGGACGGAAGTGTTTCTCTTTCACGCACGCTTTCCAGGCGAACGGCGGCAGAAACGCGAGGAGCATGCAGAGAAGACCTTCGGGTCCGGAAAGACTGAAAGACGGTCTGGCCGGAAGATCCTCATAGCCACCCAAGTGGCGGAGCAGAGTCTTGATTTGGATTTTGACCTTATCGTAACGGATCTTGCGCCCATTGACCTCGTACTTCAGCGAGCCGGACGGCTGTGGCGTCATGCGAGGGACTTCCGGGCTGTTTCCGACCCGGTTCTCCTGGTAGCCGGACTTGCAGGCGATGAGCCCCCATCGTTCGGAAAACCATTATGGTGGGGCGCCGTGTATCGTGAAGACGTACTGTTGCGAACGTGGTATCTGCTTCGAGAGGGACAGAGACAGTGTATGACTCTTCCAGATGAAATAGACAGCCTGGTACAGGCTGTCTACGAGGAGCATATGGATGTGCCGGAATCCTTGAGGGAACGACTGGATAAGGCATTGGAGGCTGGGGACGGGAAAGCCATGGCCTTTAAGGGGCAAGCTGACCAGGCGATCATCGGCCTTCCCGATGATGCATCGTGGAACCAGCCGGAGAGATTCGTTCTTTATGATGAGGACGAGCCTTTTGTGCATCGGACCATCATGGCGCATACCAGGCTTGGTGAAGAGTCAATAATAGCCATTCCATTGTTCCCGGAAGACAAATTTCATCGCGAAATGATTCCTGAATTTGTTCTGGCAAAACGGTGGTTTCTGAGAGCGGTGAGCCTTTCTCGAAAGGGTTTGGTTATGAAACTTAAGGCTACGGGGGTACCCGAAGGCTGGGTAAAATCGGCGCTCTTAAGAAATTGCTTTCCTCTCATGCTGAACGCGGAGGGCTGCTGGATGTTGGATAACAAGGTGCGGCTGGATGTTGACCTCGGGATAGTGTACGAATCAAAGGAGGCCGAATGAGTCGATTCAACCTGATTGACGAGAAATGGATCCCGGTGCGATTCTCTGACGGAACGCGAGATGAGATAGGAATCCGTGACACCCTCCTGAGATCCATGGAGATCGTATCGATCGAGGACCAGTCACTGCTGGTTGTGGCGGCCCTGCACCGCTTTCTGCTCGCGGTACTGTACCGGGCGCTGGAAGGGCCGACTGACATCGAGCAGGCCAAGGCGCTGTTCAAGTCAGGGGTGCCGGGCAAAAAGATCGAAGCCTATCTGGAAAAGTGGAGGAACAGGTTCTGGCTTTTTGATGAGAAATATCCATTTGGGCAAAATACAAATGTCCCCAAAAATGAAATCGAACCCTGGATGAAATTAACAGCAGAATACAACGCGACAACCAACAAGGTCCTTTTTGACCACACCGGCACGAAAAATCAGGGTGCGAGGGAGCCTAAAGAATGTGCGCGCTGGCTGCTGTCTACCATGACTTTTTCAATCAGTGGCGGCAGAGGATATTACCCTTCGCCGTCTCCTAACGCGATGATGTGCATTCCCTTGGGTATAAATCTCCACGAAACACTATGTTATAACCTGGTTCATTACCCTAATCGGGATGTGATGCGGGGGGATTCGGCGCTATGGGAACGAGAGCCGAAGGCGCTTCCTCTTGGCATTCCAAAGCAGATGGCGTCTGGATATGCAGACCTTTACACATGGCAGCCTCGGATGATTCTCCTTGAGGAGCTACCCTCGGGTGAAGTTACGGCTATGAGGTTCGTCGCCGGACAGGGATTCGAGAATTCTTCAAACAATCCTGATCCGATGCAGCCATATAAGATAGACAAAAATAAAGGCAGGTTGCCTGTCCAGTTTAGGGAAGGCCGAGGGACATGGAGAGACTTTGACTCGTTACTCCCGGACAATACCGAGCTTGCCCCTCTGACGATACAGAATGCTCTTAAATTGGCAGGGGGAACAGTAGGTGCCATGCCGCAATCGATTCTGATGCTCGGACTTAGATATGATCCGCCGAGTGCGAATGTGGATTTCTGGCGCATGGAGCGCTTTGCTCTACCCGCGGCGCTCGCGGGTAATCATTTTATCCGGACAGAGATTCGGCAGCTTCTCACTGACGCTGATGAGGCGCAGAAGTCCCTGTGGACAGCCTGTAGATCATACGCTCGAGATTTGCTCAGCCGAGGGGACAGAGAGCCATCTGTAGATGATATCAAGAATTTTATAAAGCAGGTGCCGGCGAATGCCTGGTACTGGTCAACCCTTGAATCCCGCTTTCATGAAATCCTCAGCGAATACACTATCGATCGCAATTGCGATGATATCCGCTGCCAGTGGCTGAAGTATGTTCGGGACGCCTTGAGGACTGCGTGGGAACGGCATAGCGCTTCGGTATCCACGGGTGATGCCTGGGCAATCCGCGCCATCGTAAAAGCCGAAGGGCTTGTGCTTCGCAAGGTAAAGGAACTGAACGACGAGATTACAAAACTCGATGTCGAGCCAAAAAAGGAGGGCCTATGAACGGTTTTATTGAATGGCTTGAAGGCCTGAACGAAAAAGACACCAAGGTGCGGGCTGTCTTGAGGCGAAGTCTCGCCTTTGACCCGGGGAGATTCGCTCCAGCCTATCCCTACGTGGAGCCATTCATAAAAAACGACGACAACTCCTGGCGCAGGGAGGTGTTTTACCTCGTAGCCGGTCTCTGGGCAGCACATTGGCGGCAAGGCCGGACCGGTTCGCCGATGTCCATAGGGAAAGCATGCGCGGCTTATCAGTCAGCGGGCAATTCAACCAATACCGAACGACGCTTTATTGCCATGCTTGATGCGGATTGTGACCAGTTGCCATACCGCCTTAGACAGATGCTCGCTCTTCTTAAGGATCATGTCATCGACTTTGACGCCCTCTTAAAGGGGCTACTATACTGGAAAGACGACCAGAAGCGTACCCAGAACTCCTGGGCACGCGACTTCTACAGGGATCTTAATCAATCAATGGAAGCGGAATCCACTATTATGGGAGGATCGAAATAAATGAGGACACTGATCGAAATCCATGCTCTGCAGAACTTCGCCCCGTCAAATTTGAACCGAGACGATACCGGAGCCCCTAAGGATGCCATCTTCGGTGGTTCCCGCCGAGCCCGCATATCCAGTCAGTGCTTGAAACGATCCGTTCGGCAGCACTTCTCAGGGCTGGTCGGGCAAAACGTTCTGGGAAAGGACGATATTGCTTTCCGCACTAAACGCATTCTGGACGCCATCACCAAATCCCTGGCCGAAAAGGGACGGGACGAATCTGAAGCAGATGAAAAGGCGCGACTTGCATTGGCGGCCATGGAACTTACGGTTAAGGATGACGGAAAAAGTGAGTATCTGCTGTTTATGGGACAGCGTGAAATTTCCAGTGTAGCCAACATTATTCATGAGAAGTGGGATTTGCTCACTTCACCCGAGAAAAAGGCACCTGTTGAAGGCAAAAAGCCAGGGAAGATTAAAAAGCAGGCTGCGCAGAGCGCTGATCCTGAATTAAGAAAAGCCTTAGAAAAAGTTTTCAACGGAGGGAAAGCCGTAGATGTGGCTCTTTTCGGACGCATGCTGGCCGACATGCCCGAAAAAAATCAGAACGCCGCTTGTCAGGTGGCCCATGCCATCTCTACCCATTCTGTCGAACGGGAATTCGACTTTTATACCGCCGTTGACGATCTCAAACCCGAGGACACTTCCGGCGCCGACATGATGGGCACGGTGGAGTTCAACTCGGCCTGTTTTTATCGTTATGCCGTGGTGGATTGGGAGAAGCTCGTGTCGAATCTCCAGGATGACAGCGAGCTGGCGTTAAAAGGACTCAGGGCATTCCTCGAAGGCTTCGTAGTGGCTGAGCCGACAGGCAAACAGAACACATTTGCGGCCCACAATTCTCCGGAGTTCGTAGCCATTTCGGTTCGCCGCAACACAGCGCCTCGAAATCTGGCCAATGCCTTTGAGACAGCCGTCCGTGTGAACAAGGATGAATCCTTGACCAGAAAGTCTGCAGAGGAGCTGGGGCGGAAGGCCAAGGCATTACAGGCCGCCTTTGGTAGTAAGGAGAATACTTTTGTTCTAAACCTTGTTGAGGCTAAATTGGATGGCTTGGGGACTGCAGTTCCGACGCTGAAAGACCTGCTCGACAAGGCAATTTTCTCCGTACAGGAGTGACACATGCCGACCTTGTTGCTTCGTCTTGTGGGACCAATGCAATCGTGGGGAAACACCAGCCGATTTGACCAGCGTGATACCGGCAAAGAGCCGAGCAAATCCGGCGTTATAGGGCTCATGGCCGCCGCCCTGGGGATTGATCGCGAGAACTGGACGGATCTGGAACCGCTCACACGATTGTCAATGGGGGTTCGTCACGATCGGCCAGGTGTTCCGATGAAAGACTATCAGACCGCAGGATGCGCTGCAACTGATACCGTCATCAAGGCAGATGGTACCCAATCCAAGGATGGCGTTGTATCAAATCGTTTCTATCTTGCCGATGCGGCTTTTCTGGTCGGTTTAGAATCCGAGAAGCGCTCCTTGCTTGAACGGATTCATGCCGCCCTGCGCGACCCCGCCTGGCCTTTGGCCTTGGGGCGCAAATCCTATGTTCCTTCTGAGTCTATCTGGATAAAGGACGGGCTGCAGGACGGTCCGTTAAGGAAAGTCCTGGAACAGTGGCAATGGATCGCTTCGCCTCGTAAATGGGAAGTCCCGCCTAAGGAACTTTTAGTTTCCTTCGAGTCCAGGGATGGGTCCGGTGTGCTGAAAATGGACCAGCCGCTGTCGTCATTTGCCGAACGGCGCTTCGGGACGCGGTTCGTGCGCTCGGAGTGGATCCGTTTCCCCAAGGAGGTGTCCAATGTTCCTGAATAGGATACATCTTGATCCACGTTGTCGGGATGTTCGACGGGACCTGTCTGATCCCTACCAGCTTCATTCTACCCTGTGCCGGGCCTTCAGCGTGCCGGACACTAAATGCCCTGAGGGAGAATTTTTGTGGAGACTTGAGCCGGAAACTGATTCCACCGGGTACCCTTGCATTCTTGTGCAAAGCCGGATGATCCCGGACTGGACAAGAATAAGTGTGAAGGGATGGTTGGCAAAAGCTGACCCGGCCATTGATTTGCAGGTCCGGCTGAAGCTCGATTCACTTAAGATCGGGCAGCGATTTCGTTTCAGACTGCGTGCCAACCCTTGCGTGACCCGCAATGGCAAGCGTATGGGCTTAATGCGATTGGAGGGGCAGGAAAAATGGGTCAGTCTAAAAGGGGAGCAACATGGTTTTTTGTTACCTCGGCTTGCATCTTTTGATCTTGCAGAGTCGCCCCAGGAGCGGGTTGATGTGCGGATTTCTCAGGAGCAGATGTTCCGAGGTAGCCAGCGTTCTGGTAATGCTATTAAGATTTTTTCTGTGCTTTATGACGGGCTTCTCACTGTCACCGAATCAAATAAGTTCAGGGATGCACTGCAAACCGGCATAGGCCATGGCAAGGTCATGGGGCTTGGGTTACTGTCGGTTGTGCCGATACCATTCTAAGGCTCCGGCATCGGCACGCCAGGATTTTCGCTGAGGTTTGATGTTTTATGCTGTGATACGGGTTAAATCAAATGTCGCGGCTTATACTGCTTTTTTATTGGAGAACTGGAAAGCAAAATGACCGAACCTATCCTTCCTCAACTAAAACCCATTCCGATTAAAGACCGTCTCTCGGTGCTCTTTGTCGAGAAAGGGAATCTGGATGTAATCGACGGGGCTTTTGTAGTCGTAGATAAGACAGGCGTACGCACCCACATCCCGGTCGGTAGCGTCGCCTGTCTCATGCTTGAGCCGGGGACAAGGGTATCCCATGCGGCGGTAACCCTTGCTTCAAGAGTAGGGTGCCTGCTCGTTTGGGTTGGGGACGCCGCAGTGCGCCTTTATGCTTCAGGACAGCCAGGAGGAGCGCGGGCAGACAGGCTCCTTTATCAGGCCAGACTCGCGCTTGACGATGCGGCAAGGCTAAAGGTTGTGCGCAAGATGTATGCGCTCCGCTTCAGGGAGGAACCTCCTGAACGGCGCAGTGTCGAGCAGTTGAGGGGCATAGAGGGAGTGCGGGTAAGGAAGATGTACGAGATCATCGCCAGACAGTACGGAGTGGAATGGAAAAACCGCAACTATGATCACAGCGAATGGGAGAGCGGAGACATTCCTAACCGTTGTCTCAGCTCGGCTACCGCCTGCCTATACGGGATCTGCGAGGCGGCCATTCTGGCGGCAGGTTATGCTCCTGCCGTAGGGTTCATCCATACCGGCAAGCCGCAGTCATTCGTCTACGATATCGCTGATATCTTCAAATTCGATACGGTAGTGCCGGTCGCGTTCCGTATCGCCTCCAAAAAACCACATAATCCTGAAAGGGAGGTACGCCTTGCGTGTAGAGACGCATTCCGGCAGAGCGGGTTATTGAAGCGTATCATTCCCTCTATCGAAGAGGTGCTTGCGGCAGGAGGATTGCCCGTGCCTAAGGCGCATGAAGAGGCCGTGGAGCCGGCGATACCGAACAAGGAGGGAGTTGGGGATGCTGGCCATCGTGGTTGAAAATGTTCCGCCCCGCTTGCGAGGCCGCCTGGCCATCTGGTTGCTTGAGATCAGGGCTGGAGTGTATGTTGGGAAGGTTTCAAGACGCGTAAGGGAAATGATATGGGAGCAGGTAGAGTGCGGTATAGGGGACGGTAATGCAGTTATGGTATGGAGCACAAATACGGAATCAGGATTTGATTTTTTGACACTCGGAGCCAATCGCCGCATACCCGTAGAGATGGAGGGCGTGAAGCTGGTCTCTTTTCAGCCAGAGCAGTCGCCGGGAGCGGAGGAAGGAGGAAATTCGTAGGTGTGAATTGTTATAGTTTTTATTTGGTAGAAAAAATGTTTTTAAAAAGCTTAATTTTTTCATAGGTATGCAAGAAGTATGTTCCCCACAGGCGTGGGGATGAACCGCTCGGCGCGGTGGTCCTCCCGGCGATGACGAAATGTTCCCCACAGGCGTGGGGATGAACCGATGCCCGACAAAAACAAGAAGGTCGGGGTCGAATGTTCCCCACAGGCGTGGGGATGAACCGCGACTCACCGACGTGGTGCCACTCGGTAGCATATGTTCCCCACAGGCGTGGGGATGAACCGCCTGTTTAGTGTGTCGGTCTTTGTCCCGTGATATGTTCCCCACAGGCGTGGGGATGAACCGCCTCATTATTCGAGCCTGTCGCGACAAAAAGAATGTTCCCCACAGGCGTGGGGATGAACCGGTCTCGGAGAGGAAAGAAGACGCCATCCTCGCATGTTCCCCACAGGCGTGGGGATGAACCGGTTGTATGCCCCGGAGTCGTCGAATTTAAATTATGTTCCCCACAGGCGTGGGGATGAACCGGACCAGCTCGCGGGCAAGCTCGCAATCGCGCCATGTTCCCCACAGGCGTGGGGATGAACCGACGAGCTCGACGTGGTTCAGGTGGGCGGGACAATGTTCCCCACAGGCGTGGGGATGAACCGTCGAAGGCGGCCTTTTCCGCGTTCCGACTGATATGTTCCCCACAGGCGTGGGGATGAACCGAGTTCCTGACCCGTAGGTAAGGGCTCGTAGGCATGTTCCCCACAGGCGTGGGGATGAACCGCGCCGCCGTTGGTGAGCGGGTTGCTGAATTTGATGTTCCCCACAGGCGTGGGGATGAACCGGGTGGGTAGTGGAGCATGACCTTGACCTTGAGATGTTCCCCACAGGCGTGGGGATGAACCGCTCGCCCTGCTCCTCACGGCCGTCGACAATTTATGTTCCCCACAGGCGTGGGGATGAACCGGCATGATCGACGAGAGGAGCGAGATAGAGGCCATGTTCCCCACAGGCGTGGGGATGAACCGGGATAGGCTGGTTATCTGGGTACGGCCCGTGTATGTTCCCCACAGGCGTGGGGATGAACCGCACCAATACGGTGTAAAGGCCATGCGCAATGTATGTTCCCCACAGGCGTGGGGATGAACCGTAGTCTGCCGCCTTGCGAAGGCGCGTATACCCATGTTCCCCACAGGCGTGGGGATGAACCGCCAGGGCCTTCACGCGAAAGACGATGGAGGACATGTTCCCCACAGGCGTGGGGATGAACCGGGTGTTGACATACCATCAAGGACGCCTATTCAATGTTCCCCACAGGCGTGGGGATGAACCGAGGGTCCGGGAAGAAATCTACGGGATATTTTGATGTTCCCCACAGGCGTGGGGATGAACCGCTCTTTGATACCTTTAACGCTCTTGAGGTACTATGTTCCCCACAGGCGTGGGGATGAACCGCGACTGGGCGGCGCAATGTCATCCACCTCTACATGTTCCCCACAGGCGTGGGGATGAACCGATGGATTGTTGAGCGAGTAGTGAAAGGTAAAAATGTTCCCCACAGGCGTGGGGATGAACCGTTGCCGCGCCGCCTGCGTACCCGACATAGGCCATGTTCCCCACAGGCGTGGGGATGAACCGCACTTGAAGACCTTCTCGGTATCGTTAACGCTATGTTCCCCACAGGCGTGGGGATGAACCGATGGCGATCAGGAGCGTCGCCCATATAGGCAGATGTTCCCCACAGGCGTGGGGATGAACCGGCGACGACAGGAAGAAAAACAACATGTTCCCCACAGGCGTGGGGATGAACCGGTTAACCTTCAGGTGTTCCTGGACGGCACAAGATGTTCCCCACAGGCGTGGGGATGAACCGGCATTTGCCGCCGACCTTCGCCGGGTCGCCGCATGTTCCCCACAGGCGTGGGGATGAACCGGTGACGGTCGTGCCGTTCATCGAGACGAAGGTATGTTCCCCACAGGCGTGGGGATGAACCGGGCCAGTACACGCTCTCTGACGACCTCGGCAAATGTTCCCCACAGGCGTGGGGATGAACCGGACATTACCGGGGACCCTGCGGCGGGCACTGAATGTTCCCCACAGGCGTGGGGATGAACCGACCGTGGCCGGTCCTGTCCTTGTAATAGTCACATGTTCCCCACAGGCGTGGGGATGAACCTCCTCGGCATGTACGAGGCTAAATGAGGTTCGCAAGCGTCCCGTTCAAAGAGGCGATTGATTTCTTTCGGCAGAAGGTGAACCTCCCGACCGAGAAGTGGACGGACCTTATGAATGAAATGCACTCCAGGGCGTTTGTCGTGGCCGGGGCGATGAAGAGCGAGCTCCTCTCGGACATGAGGACCGCGATAGACGACGCTATCTCTAAAGGGACCACGATAACGGAGTTCAGGAAGGCTTTCGACGAGACGGTCAAGAAGCACGGTTGGGACTACAAGGGGAATCGCGGCTGGAGGACCGGGGTCATATTCAACACGAATCTTAGAGTGGCCTGGTCAGCCGGGCACTACAAGCAGATGACCGACCCGGATGTACTCAAGGCACGGCCGTATTGGAGATATGTCGGCGGGCTTTCCGAGCACCCGAGGCCGCTACACCTCGCATGGAACGGGATTGTCCTTCCGGGAAACGATCCCTGGTGGGACTCTCACTACCCTGTAAGGGATTTCGGCTGTAAGTGCATGGTTGTAAGCCACTCGGCAAGCGAGCTTGAAAGAGATGGTCTTACCGTAGCTGAAAAAGCGCCGGACGACGGCTATTACGACTGGACGAATAAAGAGACCGGCGAGGTGCAGAGGATTCCGAGGGGAGTCGGTCCCGGATGGAACTACAGCCCCAAGGCGGCCTGGGGACAGAAGCTCTCCGATAACGCCATGAAGGGCTGGAACGCCCAGGGCGCGAACGCCTGGGAAAGGCTCACGCCGGGAAACTGGGAGACATACGGCAGGCCGGAGCGGGTGGACGCCGACAAGGCAAAAGCAACGCTCGGCAAAAAGGTGGCGGCTTCGGAGATCGAATCAGAGATCAAGAAAATAATCGGCGGGGATAAAAAGGTCTTCACATTTTCGGCGGGGGACTTCAGGTACGACGTGCTCGTCAACGCAAAGACACTCGCCGAGCATATCGACCCTGCCCGCGACAAGTACATCCCGTTTTTGCGCGAGACGCTGGAAGAGCCGTTTGAAGTATGGCTGTCGTTCGAAAAGCATAAGGGCACGGGAAAGGTAGTCTTGAGGCAACGCATAATCAAGGCCGTGCAGACCGGGGAAAAGGAAGGGATGCTTGCGGTGACTAACGCGGTAGACGGGGTTATGGAGGCCTGGACTTTTATGCCGGTAAAGGACATGGACTATCTGAACAGGCAGCGTGTCGGGAGGCTGATATGGGCGAGGCAAAAAAAATGAAAGCGCACTATTCAGTGCGCTCCCTTAGGGCCCTCGCTCCCATTCTGCCGCTGGGCGGGCAGGCATATCGGTTATAGGGGCGACAACCCAACCGATAGCCACGCTTTAAATATATCAAAACCAATTTGATTTTGCAAGGAGTCGTATGGCGGACGGGATCGATGTACGGATAGACGACAGCGAGGTCCAGAGACTCCTCGATAAGGTCTCGGAGAGGGCCTCGGATATGACCCCTGCCATGAGGGTCATCGGAGAGATAGCGAAGGTCTCGATCATTAAAAACTTCGAGGTCGGCGGCAGGTACTCGGAGCCGGGGAGCTGGAGAGGCGGTTCCAACAGATGGCAGCCCCTTGCGTTGGCGACGGTATTAGGAGGGTTCAGAAAAAAGGCCGTGCTTACGAAACGGGGCAGATACAAAAAGCCCTTCATGGACCGCCTACGGGACGGCAACCGGAAAGTGCTCATAAAGGAAAGACACCTTATGGGCTCGATTACCAGCAACCCGACGAGTAACAGCGTTGAGGTGGGTACGAATAAAGAGTACGCCGCCATCCACAACTTCGGCGGCGAGGCCGGGAGGAAAAGCAAAAGGGTGACTATCCCGGCGAGGCCCTTCCTTGTCCTGCAGGACGAGGACCTGAAGGAGATCAAGGAGACCCTCGAAAACCACCTCACCGGCGGGTCATAGGCCGGCGCACTGAGACGGGCAAGGGCGAAAACGCGGCCCTTCGGTCGGGCCTGGGGGCTTCCGTCGAAGCCAGGCCGTTTATAAATGAAATGGCGGGGATTTTAGAGGGAGCAAGGAGACGCTATGGACGGATTTTTTTTGGTCTGCAAGGAGATCGGCGGGGAGGCCCCGGCAGAGATACAGGTCATACCCCACGGTTTTCATAAGACCCCGAAGGGGGATTTCATCTGCGACAAGGAGTCCGCCGCTCTGGTCTTGCGTGAGTTCGAGTCGCAGGTGAATGACATGGTAGCCGACTATGAACACCAGACACTCTCCGGGGCCGAGGCTCCGGCGGCTGGGTGGATCAAGGGGCTTGTCGACAAGGGGGCTGACGGCATCTGGGCAAAGATCGAGTGGACCGAACGCGCAGTGACATATATCAAAAACAAGGAGTACAGGTATGTGTCTCCCGTGTTTCTGGTCCGGAAGACGGATAAGAGAGTCGTGAAGCTCATCAATGTGGCGCTGACGAACCAGCCGAATATCGACGGCATGGTGCCGATCGTGAATAAAGGGTCTTTCGAGGCCCTATCAAACAAGAAGGAGGTAACGATGAAGAGACTCTTTACGCTCCTCGGCCTGGCCGAGGACGCAAGCGAGGATACCGCCATAGCGGCGGTGAACAAGCTAAAGACCCCGCCTCAGGTAGTGGCCAACAAGGCCGTGCTCGACGCGCTGGGGCTGAAGGATGGCGCAGGCGAGTCCGAGGTCGTGGGCACGGTCATGGCCATGAAGCAGGGGCACACTCAAGCGCAGGAACTGACTGCGAAGATAACCGCCCTCGAGGAAAGGAACAAGAAGAGGGACGCCGAGGAGCTCGTGGCTCTCGCATGTTCCCCACAGGCGTGGGGATGAACCGTTTTTGTAAACGCTCAGAATATTTATCGAAAAATGTTCCACACAGGCGTGGGGATGAACCGGTTTGACCCGTTCAACAGCTGAAAATTCACGCATGTTCCCCACAGGCGTGGGGATGAACCGCACCGTATCGCCCTCGGTAACTGGGTAGGCGCATGTTCCCCACAGGCGTGGGGATGAACCGCTTGCGCCGCGACGTCAGGTAGCACTTGGTCCATGTTCCCCACAGGCGTGGGGATGAACCAGGACCTTGGCTATCGTCCCGAGCTCATCTACAATGTTCCCCACAGGCGTGGGGATGAACCGGCCCCTTTCCCTTTTTACCCTTACCTTGCCCTATGTTCCCCACAGGCGTGGGGATGAACCGCTATCGATGTATCTCTCAGCGTTCGCCCCATAATGTTCCCCACAGGCGTGGGGATGAACCGTCCCATGTGGGGCTTGGCTCGGTTGACAATGTATGTTCCCCACAGGCGTGGGGATGAACCGTCAGAGATTGCGGTTATAGGGTCGAGGCTCATATGTTCCCCACAGGCGTGGGGATGAACCGTGGACCTTGTGCTGACGGATCCACCGTATGGGATGTTCCCCACAGGCGTGGGGATGAACCGGTGGCCAACGCCAACTATGCCTGGGGTAAGACATGTTCCCCACAGGCGTGGGGATGAACCGAATTATCGCACAACGAATCAATGATGGAATCCATGTTCCCCACAGGCGTGGGGATGAACCGGCGCTGAACGGCGTCTCTGAGGAAACGGTGTTATGTTCCCCACAGGCGTGGGGATGAACCGCAAGGCACGCGCGATAGAATGACTCTTGATGCATGTTCCCCACAGGCGTGGGGATGAACCGTCTCGAATACGGGCATAGTGAGAAGACGCATAATGTTCCCCACAGGCGTGGGGATGAACCGGTCTGGTATCTGGCGAACCCGGCCCTTGATGAATGTTCCCCACAGGCGTGGGGATGAACCGCTCGCCTCCGCATAGGGGACAGCAAAAGCAATATGTTCCCCACAGGCGTGGGGATGAACCGGCGATTTTCAAGTGCTATAATTCGTATGTGTCATGTTCCCCACAGGCGTGGGGATGAACCGGCACCCTGCCTGTCGGCCAGGTTCATGACGCCATGTTCCCCACAGGCGTGGGGATGAACCGCCTCACCGCCCGCCTCAGCGTGCCGTCGTAGAATGTTCCCCACAGGCGTGGGGATGAACCGTCCGGGACTGGTCGTCTATCGAAAAGGTCGTAATGTTCCCCACAGGCGTGGGGATGAACCGCGTGTGGGACGCCTGTAGAGCCGCCTTAACATATGTTCCCCACAGGCGTGGGGATGAACCGTAGACTTCAATCTGAACCCCTCCTATATCTCCATGTTCCCCACAGGCGTGGGGATGAACCGACAGATAGCGGATTACCTGAAAGAGAGGTTCGATGTTCCCCAACAGGCGTGGGGATGAACCGGCCTTTACACGGTGACGTCCCCCACGGGTTTTATGTTCCCCACAGGCGTGGGGATGAACCGAACCCTGCTGGGACTTGGAGCGCGTTGACGGCATGTTCCCCACAGGCGTGGGGATGAACCGTTCCGCTCCACGGCGTCCCAGGTGCCCTTGGAATGTTCCCCAAGGCGTGGGGATGAACCGGACCCGGGCGACTACCGGGAGGCGGGCGGCGAATGTTCCCCACAGGCGTGGGGATGAACCGATTGAGACACGGCTCAGCGAGGAAGGCGAGCCATGTTCCCCACAGGCGTGGGGATGAACCGGAGGCGGAGCTGACTGGCGTCACGCCGTACTCATGTTCCCCACAGGCGTGGGGATGAACCGCTCGGTGTCTGCGGTATCGTATAAGGTCTCGGATGTTCCCCACAGGCGTGGGGATGAACCGTCGTCGAGCTTCGAGTCGGCCGTAATAGCCGCATGTTCCCCACAGGCGTGGGGATGAACCGCAGGGTGAGGATGAATAAAACCCACCTCTACAATGTTCCCCACAGGCGTGGGGATGAACCGAACTCGCCGTTTTCACTGATGCGATCCCCGAGATGTTCCCCACAGGCGTGGGGATGAACCGTTGGTTTTGACGCTATCGGGCTCGCCGTACTGATGTTCCCCACAGGCGTGGGGATGAACCGCCCTCGGGAAAGGTCACGGAGATAAGGCCCGTATGTTCCCCACAGGCGTGGGGATGAACCGTACCGCATACCGGAGCCGGTTGAGGGCGAAGGATGTTCCCCACAGGCGTGGGGATGAACCGAGAGCTTGCGTTGCGGCGGCTCCGGCAAGGGCATGTTCCCCACAGGCGTGGGGATGAACCGCCACATCGGGATACTGAAGATTATCCCGAAGAATGTTCCCCACAGGCGTGGGGATGAACCGTATCCCGTTAGCGTGCCACTGAATTGTAAAGTATGTTCCCCATAGGCGTGGGGATGAACCGGAGGTCTATAGACCGCTTCTCTATTGCCTTCAATGTTCCCCACAGGCGTGGGGATGAACCGTGACATTGACGCATACTCAAATATCCGAGTTAATGTTCCCCACAGGCGTGGGGATGAACCGTTATCGTCCTGTACTGCTTGTACATGGCAACCATGTTCCCCACAGGCGTGGGGATGAACCGCTACTTCTGGCGAACAGTTTGTAGCCCTTTTAATGTTCCCCACAGGCGTGGGGATGAACCGGCGTCTTTCTCGCCGAGCCGTTCGGCCTCGTTATGTTCCCCACAGGCGTGGGGATGAACCGTCTGAGTATGCCCAGCTCCGCCTGCTCGCAGTATGTTCCCCACAGGCGTGGGGATGAACCGAGTACAAGATAGCGACCTACGGCAAGCTCTTCATGTTCCCCACAGGCGTGGGGATGAACCGAGTACAAGATAGCGACCTACGGCAAGCTCTTCATGTTCCCCACAGGCGTGGGGATGAACCGTTAAGGAGGTGGGGACGGCCGCGCGGCCCACGATGTTCCCCACAGGCGTGGGGATGAACCGAAAAACGGGGGGCAGTGGGTAGGGTCGAGAGCGTGTTCCCCACAGGCGTGGGGATGAACCGAGCGTGGGCTAAATTTGGTCCATTTCTTTATGAACGCATTCCAAAAGGGCAAAATTTGGCCCCTGAGCAGGTAATTGATTGATATGGCAGCAGAAAACCGGATAAAACCATCTCAAAGTGAGAAAATAAATCATAAGGACATATACCAGACGCACTGAAGACATTACACGCGAGGCCGCCTTAGAATCAGGCGGCCTCGCCCACTGGGAAGAAGCTAAGCATACGGCAGCATTCTTGATGAATTTCTCGTGTACATATATATTATAGTTATGTCTCCACAAAGAGCTCACAGCTATTACCCTGTATTCCTTTGTTGTTAGACGTTAATCGCCTCTGTTTTTATAGTGTCATCTGCTTGAAAACAGAGCCCAGCTGAACGCGTGTGCAGGCAGAGACCGGGTTACGAAGTTTTTATGGTCCGGTCTTTTTAAGCCTTTCCATCAGCTTCGTCACCCTCCTGTTTGCCTTCCGGTTCCGTACGGCCATCTCCAACGCCCTGGGCTGGCCTATGATGACCACGAGTCTCTTTCCCCTCGTCACGGCCGTATAAAGAAGGTTTCTCTCAAGAAGGACGTAATGCTCGGTCGAAAGCGGTATTACCACCGCCGGATATTCGGAGCCCTGGCTCTTGTGTATGGTCGCCGCATAGGCGAGCGACAGCTCGTCCAGTTCATTGACTTCATACTCAACGGGCCTTCCGTCAAAATTCACTTTTAAAAGCCCCTCCTCTGAATCCACCCCCGTAATCCAGCCGATGTCGCCGTTGAAGACCTCTTTGTCGTAGTTGTTGACGGTCTGCATGACCTTGTCCCCGGGGGCGAATGTTGTACCGAATCGGGTTATGCCCGCTTTTGCCTGGGGGTTGAGCATTTTCTGAATTTCAATGTTCAGGGACTTAACGCCTAAGGAGCCCCTGTTCATGGGGGTAAGGACCTGTATGTCCCTCACCGGATGCAGGCCGAACCTCTTCGGGATGCGCTCGGTCACCGAGCTTATTAGCCTTTCATGTATCTCCTCCGGCGTTCTGGCGGGAATGAAATAGAAATCGGTCTGCTCATCCGGCTCTGCCTTCATAGGCATCTCGCCCCTGTTTATCCTGTGCGCGTTTACAATGATTTTGGACGCGGCGGCCTGCCTGAATATCTCCATGAGCCTGACCGTCGGAATAACGCCTGATTCTATGATATCCGAAAGCACCGCTCCGGGACCTACTGAGGGCAGCTGGTCAATGTCGCCGACGATCAAAAGGCCGGCATGGTCGGGTATGGCCGAAAGGAGCCTGTTCATAAGCGCTACGTCCGCCATCGATGCCTCGTCCATGACAACAAGGGATGCATCGAGAGGGTTCTCCTTGCCCCTTTTGAAGCCGTTCGTCATCGGGTCGTATTCGAGGAGTCTGTGAACGGTCTTAGCCTCCATGCCGGTAGCTTCGGAGAGCCTTTTGGCTGCCCTGCCGGTTGGCGCGCAAAACGCGATATCGATCTTTTTGGCGAGGATTATCTTGAGGATACTTTTGACTATGGTGGTCTTGCCCACTCCGGGGCCGCCGGTTATAACAGTCGCCTTGTTATTGAGTACGAGCCTTACGGCCTCTTGCTGGGATTCTGAAAGCTTAAGGCCGGTCTTATTCTCCACCCAGGGGATAGCCTTTTCAGTGTCTATGCCGGCCCACGGGGCCCTGCCCTTTAAGAGGCGGGTGAGGTTGTCCGCCACACCCGTCTCGGCCCGGAAAAGATGCGCAAGATAGAGACAGGACTCTCCGTCGATATCGTCCTCGATGAGATTTCCTTCCCGGACTTCGTGGTCAATAGCCGATTCCAGTACGGGTTCCGGTATTTCAAGGAGCCGGGCCGCTGTCTCGGCAAGACGCTTGCGTGCCTCCGCGCAGTGGCCGGCTGAAGATATCTCCTGCAAGACGTGGCGCACACCTGCCTGTGCGCGTATAAGAGAGTCCGCGGCTACCCCTAACTTCTGAGCGAGCATGTCCGCCCCCTGCCTGATGCCGACGCCCAGGAACTTTCGGCGTTGCTTCAGCGAAGGCGTCAGCTCGTAGATATGCTTGCCGCCGAAAAGAACCGTCTCATCTGTGCGCACAAGAGCATCCGTAAATCGCTTCAGATCAACATAGAATGGCTTGAAAGGCAATTGGCAGGCGTCGATACCGGCCTGACGGATACCATTCGTAAAAGCCCTGTCTGGCGCGAAAAGGATGATCTCCTTAAAAGCGTTCCTGGCGTTGGGCCGGTGCTCGCGGTTACTTTGCTGGCGAACCTGCCGGAACTCGGCAAGTTGAACCGGAAACAGGTTGCCGCCATTGCCGGGGTGGCGCCGCTTAATCGTGACAGCGGAAAACTGCGCGGCAAGCGAACTATCTGGGGCGGCCGCTCCCAGGTCAGACGTGTATTGTACATGGGCGCGCTTGTAGCCACACGCTATAACCCGGCCATACGGGGCTTCTATATGCGTCTGTGCGCCGCAGGCAAAGCTAAAAAAACCGCCTTGGTCGCATGCATGCGAAAACTGCTCACAATTCTCAACGCAATGATGAAACATCAAACACCCTGGATTGAAAATTTCAATCAAAATACTTGACACCCAAGACAGTTGCTTTGCAGGAAGGCTGCGTCAGAGGCGTTGCCTGAGGGCTTCGGCCGGGAAGGGATTGAAGCCCTGAAACGGCACATAATGGCGGTCAACGGGTATATGTACAAGATGACCTCGATAGAGGCGCTTTTAAAGAGTAAAGATGGCGTCAGGGCTCTTGTGGAGATTATGGCCTTTGATGAGACCGGCGGCATGTCTCAGATTATACTGGAGGTGGTCAGGGCACATGTCGCGCATAGGCCTCAGAAACTGGATTTTTTGAAGAAGGTGCTGGAGGAGATATTGGAGGCCGGAGGCCGAGAGTCCGTACTGGTTACGGCGGAGGAGTTGATTAGAGTGGTTGAGCGCATGCCTTAACGTAAAAAATAGCTTGTAATAAATCCTACATTATTGTAGAGTTTATTACAGTATGAGTAGTGTAAATAAAAATACATCACCAGTCTGGCTGATGTTAATCATTAGCCTTCCAACTCAAAACGCCACTCTTCGTATGCGTATCTGGCGTACTTTAAAAGGCATGGGTTGCGCGGCATTGCGTGATGGCGCTTATCTATTGCCTGAAAATACTGAGCATAAAGGCGCTTTTCCCAATTTGGCGGTAGAAATAATAAAAGCCGGCGGCAACGCACACGTATTAACTGTCGACTGCCGCGACAGGCAGTCAGAAGATTTCAAGACATTGTTTGACCGCAGCGCTGAATATGCCAGCTTAAAAGATGGAATCGTCAAATTCCGGACCTCTCTGAAAGATATCGAGCATGCCGCCGTAGGACGGCTTATCAAAGGGCTGCGCCGTGATTTCAATGCCATCGCCAAGGTGGATTTTTTTCCTGGTGAGGCAAAAATACAGGCAGAAGTTGCACTGACCGATGCAGAAGTTGAAGCCGCTGCATTGGTAGTAATCACGCCTGACGAACAGCACATCGGTAGGGTCGCTATTACTCAACTGGACCCTGCCGCCTATCAAGGGCGCCTTTGGGCAACACGCAGAAATCCCTGGATCGACAGGTTGGCGAGCGCCTGGCTTATCCAGCGCTTCATCGATTCTGATGCAAAATTTCTTTGGCTGGAAAAGCCTGAGGATTGTCCTGACAACGCTGTAGGTTTCGATTTCGGCGGTGCAGCCTTCTCGCACGTGGGCAACCATGTTACTTTTGAGACCCTGATGCTGAGTTTTGGACTCGGGAGTGATACAGGGCTAATGCGGCTGGCAGGGCTGGTACATTTTTTAGATGTTGGCGGTATACCTGTAAAGGAAGCGTCAGGCCTGGAAACCATCTTGAGTGGAGCCAAGAGAAAATGCGCCGATGATGACAGCCTTCTCGCTGAGGCTATGATTACTTTTGATTATCTTTATGCGGCTTATCAGGAAATAAAATGAGTATCAAGATCATAACTGCAAGGAGGCTTCAATGAAGAAACTTATATTTTTTCTCTTAATAACCTTGACGCTATCGGCCTGTGCGTTAAAAACCGAGCGCTTACAAAATCAAGCCGATGCATGGAAACCAGGGCTGGGAGAAATTATGGGGGTCATTCAGCAGCATCACGCCAAGCTGTATTATTCGGCCAATGCCGGAAATTGGGCGCTGGCTGAGTACCAGGTCGGCGAGATTCAAGAGGGGCTGGAAACTACTGTCCGGCTTTACCCTCAATTCAAGGAAGTAAAGGAATTATCGGTTCTGGTCCCTGCCGCTACAAAGGACGATATGGAAGATCTGTCTAAGACTGTAAAGAAGAAAAATATCAATGAATTTTTGACTGCCTATAACAAGTTAACCGATTCGTGCAACGCCTGCCATAATGCAGCCAATCGCGGTTTTATCGTTATTCAAACCCCGACCGCTATGGAATTCAGCAACCAGAAATTCGAGCCGTGAACAATTTGAGTAACCATGTTGAGCAGCAAGGCGATCAGAATGGCCCCGCCTCAAAAAGATTGGCCGAAGTAGTACTCCTTTTCCTGAAGCTCGGTCTTACCGCCTTCGGTGGCCCTGCCGCCCATATAGCCATCATGCATGACGAGGTGGTAAAACGCAGAAGATGGCTCGATGAGCGCGGGTTCCTTGACCTTCTTGGAGTAACGAATCTTATACCAGGCCCAAATTCTACCGAGATGGCCATACATATAGGGTACCTCCGAGCCGGGTATCCAGGGTTGATACTCGGCGGCATATGCTTCATGCTTCCAGCTGTGCTCATAACCATTGCGCTTGCATGGGTCTATGTGCGCTACGGGGCGCTGCCTGAGGCCGGCTGGCTTCTTTACGGAGTAAAGCCCGTAATAATTGTCATAATCCTGCAGGCGCTCCTGGGTTTGGGCAAGAAGGCCGTTAAAGGCCCGCTTACCGCCATAATAGGTCTTCTTGTCATAGCAGGAGGTTTTTTCGATATAAACCAGCTCGTGCTCCTCTTGGCAGGCGGGCTGGTTGTAATGGCGATAGAGAACAGGCAAAGGCTCAAGGGCAAGGGGTTGTATGCCTTGCTTGTTCCTGTTATTCCAGTAAGCGGAGCCGGTGCGTCTGCCGCCTATACAATACCGTTCAGCTCTACTATATTGTTCCTTAAGTTTCTGAAAATAGGGGCTGTGCTTTATGGCAGCGGCTATGTGCTGCTTGCTTTTCTGCACGCGGATTTCGTCACGGGTCTCGGGTGGCTTACCGACAAGCAGCTTATAGATGCGGTCGCCATCGGGCAGATTACCCCGGGCCCTGTATTTACGACAGCAACTTTTATCGGCTACATCCTCGGCGGAGTGCCAGGCTCTGTCCTTGCAACCATAGGAATATTCCTCCCGTCTTTTATCATCGTCGCAATAATCAGCCATTTCGTGACGAGACTCAGAAACTCACCCTGGGCTGCTGGCCTTCTGGACGGCGTAAATGTCGCTTCTTTGGGCCTGATGACCACCGTGACGTGGTATCTTGGCACGGCTACTTTCGTAAACCCGTTTTCCATTGTTCTTGCAATCGTTGCTGCAGTTCTTTTGCTGCGCTTCAGGGTTAATTCTACCTGGATTATACTCGGTGGGGCGGCCGTGGGTCTTATTAAAGGTATGCTTTGATAGTTATTAGGCGAAAATACGCATTGCGGGACCGTGAATGTTACGTAAATACAAATTTTTCATCCTTCCTTTTGTAGTGTTTTTTATTCCACTAAGTTATTTCTCGTACTTATATGGCGTGTCGTCCAATTTCCATACCGTTACCGCAGGTGAAGCCTACAGGTCTGCTCAGCCTGATAGGGATGATATCGAGTACTATATAAGGGAATATGGCATAAGGAGTATCCTTAACCTGCGCGGAGAGAATTCCGATAAACAATGGTATATAGATGAAATAAAAGTCAGCGCTGAACATAACGTTAAACATTATGACCTGGCTTTGTCTGCAGAACGCGAGCCGACCGACGAAGAGGCTCAGCGCTTGATGGATATTTTCAGGAACGCCCCGCGCCCCATATTAATGCATTGCATGTCCGGAGCTGATAGGACAGGACTGGTATCCGCGATGTGGAAGGAGGCCGTCGACAATAAAACAAAAACGGAAGCGGAAAAAGAGCTGTCCATCTGGTTCGGTCACATCCCTATAGGGAAGACCGCTGCGATGGACCGTTTTTTCGATAAATGGAGCATAGAAGCGCATGAACTAAATTCGAAGGTGCTATAATAATAATCTTCTTAAAAGTATAATAGTAACATCAAAAAGATGTTAAAGATGGGCCTCGCCACACAACGGTAATTCCTAATCCACACGGTCCGTGAGAAAATGCCCCCCTTTGGCTAAAAACTCTTCGACTTCCGCGGATGTGACTGGCCGAGAGATCAGGAAACCTTGGAATTTGTCACATTGTAGGTTACGGAGAAATTCAAGCTGCTCCCTCGTTTCTACACCCTCGGCTATCACTTCGAGCTTGAGGGAATGCGCCATTCTTATAATAGTATCCGCTATCGCAGCATCGTCAGGATCAGTAGTTATGTCCCTTACAAAGGATATGTCTATCTTGAGCACGTCAATGGGCATCCGTTTAAGATATACGAGCGAGGAGTAGCCGGTGCCGAAGTCATCTATCGAGAGTCTTATGCCCATAGCCTTCAACTCACGGAGCACCTCTATGGTGGACTCCACGTCTTTCATTACGATGCTCTCGGTAAGTTCAAGCTCGAGGTATTCAGGGGCAAGGGCGGAGTCCATAATGATCTCGAACACTGCCTTGACGAAGTCCTTCTGCCTGAACTGTCTTAGCGACAGGTTTACCGCGATCCGCACCGGTTTAAGGCCTTTATCCTGCCACTTTCTGTTCTCCTCGCATGCCTTGCGCAAAACCCATTCGCCTATGGGTACTATAAGCCCGGTCTCTTCCGCGATAGGGATAAAATCCGCAGGCTGGTGTATTATCCCGCGTTCCCGTTCATGCCAGCGAACAAGGGCCTCCACGCCAACGACCTCTCCAGTCCCGATATCTATCTGCGGCTGGTAGTGAAGCAATAGTTCATCTCTTTCGATCGCCTTCCGGAGCCCGTTTTCCAGTTCGAGCCTCTCGATTGTTCTGGCGTTCATGGCGGTTGTATAGAACCTGTACGCATTTCTGCCTTCGTCTTTTGCCATGTACATGGCTATATCAGCGTTCTTTAAAAGCGTCTCTGAGTCCGTGCCGTCGTCCGGATATACGCTGATGCCTATGCTGGCAGTCAAAAAGAGCTCATGTCCCTTGATGTCGAAAGGCTCTTTGAAAATCGCGAAAATATTCTCGACCACCCTTGTGACGCCCTCGCTGCCGTTAATGTCCTGCAGTAGCACCGTGAATTCATCACCGCCGAGGCGAGCGACCGTATCGGTATCTCGGAGGTGTTTTTTAAGCCTTTGCGCAACGGCCTTGATAAGCTCGTCCCCCACGGCATGTCCGAGGGTGTCGTTTATTACTTTGAAGCGGTCAATGTCGAGAAAAAGGATGGCGACAAGGGATTTGTGTCGGCGTCCCATGGCCAACGCCTGCTCAAGACGGTCGTTAAGGAGCAGGCGGTTTGGAAGCCCGGTCAGATGGTCGTGATAGGCCATGTGTCTTATGGTCTCCTCGGACCTTTTGCGCTCGGTGATGTCACGAATTATCCCTATGGAATGCCATTTTCCCTTTATCGGCACCGCCGAAATGGAAACCTCCACTGGAAATTCAGTGCCATTTTCCCTGAGAGCGGACAGTTCGATAGTTTTTCCGAGTACAGGCCCTTTTCCGGTCTGTTTGAACCTCTCGAACCCTTCCTTGAAGGCGTTTTGTTGATATTGCGGCACTATCAGGGCATGGAGATCCTTTCCTACCGCATCTTTGTAGGAATAACCGAATATCTTCTCGGACGCTGGATTCCAGTAAGTGATATCCCCTTCGCTGTCCATCATAACTATGGCATCCTGTGCCGATGAGCTGATCTTCCTGAACTTCTCCTCGCTCTCAAGAAGCTCTTCCTCGGCACCGGCTTTGAGGAAGGCCTCGGTCATGGCGGCCTCGGCCTTTAGCCTTCTCGCAACGGCTCTGACAATCCATAGATACAAAAAAGGGGCGCTCAGGATGGAGAGAAGCAGGGAATCCATGAGGTACTCAAAGACGCCTTCGGCGATGTCAAAGTAATGAAGAATTACCATCACAATGAATTCGGCAAAAGCGACTATGCCAAGTATCCTGAAGAATATGACGCCGGGCTTAAGGGGGGTGCCCTCCAGGGCAGGAACCTGTTTTAAGGGGTTAGTATCATTGCTAATGGCTTCCTTCATGGCATCCTATTTTGAAAGATATGAGTACAAAATGCCGCGTGTAGCGGAGACCTGCAGTTCTGTTTGCGGTCGCAACATGCAAGCCGCCTTCCGAAGGTGTAAACCGATGCCTCAAAGATGTTCGAGATGAAAAAAGAGATAATCGCGGGGTGACTTAAAAACAGTTAGCGGGAGTTTGTAACCTGTGAGGCAACTCTATCGAATCAGGACAAAAATCAGTGTCTACGCATGCAGAGGTGTTTTCAGTAGAGACTGCGACGAAACAGTTAAAAAAGATTTTTCTCTAGATCATCCTGTCATAAAGCCGGTCTCGATGTTTTTTCTATCATTTGTCCTTTAATTCTGACGGCACGTGATTCATCTGAGTTTTTTTGTAGCCTGCCAGTTTCTTGTTCCTCAGCCTGACCTCACCGTTGTCTTCCTTATCGATGAATTTTATTATCCCTTCACCGGAGTCAAATGACTTTTCGAAGGAGGCAAGGGTCTGCTCGTCTACAGTAAAATCAGGCATAGCCCCCTCGCAGATTACCGTAAGATTATAGAATTTCTTTTTCATCATTCCTCGGTCGCCTTTTTATTCGATTGAAATGTTTGTTGAGGCATAGACCCTTCGGATACGGAATCATTGCTCCATAGCGATGATTTAGCCTCGAATAGTTTGTTGATTTGTTAATGGTCGAATAATCAAAGCCTTATACAAAGGTTCCTATTTCCCAAGCACCGCGTCCTTGCATGCTTTGGCAACCCTGAATTTAACGGCTTTCCTGGCCGGTATCTTTATGGCGGC
>Ga0209317_1000790_pt1 | contig 34147 bp, 32 predicted proteins | sample RifGroB2_FD_183994 | JGI IMG/M metagenome (GOLD analysis project Ga0209317, IMG submission 183994) | Soil microbial communities from Rifle, Colorado, USA - Groundwater B2 (SPAdes) (version 2) | ecosystem: Environmental > Terrestrial > Soil > Unclassified | place: Rifle, Colorado | collected...
GGGCGTCTGCCTCGGCCGTCAGAACGGCGGGATCCGTGAGTCCTTCACCGTCCGTAAGATTTCCAACGGCGTCGGCGTCGAGAGGGTGTTCCCGCTGCACTCCCCGTCCGTCGAGGCGATCGAGGTCGTGACCCGCGGCCAGGTCCGTCGCGCGAAGCTTTACTACCTGCGCAAGCTGCGCGGCAAGGCTTCCAGGATCAAGGAAAGAAAATACATCGCCGGCCAGTAGGTCGCAGCAAAAGCCCCGGTCAAACGATCGGGGCTTTTTTTTTAATCCAAATTGCACCGGATTGTAATGTCCCCAGATCTTTTCCCCGACAACCTGCCGCTTGACATGCTGAACCTCGAGGTCCAGGCCGCGCGCCGCGGCTATTGCCGGATCGCCGGCGTGGACGAGGCTGGCCGCGGCCCCCTGGCCGGTCCCGTAGTCGCGGCAGCGGTCATCCTGCCGGACGGGCTGATCCTTCCCGGTGTGAACGATTCCAAGACGCTCACCGCAGCGGTCAGGGACGAGCTCTTCGACCTCATCTCCCAAGAGGCGCTCGCTGTCGGGGTCGGCATCGGCAGCCACGAGCTGGTGGACAGCATCAACATCCTGCAGGCGACCCTGTCGGCCATGCGCGACGCCGTCCTCAGCCTGAACCCCGCGCCGGATTTCCTCCTCATCGACGGCATTTCCAGCGTCCCCATGAACATCCCGCAGCGCACCGTTAAGAAAGGCGACAGCCTGAGTCTCTCCATCGCAGCCGCCTCGATCATCGCCAAGGTGACGCGGGACCGGCTCATGCTGGAGTACGACGGACTCTACCCGGGCTACGGCTTCGCCGCACACAAGGGGTATGCCGCCGCCTCGCATATGGCCGCCATCGCCAAGCTCGGACCCTCGCCGATTCACAGGAAGAGCTTTCGCGGCGTGAAGGAGCATGTGACGGTGGCAGACGGTGAGGAACTTTCGGGAACCTCGTCCGGGCTTTTGCCGTTCTAGAAGTTGCAGCCGTGGCCCCATCCCCACCCTCCCCTCCTCCTGAAGGGGAGGGAAGGGTGGATGCTTATATTCCCTTGAGTCGGATCGTGCATCCCATGACTTTGCCTATACTTGCTGCTACACTGTGGAGGTTGATTCACCGGGATTGCCCGGTGCAGGGGCGCGCATGCAAGAAAACAAAGGCAACCATTCCCTGGGTGACCGGGGCGAATCCATCGCGGCGACCTTTCTCCAGGGTGCGGGCTTCTCCATCGTGGAGCGCAACTTCCGCTGCGTCTGCGGTGAGCTTGACATCGTGGCGAGGGACGGCAGGGCGATCGTCTTCGTCGAGGTCAAGTGCCGCAATAACAGGGCCTATGGCCCGCCGCAGCTGGCCGTGACCCCCTTCAAGCAGCGCCAGATCTCCAAGGCTGCGCTGGTCTGGCTCTCCAAAAGGCGGCTCTACGATGCAGAGGCGCGCTTCGACGTGGTCGCCATCGTGCTTCATGAGCACGACCTGCCCGAGATAGAGCACATCCGTAACGCCTTTGATCTGGCGTACTAGTTTGTCGGCGCTTTTGCTTTTCACCTTTTACCGCTTACGGAGTCTCACATGCAGATAGTGACGATCATCTACCACCTGGCAGTCTCCCTCTGGTTAGGAGGGGCGGCCCTCTTCACCTTCGTGCTCACCCCCATGCTGTTTCGCTCCGAAAGCAGGGACACCGCCGGCCGCATCGTCGGCCTCTTCTTCCCGGGATATTTCCGCTGGGGGGTCGCCTGCGGGATAGTCGCGCTGATCTGCAGGGTCGTCATTTCGGGGCAGGGGCGGGTCCTGGCTGCGCTGATAATCGCAGTCATGCTGACGCTCTCCTCGGTCCAGGCCTTCTACATAGAACCGCGTGCCGCCGCGATCAAGCGCCAGATCGTCTCCTTCGAGACCACGTCGAAGGACGATCCGCTGCGCCGCCAGTTCTCCCAACTGCACGGCGTCTCCGCCGTCTGCAACCTCTCCGTCATAGTCGGCGGGGTGGTGCTCGTGGTGCTCTTCTAGGCGCTCCTTAAGCCGCATGCTCATCCGGCTTTTCCAGAAACCCCTCGATAAAGTCCCCTCCCCCTTCCGGGGGGGAGGGGCGGAGCGTCGCAGTGAGCGGCCTGCAGAGCCCTTATACCCCCCGAAAGGTTTGCAAACAAATCTCCCCTGTGCTAGTAATTAAGAAAAAATTGCGGAGAAACTCATGAATTTTACCGTCGCCCTGGCCCAGATCAAGCCGAAGCTAGGCTGTCTGGCTGACAACATGGCCCTGGTTGAAGCCGCCATAGATAAAGGGATCACTGCGGGCGCCGACCTCGTCATTTTCCCCGAGCTCGCCCTCACCGGCTATTTCCTGAAGGACCTGGTGCCTGAAGTGGCGCTGCGCCTCGATGCACCCCAAATCGAGAGGCTCAAGGAGCTGTCGAAGCGGATCTCGATCGCCATTGGCCTGGTCGAGGTCTCGGCCGACTACCGCTTTTTCAATACCGCGATCTATCTGGAGGCGGGCGAGATCCTGCACGTGCACAGGAAGGTCTATCTGCCGACCTACGGCCTGTTCGACGAGCAGCGCTACCTCGCCAGGGGCGAGCGCTTCCGCGCCTTCGATACCCGCTTTGGCCGGGTCGGGATGCTGATCTGCGAGGACATGTGGCACCTTTCCGCCTCCTATATCCTCGCTATGGATAACGCCACCACTCTCATCTGCCTCTCCTCCAGTCCCGGCCGCGGCATAAGCGGAACAGAGGAGCTCGGTTCGGCGGCCGCCTGGCAGAAGCTCACCTCCACCACGGCCATGTTCCTCAACTGCCGGGTTTTCTACTGCAACCGGGTGGGGTACGAGGACGGCATCAACTTCTGGGGCGGGTCCGAGGTGATCGCGCCGTCCGGCGAGGTCGCCCGCCGCGCGAGCCTGCTGGAGGAGGATTTCCTGGTTGCCAAGGTGGAGGAGGGTGCCCTGCGGCGCGAGCGGATCTTCTCGCCCATGATCCGGGACGAGAACATGGCCATAACCTTGAAGGAACTCAAACGTATCGATAGGGAGAACAATCGCTGATGGGCGCGCTTACTGTGAACACGGCGCTGTTGCGCCAGATTCTCGTCGGCTTCGTGCGCGACGAGGTGACCAAGGTCGGCCTGCACAAGGGGGTGCTCGGGCTCTCCGGAGGCATCGATTCCGCCCTGGTGGCCTTCATCGCCGCCGAGGCGCTGGGCCCGGAAAATGTCTACGCCTACACCATGCCGTACCGGACCAGCAACCCGGAGAGCGAGGCGCACGCGAAGCTCGTCGCGGACCAGCTCGGCATCAACTACCAGGTGCTCGAGATCACCCCGATGGTGGACGCCTACTTCGACCTGGTTCCCAATGCGGACAACATGCGGCGCGGCAACAAGATGGCGCGCGAGCGGATGACCATTTTGTACGACCATTCGGCCGAGGTCGGTGGGCTGGTGCTGGGCACCAGCAACAAGACGGAGCTGCTCCTTGGCTACGGCACGCTGCACGGCGATATGGCGAGCGCCCTGAACCCGATCGGCGACATCTACAAGAGCCAGGTGTGGGAGCTTTCCGAGGCGATGGGTGTGCCGCGCGAGGTGATCGACAAGAAGCCGTCGGCAGACCTTTGGGCCGGTCAGACCGACGAACAGGAGCTGGGCTTCACCTACCGTGATGCGGACGAACTGCTGTACCGTATGGTGGACCAGCGCATGAGCCGCGAAGAGTTGATAGACGCCGGTTTCGTGCCCGACTTCATCGACAACGTGCAGAAGAAAGTGCAGGGTTCGCACTTCAAGCGGCGTCTGCCGGTGATCGCCAAGGTCTCCAACCGGACCATCGACCGCGACTTCCGCTACGCCAGGGATTGGGGAAAGTAAAAGGCGGGGGCTAGAAGAAATGGGGGACTGGGGACTGGGGACTAGAAACAGAGACGATGGGCTCGGAAACGATCAGCATGACGTCGCCCCCTCTTCTCAGCCTCTGATGTTAGCCCCTAGCCCCTAGCCCCTAGCCCCGCGTTCTAACGCCCCCAGCCCCGGTTCAGGAATCACATGCCTACAGGAACCCTATACATAGTAGCCACGCCGATCGGCAACCTCGAGGACATCACGCTGCGCGCCCTGCGCATCCTGAAGGAGGCGGATCTGATCGCGGCGGAGGACACCCGCCACTCCAGGAAGCTCCTGACCCATTTCGGTATCTCCCGGCCGCTCACCTCTTACTTCGATCACAACAAGGATCTCAAGGGCGACTACATCCTGGAGCGGTTGCAGCAGGGACTGAACGTCGCGCTGGTCACCGACGCCGGGACCCCTTGCATCTCGGATCCCGGCTACCAGCTGGTGCGCGATGCGGTGGCCGCGGGGATACCGGTGGTCCCCATTCCCGGCGCCTGCGCCGCCATTGCCGCGCTCTGCGCCTCGGGACTTGCCACCGACAACTTCAGCTTCGCGGGATTTCTGCCCAACAAGCAGGGGAAAAGGCGCGAGAGGTTGCAGTCGCTGGCCGGCGAGAGGGCGCTGCTCATCTTCTATGAGTCCCCGAAAAGGGTGCTTGCAACGCTGCGCGACATGCTGGAGACCCTTGGGGACCGCGAGGTCGTGGTGGCCCGTGAGTTGACCAAGATGTACGAGGAGTTCCTGCGGGGAAAACTCTCCGCTCTCATCGAGCAGGCCGAGCAGAGGGAAATCAGGGGCGAGGTGGCGATTCTCGTCACACCCGCCGATAAGCCTGAAATGCCCGATACCCCGGAGATGGAGGAGCTTTTGAGCCGCTACCTCGGCTCTGGCGAGTTGTCGCTGAAGGACGCGGTAAAGAGGGTGACGCTCGAGACGGGACTCCCTAAGAGCACCGTGTACGCCGAGGCGCTCCGGCAAAAGGGATGATTTTCAGCAGAGCCTGCTGCCGTTTGGCACCGACCGCTCCGGGACCGCCAGGACGATGGCGCCGTTCTCGTCGGCAAAACCGGTGATCAGCGCCTCCGAGAAAAAGCGCCCTATCTGCTTGATGGGGAAGTTCAACACGCCGATCACCTGCTTGCCTACCAGCTCTTCCCTTCGGTACAGCCTGGTGATCTGGGCGCTCGATTTCCTTACCCCCGCCTCGCCGAAGTCCACCCGCAGCTTGTAGCTGGGGTTGCGCGCCTCCGGGAACTCCTCCACCTCCAAAACCGTACCGACCCTGATCTCCACCCGTTCGAAATCGCCCCAACCGATCTCTTCCATGCTAGCTCCTCCGGGCCGAGTAAAACCGCTTGAAAGCCGCCACGGTGCGCTCCACATCCGCAGTCGTCACGTCGAGGTGGGTCACCAGCCGCAGCACGTCGCCGCCGCCGATGATGATCCCCTCGGCGGCAAGCGCCTCGCGCAGTGGGGCCGCACTGCCGGGGGCCGGGGTCACGAAGAGCATGTTGGTCCTGGCCGGGGTGACCAGGAGTTCCTCGATATGGGCCAGCCCCGAAGCGAGCAGGCCGGCATTGTCATGATCTCCAGCGAGTCTATCCACGTTGTTTTCCAGGGCGTAGATGCAGGCGGCCGCCAGTATGCCGGACTGACGCATCCCCCCGCCGGCCACCTTGCGCCATCTGCGGGCCTTTGCGATCAGTTCGGAACTGCCGCAAAGTACCGACCCTGCCGGCGCGCCCAGTCCCTTGGAAAGGCAGACCGATACGGAGTCGAAGCGGGAGGCGATCGCGGCTGCCGGGATGCCTTGGTGGACGGCGGCGTTGTAAAGCCGCGCTCCGTCGAGGTGCAGCGACAGGCCATGGCTCCTCGCGCAGAGCATGGCCCGGTCCAGATAGTCAAGCGGCAGCACACGCCCCCCTTGGGTGTTCTCCAGGCAGAGGAGCCTGGTCACCGTATGGTGCTGATCGAGCGGCTTGACGACGCGGGACACCTTGTCCAGGTCGAGGGTGCCGTCCTGCTCGAAGTCGATCGGCTGCGGCTGGATGCCGCCGAAAATCGCGCCGCCGCCCCCCTCCCAGCGGTAGATGTGGGCCTCTTGGCCGGCGATGTACTCGTCGCCGCGTGCGCAGTGGGAGAGCAGGGCGATCAGGTTGCTCATAGTGCCGCTGGGGACGAAGATGGAGGCCTGCTTGCCGAGGCGCTCCGCAGCCATCGCCTCGAGCCTGTTTACCGTCGGGTCCTCGCCGTACACGTCGTCTCCCACCTCGGCTTCGGCCATTACCTTGCGCATGGCGGCGCAGGGGCGGGTGACGGTATCGCTTCTTAGATCAACTGGCTTCATAAACTCCTCTTGTTTCGATTGCGCTCTCGATTGCCGAAACTCCGGAGGTTAAATCTCATCCCACCGATACCTGTTCTCCCAGACACGTTCCCCTTTGGCACCGCTCACCCCGTGGTCCGGGTTGGCTGCCAGGTGCCGCAATATGGTGAAAACCGTTTCCACCTCCTCGGGGCGCGCCAGCGCCACTGCGCATTCCTCGCAGCTGAACTCCCTGCCGCGCTGCGCACGGAGCAGTCCCAGTATCTCGCCCTGGAGATTCAACACGGTACCCGCCGCCTTTTTCCCCGCCTCCACGCCGGGCTGGTGGTACGCGTTCACGTTGATAAGCGAGGCGTAGAGCCCGACCGCCCGCTCGTACAGCGCGATGAGGGCTCCGACGGTGCGCGGGGAAACTTCGTCGACCGTGATGGTGAGCGACTCCCGGCCGTTCTCGTAGAGCGCGGCCCGCGTCCCCTGGTAAAACCCCGAGAGGTAGTCGCCGGAGGTTGCTCCCGGGTCGACGGCCAGCGAGCCCTTGTCCCGGTCCTTGAGCACCTCTATGAAGGTGACGAAAAAGTTGTGCACTCCCTCGCGCAGCTGCTGCACGTAGGCGTGCTGGTCGGTGGAGCCCTTGTTGCCATAGACGGCGATCCCCTGCAGCACGACGTCACCCGCCAGGTCCCGCTCCTTGCCGAGCGATTCCATGATCAACTGCTGCAGGTAGCGGGAGAACAGGATGAGCCTGTCTTTGTAGGGGAGGATCACCATGTCCCGCTCACCTCGGCCACCGGTGGCGTGAAACCAGGAGAGGGCCAAAAGCGCCGCCGGGTTCTCGCAGGTCACCTTGCTTCGGGTGCTCCGGTCGCACAGCCTGGCCCCTTCAAGAAGCTGGTCCACGTCGATCCCCTGCAGCGCTGCCGGGAGCAGTCCGACGGCGGAGGTGACGGAGGTCCTCCCCCCGACCCAGTCCCACATGGGGAATCGGGCCAGCCACCTCTCCTGGGATGCGCTGCGGTCCAACTCGCTTCCGGTACCGGTTACGGCTACTGCGTGTGCGGAAAAGTTGAGCCCGGCGTCGGTAAAGGCCTGACGCGCCTCGAGCATGCCGTTGCGCGTCTCCTTGGTGCCGCCGCTCTTGGAGATCACCACGACCAGGGTCTGCTGCAGGCCCTTGCCGATCCGCGCGATGACCCGGTCCATGCCGTCCGGGTCGGTGTTGTCGAAGAAGTACAGGCGCATGGAGTCTTGGGCACCGCCGAGACCGTCCGCGACGAACTGCGGGCCGAGCGCCGAGCCGCCGATGCCGATGACGAGCAGGTTCACGAACCGTGCACCCCCGGGCGCCGCGATGTTGCCGGCATGCACCGAGGCCGCGAAGGCCTTGACCGAGGCAAGCGTGGCCGTTATCTCCTCGGAGAGCGCCGCCTCGGGCGCGAGTTCGGGCGCTCGCAGCCAATAGTGCCCCACCATGCGGTCTTCATCGGGGTTGGCGATGGCGCCCTGCTCAAGCTGCGCCATATCCGCATATGCCTTCTGCATGCGCGGCTCCATCTCGGTCAGAAATTGGCCGCTGAAGTCCATCCGGCTGGTATCGACCGCCATTGCCAGCTCCGAATCGTAGTAGAGCCGGTCCTTGTAACGCTCCCAAAGCTTGAGCTTTTGCATGTGACCTCCTGTACGGCAGTTTCGCTTATGGGTTCTCAATGGATTCTTCGGAATTGCTGCAGAGGTAGCGGTGTGCTGATGCCCGTACGGTACAGGGAGGGCGAATGATGATTCACACCTACAGGACAGGAGGGCTGTTTGCGTCCGCGCATCATAGCATAGATTAGTTTTTATTCAAGCGGCGGCGCTCGATTATTCACAAGCCGCCCGCGGCCGGTTGTCGTTTGCCCGCCAAGAGGCGGCGCAGGGCCTCTGTCTCAGGCGAGCGCAGGATCCGCGAGGCAGGGGGTGGCTCATGTGGCCCGCGTCTGTCTCCGCGTCGTTGAGTGACTGCTGCTTTTGCACAGCAGATTGCCCGGTTTGTGCACCGCGTGAACATCGTCAGGGTCCACAGCAAGGAGGCCGCCGCTCGGCCGGCCGCTGCGAGTGACGTGATAACGGGTAGTTAGCGAGGGGGCTTTACGCTTGGGGGAGGTGGTACGGCTGTTGAATTGAATCGATCCACAAACGTCACTCGGACGGGGTGTGAACAGGGGATAGAGCGGCAGCCCAGTTTCACCGCTCCCACCGGGTCGAGGCGACAATGGACGTTGTTCCGGTGCAGGTGAACCTTGTAGTGAAGGAGGGACTCATGGGATACAGATGCATGGATGCGTCACAGAAGGCGGGGACCGCCGATTACCGCGTTATCCAGGTGCTACTCGTCAAGCGGGATGGCCGTATGGCGGAAGATGATGACGCGGTCGCGCTCAGCGTCGGAAATGACTGGGATACCCTGTTGTTCGTCAAGGAAAATATGGACGCCATAGCTGCCAACCTGGTGGGGGTGAAACAGATGAACGCACAAAGCATGCTGCATGTGGAGGAGAGCGCCGAGCTCTTCGAGAGGAACCTGGAACCGCTGTTCACCCTGATCTCCGCGACGGCACAGGAACACATCATGGACAAGCTCTCTTCATCGCTCAGGAAGGCACTTCTGCTGATGGCGATGGATCGCTACAGCTGCGACAGCGAGCGTATCTGCCGCGCCCTGGGGATCAGCAAGGGGAAACTGGAGAAGGAACTGAAGCGCTGCGGCCTGCCTCACCAGACGAGAAAGGCGGCTTGATGCGGTTGTCGTTTGTCCTGCGGTTCCCGCCTGTTGCGGCTCGGCGCTCCCGCGAGTGGGACCGGGACGCTATGCGCCAGCTCTAACGAAATGCCTTGAATAATGTGACGGGATTTGATACAGTGCGCCGTCGATCCCAACCAAAATAAAACGGCAGGTTGCCGCGAAATAGGGTTGAAATTTCGCGCAGTTAACGTTTTTCAGAGAAAAACATTGGCGCGCAGTAATAGAACCGAGGCCTTTTTATGGATGCAGCGCTTGCCCTGATAGGGGAAGATCTGAAAAACGTGGAACTGCAGTTCAAGAAGGATCTGCAGTCTGATGTCCCGCTGATACGCAAGGTGGGCGAGTACGTACTGGCCAGCGGTGGCAAGCGCATCCGCCCGGCCCTGGTCCTTTTGGCCGCCAAGCTCTGCGGCTATCACGGAAACCGCAGCGTTCCGCTGGCAAGCGTGGTGGAATTCATCCACACCGCTACCCTGCTCCACGATGACGTGGTGGATAACGCCAACCTGCGCCGCGGCATCGCCTCCGCCAACACGCTCTGGGGCAACGAAGCCTCCGTGCTGGTAGGCGACTTCCTCTTCTCCAAGTCCTTCTCCCTCATGGTCACCGATGGCGACCTGCGCATCCTCAAGGTGCTCGCCGACGCGACCACCATCATCGCCGAAGGCGAGGTGCTGCAGTTGGTATGCACCAGCGATCTCGAGATCACGGTGGAGCGCTTCATCGAGGTGGTCCGCTGCAAGACAGCCATTCTGCTCTCTGCGGCGTGCGAAGTCGGTGCCATCCTCGGCGAGGTCGATGCCGAACTGCGCAGCGCGCTGGCAGCCTACGGCATGGAACTGGGCATCGCCTTCCAACTCATGGACGACACGCTCGACTACACGGCGAGCGAGGAGCAGTTCGGCAAGAGCATCGGCCACGATCTGGAAGAGGGGAAGATCACACTGCCGCTGATCCACACGCTGCAAAAGTGCAGCACCGACGAGCGCGCCCTGATCGCCTCGGTAGTGGAGAAGGATCTCCTCTCCGACGAGGATTTCGGCAGCGTCCTGCAACTGGTGCACCGCTATGGCGGCATCGAGCACACCGTTTCCGCCGCTTGCGATCATGTCGCCCTGTGCAAAAAGCACCTGAAGAAATTCCCCCCTTCTGCCGCCCGGGAGGCGTTGGCCGATCTCGCCGATTACGTGGTGACGCGCGTTAAATAACCGGCCCTGATCCGGTCATTTAACGGCCGTTTACCTTTTTTTGCACGAAAAATCCGGAATTTACCCGCCCTTGCCGGCCACGGGCCGACCCATTACCGGCGCCTCATCTTTTTTATCCAATGGTGCGGCGCCAACTTCCACTTCTCCCGGATAAAACCGTTCACCTTTCGGTTGCAGCTGGTCCATTTTTTGCTAACCTGCTGGAGCATTGATCAATCATGTGCGCTTGTCGGGGGATGATGTGGACGAAGAGACGCCGCTGTACTCGGCTGAAATGGAAGTAAATGGTGAGATGTTCAACATCACGGTTTTCTGCAGCACTACCGGCCGTTTCTTTGCCAAGACCTGTCTTGGGGAAGGAGACGTCATCATCACCGACGGCCCTTCCGTGCCGGAAGCGCTGAAAAGGCACGAGGGGCTGCTTCCGCTCGCCATCGGCACCCGTGAACTTACCCAGAGCTACCTCGGATCTCCCCGCAGGCCCCGGGGGCGGCGACCTTAGCCGCCTCGGCCCCGGACGCTCCTGGCCTCTTTGCCTTTCTTTTGCCTCCCCTGCTGCGGCCGTTGCACGCCCCTTGGCTGCGGACCTGCACGTAAGGCTTTCCGGTCACGGCCGCTTGTGCGGCAAGGGCGCCTGCTTCCCCCGGATCTCCTGACCCTCCTGCAGTTTTCATCCCCCACAGTAAAAAAACGGCAGCGACATCCCATTGCTTTCAGTATGGGTTTATCTTTAATCAACCGTGGCTCAAGAACTCCCTCCCCTCCAAGGGTTGGGGCGGGTATGGGTTCGATATAGTGCAGAAGCCGCCGCGATCGGGATGGGCGCGGGTGAGCTGTTCATTATAAAATAGGTTGCCCTGACCGCTCAAATCGGTTAAAAATTGATGGTGACGCCGAATCCAACCCTCATCCATCGGCCGGGACCAGATGCCTCCAAAGATTTTGATCATAGACGACGACAGCTCCCTGCGGCGCGTGCTTGAATATAACCTGCAGCAGGAGGGGTACGACGTCGTCACCGCAGCAGACGGCGACAGCGGCCTCAAGCTGTTCGCCGAGAAACAGCCTGCCCTGGTGATCACCGACCTGAAAATGCCGGGGATGGGGGGGTTCCAGCTGCTGGCTGCCATCAAGGAGCGCTCTGCCGCCACCGTGGTCATCGTGCTTACCGCCTTCGGCGCCATAGACACCGCCGTGGAGGCGATGAAGCTCGGCGCCTTCGACTACCTCACCAAGCCATTCAACCGCGAAGAGCTGAAACTCACCGTGCGCAAGGGGCTCCAGCTGCAGGGACTTTCCGAGGAGAACAGGCTCCTGAAGGAGGAGCTCTCGGGGCGGGCGGAGTTCAAGAGCATCGTCGGCACCTCCCGCGCCATGGAGGGGGTCTTTGCCGTGGTGCGCAAGGTGGCCGACACCGAGGCGACCGTCCTGATCACCGGTGAATCCGGCACCGGCAAGGAACTGGTGGCCCGGGCCATCCATTCCGGCAGCTCCCGCCGCGGCGCCCCCTTCATCGCCGTGAACTGCGCGGCCATCCCGAGGGACCTTCTGGAGAGCGAGCTCTTCGGGCACGTGAAAGGCGCCTTCACCGGTGCCGTCAGGGACAAGGAGGGGAAGTTCCAGCTGGCCGAGGGGGGCACCATCTTCCTGGACGAGGTCGGCGACCTTCCTGTGGAACTCCAGCCCAAGCTTTTGCGCGTGCTGCAGGAGAGGGTGGTGGAGCAGGTTGGCGGCACCACGCCGCAGAAGATCGACGTCCGCGTGGTGGCCGCCACCAACGCGGACCTGGAAAAATGGATCGCCGAGGGGAGGTTCCGTGAAGACCTCTACTACCGGCTCTGCGTGATACCGATCCAACTCCCCCCCTTGCGGGAGCGGCCCGAGGACATCGCGCTATTGGTGCGCTATTTCTGCGCGAAGTTCGGCGCCGAAGGGGTCGGCTTCTCAAAGCAGGCGCTCGAGCGGCTGCAGGCTTACGCCTGGCCCGGTAACGTGCGGGAACTCGAGAACACGGTGGAGCGCCTGCTTATCATGAGAGAGGGGGACCAGATCGGCGAGGCAGAGCTGCCGGAGAAGATTTCCGCTGCGGCCGCCAGCTCCGAGGCCGGGGTGCTCCGGTTGCCTGCCGGCGGTTATTCACTGGAGCAACTGGAGATGGAGGCGGTGATCGAGGCGCTCACCCGATGCGACTGGAACCAGACCCAGGCGGCGCGTTTCCTGCGCATCCCCCGCCACACGCTGATCTACAGGATGGAAAAATACAATATCATGCAGCCGGGGAGGAAGTAATGAAGCGTTGGATCTGGGCGGTGTTGCTACTGACCGTATTTGCGGCATCGGGCTGCACCAAGCGCGAGGTGCCGGCCGCAGAGGGGAATCCGGCCCCTGATTTCACCCTGAAGGACCTCTCCGGCCGGCCGGTCCAGCTCTCTTCCTTGAAGGGCAAAGTGGTGGTGCTCAACTTCTGGGCCACCTGGTGTCCGCCCTGCCGTGAAGAGATCCCTTCCATGGTGCGGCTGAACCAGGCCATGCAGGGGAAGCCGTTCCAGATGCTGGCCGTCTCCATCGACGAGGGGGGGAGGGATGCTGTGGGCGCCTTCTTCAGGAAAAGTGGCGTGGTGCTGCCGGCGCTGCTCGATAGCGACAGCAAGGTGGCCAGGCGCTACGGCACCACCGGGGTCCCGGAAACCTTTGTCATCGATGCCAAGGGCGTGATACTGAAAAAGGTGATAGGTGCCATGGACTGGAGCTCTCCGCAGGTGCTGGCCGCTTTGGAACAGGAAATGGGCAAAAGGTAGCATGGGGCAGGCGGAGCGGTTCGGCACCTTTTGGGGAGGATAGCATGGAAGCGAACAATATCAGTATCATCGGGGCCTTCCTGGCAGGGTTGTTGTCGTTTCTCTCCCCCTGCGTCCTGCCGCTGATCCCGTCCTACATCACGTACATCACAGGGCTTTCCTTCGCCGATCTCCAGGCCGAGCACCCCTCCCACAAGGTGCGGCAGCAGACCATCATCCACTCCCTGCTCTTCATCGCCGGGTTCACCTGCGTTTTCGTGCTGCTCGGGGCTTCCGCCAGCTTCATGGGCGATTTCCTGCACGAGCACAAGACGGCGATCAGGCGGGTCGGCGGGGTGCTCATCGTGGTCTTCGGCATCCACGTCTCCGGGCTTTTCGACGTCGGCATGCTCCTGGGGGAGAAGAAGCTCACCCTGCATCGGAAGCCGGCCGGCTACCTCGGCAGCTTCATCGTCGGGGTCGTCTTCGCCGCCGGCTGGACACCCTGCATAGGACCGATCCTGGCCACCATCCTGGCGGTGGCGGCGACCGAGGGGAGGGGGGTCTGGCTGCTTCTCACCTACTCCATGGGACTCGCCATCCCCTTCTTCCTGGCCGCACTCGCCATGCACCAGTTCCTGGTTTTTTTCCGGCGCTTCAAGAAGCACATCCGCCTGTTCGAGATCTTCACCGGCATCGTCATGGTGGTGGTGGGGGTGCTGATCTTCACCAACTCCCTGGTGGTCATCAGCAGGTATACCAGCGCCTGGTTCGGGGAGTAGCATGGCCCAGGCCTTGCGCGGGGAGTGCGGGGGGAAGCTTGCCGGGGGGGCGCGGGAGGGGATGCCGTGGCAGGATCAGAATTTTCGCTCCAGCTCTCGGTCGCCGATCTGGGGACCACCGAGGCCTTCTACGCCGGCATCCTGGGACTGCCGGTACAAAGGGCGATAACCTCGGTCGGGGCGCCGGAGCACCTGCTCCTTAGCTGCGACGGCTGCGAGGTGATCTTCGTGGAGGACTGGGCGCTGGTCCAGGTGCACCCCATCCTGGAGGCGCGCCTGGAAAGCTTCCCGCGCGGCGTAGGCATCACGCTGCACCTCGCGGTCACCGGAATTCAGGAGATCTATCAGGAGCTCCTGGACGAGGACCTGGAGATCCTCTACCCGCTCGACTGGAAGCCCTACGGCATCCGCGAGCTCTGGTGCTTCGATCCGGACGGCTACCTGGTCGTGCTGGAGGAGTCTATCCGTTAGCGCGTCCCCGGTTCCCCGCTGTTCAAGGTCGAAATCGACGCATAATTATCCGCCCCTGCCGGTCACGGGGCGCTTATCGAGAAGACGCCGCTCTCCTCGCCATTCTGGTTCACCACCTGCAGCCTGATGTTCTTCGGGGTCGGGTCGTAGGGGTGGCGCTGGTAGATAATCTGGTTGCAACCGACGAAAATCAGCTGTTCCCTCTCCCCCGCCACCCGCTGTTCCGTCCCGATCCTGATCCCGTCCGCCACCAGCATGGAGGTCTGCTGGAAGTTCTTGCCGTGCACCACCAGTTCATAAGAGCTCACGTACTCGCCGCCGACGGCCACGCTCAGTATCTCCGGCTTCGATTCCAGAAAGAGCGCCAGGGTGCCGGAGAGTGCGTCGGAGGGGTTCTTCACCTGCACCTGGTGCATGCCCGAAGGGAGCTGGGGCGCCAGAAACGAGAGCGCGGAGGGGGAGATGAAGCGCGTGGCGATGGCGGCGCCGTCTAAAAGCACGCGCGCCCCGTCGCGGAAATTGGCGCCGTTTAGCACCACCTCGCGTTCCCTGCCGGCCGCGCAGGTGGAAACGGTGTCCGGGGAGAGCGCAGAGGCGACCGGCTTTTGCGGCTGCAGCGCGAAGTTGTACGGCCTGCTGGTGGAGCCGTCCTCCCTGCGCAGGTAGAGCGCGTAGACACCGGGGGGGAGGTCGGGGAGCTCCAGGGTCAGCACCCTGCTGCCTACCACGTTGACCGGCAGCTCCCGGCTCCCGAGAAACGCCTGGGTCGCCCCGGTAAACCCGGAGCCGTTCATGGTGACGGTCATCCCCGGCTCACCCTGTGCCGGGATGATGCTCAATACGCTGAGGGCGGGAAGCCTGGGCTGGGAGGAGCCCCGTGCCGGGACTCCCTGGGTCGTAGCGCCCGGCCCGGCGGCAACCGGGACCGGCGCAACCCTCGCGCCGGATCCCTTTTGTGCCGGGGCACCCGGCGCCGCCGTGGGGAGTGCCAGAACTGCTGTGATCATCAGGACGCTTATCAGGTGACGGTACACGGCGTGTCCTCCATAGTTAAAGCATTAATTAACCATTCCCGCCCGCCCTTGTCAATTGTCCACGGTCAGCGAGAGCCAGATGCCGGCCAGAAGGAAGATGAAGTTGGTGGCCCAGGCTGCGGCTACCGGCGGCAACAGCCCCACCTGGCCAAACGAGACGATGATCGAGTTGACGATGACGTAGAGAAAGCCGATGCCAAGCGACAGCCCGATGCCGAAGGCGATGCCGCTCGACCTGCCGCTGCGCAGCGCGAAGGGGATGCCGAGAAAGGCCATGACGGCGCAGCCAAAGGGCATGGAGACCCTGCTGTAGAGCTGGGTCAGGTACCTGGTCGGGTCATACCCCCCCGCCTTTAGTTTCCTGCAGTACCGGCTCAGCTCGGCCATGGTCATGCTGTCCGCGTATTTCCCCAGCACCTTGAGGTCGTCCGGTTTCAGCCCCAGCCTTACCGCGAGCGCGGGGTACTTCCTGGTGCCGGAGACCTCGCCCGCCCCGAAGTTGCGCACCACGACGTCCCTGAAGACCCAGCCCTGCTCCTGAAGCAGGCCGGAAGCCGCATCGGTGCGCCGCCCGGGCTGCGCCGTCCCCGGCGTCAGTTCCCAGAGGGTGATCCCCCTGAGCTCCTTTTTTTGCGGGTCGAAAAGGCTCGCCCTGAGGATGATCCCCTCTTCGCGGTGCCAGATGTTGTGCTGGCGGAAGAAGATGCTCGGGCTCTTCTTCTGGATCAGCACCTCCTGGATATAGGTGCGCTTGGCGTAGCTCGCCGGCAGGACCAGCTCCGTGATCAACAGCACCGTGATGCTGACCAGCAGGGCGATCCCCAGGATGGGCGCCGTGATCCGGGCGAGGCTCACGCCGCAACTGCGCATGGCGGTGAGCTCCGAGTTCATGGAGAGCGTGCCGAGCGTCAGCAGGGTCGCCATCAGGACCGCCAGCGGCGCGGTGTCGATCAGGATCTCGGGGATCTTGGTGATGAAGAAAAGGGCGATGTGCTGCCACTGCGCCCCGCCGCGTGTGAAGCGGGCCACCTTCTCCATGAAGTCGACCACCAGGTAGATGGCGACGAAGGCGCCCAGGCAGAGCATGAGCATCCTGAGGTAGGCCGCAGCGACATACCGGCTGAGTATCCTCATCGCTGTCCCCCCCTTTTGAAGCGCGCAGCCAGCGAGGCCGCCAGGCGCGGGTAGAGCTCCGCAAGCGGCAGCGGCTGCTCGGAGGCGGTCTTTTTGAACAGGTAGCCTGCGAGCGTCAGAAAAAGCAGGTTGGGCGCCCAGCTGGCGAGAAACGGCGCCAGGAACCCCTTCTCACCGAGCGTGTCGAAGGCGGAGAGGGCGACGTAGTAGAGCAGGATGACGGCGATGCTGAGCGAGAAGCCGGACGCCTTACCGGAGCGCCGGTTCTGGATGCCGAGCGGCATGGCGAGGAGCGTGAAGACGAAGCAGGAGAACGGGAGCGCAAGCCGGCTGTGAAACTCCAGCAGCATGGAGCGGACCTTCTTGGCGTCCGAGCCGCGGGGCGGGCGCCTGAGCTCGCTCAGGGTCATCTCGGAGACCTTGGCCGGCGCCGGCCGGTTGTCGGCGAGCGCCACGCGCAGGTTGTACTCCTGGAAGTCGACCATCCGGTAGCCGGCCCCCTCGGCGGAGCGGTGGATGCTGCCGTCCTGCAGGTGGAACTCGATGGCGCGGGCGCGCGGGTCGGCGAGGAGCGCCCCGCTCCTGGCGAAGATGGTCGCCGACTGGTTCGGGTCCCGCTCGTCGTGGATGATCACCCCCTCCATGGTCTGCCCCTTCTGGTCCAGGCTCTCCGCGTAGATCACCATCCCCGGGAAGGCGTTGTTGAACACCTTCTCCTTGACCACGATCCCGGCGCTGCTCTGGGCAATTTCGACCATGAGCTTTTTGAAGGAGCTGTTGCCCCAGGGGACCGCATACACGGTGACCCAGAGGCAGCCGAGGCAGGCGAGCAGGGAGAAGGCCAGAGGCGGCGGGAGCAGGCCGTAGAGGCTGATGCCGCAGCTCTTCATGGCGGTCACCTCGCTGTCGCCCGAAAGCCTGCCGAAAGCCAGGAGGATCGCCAGGAGCAGCGCCATCGGTATGGTGTAGAGCCAGAACGACGGGAGCAGGTAGAGCACCATCCGGATCACGTCGCCCAGCGGCACCCCCTTTTCCACCACCATCTCGGCCAGCTTCAGAAACCGCCCCATGAGGAGCATGAAGGTGAAGGTGACCATGCCGACCAGGAAGGGGGGCGGTATCTCCTTGAATATATAGGCGTAAAGGGTCTTTTTCATGAACTTGGCATGATACATGAGATGGCGGGGGAAGTAAATAGCTCGCTGGGGAGAGCGGGAGGTTTGGGATTTTCCTTTGCCTCTTGCTGTTCTTTGCGGTAAAAAGGTGGCATGGAAAATAAAGAGATCATCAAAAAGGCGCTGCTCTTCTCGGGTCTTGACGAGGAGCATCTGGTAGAGGTCGCCGGGATCGTGGTGCGGCGCCCCTTCGTAAAGGGGGAGACCCTGTTCACCGAGGGGGAGAAGGCGCAGGGGTTCTACCTGCTGGCGGAGGGATCGCTGAAACTGTGCAAGATCTCCCCGGACGGCAGGGAGAAGGTGCTGCACATGGTGCATCCGGTGGAGACCTTCGCCGAGGCGGCCTTCTTCGGTGACGGCAGCTATCCGGCCGAGGCGCGCGGCGTCGAGAAGGGGGAGGTGCTCTTCTTCCCGCGCGACGCCTTCATGGGGCTTCTGGAGAGAAACCCCAGGTTCTCGCTGAACCTGATCGCCTCGCTCTCCATGCTGCTGCGCCGTTTCGCCCGGCAGATCGAGGAGCTCTCCTTCGCCGACGCCCCCTCGCGCCTCTCCTCCTACCTGATCGACCTGGCCGCCCGCAAGAGCACCAGCTTTCAGGGCAAGACCTACCTGGAACTCGACATGCGCAAGGGGGAGCTCGCCTCGCGGCTCGGTACGGTCAGCGAGACCCTGTCCCGCACCTTCAAGAAGCTCAAGGACGAGGGGGTCATCGAGGTGGACGGCAACAAGGTGATCGTACTGAACATGGAAAAGCTCAAGATGGTGGCCGGCAGGTAGCGGCTTCCCGATAGGGCCGTCTTTTACCTCGGGGCACCTCTCGCGGGTGCCCGCACTTGCCTGCAGGTGGGCAACTCCGGCCGCGTCATCAGCTCATTAACTGTCTCCCCCCTCTGCCCCGCCGATCTCCCCAGGCGATCCCTATCCGCCGAAGAGCAGCTCCCTTTAATCTGTCCTCGGGACAACCACGCCCGTTTGTTGCCGTCCGGCCGCAGCAGCGCTCGCCATCGTGCCCTTTCCTTGGCCTCGGTACGGACGCTGGCCAAATATTTGAATCTAAAATATTAATTAATATTTTTTCGAAATAGTCAGAATGTTCTTGATATAAAGAAACGGACTGCTATAATTTTGCCGTTTCTGGCGTCCAGATCACGACCTGGGGTTCTGTGGAGGTAGCTTGGATTGGGAATGCTGTTGGAGCACTGATGAGATCACGCCCGAGGGGTGTCCTTACATCGGCGAGGGGGAGGAGGATCTGTACGCCTCCCACCGGCGCAGGATCGTCGAGAAGTGCGTCGAGTGCCCGCGCTTCAAGAACGACCTGGCCCGGATGAAGGGCGCCGGGTACCCGCTCTCCGACGTCCTCCCCTTCATCCTGACCGAGTTCCAGGAGCAAAAGGCGCAGATGGGGGCGATGCTCAGCTTCCTGAACAGCAAGACCCGCGAGATCAAGTTCCTGCGCGAGGTCGGCCTCGTGCTGCAGACCTCCCTGGACCTCGACGAGGTGCTCTCCATCGCCATGACCGCCATCACGGCCGGCAAGGGGTTCGGCATGAACCGCGCCTTCCTGCTGATGACGGACAAGGAGCGGCGCAACATCAGGGGATACCTGGGGGTCGGCCCCAAGGATTACGAGGAGGCGTGGCGCACCTGGGAGGACATCGGCCGGAGCAATTTCACGCTGAAGGAGCTGGCGAAGAACTTCCAGAAGACCAAGCTCAACTCGGAGAAGGTGAAGTTCCACGACATACTGAACCAGCTTTCCGTGCCGCTTGCGGACCAGGGGCACATCTTCAACCGGGCGCTGCACGGCAAGAAGCCGATACTGGTGGAGAACGCGCTGAACAACCCGGACCTGGACGGGGGGCTGGCGCGCATACTGGGGGTCGACTGTTTCCTGGTCATGCCGCTCATCTCCAGGAACCGGCGCATCGGCGTGATCATCGCCGACAACTGCATCACGCACAAGCCGATCACGCTGCAGGACATGCAGTCGCTTGAGACCTTCGCCTTCCCGGTCGCCTTTGCCCTTGAGCGCGCCTCGCTCTACGAGCGGCTCCAGGAGGAGGTCGACAAGCAGAAGGCGGCCAACGCGAAGCTGCGCGAGCAGCAGGAGTTGATCGTCAAGATGGAGAAGATGGCCCTGGTGGGAAAGATCACCTCCAGCATCGCCCACTCCATCAGGAACCCGCTCATGGTGATCGGCGGCTTTGCCCGCACCCTTTTGCGGGGCACCCCCGAGAACGACGAGAAGCGCAGCTACCTGGAGTCGATCGTGCGGGAGACCCGCCAGCTCGAGGACGTGCTGAGCGAGGTGCTCGATTACTCGGAGTCTCTGTTCCCGGTCATGGACCTGTGGGACATAAACGAGCTGGTCACTACCTCCCTGGCCGAGCTGGCAGGGACCCTGGAGCAGGCCGGCATCGCCTGCCAGCTGCAGCTGGCACAGGAGCTGCCGATGGTTTGCGTCGATTACAAGCAGATCAGCTACTGTGTGAAGACCTGCATCTCCACGGGGCTGGCGGCGATGGCCAAGGGGGGGGAGCTGCGGGTCGAGAGCGTGCTGGAGGGCGACGCCGTCCTTTTGCGCATCAGCGACAGCGGCAAGGCCCTGAGCAAGAAGGCGCAGGAAGCGCTCACCGCCCCGTTCTACCAGACCCAGGAAATGGGGGCGGGGGTCGGACTCTCCCTTTGCAAGATCATACTGGAGCGCCAGGGGGACTCTCTGACCATTCTAAGCCGCCCCGGAGGCGGCAATACCTATAGCATCAGGCTCTCGACGAGAAAGGAGAACATCTGACATGGCGAAACTGCTGGTTGTTGATGACGAGGCGAACCTCAGGCTGCTCTACGCCCAGGAACTGAGCGATGAAGGGTACGAGGTGGTGACGGCCGCGTCGGCCTTCGAGGCGGTGGAAAAGCTGGAGGCGGCCCCGTTCGATCTGGTCGTGCTGGACATCAAGCTGAAAAACGAGAGCGGCATCGAGCTCTTGCAGCGCATCGTGAAGGAGCGCCACACCCTTCCGGTGATTCTTTGCACCGCATTCTCCTGCTACAAGGACGATTTCTCCGCCTGGCTGGCCGACGGTTACGTGGTGAAGTCAAGCGACATGGGGGAGTTGAAGGACGAGATCAGGCGCGTGCTGACCAAGAAGCAAAAGGCGGCTCTGGCCGCAGGCTAAACTCGACCGCAATCTTGATTCGATCTGATGCGATGTTATCCAGAGGAGGATTGACCCATGAAGGCTGTAATTATGGCGGGGGGGTTCGGTACCCGCATGCAACCGCTTACCTGCAATCTCCCCAAACCGATGGTTCCCCTGATAAACCGCCCCATCATGCTCCATATCGTGGAACTGCTGAAAAAATATCAGATCACCGACCTGGTCATGCTCCTTTACCACCAGCCGAGCATGATCAAGAACTTCTTCCGCGACGGAGCGGACCTGGGGGTCCGGATCACCTACGTCACCCCGCTTGAGGACATGGGGACGGCGGGGGCGGTCAAGTGCGCCGAGAAATACCTGGACGAGCGCTTCCTCATCATAAGCGGCGACCTTCTGACCGACTTCAACCTGCAGAAGGTGATCGACTTCCACGAGGCCAACAAGGCGCTGGCCACCATCACGCTCACCTCGGTCAAGGACCCGCTGCAGTTTGGCGTGGTGATCACGGACAAGGAGAAGCGCATCACCCAGTTCCTGGAGAAACCGGGCTGGGGCGAGGTGATCTCCGACACCATCAACACGGGGATCTACGTGCTGGAGCCGGAGATCTTCAAGTACATCCCCGAAGGGGAGAATTTCGATTTCTCGCAGGATCTCTTCCCTCTGCTTTTGAAGAAGAAGTCGGCGCTCTTCGGTTTCCCGGTCAAGGGGTACTGGCGCGATATCGGCAACACCGATTCCTACCGCGAGGCCCATCACGACATCCTGAAGGGGAAGGTGAGCGTGAAGGTGGACGAGCCGAAAAAGGAGCTGGCGGGGAAGGACCTGCGCATCGGCGTGGACGTCCGCCTGGGCGAGGGGACGCTGGTGGAAGGGACCGTGGTGATCGGGGACAACACCCAGGTCAAGGGGGGCGCCCAGATCAAGGACACGGTGATCGGCAGGAACTGCACCATCGAGCCGGGGGTGAAGCTGTCGCGCTGCGTCATCTGGGACAACGTCTACATCAAGAAGGGCGCCAAGATCAACGACTGCGTGATCTGCAACAACGTGAGCGTCGGGCAGGCGACGGTGATGGAGGAGGGGGGCGTGGTCGCGGACGACACCTCGATCGGCGAGGAGAGCTACATCAAGCGCGACGTCAAGATCTGGCCCCGCAAGGTGATCGAGGCGGGCTCCACGGTGACCGGCAACCTGATCTGGGGCGAGCGCTGGAAGAAGTCGCTCTTCGAGGGGGAGATGATCAAGGGGCTCACCAACATCGAGCTCACCCCCGAGTTCGTGGCGAAGCTCGGCTGCGCCTACGGCACCTCGCTCCCCAAGGGGAGCCACGTGCTGGTCGGGCGCGACGCCACCCTCTCCTCGCGCATGCTGAAGCGGAGCTTCCTGGGGGGGCTGCTGTCGGCCGGCGTCAACGTGCGCGACATCAGGATGGTGTCGCTTCCTGTGCTGCGCTACAAGCTGCGCACCTTCGGCGAGGTGGGGGGGGTCCATTTCCGACAGGCCATGGAGGACCCCGCCTTCACCGAGATCGTCTTCCTGGACGCGGACGGGCTGGACTTCTCCAGCTCCATGGGGAAGAACGTGGAGCGGATCTTCTACAAGGAGAACTTCAGGCGCGCCCACCATATGGAGCCGGGGGGGATCACGGAGCTCCCCCAGGTGATCGACTTCTACCGGGAGGGGTTCCTCCGGGGCCTCGACCAGCAGCTGATCCGCTCGGTCGCCGCCAAGGTGGTGATCGATTTCAACCACTCGGCCGCCGGGCAGATCCTCCCCCAGATCCTGAACGACCTGGGGTGCGAGGTGATCGGGCTCAACACCTACCTGGACGAGCAGCGCGGCGCGAAGAGCGCCGACGAGAAGCCCAACAGCCTGCAGCAGCTCTCCAAGATCGTGGTCACCCTGGAGGCGCGCGCCGGCTTCTGGCTCGACCCGACGGCCGAAGAGGTGGTGCTGGTGGACGAGACCGGCAAGGTCTACCCGGAGGCGGAGCTGTTGCCGCTCATGACGGCCCTCATGCTGAGAAGCGGCGCCAGGGGGTCCTTCGCGGTCCCGGTCTCGGCACCTTCGGTGATCGAGCAGCTGGCCGCCGAGAACGGCTGCTCGGTGCGCCGGACCAAGAGCGCCGAGCGCTCCATGATCGAGGCCGCCATCTCTCCCGAGGTGGTGATGGCGGGCTCCATGGGGGGGCGCTTCGCCTTTCCGAGGTTCCAGGCGGCCTTCGACGGGATGTACACCATAGCGAAGACCATCGAGCTCTCGGCGACGGTCGGGGTGCCGCTCTCCCGCGTGCTCAAGGACGTGCCGCGCAGCACCTTCCTGCAGGGCAAGGTCCCCTGCGTCTGGGAGAAGAAGGGCGGGATCATGCGCAAGATGAGCGAGGACAGCCTGGAAAAGGAGGCGAGCTTTATCGACGGCATCAAGGTCTCCTTCGGGCAGGACTGGGTCCTGGTGCTGCCGGACCAGTACCAGCCGGTGATCCATGTGGTTGCCGAGGCGAAGGAGCCGAGAACCGCGCAAAAACTGCTGGACGACTACATGCAGAAGGTGGACAAGTGGAAGAAGGAGCTGCCGCAGTAGCGCAAGGGGCGCAAGGCCGCACCCCGCTGACGAGGGTTTGCACCCTGCCGCCATAAAGAGGTAACCATGGCCGATCCGCTCTACGTCACCTTTCTTTGGCACATGCACCAGCCCTGCTACAAGGACCCGGTCCAGGGGGAGTACATCCTTCCCTGGACCTACCTGCACGCGGTCAAGGACTACTACGACATGCCCGCCATCGTCGATGCGACGCCGGGGGCCAAGGTGGTGTTCAACCTGGTTCCCTCCCTCCTGGAGCAGATCCAGGACTACGCGGCGGGGACGGCGCTCGACCCGTTCCTGGCACGGGCGCGCATGGCGCCGGCGGACATGAACGAGCAAGAGAAGGCCTTCGTCGTGGAGAACTTCTTCTCGGCCAACAGGCAGCGCATGATCGAGCCGCACAAGCGCTACCTGGAGTTGTACTGCATGGCGGGCGACGGCGCCCCCGGGGCCGCCCGGGATCGCCTGCGCTCAATGACGGACCAGGACCTGTTCGACCTGCAGGTCTGGTTTTACCTCGCCTGGACCGGCGAGGCGGCCAGGCGGCGCTTTCCCGCCTTCGGGGAGCTGATCCGCAAGGGGAAGCAGTTCAGCGCGGCCGACAAGCGGCTCCTTTTCGAGACCCAGGGCGCGCTCATCGCGCAGATCATCCCGCTGTACCGGAAACTGCACCTGGAGGGGAAGGCCGAACTCTCCGTCACCCCCTATTTCCACCCGATCCTGCCGCTAATCTGCGATTCGGACATCGCCCAGGTCGCCATGCCGAAGATCCGCCTCCCGGGCCGGCCTTTCCGGCACCCCGACGACGCCAGGCGCCAGGTGACGCAGGGGATCGAGAGCTTCGAGAAGATCTTCGGCTTCGCCCCTCAGGGGATGTGGCCCTCGGAAGGGTCGGTCAGCGACGAGGCCCTCTCGATCATGGCGGAAAACGGGCTCGCCTGGAGCGCATCCGACGAAGGGGTACTCGCGCAGACGCTGGCCGGCGGACTCGGCAGGGACCGGGAGGCGCTGTACCGCCCGTACAGTTTCCGCAGGCAGGGGCGGGAGATCGCCCTGTTTTTCCGCGACCACGGGCTCTCCGACCTGATCGGTTTCACCTATTCCGGGTGGGACACGGAGCGTGCCGTCGGGGATTTCATCGGCAAGCTGAAGGAGGTGCGGCACCACTGCCGTTCCAGCCGGGTGGCGTCCATCATACTGGACGGCGAAAACGCCTGGGAGTACTACCAGGACAACGGCCTGCCGTTTCTCTCCAGGCTTTACGCCACCCTGGCGCAGACCCCGGGACTGCAGGCCGCCACCTTCTCGGAGGTGCTGCAGCTCGTCCCGGAGCGGCGCAGCCTGGGGCGCATCCATCCGGGCTCCTGGATCAACGCGAATTACGGCATCTGGATCGGCCACCCGGAGGAGAACCTCGGCTGGGATTACCTCGCCCGGGCCCGTGCCGCGGCTGTGGAAAAGAGTCCCGCCGTGGCAGCGATGCTCGCCGGCGACGCCTGCGCCGCGGAGCGCGGCAGCCGCCCCGACACCGGCCGCGACTGCGATGCGGGGTCGCAAGCGGAGACGGCGCGGCTGGTCTGCCAGTCGCTCTACGCGGCGCAGGGGAGCGATTGGTTCTGGTGGTACGGCGACGACCACTTCTCCCCCCACGCCGGCAGCTTCGACCTGCTGTTTCGCCGCCACTTGACGAACGTCTACCGGCTGCTGGACCTGCCGATCCCGGCCGAGCTTTACGAGCCGATCAAGAAGCAGTTACCGGCCGGCTTCGTCCGCGAGCCCGCCGCGCTGATCACCCCGGCCATAGCGGGGATCGTCACGGACTATTTCGAGTGGCTCGGCGCCGGTCTTTACGACCTCACCAAGCAGGCCTCGGCGATGCACGCGGCCGAGAGCCTGCTGCAGTCCTTCTTCTACGGGTTCGACAGGGATTTCTTTTATTTCCGGATCGACGGGGTGCAGTCGCTGGAGAAGATCTTCCAGCAGGATGACTGCCTCTCGCTCCACCTGATCCACGGCTGCGAGTACCGTTTCGAGATGGAGTTCGGTGCCTGCGAGGCGGAGCTGCTGGTGAAGGGTGCCTCCGGGTGGCTGGCGAGCGGGATCGTGGCCCAGTTCGGCATCGGCCGGATCGTCGAGGCACGCATCCCGCTGTCGGCGCTGAAGCTGAGCCCCGGAGACAGGCTCTTCACCTACATCACCTACACCCGCAGCAGGGACGAGCTGGGCCGCTGGCCGCTGGACACGCCGCTGCTTTTGAACTACGCCGGCCCGGAGCTGGAGCAGCAGGCCCTGCTCGCCTGAAGCTGCGCTGCGGTCAGGCGGGAAGTATCGGGAAACGCGGAGCTTGCAAAGGGGAGGGTGGCTGCAGGAAGGTAGATTTCCGATTTGTCCTCGCGTCCCACGGCTCAGGTGAGGGGCTTTAATGAGATGTCGGCCGGTAGAACCCCGTAAATCCGGTGAGTTACAAAAGACCTTTACTTAGTCGGCGTCTTAATCTAAAATATTCCATAATTTTAAGCTCTTAGAGGTTTTTACATGAAGATTCTGTTTGTAGCGTCCGAGGTTACCCCATTTGCCAAGACCGGCGGTCTTGCGGATGTCGCCGGCGCACTCCCCAAGACCCTCAGGACCCTGGGTCATGATGTCCGCATCATGATGCCCTTCTATTCGGTCGTGGAGAAGGGGGGCATGGCGGTCCGCAAAGGTCGCAAGAGCGCCTCGGTCCTGGTCGACGGTGTGGAGAAGAAGGGTTTCCTGCGCCAGGCCTCCCTCGGGGAGATTCCGGTGTATCTCATCGAAAACCGCGAGTATTTTGCCAGGGAAGAACTCTACGGCACCGCGAGCGGCGATTATCCCGACAACGCCCAGCGCTTCTCCTTCTTCTGCAGGTGCGTGCTGGAACTGCTCAAGAAGATGGACTTCCGCCCGGACATCATCCACTGCCACGACTGGCAGACCGCGCTCATCCCGCACTACCTCAAGCACGAGAGGAAGAACGATCCCTTCTTCGCCAGGACCGGCGTCATCTTCACCATCCACAACCTCGCCTACCAGGGGCTTTTCCCCAAGGAGGCGCTGGAGACGATGGGGCTGTCGCGGGAATGCTTCACCATCGACGGCCTGGAGTTCTACGGCAATGTGAACCTGCTCAAGGGGGGGATTGTCGCGGCCGACCTGGTCACCACCGTCTCGGAGGCGTACTGCCGCGAGATTCAGACGCCGGAGATGGGGTGCGGCCTGCACGGCGTGCTGCAGACCAGGAAGGACGATCTGTTCGGTATCCTGAACGGGCTGGATTACGACGAGTGGAACCCGGCGATGGACAAGGACATCATGAAGAATTACAGCCACGCCTCCCTCTCCGGCAAGCTGGTCGACAAGATCGGGCTGCAGAGGTTGATGGGGCTTGCCAGCGCGCCGGAGATCCCGGTGTTCGGCATGGTCTCGCGGATGGTGGCGCAAAAAGGGTTCGACCTCATCTGCGAGCTGCTTCCCATGTTCGCCAAGGCGCCGCTGCAGCTGGTGCTTCTGGGCAACGGTGAGGAGCGCTACCTCAAGGCGCTGAGCGATACCAAGGCCGCCGGGGCGCGCAATGTCGCCTTTGCCTGCGGCTTTGACCATGCGCTGGCGCCCAAGATCTACGCCGGCAGCGACATGTTCCTGATGCCGTCCTTCTTCGAGCCGTGCGGGCTCGGCCAGCTGATCGCCATGCGCTACGGAACCGTCCCGGTGGCGCGCAGGACCGGCGGGCTGGCCGACAGCGTCTTCGATCCGATGGACGGCGACAAGACCCCCAACGGCTTCGTCTTTGAGGAGTACACGCCGGAGGCGCTCTGGACCGCCATCACCCGGGCGATGACCGCCTACCAGGACAAGGTGTTCTGGAAGAAGCTGATGCGCCGCGGCATGAGCTGCGACTATTCCTGGCAGAACTCCGTGCAGAAGTACCTGGAGCTGTACCGGAGGGCGCTGGCGCGGAAGGGGGGTGAAGGGTGACCCTGGGAAACGACGATCTTGAGGAGCTCACCAACGAGATTCGCAGGCTCATCGAGAGCAACAAGCAGTTTCTGGAACGGGTGGGTGACGAGGAGTACGAAGACGGGGAAGAGGAGGCCGATTCGGGACCGGAGCCGGGACCGGATGATTACGAGGAACTTTAGCCGCTATTCCCACAACCGTTGATGCAAAAGGCCGGCGACGAGATACCATCTCGCGCCGGCCTTTTTTCGAATAGGGCTTGGTCTGCCGCCGACACCCCTTCCCCTGCAAAGGGGATGGGGGAGCTTTTCTGCGTGCCGCTTGCGTCCCCCCCTTCAAGGGGGAGGACCGGAGGGGGATGGGGGAGCCTTATCTCGCCGGCGCTGCTTCCGGTACGATGTCCCCCGAAGTGAAGCCATCGGGCGTCGCTACCGGTTCGGGCGCCGTAACCGGTGCAGGTGCCGTAATCGGTGCCGCGACCGGGGCGGGTGCCTTGACAGGAGCCGGGGCGGGCGCCGGTGCCGCAACAGCTGCCGGTATTGCCGCAGCTGCCGGTGCTGCAGCCGGTGCAGGGGGCAAAACGGGTTCAACCTTCTCCTTCTTGGCGAAGAACGGTTTGTACGTCTTCAAAAGGGAGAGCATCTCCTCGTACTGCTTGACATAAAGGGTGGAGACCCGTGGCCCGTTCTCGACCGCAGAGGGCTCGGTCTGGGCCATGGCCGCCGTCACCCCCGCCACCGTCTTGAACTTGACGTCCACCTTTTCGCTCAGGTTGGCGGCCGCCTCGTCGAAATCCGGATACTGCAGCGAGAAGAACAGCGGGTAGGAGAGGGCGCTCCTCCTGAAGTTCGGGTATTCCCAGATCAAGGTGCCGTCGCGGTCCAGCATCTGCGCCGTCATGGTGAGATAGTTGAAGTCGGTCTCAAGGTAGGAGAGGAAGTTGCTGGAGAAAACCTTCCCCGGCCTGGTCAGTCCGCTCACCGTGACGAACATGATGGCGTCCAGGCCGTTTTCCGAAAGCAGCTGCCGCAGCTCGTCCTTCTTGTAGAAGTATTTGTTGTAGATGATCCCCGCGTCGTCGCGCCGCTCCTTGCTGGCCATCAGGGTGGAGTAGAGCCGGGACGGGTTCCCGTCCACCTGGCGCACCGCATAGAAGATGCCGGTCGACCTGAGCCGCGCGATCAGTTCCTTCTCGTTTTTCGCGTTGTACGCCTCGATCAGCGTGACGATGGAACCCTTCTCCGGGTGCCTGATGTCCGATTCGGCGTCGGTGAAGAAGGGGGCGATGCCGACCGTCTTCACCCTTTTCTCCAGGGTCTCCTGGGGAATGTTGTAGTAGTTGTGCGCGCAGCCGAAGATGGTGCAGGTTGCCGTGAGGAGCAGGGCCAGCTTGAAAAGGGTCCGCATGTGGTAACGCCTCCTGTAAGGATTCTAACTGCCTTGCCCCGTCTTATAGCAGAAGCTCACCTGAAGCGCCACAGCTTATTGATGCTCGCCCAGCATGATGAAGCCGACCTGCCTTCCGGTATCCCCGCCATCGCGGCGGTAGGAGAAGAAGAGTTCCTGGTTGCAGCAGACGCAGAGCTGTTGCGACTGGATCTGTCCGGGCGTGAGCCCCGCGTCGGCGAGCAGCTGCCGGTTGGCCGCGGCGAGGTCGAGCATCCATTTGCCGTCCCCCTTTTCCTCGGTGAAGAGGTCCCAGGCCGCCCCGGCCTTCTTGAAGGCGTCCCGGACCGGCGCGTCCACCTCGTAGCAGCAGGCCGAGACGCAGGGGCCGATTGCCGCGAGGATATCCTTGCGGTCGCAGCCGAACATGCTCGCCATCGCCTCTACCCCCTTGCCCGCGATGTTGCCGGCCGTCCCCTGCCACCCCGCATGCAGGGCCGCCGCCACTCCCTTGACCGGATCGTGCAAAAGGATCGGCACGCAGTCCGCGACGCATACGGCGATCATGATGCCCGGCTGGTTGGTGACGATGCCGTCGCATTCGAGCTTCAGGAAGTGGGAGAATTCCGGGTTGGGCGCGTCTATCACCAGGAGGTCGGTGCCGTGCACCTGGGTGACGGTGAGGAAGCGGTCCAGCGTGGCACCGAAGCTGCGGGCCAGCAGGCTGCGGTTACCTTCGACCGAATGCGGAGAGTCGAGGGTGTTGCTGCCGAGGTTAAGTGAGTTGTAGGGGGGGCGTGATACCCCCTCGTGGCGCGTGGTGAACCCTGCGACCGCTGTTTTCCCGCTGAGTGCCGGCTTCAGGTACTGGATCTTTCCCGCCTTGTTCATTTCCATAAGTAGTTCCTCGTCATGATTCGGTTCTTGAAAAGCAAAAAGGCTAACGCAAGGACGCCAGGGCCGAGACGGGGAGAACGGCGAAGGCTCATGCCGTGCCTGCCTTGCCACACCGGTGCGCGTCGGCGTCTTCGCGTTACATCTTTAATCGGGGGTTACTCTGCTTCCTGCTTATACTTGTCGTCCAGGTAGGCGATGATTCCCGCCATGTCGGCCGGCAGTTCCGTGTCGAACTCCATGTATTGCTTGGTTACCGGGTGCAGAAAGCCCAGCGTCTTGGCATGCAGCGCGTGCCGCCCCATCGCCCGGATCATCTGCTTGAGCACGGGGTCCTGCACCCCGGAGAGACGTCCGCCGCCGCCGTAGAGTTCGTCGGCGACCAGTGGGTGACCAGCCTCGGAGAGGTGGACCCTGATCTGATGGGTGCGCCCGGTCTCGAGCCGGAGTTGTATCAGGGTAAGTGCGGGATAGCGCGCCACCACCCTCCAGTGGGTGACCGCCTCCTTGCCGTGTCGCGCCCTGCCCGACATCTTCTTTCGCTCGGTCGGGTGGCGGCCGATGATCGACTCGATGCGCCCCTTGTCTTCCTTGAGGCTCCCGTAGACCAGCGCCAGATACACCCTCTTGATGGTGTGCGCCTTGAACTGGTCGGCAAGGGCGTTGTGCGCGCGGTCGCTCTTGGCCACCACGAGGGTCCCGGAGGTGTCCTTGTCGATGCGGTGCACGATGCCGGGGCGCAGTTCGCCGCCGATACCGGAGAGGTCCTTGCAGTGGGCGAGCAGCGCGTTGACCAGCGTCCCCTCCGGGTTGCCGGCTCCCGGGTGCACCACCATCCCGGCCCCCTTGTTCACCACGACCACCTCGGAGTCCTCGTAAAGCACCTCGATCGGGATATCCTCGGGCTGCGGTTCCGCGGGTGCGGGCGGCGGGATCACGATGGAGATGACCTCGCCCCCCTTTAACTTCAGGGCCGGCTTCTGCTTGGTGCCGTTCACGGTGGCAAACCCGGTCTCGATCAGCCTGAGCGCAGCCGACCGGGTGATCTCGGGGACGCTGCGGGAGATGAAGCTGTCCAGACGCTCCGGCTCGCTTTCGCCGGGAAAGGTGAGTTCAATCGGTTCCATGTGTTATCTAGTTCTCCGGGGAGGAAAAGCCTCCCGTAAAAAAAGCGAAGGCGCGTTTCGAATGGAAGCGCGCCCGAGCCTTATGTGTAGTGAAAAGGTTGCCTACCAGATGGAAGATTCGATCTTCCCCGCCCGCTTTATCAATACGTCGACGACGGCGATGTCGAAGATGTTGGACTCTGCCAGTTCCTTGCTGACCCTGGACTGGAAGTGCTCCCGCCCCTCGGTCAACTGTTCGTGCAGTACCTCGAAGATGTTGTCGTCCCTGATCCCCTGCTCAACCTTCTCGCGGTTGTAGACGGCCACATCCGAGACTATGGCTCTGGCGAGCCGTCTGGCCTGATCGCGGTTTTCTATGAGGCTCATGTATCTCCCCCGGCGGATAATGTCAACGCGTCACTATACGCAGTTTTTGCCCAAGTTACTATCTTAATTTTAGGGCGAAGTAGATGCTTGCGCTTCCTCTGCGGACCAGCAGCGCCACCGCGCCCCGGCTGCCGGCATCCCTCAACGCCTTTTGGTACTCGGCCAGGTTGCGCACCTTCTTCTGGTTCACCGAGACGATCACGTCGCCGCGCTGGATGCCGCTGTCCTCGGCAATCCCGCCCGGCTCAAGGTCGCTCACCATCACCCCCGACATGCCGTGGGCACGCATCTCGGGGGTGAGCTCCTGGACCGAGAGCCCTAGAGTCCCCGCCTCGCGCTCGGTGGGCTTTTGCGCCGGGGCGCTCTCGGCCGGTGCGGTCGTCACGGATACCTTGAGCTGCTTCCCTTCCCGGTACAGATCCACCTCGACCTTCTTCCCGATGGGAGTCTCGCCGACGATCCTCTGCAACTGGCGCACGTCCTTTACCTGGGTGCCGTCGAAGGAGGTGATCACGTCGCCCTGCAGTATCCCCGCCTTGGCAGCCGGGCCGCCGGGCACGACGTCGTTCACCAGTGCCCCGTAAGACTTGGCAAGCCCGAAGGAGCGGGCCATCTCGGCGCTAACCGATTGGATGGAGACGCCCAGCCAGCCGCGGCTCACGTTCCCTTTGCTGATCAGCTGGGTGACCACCTGCTTTGCCATGTTCACCGGTATGGCGAAGCCGATCCCCTGGCCCGCCGCGACGATCGCCGTGTTGATGCCGATCACCTCCCCGTGGATGTTGAGCAGCGGCCCTCCCGAGTTGCCCGGGTTGATGGACGCGTCGGTCTGGATGAAGTCCTCATAGGTCTCGATCCCCATGTTGGACCTGCCCGTTGCGGAGACCACGCCGACCGTCACGGTCCGGTCCAGTCCGAACGGGTTGCCTATGGCGACCGCCCATTGCCCTACCTGCAGCTTGCTGGAGTCCCCGAAGACAGCCGCGGTAAGTGGCTCCTTGCTGTCGATCTTGATCACGGCGATGTCCGTTTTCGGGTCGGAGCCGATCACCTTGCCGGTATAGACGCTCTCGTTGGAGAGCTTGACCTGGATGGTCTCCGCGTCCCGGACCACGTGGTCGTTGGTGACGATGAACCCGTCCTTGTTGATTATGAAGCCCGAGCCCAGGCTGTGCTCCCGGCGGTACTGGGGGCGCCCGCCCTGCTCGCCGAAGAAACCGTCGAAAAACGGGGACGATTCGAAGAAGGGGCGCACCAGCGTTTTCTTGCCGATGGTGGAGATGTTGACGACCGAAGGGGTGACGTTCTTGACCAGTGTGATGAAGCCCTGCTGCGTCGCCAGTATATCCTTGGGGACCTCCTTGATCGGTGCGTCCACGCTCTCCTGACGGTTCGACTCGTAGAAGGTCGCTTCCTGCTTCTTTTTGCAGCCGAACAGGGCGCTCGATATGATCAAGCAGGCGATGAGCAGTCTGAAGCTTTTCATGTATTGCTCCTTGGGGGATCGGTCGGGCCGGAATCGGTAAAAAGCCTAGCCAAAAAATGTTCTGATGTCAACCCCTTCGCCTATTTGGGGTCCTCCCGGCGCTTAGTGTAAATACCCCTTGACGCGGGATGCCGTTTTGCCTATATATTCTTCATTGGGCAATGGAGGGTGCAGACGTGCAAGAGAAGATAAAGCAGGAAATTCGTGAGATGAAGCTGGGTGAGAAGGTCCGCGGTCTTCGGCAGGAGCAGCGGCTCACCCTGCAGGCCCTCGCCGACATAACCGGGCTTTCCAAGCCGCTGCTGTCCCAGATCGAAAACGATCAGGTAACGCCTCCCATTGCGACGCTGCTGAAGATCGCCAAAGGGCTCAAGGTCGGGATACATTATTTCTTTGAGGAAGCCGGTGATCGCCAGAAGTTCGTGCTGACCCGCGGTGAGCAGTCGGTCGGGAGCCAGCGCCGCCCCGGCAAGGATGCGGTGCAGCATGGCTATATGTATAAGCCGCTCGCCCCCGGCATGCGCCAGAAGAAGGTGGAGCCGTTTCTCGTGGACTTTGAGCAGCGCGGCTGGGACAACAGCCTCTTCTATAGTCATGAAGGGGTGGAGTTCGTCTATCTGTTGGAGGGCGAGTTGGAGTTCCATTACGCTGACCAGGTGATGCGGCTGCTGCCGGGCGACAGCATCTACTACGAATCGTCAGAGCCCCACGGTTATGTTTCCGTGGGCGAGATCCCCGCTCGCGCGGTAGCGGTGCTCTACACAAAGAATTAGCGTGCCCGGCCTTTCCCGGTTCGCCTATGATCCCGGCCGGCAGCGCGGTGAGCGCCGCGCTGCCGGCGCACGGTTTCTGACGCTAACGCGCCGGGTTACGTTTTTTCCCGTTTGACAACCCATTCCCAGCCGTGTAATATTTAACACTGTGTTTTCCCGCCGCTAATTAGTTTGGTTGTTTTCCGGATCTAATCTCCCTTCCTTGCGAACCGAATGACGCACTCAACCGGATCCGAATTTGCAGAAGCGCTTTCTTCGCAGGTTTTTGCTTGCGGTCGGCGCCTTGTTTTTCTTTGAACCGTTAAGGTTGGAGAAAATTACTCATTAAGAGTGGAAAAAAGGGTTGACGGCCGGGGAACCTTTTGTTATAAAGTTTGACTTCGCAGGGCAGCTCTTTGCAACCGAATATGAACCGGCAGGAAAAAGACTCAGGGCTCAAGTACCTCACGGTACGCGACTCTCAAGTCCGGATCGATCCACTGGATCGGCCCTCCGAAAAACCTTGAAACTTTTAGTTGACAGGTCGCCCCGGTTCAGGTAGATTGCCGAGTCTGTCGCAACGAGAAGAAGTGAGCGGCTTGGTCTTTGAAAACTAAATAGTAGACGAAACAGCATTGTGGGTTTTGTAACAAAATCCACCGACGCCTTTCAGGCTATGGTGGATATCATCCGCCGTAGCCATTAGGCGAAGGTGGATGAATTGTCAGTTGTTTCAAACTAGAATCGGATTTTCCGTTTTTAAATTAAAACTGGAGAGTTTGATCCTGGCTCAGAACGAACGCTGGCGGCGTGCTTAACACATGCA